>Ga0181582_10000936_pt1 | contig 21897 bp, 19 predicted proteins | sample 071ome_32_FD_132438 | JGI IMG/M metagenome (GOLD analysis project Ga0181582, IMG submission 132438) | Coastal salt marsh microbial communities from the Groves Creek Marsh, Skidaway Island, Georgia - 071405AT metaG (megahit assembly) | ecosystem: Environmental > Aquatic > Marine > Intertidal...
CACCTGGGCATTACGATAGCCGGCCTCAGCACTGCTTAATTGAGTTTCCGCCTGTTGGCGTTTGGCTAACAGGGCAGCCGTGTCGAGAGAAACCAGCAGGTCGCCAGCTTTGAAACTGTCGCCTTCATGGCCGGCAATGAATTTCACGTCACCGGGCATCTGGGCTGACAGGTTAACTGTTCTGACCGGCAGAATGCTGCCACCGAGCACCATTGCACCGCCTAGTTCGGAAGTACCAACGGTGATAGCCTGTAAAGTTGAAACAGCGGCAACTGGAGCCTGGTTTTCGGCTTCGGCATTGTGGCTGAGCAGAGAATAACCGGCCAGCGAAGCGCTGACTGCAGTTATCGTTGTGATAAGTATTTTTTTCATATTCTTCTACTCCTGACGTTAGTCGGGTTTCATTCTCTAATAAAATACCATAAACATATCATAAAATATTAATATAGTATAGATTTATTCTATTATGGTTTTTTAAAAAAACCTTTTTAATTAAACAAGATAGCCTGTTTTTCTGAGCTTTAGTTTCAAACATCCAACCCAAGTGGCGGGTTAAGCGGTTTTGCCGAGCAGACGGTTGAGGATTTTGCGGAAATAACCACCGGGCGCAATGGTAATGCGGGCATTGTCGGCATTGATGTCATCAAGTGGATAAGTCAGAAACTCGACGCCGGCTTCGGAGTACATTTGTCTGGAAAGTTGCAGGTCGTCTGCCCAGCGGGAGAGAAAATCTTCACTCGGCTCAAGAGATACTACGCGGGCGATTTCTTCCTGAATAAGTTTGGAAGCACAGCGCGGGCAGGGCGGATGGGTAACATATACCGTGCAGCCTGTCAGATCCCGCTTTGCAAAAATCATCGCGTTTTCTTCAGCGTGAATAGTCAGGTTGAGTTTGCAGTTGCGGTCAGCGAGACGCTCATCGGAGTCAGTCACTCCGGCGGCAAAGCCGTTATAGCCCAGAGAAACAATGCGATTACCATCAGTGATCACTGCGCCGACCTGCGAGGAAGGGTCTTTGCTCCAGGCGGAAATGTGTGAGGCCAGGCCCAGAAAGCGGGTGTCCCACTTTATGCTCATAATTTTTCCTTTGAGAACAGCGTTCGTTATGTGATTTTTTGTTATTCTAAAACCAATTTATGGTCGTATTAAAAGTTAAATTAATATAAAGTTACAGTAGTTTTTTTGATAAAAACCGTTTATGTATCCGATGTGTATCGGAAAACAAAACGGACTAACTTTTTTACTTTAACCGATCCTCAATTAAAAAAATAAGTCACAGGGCGTGTCTATGAATCTCTCCAATACCAACATTTCTGGCAGAAAGCTTTCTTATACCGGTAAATTTTTGAAAAACATGCTTTTCGGTACCACTCTGGGCATGAGCATTTTTGCCGGAGCTCATGCAGAAGATCAGATCTACGAAGTCCGTTCCGAGTCTTCGCTGGCCAAGATCACCATCGGCGGTACGGTCGTGCCTTTTCAGGAAGTTACCTTAGCGGCTCAATTGCCCGGGCGCATCAGTGAAATAACCGGTCGTGAGGGTGATGTCATCAGACAAGGCGAGTTAATCGTGCAGATTGATGACACCAGTTTGCTGGCACAACGAAAAGAAGCCGTAGCAGGGATTTATGCGGCTGAATCGCAGGCCCGCAATGCTCAGGTGCAGTATTCACGCGAATTAATCAATCCACAAAGCGAACGCATCAGCGCGATGCCGGGTATGGGCATGCCCGGTATGTTCGATCAGATGTTCAGCAAACCAATGGCTTCAATTGCCGGCTTTGAGGATACCGGTGTACAGCGTGACGCTGATTTACATCAGCAGAGTGCCCAGTTAAGCCAGGCACAGTCTTCTGTCAGTCAGGCCGAGGCCCGTATCGAACAGATAGACGCAAAAATCCGTGATTCGCGCTCCATAGCACCTTTTACCGGTACCATCGCGCGTAAAATGGTCGAGACCGGTGATACCGTTCAGCCGGGTCAGGCAATGATTGTGCTGTCTGATCTTGCAAGACTGCAGATTCGCGCTGACATTCCGGTAAGGCTGGGGCATCAACTGAAAGTCGGGCAGACCGTCAAAGCCAAGCTGGATATCGCTGACGATTTGATAGACGTCAAAGTCGCTCAGGTTTTTCCGGTTGCTGACGAAAAACGTCACACCATTACGGTGAAGTTTGATTTACCTGCCAACGTCAATGCCGCTTCGGGCATGTTTGCCAATGTCATGCTGGCTGACAATGAGTCTGATGCCAACGGCATCATGATGGTACCTAAAGCGGCGTTGTTATGGCGGGGCAGTCTGCCCGGTGTGATGCTGGTCGATGAAAATGGTCAAACCTCATTAAAACTTTTACGTATCAAATATGGCTCTGAAGGGGAGTGGGTGCAGGTTTATGCCGGTCTGAAAGATGGCGATAAAATCCTGATTCACGCAAATCAGCTGTAATTCCTCAGCTCTTAAATACCTCCTAATAATAACGCTGGACAGACCGCCATGGATAAAGATAACGATAAAATCGCAGCACCTGCAGAAGGGGCGCAGGACAACCAACCGCAAAATCTCGGCATAGCCGGCAATATGGCCAAGGCGTTTATTCATTCGCCTTTATCGCCATTGCTTTATCTCGCTTTACTCGCTTTGGGTATCATCGGGCTGATGGCTACGCCACGTCAGGAAGATCCGGAAATTTCAGTGCCGGTGGTAGACCTATGGCTGGAATACCCCGGAGCATCAGCTCAGCAGGTTGCTTCCATGGCTATCGAGCCTCTGGAAAGAATCATGAGCGAAATTCCGGACGTCAAACATGTCTACTCTGCCAGTATGCAGGGCGGTGGTGGTGTTACCGTTGAATTTGAGGTCGGTGAAGAAGTCGGTCCTTCTCTGGTTAAGGTGAATGCCAAAATCGACTCTAATTTGCACCTTTTACCACCGGGTGTGAAGCGTCCACGGGTGGCACCGAAAGGTATCGACGATGTGCCGGTTGTCACTTTGACGCTCTGGTCTGAAGTGGTCGATGATGGTGTCCTGCGATCACTTGCGATGGACATTCTGCAGGTCATAGAACAAATTCCGGATACCGGCGCTGGCTGGGTTGTCGGTGGTCGCAAGGAGCAGGTTCGTGTGGAAGTCATGCCTGAGCGTCTGTCGAGTTTCGGCATTACGCTTGATCAGGTTGCTGAAGCGATTCGTTCTGCCAATGCCGAACAACAGGCGGGTTTTGTCGAAACCACGCTTGCCAACAAGAAAGTCTATACCGGTAGTTTCCTCGCAAATGCTGATGATGTGGCAAAATTGATTGTCGGCTCTCATGATGGTCAGCCGGTTTATGTCCGCGATGTTGCAGAAACCTTTGACGGTTCAGCCGAAATCAAAGAAATGGTGACCTTCCACACCGGTCCTGCGGCCGATGTCGAAAAACACATTACCGGTGCTCAGGCAGTCACTATTGCTGTGGCCAAGAAGCAGGGCTCCAATGGCGTCACAGTGGTGAACAATATTCTTGACCAGGTTGAAAAACTGCGCGGTCGCATGATCCCCGATGATGTTCAGATTGAAGTCACCCGTAACTATGGTCAGACCGCTCAGGAAAAAGTCTCCGGTCTGATTATGAAACTGTTTATCGTAACAGTGGCGGTTACCATCCTCGTGCATTTCGCGTTAGGCTGGCGCCCGGCGATTGTGGTTGGTCTGGTGATCCCGGTTGTTATTCTGATTACCATTTTTTCTGCCTGGATTCAGGATTATTCGATTAACCGCGTGAGTTTGTTCGCGTTGATTTTTGCGATTGGTATTCTGGTCGATGATGCCATCGTGGTGGTCGAAAATATGTATCGTCGCTGGTTGATGAAAGGCGATACCGATACTGCCACCGCGCTGGATTCAGTGCGTGAAGTCGGTAACCCGACTATCGTTGCGACCTTGACCGTTATTGCGGCATTATTGCCGATGGGTTTTGTGACGGGCATGATGGGGCCTTATATGCAGCCGATTCCCGCTTTAGCTTCTGTCGCGATGTTTGCTTCGGTGATTGCGGCATTTGTATTTACGCCGTGGATGGCGATGCGTTTGCGTCCGAGTCTGGCGACACTCAAAAAAGCCGGTGAAGCTGAACACAAAAGCGAGGAACGCATTGGTCGTTTGTTTGATCGTACGCTGGTTCCGCTGATCAACAGCCGTCGTAAAGGCTGGATAACGCTTATCGCGATTATTGTGGCTTTCTTTGCCAGTCTGTCTTTATTTGGTATCAAAGCGGTTCCGGTAAAAATGCTGCCATTCGATAATAAAGGTGAGTTTGCGGTAGTCATTGATATGCCTGAAGGCACACCGCTGTATGAAACAGCTACGGTGACCGAGACGCTGGCTGCCAAAATGAAAGAACTGCCGGAAATAACCGGTATGCAGACCTATGTCGGTGCGGCAAGACCGTTTGATTTTAATGGCATGGTCAGACATTACTACCTGCGTTCAGAATCATGGCATGCCGCTATTCAGGTGCAACTGACACACAAGTCTAGCCGTGACCTGAACAGTCATCAGATCGCTGAAATGACACGTGCAGCGTTAACGCCTGTAGCAGAATCTTTCGGCGCTGAAATAACCGTGGCAGAAATTCCACCCGGTCCACCGGTACTGCAGTCGGTAGTTGCCGAGATTTATGGTGAAGATCATGATGTCCGTCGTCAGGTGGCCAGAGATGTCACTAAAATCTTCGAACAGGTTGAAGATGAAGGTATGCTGGGTGATGTCGATAATTATCTACCGGCTGATCATACAATCATTCACTTTGAAGTCGATGCTGAAAAAGCGGTACGTCGCGGTGTTTCTGTGCAGACCATCAATCGTAATCTGGCGATGGCTTTCGGTGGTCAGCCTTTAGGTGATGTTAAACGTGGCTTCAATAAAGAGCCGGTGATGATTTCTCTGGAAGTGCCGTTGTCCGAGCGTGTTGATGTCAACCGTTTGCTTGATCTGCCGATTCAGGGTGCACAGGGTACGGTGCCTTTGGCTGAGTTAGGCAAGTTTGTCGAAAAGCCTGCCGATCAATGGATTATTCACAAAGATCTGCGAGCGGTGGAATATGTTGTCGGTGATGCAGTGGGTCGCCTGGGTGCACCGATTTATCCAATGAGTCGTATTGATGAATTAATGGAGTCCTATACGACACCTGAAGGCCAGCCTTTATCGGGTAATTACACGGAAACACCTAAAGACGTTATCAATGTCGGTATGCTTTGGGCCGGTGAATGGACAGTGACTTACGAAACTTTCCGTGATCTCGGTATTGCTTTTGCCGCAGCGCTTTTACTGATTTATATGCTGGTGGTTGGCCAGTTTGGTAACTTTGTTCTGCCGGCTATAATCATGGCTCCCATTCCTTTAACGCTGATCGGTATTATCCCCGGACATATGATCATGGGTGCTGAATTTACAGCAACGTCAATGATTGGTTTTATTGCTCTGGCCGGTATCATTGTTCGTAACTCCATCCTGCTGGTGGATTTTGCGATTGATGCCGTTCGTCATGGTGCTACGGTACGTGATGCGGTTCTGGAATCCTGTCGTGCACGTACCCGTCCTATTGTCATTACAGCGCTGGCATTGATCATCGATTCGCTGTTTATTCTGAATGATCCTATCTTCCAGGGTATGGCTATTTCTCTGCTGTTTGGTGTTCTGGTATCGACCATGCTGACACTTGTGGTGATTCCGCTGGGTTGTATTTCCGCCAGTAAGAGTGTTGAATTAACGGCTCTGGGCAGTAATGATCCGGATAAGAAATAATTCAGTGATAAGCCTTCATCCAGTCGATTGCTTCGGCAACGACTGGATTGAAAATTACAGATCAGTCAAAGATAGCGGTTGAAGCAGTGGCTGACCGTCAAACTCGCAGCGCCCATCTTTGTGCATCAGGATACGGCCGCTGCAAACCAGCTTGACCGCCTGCGGATAAATCAAATGTTCCTGCTCAAGAACCCGGGCAGCCAGCGACTGAGCCGAATCATCAGCTAGAACACTGACCCGTGCCTGTATGATCAATGGGCCGTCATCCAGTTCCGGTGTGACAAAATGTACCGTAGCCCCATGTTCTGATTCGCCGGCATCCAAAGCCCGCTGATGAGTATCCAGACCTTTGAATTTAGGTAAAAGAGCAGGGTGGATGTTGATCAGGCGCCCGCAGTAATGTTCGACGAAAGCCTCACTGAGAATACGCATGAAGCCGGCCAATGCCACCAGTTTGGGCTGGTATTGGTCAATCAGTTGTATCATGCCGGCATCAAAGGCTTCCCGCGTATCAAATTGCCGGTGATTTAAAACGTGAACGGGAATGTTGGCATCGGTTGCACGCTGCAGACCGCGCACACCGTCTTTGTTACTGATGACAGCGACAATTTGCGCCGGATATTGCGGGTCTTCGGCAGCATCGATCAGAGCCTGTAGATTACTGCCGCTGCCTGAGATCAGAACAACAACCGGTTGTTTACTGACAGGCATTAGCTCAAACGTAGGTTACGCAGGCCGTCTGACATTCACAGGCGTCAATCCGGCCGATCTCATAAACAGTTTCACCCTGTTGTTGCAGGATGTCGATAGTCTGTTGTTTATCTTCGGCAGCGACACAAACGACCATGCCGATACCGCAGTTAAATGTACGCAGCATTTCAGCCTGTTCGATATTGCCCTGTTGCTGCAACCATGCAAAAACCGCAGGCAACTGCCAGCTATCAAGATGAATGGTTGCAGTTGTGTATTCAGGCAGTACGCGAGGCAGGTTTTCAGTCAGACCACCGCCGGTGATATGAGCGAAGGCATGAGGGCGTACTTTTTCCATCAGCGCGAGGAGTGACTTGACATACAAACGCGTCGGAGCCAGCAGGGCTTCGCCTAAGGTAGAGCCATCGAAGGCTTCATTGATATCGGCTGAGGAGACCTGCAGAACCTTGCGAACCAGCGAATAGCCGTTCGAGTGAGGCCCGGACGATGCCAGTCCAAGTAAGATATCGCCCTGACTGACAGAGTCGGCCTGGATGATCTGGTCTTTTTCGACAATACCGACGGCAAAACCGGCCAGGTCATAATCACTGCCTTCATACATACCGGGCATTTCAGCGGTTTCACCACCGGTCAAGGCACAGCCGGAGAGTTCACAACCTTTGGCAATGCCGGAAATAACATCGGTAGCGACATTCAGGTCAAGATGCCCGGTAGCGTAGTAATCCAGGAAAAACAACGGTTCAGCACCTGTGACCACAATGTCATTGACACACATGGCAACCAGATCGATACCGATGGTATCGTGACGGTTCATCTCCAGTGCCAGTTTGAGTTTAGTGCCAACACCGTCGGTACCGGATACCAGAACCGGATTGCGGTATTTATCCATGGGTAATTCAAACAATGCACCAAAGCCGCCCAGACCGGTTAATACGCCGGGACGAAAGGTCTTTTTGACGATGGGTTTGATATTGTCAATCAGAGAATTGCCGGCATCAATATCAACACCTGCATCACGATAAGTCAGAGAGGTTTTGGTTTCGTTAGTCATAGCGTTCAGTCAAGGTTTGGAAGCGGCGAAATTCTAGCACAAATCACCGCAGCGAATAGCGATCATTGCTGGTAATGCAACATGCCTGTTTATACAATGATTTGAGATGATTTAAAAACAGCCTGAACGGAAAATTTAATGTTCCCCAAAATTTCACGGATTTTAACCCTGCTTAGCCTGATGATGCTGATTGTTCCGGCTTATGCCGCTGAAGTCAGCAATCTGTACAGCGCAGAAGTGCCGGTCGCGAGTCAGTCCCCTGAAGACCGTTCACAGGCAATTGCTGCAGCTTTGCAACAGGTACTTATCAAAGTTACCGGAAATGATGCTGTGACCAGGCATGGGATTTCCCGTGAGATGATCAAACAGTCCTCCAGTTATGTGCAGCAATACCGCTATCGGATTGCTGAATCTCAGGATGATCAGGGTAATCCTGTTGAGAAACGCTTTGTCAGTGTTCAATTTGATGCTCTGGCGATAAACCAGCAATTACGGGACGCAGGTCTGCCGGTCTGGGGCAAAGCCCGTCCGCAGTTGATTGCCTGGCTGGGTCTGACTGAGAACGGACGTCGTCGTTTATTCAGTCCGGAACTGGATGCCGGGCTTGCCGCATCGCTGTATAAGATGTCAGCTGCGCGCGGTATTCCTTTTCTGATGCCTCTCATGGACCTCGAAGACCTGGGGGCAATCAGCAACAGTGATCTGTGGGGTGGTTTCGAACAGCCATTGCGTGACGCTTCTGCAAGATACCTGTCAGATATTGTGCTGGCGATCAGGCTTGATCAAAGCAGTGCTGATTACTGGCAGGCTTCCTGGACACTGTTGACAGCTAGTGAGCAGATAAACTGGCAGACTCAAGGTAATTCGCGTCAACAGGTGCTGGCCGATGGCATCAATCGTATGGCTGATCAGGTTGCCGCCGCCTTTGCACCAAGCGGTGGTGCCGATCTGGAAAATATTACTGTACAAATCAGTAACCTGAATGCTTTCGATCGTCTGGCAAAAGTTCGCAAAATGCTGGTTGGCCTGGAAACGGTCAAGTCATTGCAGATCCGGCATTTACAGAACGATACTGTGATCATGAATATTCAGCTGCAAGGTGGCAGGCAGTCGTTTGAGCAGGCAGTTTTATTGTCCGGTATGCTGGACAGTGTTCCTGTGGAAATGCAGATCGAGACTTTTGATATGCCGGCAGTGATCATGCAACCTGCTGAGCCCCCGGCTGATCGTCCAGAAACGACTGTCGCACAGCCCGGGCAAGTTGAACAACCTGTAGCTTCTGTTTTACCTCAAGTTCAGCCGGAAGCTCCAAAAATTGATCTGCATTATCGCGTGCGTTGAGATTAGCCGGATTTTATGCAAAAAAAAGACATACCTAATATCATCAGTCTGTTTCGGGTGCTGTTGACCATTCCGGTCATATGGACTCTTCTGGAAGGGCGCTTTGAATTAGCATTGATACTGTTTTTTATCGCGGGTGTTTCTGACGGGCTGGATGGTTATCTGGCTAAACATTATGGCTGGCAAAGCCGACTCGGCGGTCTGCTTGATCCGTTGGCGGATAAAGCCTTACTGGTATCGGCTTTTTTATGTCTGGGTGGTCTCGGGATTCTACCTGCCTGGTTGGTGGCGTTGGTGATTTTCCGCGATGTGTTAATTGTCTCCGGGGCATTGGTTTACTCTTTTCAGATCGAGCAGCTCAATGCTGAACCGAGTCTGATCAGCAAGCTCAATACAGTTTTGCAGATTGTACTGGTTCTGGTCGTGGTTGTTCATCACGGAGTTTTTGAGCTGCCGGCTATTGTTGTGCAAAGCATGATCTGGGCAGTCACCGTGACAACGGTTTTAAGTGGTGTTGCTTATGTGATCGAGTGGGGCATGCGAGCGAGGCGGGTTAGTCGAGAAAAACAACACAACGACTGATTTACAATGATGGCAATACTTCCCGAATAAAAGGCACGGTTAATTTACGTTTTGCGGCCATTGAAGCGCGCTCAAGTTTTTCCAGCAGACTCATCAATTGATTAAGATTACGATCAAAGTGATTCAATAAATAGATTGCCACTTCTGCAGGCATCTCCATGCCCATTTGTCTTGAACGCTGTATCAGTAAATCGCGTTTGGATTGATCCGATAGGGTATTGATATGCAGATTAACCCCCCAGGCAAGGCGAGAACGTAGATCCGCTAATTGAATATTGAGATTGGCAGCACCGTTTTGTGCGCTGACCAGGAGTTTTTTCTGCTGGTCGCGAATTCGGTTATAAAGATGGAACAGCGCTTCTTCCCATTGCGGGTTGCCGGCAATTGCATCGATATCATCCAGACAAATCAGATCAGCCGATTCCAGTCCTTCGCAGACCTCCGGAGACAATTCATCAAAATCAGCCAAAGGCAGATAAATAACCGCTAATGCATGCTGGTCAGCGAGGTGGCACAGGCTACTGAGTAAATGTGTTTTGCCGCTGCCGGAGGCTCCGCTTAACAAAATAAACGCATGTTCCTCAGAGCTTAGCAGGTGATTGAATGCCTTTTTCAGGTCTTCGGGATCATCGGCTATAAAGTCTTCAAGACGGGCGGGTACCGGAAGTCTGAGCTCCAGCGGAAGTTGTAAAGCGTTAACCGGCATCAGACGATCAGTTTTCCGGCAAGCCGGGCGAGGCGCAAACCAAACGACTGACAGAGCTGTTTTTCATCATCACTAAGCGGCAAATCACTGTTTTTGCCGGCAAGATGGGAAGGCCCGTAAGGTGTGCCACCGGTAGATGTGCTAATCAGTTCGCTATTGGAATAAGGCAGACCAGTGATAATCATGCCATGGTGCATCAGCGGAATCATCATGCTTAACAAGGTGGCTTCCTGGCCACCGTGCAATGACGAGGTTGACGTAAAAACACCGGCAGGTTTGTCAATCATTTTGCCGGCCATCCATTCGCTGGAAGTACCATCAAGAAAATATTTCATGGCGGCAGCCATATTACCAAAGCGGGTGGGGCTACCGAGGGCCAGGCCCGCACAGTTTTGAAAGTCTTCACGCGATACATAGGGCGCGCCATCGGCGGGTACTGCCGGTTCTACAGCTTCACATTTAGCGGATACCGCAGGCACCGTGCGTAACATGGCCTGCATGGAACCATGCTGTTCAACACCACGGGCAATTTGCCGTGCCATTTCCGCCGTTGCGCCATGCTGGCTGTAATAAAGTACTAATATATATGCCATCAGAGAATATCCAGAATCAGTTCGGGTGGACGGCCAATACAAGCCTGACCATTTTTAATCACGATAGGGCGTTCTATGAGTTTGGGATAGTCTACCATTGCCTGCAAAACAGCTTCATCATCAAGTTCAGCATTACCGAGACCGGCTGTTTTGTATTCCGCTTCACCTTTGCGCAAAAGTTGACGTGGTGAGATGTTAAGCAGTTTTATGACCTCACGTAACTGATCAATCGAAGGTGGTGTTTTCAGATATTCGATAATTTCGATATCCTGCTGATTGTCCTCGAGTAGTTGCAATGTCTGACGTGACTTGCTGCAGCGCGGGTTATGGTAAATTTGAACTGACATGCAGTTTTCTCCTTGTATGACTAAAAGCATTCTAATGCATTAAAGCTTCAGCCTGAATGGTTTCTCAAAAGGGACTGGTCTAGAATACCCAAAAATGCAGGATTGAAGCCGATGTTAGATAACCGCCAAAAAGAACTTATACATTTTTTAACGCATATCCGTGACTTTATGTCGCTACTGTTTTCGCGGTTTATGGCTAATAACGGTCTGCAAAATGCCGCATCGATGACTTATACAACGCTGCTTTCTCTGGTGCCTTTGATGGCGGTGCTGATTGCAATTTTCTCCATGTTGTCGATTTCTGACAATATTAACAAAGCCATTCAGGGTTTTGTGTTTGAAAACTTTGTACCGGCTTCCGGTGATGTGCTGCAGTCCTATCTGGAAGAGTTTTCCGGAAAAGCGGCCAAAATGACTGGTACCAGTTTCATTTTTCTGATTCTGGTTGCCATTATGCTGATGGCGAGTATAGATCGAGCCTTTAATACAATCTGGCGGGTCAAAAAGAAACGTGGCCTGATGAAAATGCTGATGGTTTACTGGTCGGTGATTTCACTGGGGCCTTTATTGATGGCTGCCAGTATTGCCGTCACTTCCTATATTATTTCTCATCCTTTTCTTAATCAGGCGAATGCCGAAATGGAAGCGGTACTACCTAAAGTACTGATTTTTATGCCGGTGATAGTATCGACTTTTGCTTTTTCCATTCTTTACGCGATAGTGCCGAACCGTTCGGTGCCGCTGAGACATGCTTTAGCAGGCGGTTTTGTTGCTGCTTTATTGTTTGAAATTGCCAAACGCGGTTTTGGTTTTTATGTCACTAACTTTCCAACTTATGAAGCTATTTATGGCGCATTGGCGACGGTACCTATTTTTCTGGTGTGGCTCTATCTGTCCTGGGTAGTCACTATTTTAGGCGCAGAATTTACTTATTGTCTGAGCATCTATAAACGTCAGAAAAAACAGCTTGCCTGGCATGGTGATCAGTTAATTGATGTTATGGAGCTACTCGGGCTTTTATGGAAAGCACAGTTAAACGGTAATGCGATGAAACTGGAGCATATTACCGATGAGATATCAGGATATACCGAGGAACAGATGGAAAACCTTCTGATTCGCATGTTAAAAGCCAGGCTGGTTCACCATACCAGTGATGACAAGTGGGCTTTGGGAAGAGATCTGGGCAGTATCACTGTTGACCAGCTTTACCATATGCATCCTTTATTACTGCCGGATGCAGAAAAAATCAATAGTTATGATGGTGTAGCTGCACAAGCGGTGCGTGATCTCATGCTTCAGGTCGAAGGCTCGGCAGCACAGCATATGCAACTATCGCTGGAACAGCTTTTTGGTTCGGAACGCCAGGCCATCGCTCAAACAGAGGTCTGATGTAATTTGACTGACAGCTGTCGTTCTGTACAAGTGCGGTTATTTATCGTCGAAGGTGAAATAGAAGATCGCACCTTTATCGACTTCACCGTTGGCATCAATACTACCGCCATGTTTGGTGATGCCACGGTGCACTGTGGCGAGGCCAATACCCGTGCCGGGGAAGTCGGACGCAACATGCAGTCTCTGGAAAGGCATAAAGAGCTTGTCGGCAAAGTCCATATCAAAACCGGCGCCATTATCCTTAATGTAAAACATCATTTTTCCCTGATGTAAACATTGGCCAAAACTGATTTTTGCATGCTCGGTTTTGCTGGTGAACTTCCAGGCATTGCGCAACAGATTATCAATAATGATATTCAGTAACGCACTGTCAGCATTGGCCATCAGGTTGGCTTCGATCTCGAGTTCAACAACGCGATCAGGATCCTGCTCCTGGAGTTTGTCAAAAGTTTGTTGGATCAGATTGGAGATATTGATGTTGTGACGTTCGACCTGACTGCGGGATACCCGTGATAACATTAACAGGTCATCAATGATTTGCCCCATCTTCTGTGAAGCATTCTGGATACGGTTAAGATAATCATTGGCCGTTTCATCTAGCTGATTCGCATATTTTTGCTGTAGTAGTTGACTGAAACCATCCATTGCCCTCAAGGGCGCGCGCAAATCATGAGAAACCGAATAGGCAAAAGCATTTAAATCATTATTGGCTGTTTGCAGGTCAGCGGTGCGGTTGGCAACTCGCCGTTCGAGTTCGTTGTTAAGATTCTGAGTACGTTCCAGCAAAGTGCGAGCTTCAGTGTAATCCAGAATAATGCCTGTCAGTGCCCTGGGTTGATGATTATTACCTTTTTCGATCATGGCTGAAATTTTCAGCCAGCGAATTTCATCATTGATACAGATACGATACTCATGGGTAAAGCCTGTGCTGGACATGTTCACTTGAGTCATGTCCTGGTCGAAAATATTCAGATCATCCGGATGAATACATTGTCGCCAAGTATCCAGGGTCAGGGGCGTTTGCGCATCAATGTTAAAAATTTCATAAGCGCGGTCATCCCATTCGAGATAATTGTTTTCCAGTGTCCAGCGCCAGATGCCTATACCGGCAATCTGAATCGCCATGTTGAGTCGATTAAGCGTTTCGTCAAGCTGACTTTCCAGAAATTTTCGCTGGCTGATATCTAAAACAGCGACCAGTATTAAGTTTTCGTTGTTAAAAACGGTGCTGCTCAGTCCTACCTCAATAGGAATTTCACGTCCATCATGAGTTAAACCATACAGGTCCCGGCCAATACCCATGCTACGATTTGTCGGATTTTGCTGAAAAGCAATCACGTTATGATGATGACTACTACGAAAACGTTCCGGGATCAGTTTTTCCAAAGGCATGTCAATCATACTGTGTTTTTTATAGGCAAAAATTTCTTCTGCTTTGGCATTGGCAAGCTGAATATTTTGATTTTTGTCTACGGCTAACAAGGCCGCCGGTGAGGACTCAACGATTGTCTGAAAATGCTGACGGGCTTTCTGGTTGATCTCAAGCTGCACAATTTGCTCACTGTGGCGTCGGCGAGATTCTCTCAGGCGGGCAATCCAGATGCTTAACAGCAGTGAGGATATGGACAATATCACCAGTGGCAATATGAATTTTTTCTGTAAATCGATTTGCAGTTGCTGCATGTTTCGCTTTGGCAAAAATGAAGAGATATGCAGAAGATATTCCTGCTCATGGATGAGGAAATCTTTGCCGATCGAGGTATGCAGTTCGATACTGGTATGGGTGATCAAGCTATCATCAATCTGTTTGGTGATAATACCGTTTTCGCCATAGCGACTGATTTGCCGCCATATTTCCGGATACAGTGAGGGCAGATTGATGTCTTTGCGATTTTCAAACATAAAGCCCCATTCCAGAGCCGGATCTGCAGCAATAAGCCAGTAGCCATTGTCATCGTTTAGCCAGAGTTCATGGTTATAATCAAAATTGATATTGCGTATTAAATCCAGCAGACCTTTGCCTGAATAGTTTAAAACAACTACGCCTAAGCGATTACCGCGGCGATCATCGACAGGTACAGCAAAGCGAATAGTCGGATTAAAAGGGATTTCAACTTGACCATGTTCGATATTCAGATCCAGCGGCGATATATAAAGACTGCGCGATGGCAGGATAATGGTGTCGTAAAAGTAATAACGCTGTGATTTATCCTGCAATTCTGTTTCGTTGAAAACCACTGTTTTGCTATTTTTAACATTATCAATGCGTATTTTTTCCATGCCGTTGCTATCAATAAATCTTGCCTGGGTATAGGCATCAAGATGCGATTGCATGAATTGTTTGATTGTGGATTGGATTTGCTGGTCTCTGAAATCGATGACATCACCGGATTCGAAAAGCAGACGTAGAAATTCCAGATCTTTTTGCACCATAGACAAGCGGTTTATCAGGGTATCGCTTGCTTGAGTAACTATCAGGCGCTGTTCCTGCGAGCTTTGCAGGATTTTTTCCTGAACAGCGTTCAGGTATAGCAGGTATGTGACACCAAGAATGCAAGCTAACAGCACACCCCAAAGAGTGGTCACTTCGGAAAGCAGTTTTAATTTAGCCTCTTGAGTCATATTGAAGGTGGTTTCCCTAAGGAACCTCGGCAGTATTCTGAATGAATGTAGATTGTGCATGAAAAGATCGCATTCAGCATGCGAATCGCACGTAACAGCAGGCTACTGCGAAGATTGACAACGCAGAAGCCGGTTTTTTTATGTACAGGATACGAGTTCATGAATCTTTCAGAGGTCTCCCTAATATTAGGAGTCAGTATAGAGACTCCTGTGTCATTATATACCGCAATACTAATATTTTTCTCAACAAAGCAGAATATATGCATTATCCCCAACACCTGATTAAAGGTGCTTTACTCGTAGTGATTGCAGAATTATGCATGGCTACAATGGGAGCATTGATCAAACAACTTGGAGAAAGTCAGCCTAATGAACTGCTGGTGTTTGCCCGAAACCTGGCCGGTTTGTTGGTTTTGTTACCTTTTCTAATCGGTAACAAACGTTTTTCTCTGAAAACCTCGGTACTGCATTGGCATCTGTTTCGCTCGCTTGTCGGTGTTTCGGCCATGTACTGTTTTTTTTACGCCTTGATCAATCTACCTCTGGCAGATGGCATGCTGCTAAAAATGACAGCGCCGCTGTTTATGCCCATTGCTGCTTATTACATGGTTGACGAGAGAGTGAGCCGATTTACCGTCTGGGCATTATTAGTCGGTTTTGCAGGCGTTTTGGTTATATTAAGACCCGATGGGCAATTCAATGTTTTCGTTTTGATTGGTTTGATGGGCGGTATTCTGGCGGCTCTGGCCAAAGTATCGATTCGTCGCCTGAGTCGAACAGAACCGGCTTATCGGATTGTGTTTTATTTTGCATTGATTGGCGTGCTGGTCTCAATGGTGCCTTTGATGTTTCATCTGCGATCGGCATCGATCAGCCTGACATCGCTGGACTGGCTTTTGCTGGTAGGGGTAGGGCTGGTCGGTACACTGGGTCAGTTTGCCCTGACACGCGGTTATGCCATTGCGAATGCCGGTACGGTGGCGCCATTTACCTATTTTTCAGTTATTTTCGGCAGCGTTTATGGTTACTGGTTCTGGCAGGAAATACCTTCTTTGAATTTCATGTCCGGGGCTTTGTTAATTGCGGTTGCCGGTCTTTTGACAATGAAAAAAACCAATCCACGCCGAGTGAGTGATTAACATCGATAAATAACGGTAATTGTTTGAAAGAAAATAGATTGCAGTTAGAAAAACTGGTGATATATTGAAGGGGCTTTTATTTTAAAGCGGTTGTTTGTTTTCAGTTGTTTACTGAAGACGTTTGTTAGCCGGCATAGCCGGTCTTGTTTTATCGAGGATGTTATGTCAGATAATGTTGTTTCTGGTGTCGTAAAATGGTTCAACGACAAAAAAGGTTTTGGTTTCATTGAACAGGAAGGCGGCCCAGACGTATTCGTGCACTTTCGTGCGATTCAGTCAGATGGTTTCCGTTCCCTTAAAGATGGACAAGCTGTTAAATTTAAAGTTGTAGATGGTGCAAAGGGACCGCAAGCGGAAGAAGTTGTTCCACAGTAAGGAACGCTTTTAAACATTGCACGAAAGGCGCAGTTGATCTGCGCCTTTTTTAGTTATAGACATAGTGACAAATTTCCGGCGTATCGCTCTGATACCTTATAATCCTTCTAACTATCTGAAAATTAAAATCTTTTTATCCAATAGCGTTAATCTTCAGTTTTAAAACGATTGATTAAAACTGGTCTGATTTATGCTTATCCTCTGCTTAGAGAGGAGATTTTGCATGAAGTTAATTTATCTTGGTATTGTGATTTTGTTTGTTACCGGCTGTGTGCAAACAACAAAACCCGCAGAGACTGTCCATGAACTGGTGATTCACGATAGTCTGCGTGAACCGTTGATTTTTACCGGTTATGGAACCGAAGATCAGTTTAGTGATTATCCTGTCAGGCAAAGGCGTTTACTCGCAATCCGTGCCGCCAAAATGGATGCCTACCGGAATGCTGCCGAGCAGGTTTTCGGTGTGCAGATATCAGGTTCCACCGCTGTTACTGATATGGTTATTGAAAACGATCATTACTCCGGATATGTCGAAGCGGTCTTGCAGGGGGCAAAGGTTTTGGCCATTAAACCCGTAGGCAACGGCATTTATGAGGCGGAAATCGAGTATTTGCCTCCGGATGATCTGTCGCTGGTAGATGCCGCTTCAGGCTGTGGCCGCAGTGCGGTTTCCATCAGCCAATGCAGGCAAAGCCAATGTACGCATGTCGATTGTGAAAACATGCAGTATCCGGTTGTGAATACTTATCAATATTGAGGCATTCTATGATGGCTAGATTGCAAATTTTTTTAGTGTGTATGCTTTTTTGTCTGCTAAATGGTGTCAATGCCAGCGAAGCTACGGGAACGGCGCAGATTATCAATGGTGACATCAAGGCTGCCAGAGATACTGCCTATGAGCGGGCTTTGGCTAAACTGTCAACGCAATCCGGGGTCAGAGTTAAATCTACTGCGACATTTTCGACCGAGCAGGGTTATTCCGAATCTACCCAGGTCTCATCCGGTAATCAGCTTAATGATGTTGAATTAATAGATGAACGTATCGAAGGAGACCGGGTTTACATCCGCTTACGTGCAGGGCAGGCCAGTGCGACGGCTATGTGTGAAAATGATCAATATCGTAAAAAGCTGGCCGTGGTTTATTTCCCGTTGGAAAAGCCACAGGACATTGGTTATCACGATTATCACGGCTTTGAACAGCAGATTCCTATAGCATTTTCCCGCTATCTGAATGAAAACGGGCCTTTTTTAAGTCTCGATTCTCATAACAGGAACATTTATGAATCTGCAATGGCCGCGCCTCAGGTTGTAAAAACAGATCTATATCAGAACAAAACCATTCTTGATGATATGGCGCGTGAACAACATGTTCAGTTTGTGATTGCCGGTGTGATCAGAGACCTTAGCCTTAATGCAGTCAATCCATATAATATCCTGGAAGATTATTTAGGATATATGAAGCCTAAAGCACGTAATCTGGTGATCGAGTTTTTTGTTTATGATGCCTTGACTGGAGAATTGATTGCCCGAAACCTGCATCAGGCTCTGGTTGAAGCCGGTGATGTATTACCTGCTACACAGGTACCGGTTTCCAGCCAGCAATTTACAATGTCATCGATCGGACAAAAGTTTGCCGAAATCTATGCTGTGCAGTTAAACGAGATAAAGACTTTGCTTTCCTGCCGGCCTTTCATTACCAAGATCATCAAAGCTGAAAACGATAAGGTTTATCTCGATGCAGGGATTGCCAGCGGATTATCCGTCGGTGATACCTTAACGGTTTATCGTCCGGATATCGAAGGCAGTACTTATCTGATTAATGATCCCCGCGGACAATATGGTTACTCGCAGACCACGGCTATGATTACCAAGGTATTTCCGGCCTATGCGGTGGCAAAGGTCAATAAACCGGATCCCGCTGTAAACCTCGAAGGGATGCATGCGTACTGATTCTTGTAAAGACTGGGTTATCGCTGTTTGATTGTATTGTTAAGAATACTGGCTTCGGTATTCAGGTAATTGATTTTGCCGCTGTTAAAATCGATGTTCCAGTTGGGAAAGTCCGTTGCGCTTTGAAGGATTTTATCCGGTTGATAGCAATGACTTTTGACGGCCAGATCAAAAGCAAATTTGCCTAATTCATCAAGTGACTGATTTTGCATATAGTCGACATTTTTAGTATCGGACTTTAACCATTTAGGTACTACTGTTGCGGCATTATCCAGATCATATTCCAGTGACTGATTACCCAGAGTTAATTCAGGCGTCAGAAAATACACGGGTAGATCATGAGCTCCCCAATAACGTAACTGGGCATGTAAGTGCTTTAACGCTGTGCGTTGGCCTATGAGTACAATGAAATCGGTATCGCTGCGCCGTCTAGGTAGTGAGACAATTTTTTCGCCGAGAAGCGACTCAAGCTTTTGAGCTCTTGCCAGGCTTTGATCGACTTCCAGCGCTTTTTTTACTGCCTCTGTCTGCGAATTTAAGTCGCTGAAATAGGGCAAGACGTTCTGCCAGATGCCATCCTCTATTTTGAAAGCCTGATATAAAGCACTGCTGCTACGTGCAACCCAGTCATTGCTTTTTGCAAACAGCATGACACCATTATGCAAATGCTTTTGTTTTAATATTGCTGCAAGGGATATGGCCTGGTTTTCCGGAGCGAGGGATACCTGTAAAATCCACGGCGGGGCGGTTTGATCTTCCGGCAGGTAGTTAAGCATCATCGTAAACGCTGAAGGGTTAAGCTGATTATATGCAAGAACCTTTTCTTTCGTTAAAGGACCTATCACACATTCTGCTGCGGATTGTTTGATGGACTTGTCGATGTTCTGCAGGGCAGTCTGTTCAGAATCATAGAGTGAGAGCTCGATGGCCTGTCTGTCGGCCCGTTTTTTTATTGACTGATAAAGGATATCAGCCTGTCCCGCGAATTTACCTGTCATTGGCAGGATGAGGGCTATTTGTTTTATGCTGGACTGGACAGATGGATTATCAAACAGCTCAGGTAATAGCTTTAGCGCCAGATGACGAGGATGCCGGCGTTGCCAGTTCTGCAGTTGCTTTGACAGCTTATCCTGACAATCGGATTGACGTGAAAGATCAATTAGCTGAAACCAGGCCATGCTGGTTTCTGCCAGATGTATATCGGGATCTCTTTTGGCCAGATTAATCAACATTTCCTGAAATTTTATCGAACAGGCGAGCGTGTTGTTTTCTGTACTATCTTGTGCTCGTAAATCGTGGATCAGGATCGTGAAAGCTAGCGTAACAAGACAGCCGGTTTTAAATATCGATTGAATCATGTGTGGATTTGGCGCTGAAATTGCTTTAACTCTGTAAACAAAGGTAATCGTTAAAATAATGACATGTTAAGAATCAGCCTCTTCATTATTGTACTTCTGATACTGATACCAAATTTTGTATTTGGCAATCAGGTCATGCTTTCGCATGCGCATGTTGAACATAACTATGTGACGGCATTGGGTTACGGAACTTATGATGAAACAAAAAATTATTCCTTTGCGCAAAAACAATTGTTGGCTTTAAGAGCGGCTAAGATGGATGCTTTACGCAATCTGTCCGAGGAAGTCTACGGAACGACGATTTCCGGTAACACAACTGTCCGGGATATGGTTGTGCGAGATGATGCTTATCGTTTGAAAATCAATAACTTAATCAAACGCGCTCGATTGATTAAAGTAACACCGCTGGAAGATGGTATTTATGAGGCTGAAATGCGCCTGGATTTACCTCAACTGGTGATGGATTGTTATGCGCCTATAGATTGTCAGCCCGTTAATATGAATAAAGCTCAATCGCCGCTTTTGCGGGATAATGTGACGACCGACAATCAGGCAAAGCTCACTGAAACCAAAGAACTCCGGCCTAAAAATGACCAACTGATTTTACAGGATGCCCGGTCACCTGTTTATGAAAGTGATATCAAGGCGGCAGAAATTGCCGCTTCGATGGCAACATTGCCTGAGATCCCTACTGCTGAGGTAGCTCCACCTCAGATGGATGCTGAAACTGACAAAGCGTCAACTGTCAGTGATATGGATGCTGACTGGTTAGCCCGGCAGAATACACAGGCCTATACATTGCAATTATTCAGTGCCGAAGATAAAAATGCTGTCGAGCAATTTGTTGAGCGTCATGGCATGCGTGATAACGCCAGAATTATTCAGGCATCTGACAATGGCAAGGTTTCCTTCAAATTACTCTATGGCGCTTTTAATGACAAAGAACAGGCATGGTCAGCACAATTTGATTTACCGCTGGAATATCTCGAGCGCAATAATGTCTGGATTAGACGATTTGACGGTCTGATCAAGTAAGAGTTTCTTAAAGTATTTGTCGAATTTGCATCATTTCTCATAAAGTTTGAATTTTTTTTGCCGATTAAACCTTGGCAATTTCAGGATTCAAACGTTTAGTCAAAATGGAGCAGATGATGTCGGTTAAATTATTCAAAAACTTTTTCGCTATGGCCGTTACTTCTTTAGTAATTGCTTCAGGATGTACAACTACTCAAGCTCCAGAGCCAATAGAAGAACCCGTTCCAAAGCATGTTTGTTCAACTTGCGCAATAGAACCTGTTGTTGAGCATAAAAAAGTCTACGTTTCTGAATGTACTCAGCCGGTAACAGTTGTGACTTACCGTGATCATTGTAGTTCCTGTGGAGATATCCCGGTGACAGTCAGAAGCTACGGCCTTTCCAGTCATTGCAGATAAGGGGACTGGCATGAAAAACTTTAAAAAATCTGCATTAGCCTGCTTGTTAAGCCTTGGCATGGTTTCGGTTCATGCTGGAAACTCTCACCTTAATTCATTCGCGGATAACTGGTCAGGTCATTCTGTTGAATATGTGCATGACGGCGGTCTTGGCACTGCGGGAACTTTGAATGAAGTTACCCGTTTTCTGGTAGATCAACTGGCTCAAAATCGTGACTTGAAAAACTTGCGTGATAATCCGATTGGTGTGACTTCTATCGTAAAGCTCAATGACTTTAAAGAAACCAATAAAATCGGACTTTGGTTGACTGAAAACCTGATGCATGAACTGCATACCCGGGGTTTTAAACCGATAGATTTTAAGGTCATGCCGGCTATACAGGTTACCCCTGACGGTGATTTTGTCATGAGTCGCGAAGTTAAAGAACTGCGTGATAAATATAATATCAATCAGGTTGTTACAGGAACCTTTGCTGAATATCAGCATGGTGTAATGATTAACCTAAGAATGATCG
>Ga0181582_10000943_pt1 | contig 21863 bp, 22 predicted proteins | sample 071ome_32_FD_132438 | JGI IMG/M metagenome (GOLD analysis project Ga0181582, IMG submission 132438) | Coastal salt marsh microbial communities from the Groves Creek Marsh, Skidaway Island, Georgia - 071405AT metaG (megahit assembly) | ecosystem: Environmental > Aquatic > Marine > Intertidal...
CACCGCGCTTGCCAATCAGCGGCGTCAGGCACGAGCGCCCCACAATGCTTGGCATTTTATTGGCGAAAACCACATTCAACCACGCCTCGGCCCCGGGGCCCGTGACGCGGTATTTGGCAAAATTCGAGATATCGATAATGCCCGCGGCCGCGCGCAGCATCCGCGCCTCGCGGCCCACGCTGTGCCACCATGGCTGGCGGTCAAAACCCGCGCTATCGGGTGTTGCGGCATCGAAATAAAGCGGGTGTTCCCAGCCATAATTCAGGCCAAAAACCGCGCCCAATCCTTTTTGGTGCGCATAGGCGGGGCGGGTGCGCATGGGCCGGCCGGCCTCGCGCTCTTCGCCGGGGAAGTGAATTTTGAAACGATGCGCATATTGGTCTTGCACGCGGGCCTTGGTAAAGGCGCGGTCTGCCCAATCGCCAAAACGCGCCAGATCCCAGGCGAACATGTCGTATTTCATCTCGCCTTCAACGATCCATTGCGCCGCCATCAGCCCCATTCCGCCCGATTGGCTAAAGCCCGGAATGATGCCGCCTGCCACGAAATAGCCCTTCAATTCCGGCACCGGCCCCAGCAAAACCGAGCTGTCGGGCGACCAGATCATCGGGCCGTTGATCACCCGCTTGATGCCCGCATGGCCCACCACCGGCACCCGGTCGATGGCGCGCATCATGTTTTCTTCGATCCGCTCTAGATCATCGGGAAACAGATCATGGGCAAAATCCAGCGGTGTGCCGTCTTCGGCCCAAAACCGCATGTCGCGCTCGTAGGCGCCAATCAGCAGGCCTTTGCCCTCTTGGCGCAGATAATATTCGCCGTCCCGGTCCGACACCGAAGGCAGGCGCCGGTCCATCCCCTCGATCTGGGCGATGGCCTCGGTCACGAAATACTGGTGTTCGGTCGGCTGTAAGGGCAGCGTAATGCCCGCCAGCGCCGCCACCTCGCGCCCCCATAGCCCGGCTGCGTTGATCACCCAAGGCGTGGCAATATCGCCTTTCGGGGTGCGCACGATCCATGTGCCATCGGGCTGGGCTTCGGTGGCGGTGACAGGGGTAAAGCGGTAAATTTCCGCCCCGCGCTGGCGCGCGCCCACCGCATAGGCATTGGTCACGCCGCTGGGGTCGACATTGCCGCCCTCGGGTTCGAACATGATGCAGCGGATCCCATCGTAATTCACCAGCGGGTGCAGCTGCTCGGCCTCGTCGCGGGTGACTTCATAGAAATTCATCCCATAAAGCTTGGCCTTGGCGGCCTGCAGGCGCAGCTGGTGTTCACGCGCCTCGGTTTGGGCCAGATACAGGCTGCCGGGTTGAAACACCCCACAGCTTTGGCCGGTTTCCTCTTCCAGCGATTTATACAGCGACATGGTATAGTGCTGCAGGCGGCTGATATTGGTGCTGTCATGCAACCCATGGATATTGGCCGCGGCGTGCCATGTGCTGCCCGATGTCAGCTCGTTGCGTTCCAGCAAGACAACATCGGTCCAGCCCAATTTGGTGAGGTGGTAAAGAATCGAGCATCCAATAACGCCGCCGCCAATCACGACAGCCTGTGCATGGGTTTTCATAACGCGGCCCTTCTGTGGCATTTGCCCATGCCTAACATTGCCAAAACCGCCGTAAATGCGCGATCACGACAAAAACAGGGCAAAGCGCGCCACCGCGCAGCCCAGAACGCCAGACTTTGGTAAAAACGACCATTGCGGTCGCGTGCAGACAAGCCACAATATCCCCATCGCGCAAAGCATCGCGGCAACTGTGCAAAAGGAAGCAAGCCATGAAAACCACCACCCGCGTTGTTGTGATCGGCGGCGGCGTTGTCGGATGCAGCGTGTTGTATCACCTGACCAAACTGGGTTGGTCTGACGTGATGCTGCTCGAGCGCAACGAATTGACATCGGGCAGCACATGGCACGCGGCGGGGGGGTTTCACACGCTGAATGGCGACACCAACATGGCGGCGCTGCAGGGCTACACCATTCGCCTTTACAAAGAGCTAGAGGCCATCACCGGCATGTCTTGTGGTCTGCACCATGTGGGTGGCGTGACCTTGGCCGACAATCGCGATCGCATGGATATGCTGGTGGCCGAGCGCGCCAAGCACCGATACATGGGTTTGGAAACCGAAATCGTCACACCCGAAGAGATTGCCAAAATCGCCCCCGTCACCAATACCGCGGGTATTATCGGGGGGCTGTATGACCCGCTAGATGGCCATCTTGACCCATCGGGCACCACACATGCCTATGCCAAGGCCGCGCGCATGGGTGGGGCCACGATTGAAACCCATTGCAAGGTGCTGGAAACAAACCAACGCCCCGATGGCACTTGGGACGTGGTGACAAACAGGGGCACGGTGCATGCCGAACATGTGGTCAACGCAGCCGGGCTGTGGGCGCGCGAGGTGGGCGCCATGGCGGGCGTGTATTTCCCGCTGCACCCGATGGAGCACCAATATATCGTCACCGAAGATGTGCCGCTGATTTTGGATATGGCCAAAGACGGGCTGGAACACCCCCATGTCATGGACCCGGCTGGCGAAAGCTATCTGCGGCAAGAGGGCCGCGGCCTGTGCATCGGCTTTTACGAACAGCCCTGCCGCCCTTGGGCCGTGGATGGCACGCCTTGGGATTTTGGGCACGAATTGCTGCCCGATGATTTTGACAAGATCGAAGACAGTATCGCCTTTGCCTATCGCCGTTTCCCCGCACTGGAAAAGGCGGGGGTGAAATCGGTGATCCACGGGCCGTTCACCTTTGCCCCCGATGGCAACCCGCTGGTGGGCCCCGTGCCCGGCATGCGCAACTATTGGTCGGCCTGCGCGGTGATGGCGGGGTTCAGCCAAGGCGGTGGCGTGGGGCTGATGCTGGCCCAATGGATGATCGAGGGTGAAACCGAACGCGATACATTCGCCATGGATTGCGCGCGTTTTGGCAGCTGGATCACCCCCGGCTATACCCGGCCCAAGGTGATTGAGAACTATCAAAAACGCTTCTCGGTAAGCTACCCCAACGAAGAATTGCCCGCGGCCCGCCCGCTGCGCACGACCCCCATGTACGACATTTTCGATGCCATGGGCGCCGTTTGGGGTGCGCAATACGGGCTGGAAGTGCCCAATTACTTCGCCCAAGACGGCGAGCCCCGCTTTGAAACCCCGTCGTTCCGCCGCTCGAACGCGTGGCAGGCCACCGCGCGCGAGGCGCAGGCCGTGCGCCAAGCGGTGGGCATCAACGAGGTGCAAAATTTCGGCAAATACCGGGTCACCGGGGCCAATGCGCGCGCGTGGCTGGATCGTATCATGGCGGGTCGGGTGCCTGCGCCGGGGCGGTTGTCGCTGACGCCGATGCTGTCGGAAAAGGGCCGCTTGATTGGCGATTTCACCATCTCGTGCTTGGCCGAAGACCAATTCACCCTGACCGCATCTTACGGCGCGCAGGCCTTTCACATGCGTTGGTTCCAACGCCATGCCGAGGCGGGCGTTCAGGTTGAAAACATCTCGGATCGTCTGACCGGTTTCCAAATTGCCGGCCCCTTGGCCAAAGATGTGCTGGCCGCTTGCACCCGCGATAACGTAGGCGCCTTGCGGTTTATGGATGTGGCGCGCATGACCATTGGCATGGTCGATTGCGTGGTGCAGCGCGTCAGCTATACCGGCGATCTGGGCTATGAAATTTATTGCGACCCCATGGCACAGCGCGCCCTTTGGCAGGCGCTGTGGGCTGCGGGCCAACCCATGGGCATGCGCCCCTTTGGCATGCGCGCGATGATGTCGCTGCGGCTGGACAAATTCTTTGGCAGCTGGGGACGCGAATTTAGCCCCGATTATACCCCTGCCGAAACCGGGATGGACCGTTTTATCGCGTGGAAAAAGCCAGCGCATTTCATTGGCCGCACCGCAGCCGAGGCCGAACGCGCCCAAGGCCCGGCGCGCCAATTGGTGACATTCGAGGTAGATGCACAAGACGCCGATGTTGTGGCCTATGAACCCATTTGGATGGGCGAAAAGGTGATCGGGTTTTGCACTTCGGGGGGGTATTCCCACCACGCTGGCAAATCTATCGCCTATGGGTTTGTCCCCAGCGACCAGCTGCGCGATGATCTGCAGGTCGAGATCGAAGTGCTGGGCCAGCGCCTGCCCGCCCGCCGCATCACCACCGCGCTGTTTGACGCCGATGGCGCCCGCATGCGGGGGTGACAAAGCCCCCAGAACTGGCCATCCTGCCCCATCTGTGCCCCCGCCAAACGCGGGGCACATGCGGGGGCATTTGGCCATGGGGAACGCGGCATGAGTTTGGGCATCATCATTTTGGCGGCGGGTCAATCGCGGCGCATGCGTGGCGGCGATAAACTGCTGGAAACGGTGCAAGGCCAACCATTGCTGCGCCGCATCCAACAAGCGGCCGCGGCCACGGGCTGCCCTGTGTGGGTGGCGCTTCCTGGCCCCAGCCACCCCCGCGCAGCGCATTTGTTGCCCGCCAGCCAGCCAGTTTATGTGCCCGATGCCGCCTTGGGGCTTAGCGCCTCGATCCGCCGGGCGGTGGCGGCCCTGCCCGAAGATATCAGCGCCGCCATGATCACCCCCGCTGATATGCCCGAGCTGACCAGCGCCGATTTTTCCGCCCTTGCCACCGCCTATCGCGGCCAGATCCTGCGCGCCACCAGCGCCCATGGCCAAGCCGGGCACCCGGTGATTTTCCCACGTAGCTACTTTTCTGACTTGGGCCAGCTAACGGGCGACCAAGGCGCGCGCGCCCTAGTGGCCAATGCGGCGGACCTGCACAGCTTGGCCCTGCCCGGCACCCACGCCACCACTGATCTGGATACGCCCGAAGCATGGGCAGAATGGCGCGCGGCCCAGCAGCCCTAAAGGCGCGCCAAGAAAAAGGCCCTGTGCACCCAAAAGGCCACACAGGGCCCGCACTGGTTAAAGGGCACGAGGTAACAAAAACACTCGTTACACACACCGGCCATAAAACGGCCAACCACTTACCGTACCAACCACACACAATGGCCACGGATCAAGCCCGAGACTGGCCACAAAATTTACCACCTTAGGTCACAATTGCCGGGAAAACCGCCACAAATGTAAACAATTACCCAATCGCAGCTGCGAATCGCCGCAGCGCTGCCTGCTGGGTTCTGAAGGCTCGCGGCGGCCCGCAGCTTCATCTTGCCCAAATACTCATAACCCGGGCTGCACATGCCACCCACGGTGCCATCACGAAGACAGGGGCAGACAGTATACATATCATTTTTGCGGAAAATTGGTGCCCAAGGCGAGACTCGAACTCGCACGGTATTGCTACCGGCGGATTTTGAATCCGCTGCGTCTACCATTCCGCCACTTGGGCACTGGGCATTCTCTAGCGTTCCCTGTGGCCAACGTCCAGATCAAATCGCTTTGATCTTGCCCAATGCGCTCAGCACGGTAAACAAGCAAAGAAACAAAGGGGGTATCGACCATGCTGCGCGCGCTTTACGATTGGACAATGGCCCAAGCCACCCATCCGCGTGCCTTATGGATCTTGGCTTTCGTGGCGTTTGTAGAATCATCTGTCTTCCCGATTCCACCAGATGTTTTGATGATTCCCATGATCTTGGCCCGCCCCAAACAGGCTTGGCTGATCGCATTGGTGGCTTTGGTGGCCTCGGTCGCCGGGGGAATCTTCGGCTATGTGATCGGGGCCTTTGCCTTTGATCAAATTGGCGCCCCCATACTCCAGGCTATGGGCAAAGGCGCCGCGATGGAGGCATTTAACACCCGGTTCAACGATTTTGGCTTCTGGCCTGTGTTGATCGCGGGCATAACGCCCTTCCCCTACAAGGTTATCACCATCATGTCGGGGTGGACGGGGCTGCCCTTGGGCACGTTCATTGTGACCTCGATCATCGCGCGCGGTGTGCGGTTTTTCTTGATCGCCGCCCTTTTGTACAAATTCGGCGCCCCCGTGCGCGACTTTATCGAAAGGCGGCTGGGCTTGGTTTTCATCGTCTTTGTGGTGCTGCTCTTGGGCGGGTTTTACTTGGTTAAGGTGATATGATGGCGCCTTATCGCATGTGGATGCTGGCTGCGGCTTTTGGGTCTTTTGCGCTGCTGGCGGGGGCGTTTTTGTTTCAAGCTTTGGGCTGGGCGCCCTGCCAGATGTGCCTATGGCAGCGCTGGCCCCATGGTGCGGCCATTTTGATCGGCGTACTATTGGCGGTGGCGCCCAATGGGCTTTGGCCTGTGTTGGGGGCAAGCGGCGCATTGGCTGCCGCCACAACGGCGGGCATCGGGGCCTATCACAGCGGGGTCGAGTTGAAGTGGTGGCAAGGCCCCAGCAGCTGCACGGGCGCGGGCGTTGGCGATCTTTCTGGCGCAGCGTTACTGCCCGGCGGGGCGGCTGATGCGCCAACGCTGGTTTTGTGCGACCAGCTGACACCGTTTTTTCTGGGCCTCACCATGGCCAATTGGAACATGGTGTTTTCAGCGCTACTGGCGCTGCTTTGGGGCTGGGCCGCCCTAAGGGCGTGGCGCGGCGCGTAATCACCGCGCCACGCCTTTTGTGCCAAGGCTTAGCCGAACATGTCGGCGGTAATGCCCGAATACCAGCCCAGCGATTCCTCGTAGGTGCGCTTGCGCAGATCTGTGCTTTCGCCCGTTTCGCTGATAAAGCCACTGGTTTTGGCGATTTTCTCGTCGGTTGCCTCGTAGGCGGCACCAACTTTGATGCCATCATCGGTGTCAATCAACGACCAGCATGTATTCGAGAATTTCGCCGGGAACACTTTCGAGCCGGTCAGCGCACCACGCACCGCCATCGCCGCAACTTTGGCTTGGCTGTTGGCCGAGAAGCCAGATTTTGGCATGTCGCCCTGATTGGTGGCATCGCCCAACACATGGATGTTTTCATCCACGCGGCTGGCCATGGTGTGGCCATTGACGGGGGCCCAATTCCCCTCGGTGATACCGGCCATTTCGCAAATGCGCCCAGCTTTTTGTGCCGGGATCACGTTGCAAACGTCTACCTTTTCCACCGTCCCATCGATCACCACTTCCATGGAGTCGGGGCGCACTTCGACCTTGTCGCCACCAAAATCGGGGCCAACACGCTCGATCATGCCGGGGTAATGTTTGTTCCAGCCTTCCTCGAACAGCGCCTGTTTCGAGAATTTGGCCTTGGGATCCACCAGCAAGATCTTGGCGGTGGGGTTGATCTGCTTCAGCAGATGCCCAACCATGCTGATCCGCTCGTAGGGCCCGGGGGGGCAGCGGTAGGGGTTGGGCGGGGCCACCATGGCAAAACGCCCGCCCTGTGGCATGGCCTCGATCTGGGCTTTCAACAGTTCGGTCTGGCTGCCTGCCTTATAGGCATGGGGCATCTTGTTATGCGCAGATGTATCCCAGCCGGGCACGGCCCCTTCTACGAAATCAATGCCGGGGCTGAGGATCAGTTTGTCATAGGCCAAGACGGCGCCGCCAGCCAAGGTAACGGTGCGCGCGTCGCGATCTACGCCCACCGCCCAATCATGCACCACGTTGATGCCATAATCTGACGCCAGCTTGCCATAGCTATGACCAATCGAGCTGATATCGCGGAAACCGCCAATATACAGGTTCGAGAAGAAGCAGGTGTAATAATGGCGGCTGGGTTCCACCAAGGTTACATCAATGCCCCCTTTGCTGTCTTTGGCCAGATAGCGGGCGGCAGTGGCCCCGCCAGCACCGCCGCCGATCACAACGACCTTGGGCTTGCCATGGCCTGCGGCCCAAAGGGCAGGCGCCTGCAATGCGGCCAAGGCCGCGGCGCCCGTGCCAATAAAGGCGCGTCTGTTCAATGTCATTCTTCGTCCTCCCATTTATGGGCGGGGCTGGTTTAGAGCCCCGCAAAATATGCAGCCAAAGCTGCAATCTCTTCATCGGTCAAACGACCGGCATAGTTTTGCATAACCGGGTTGGTCCTAAGCTTTTGTTTATAGGCGTGCATCGCCAAAACAAAATCTTCGGTGGGCCACCCCGTGATCGAGGGAATCCCCTGATCAGAGCCATCCGAGCGGTGGCAGGTTTGGCATTCGCTGGCTAAATATTCGCCATATTCAGGGTCGCCGACAATGGCCAAAATCTCGGGCGGTAGGGTAATTTCATGGGGCAATGCGGTTGGCTGTGCCTCGGGAATATTGGCAGGGTTATCCGAGAACTGGCGCATATAGGCCAAGACATTGGCCCGCTCGTCGGCATCTTTTAGGCCGCGAAAATTCATCCGGGTGCCCGACACCAAGGATTTCGGGTTTTCCAAATAGGCAGACAGGTTATCCAATGACCAGATCAACCCATCTTCGCCTGCCCGCAAAAGCCCCGGCGAATAGCGGGTATAGCCCTCGGCGGCGCCGGCCTTGCGACCGAAAATGCCGTTCAGATGCGGCCCCACGCGGTGTTCGGCCCCCTGCCCCAGCTGATGGCAGCTGGCGCATTTGCGAAATACTTTTTCGCCCTGCTCGGCGTCACCGATTTCTTCGGCTATGGCGGCAGTGGCCACAAAAGCGGCCGCGATCAGCGGGGCAAATACCCCCCAGTACATATAGGTAAGGGCGCTCTTCATGGCTGTGTCCTGTTCTCAAACGCAAAAAACCCAACGCAGGTTGGGTGTTGCAGGCCAAATCTGGCAAAATTCACGGGAATAGGGCGCAGCGTCTGGCGCGGCACGGCAATAGGTGGATGGCCCAGCCTGGGGCCAAATAGACGACATCTGACTATTGCGTGCACGAATCCCTCCCTGAAAACGAGCGAGCGGTCCGGCAGGGCCAAAACTGGCCCCGCCGGGATTTTTAAGGCTTATTGGAACGTCTTCAAATATTCGATGACGGCCTTGATATCGTCTTCCTTTTTCAGGCCCGCAAAAGACATTTTCGTGCGTTTGATATAATCGCGCGGCTTGGTCAGGAAGGCGGTTAGGCTGGCCTCGTCCCAAACAGCACCAGCCTCGGCCATTTCCTGCAGCGGCTTGGAGTATTTGAAATCTTCGATATGGCCAAACTTGGCGCCAACGACACCGTTCAGCACGGGGCCAGTTTTGTTTTTGGCGTCATCACCCACTTGGTGGCAGGCTTTGCACTTTTTGAAAACGTTTTCCCCATCGGCGGCCAAGGCCATATCGATGGCTGGGGCCGCGGGTGCGGCAGGGGCAGCGGCCGGTGCCGGGGCGGCGGGCGCAGGTTCGGCTGCGGCCACTTGCACTGGCTCGGCCTGTGCGGCTGCGGCGTCTGCGCCTTCTTCCTCGGGGGTCACATCCAGCACAGTGGCCCGCATGGTGATTTCCACGCTGTCCTTACAATTGCTCATGCAAGGTTCGGGGTTCCAGAAATGCTTTTCCGCGGTTTCCCGATCGTCGATGATGAAGCCACCCGCATTGGGCATTTCAACATCAAGGAAGTTTTCGTTCGACAAAACGAAATCGTCATCCACCAGATCGTTGGAGAACAGAATATAGGCAACGATGGCATAGGTGTCATCGACCGACATGGTTTGCGCGTTACCAAACGGCATCGAGCGGTGCACGTAATCCCATGCCGTGGACAGATAGGGCCAATAGCTGCCGACGGTTTTCAACGGGTCGTCGTGGTCCAGCGTGTCCATGCCGCCGGCCAATTTGGGCCAATTGTCGACACCTTCCGCAAAATCGCCATGGCACACGGCGCAATGTTCGGCGAACACTTCTTCCCCGGTCATCACATCGCCAGACCCTACAGGCAAACCATCGCCATTGGGCGAAACATCCAAGTTCCACGCGGCAATCTCTTCGGGCAAGGCTGGGCGGCCAAGGCCCATTTTATCGGCAAACGCCGGCGCAGCGGCCATCAGCGTGGCCATGGCTGTGGTCAGGGCCAGATTACGATACTTCGACATTTTCAGCCTCCCCGGTCGGGTATACATGCCAGGTTTGGATGCAGTTGTTGTGGTAGATCGAGTTCAACCCGCGCACTTCGCGCAGCTGCGCTTTCGAGGGCTGCACATAGCCGGTGGAATCATGCGCGCGCGATTGCAGCAACATGTCTTCACCCTGCCAGTTGATATCCAAATAAAAGCGGGTCAGCGCCTTGTCTTGGCCATCGGCCGCAAGACGTGCCTTTTGCCAATTCTTGCCACCATCCAGCGAGATATCGACACCCGTAATGGCGCCACGGCCCGACCATGCCAGCCCGGTAATCACCAATGGGCCATGGCCATGGGTGATGGGGGCCTTCGGGCTGGGCGAGGTGATGACAGATTTTGCATCCATCACCCATGTCCATTTGCGGCTGACACCATTGGCCAGCGTGTCGGTATATTTCGAGGTTTCTTCACGGCTTTCAATGGCTTGCGCGGTCACTTCGATGCGGCGCAGCCATTTAACCCACATGTTGCCTTCCCAGCCCGGCACAACCAGGCGCACGGGGTAGCCATGCTCTTTGCGCAGCGCCTCGCCATTGGCTTTGAAGGCCACCAGCACGTCATCCAGCGCCTTTTCCATGGGGATCGAGCGGCCATTCGACGAGGCATCGGCGCCTTCGACATACACCCATTTATCGGCCAAATCGCCAGCCGCTCCCAAGCCTGCCTCTTCCAGCAGGGTGCGCAGGGTGACGCCGGTGTATTCCATGTTGTGGATCATACCATGCGTGAATTGTGCGCCGTTCAGCTGGGCGCCCGCCCATTCCATACCCGTATTTGCGGCACATTCGCAGAAATAGGTGCGGGTGACGCGCGGAAAACGCTCTAGATCGGCATAGGAAAACACCAGCGGGGTATCTACCAAGCCATTGATCATCAAGCGATAATCTTCTTTGGCCAGTTCGATGGCACCAGAATGGTGGCGTTCAAAGGCGCAGCCCTGCGGTGTGATCGTGCCATCCAGCGCGTGAATGGGCGTAAAGTTGATCGAGCTGATCGTATCAGCCGTCAGCCATTCCACATTGCGACGCACAACATCGCTTTCAAAGCGGATCGGCAGGCCATAGGGGGTGGCATCCACACCATCGCCCGTGGCCATAGCCCAAGCTTGTTTTTCTGTGATCAGCGGGTCTGGCCCGGCCCCTTTTGCAACCGTCGCTGTAACCGCGCCCGCGCCCATGGCAGCGGCCCCGGTCAGGAACGAGCGGCGCGAGGTGCCTTTGCCCTTGTTCTCTGTGGTCATTGTTTCTCTCCTTCCAAGTCGGCGGGGTTAGGCCCCCACCACCTCGACACTGGTGTTCGGGGCAACGGTTACGGTGCCCTTCTGGCGGATATGATTTTCCACCACATCCCAAATTTGTGGGCCCTCGGTGCCCTCGTTCACGCTGGCCCAGCCTGCGACTACATAGGTTTTGGCCGGGTCAATCTGTTCGCCGGTGCGCAGCAAGGTTAGATTGGTGATGCGCTCGCCCTGTTTTTTGTTCACGTCGATCCGGTAGCCCATGCCACCCACGCGCACCATGTCGCCGCCCTGCTGGTAATAGGGATCGGGGTTGAACAGGTTGTCGGCCACGTCTTCCATGATCACATGGATGAATTCACCAGTCATTTCCGTGCGATAGGCCTTGCCGTAGGTCATCGAGGTGGCGTTCCAAATATCTTCGCGGGTGATGTCCTGACCCGGCAAAACCGATGGCCCCCAACGCACGCCCGGCGACATGGCGATATCGGCGTCACGTTCGCTGATCAGCGCGTCGCAAATCAGGTCGTCCCACGAGCCGTTGAAATTGCCGCGGCGGTACAGCAGGCTGTCGGTTTGGCCAATCACCTCTTCCATGGCGGTTTTGTAGGGCGCGCGCTCGGCCTCGATGGCGGCGGCCATTTCGGCATCGGGGGTGATCACATCCGAGAAAATCGGGATCAGCTTGTGGCGGAAGCCCATCATCCGGCCATCGCGCACGTCCAAATCAACGCGGCTGACGAATTTGCCGTTCGACCCAGAGGCCACGATGATGGTTTCACCCACCAAAACCGGCTCGGGCAGGGCATCATGGGTGTGGCCCGACAAGATAACATCGATACCCGTGACACGGCCCGCCATTTTCTTATCCACGTCAAAGCCGTTATGCGACAAGACAACCACCAGATCTGCACCGGCGGCGCGCACCTCGTCTACCATCTCTTGCATGCGCTGATCGCGGATCCCGAACGAGAAATCAGGGAACATCCAGCCCGGGTTGGCGATGGGCATATAGGGGAAGGCCTGCCCGATAACCGCAATCTTGGCGCCACCACGTTCAAAGAATTCGTAGGGTTTGAATTCTTCGGCGGGCTCATCCCATTCCGCGTTAAAAATATTCTGCCCCAGCATGGCAAAGGGCGATTGTTCCACCAATTCGCGCACCCGCTCTTGGCCCAGCGTGAATTCCCAATGGAAGGTCATCGCCTCGGGTTTAAGCAATTGCATGGTGTTCACCATGTCTTGGCCTTGCGAATGATAGCATGTGTAAGAGCCGTGCCATGTATCGCCGCCATCCAGCAGCAGCGCATCGGGGCGGGCGGCGCGAATAGCATTCACAACCGTGGCCACACGATCCAAACCGCCGACCCGGCCATAGGTTTGGGCCAGAGCCGAAAAATCATTATAGCTCAGCGCATAAGCGCTGGGGCTGCCATCAGCGATGCCGTAAAGCTTGCGGAAATCGGCGCCCGTCACATGGGGCACCGCGCCGCGGTTCTCGCCCACGCCGATATTGACCTCGGGTTCGCGGAAATAGATCGGCTTTAGCTGGGCGTGGATGTCGGTAACGTGGATCAAAGAGACATTGCCGAATGTATCAAACTCTAGCAATTGGTCCTGGGTCAGGGCCTGTTGCGCAGCCAACTTTGACCAATTGCCAAAACCCGAGGCCCCCAACATGGCAGATGCGGCCATGGAAACCTGAAGAAAATCGCGACGCGAGATCATGCGGTGTCTCTCTTTGTGTTGCTCACACATACGCGGAGGACAGATGCGCATATGTGAATTTGTTTTAAGTGAAAAACCCGCGCCGGTGCAAAACCAGCGCGGGCGAAGCTATAAGTTAGTTGCGAACCGAGGGGCCTTCGACGCTGAGGCCATTGCCGCGCGAGGCGACATACAGCTCTAGCGCGATGAACTCTTCGCTGCCGGGCTTGTAGGTTTCGGCGCGGGTGTCACGCACGCAGCCTTTGAAACGAGCATGAACAGTGTTCAGCTTGGCATTTTTCAGGCGGTACGTCGGGAACCCGTTGATCTGGCCTTGGCTCAGATGGTCTGCACGGATCATATTGCCATAGTTTTCTTCATGGCAGGAAGCGCAGCTCAGCTCGAGAATACCAGTACGGGCATAATACATCTCTTTGCCTTTTTCCCAGATTGCCTGAACGGGGCCATCAATGGCCACATTAACCGGCATGCCGCGCGACTGTACCGAAATCAGTGCTTCCATCGCAGCCATGGGGCCCGAAGTGTATTTGTATGGCTCTGCCTTCATCTGGTTGGTGCGGCAATCGTTGACCTGCATGGCCAAGGTGCGCAATTCACCAGCGGTTTCGTTCCATTTGGGATAAACCGCACGGATACCCTTCATGCTGTCTTCCGCGGCGCCATGGCAACTAGCGCAGGATTTGCCTGCTTCACCTTCCACCGTATTCCATGCCTCGATCGCCGCCTCTACCGCCAGCATGCCGGGGTTGTCGAAATCATCGGACTGCATGGCCTGGGTGTCGTCATTACGGAAATGCCAGCCCGACATCACAGTATCAACACCGGTTTCGGCCATATGCGCGGGCGCAGCCACCTTTGTGACCATCTCAGTCTCGCCGTTCAACACCAGCGTATCATCATCGGGGTCTGCAAGTGTGATAGCCGGGATCGTGACCATCAGCGCTGCAACCGCTGTCAAAGCTTTGAATTTCATAAGCGTCCTCCCTTGGGTGGCCCTGCCCCCATTGTAGGGGCGGGCTGCCTGTATTTTTGGATCAGCCGACCTTGATCGACTTGGTTTCTTCATAGACCGAGCCGTCGTCGTCGTACCAAGTGAACTTCAGATTGCCCCCTTCCGGGATTTTTGCCTCGAACTCAAAATAAGGGTTCGTGGAAATCGCCGGTTCCATTGTCACGTCGATCACGGGGGTCCCGTTAAATTCGCAAGTAAAGCGATTGATGATCGAGCGCGGGATCGGGTTGCCCGATTTATCTTTGCGCTGGCCCGATTCCATGTTGTGGCTGATCAAAGTTTTCAGCACGACCACTTCACCGGCGCTGGCCGATTTCGGGGCTTTGACGCGGGGTTTTACACCGTCTGCCATGTTCGTATCTCCTGTGGAATTCCGATTAGCCGCCGCAGCCGCCGATGGTGACTTTCACCGTCGAGCGGGCCTGTGCGAACGAGCCGTCTGCCATTTTGGCAATGGCAACCACGTCTTGGGTGCCAGCCAAACGAATACGGGTCGATGCCGAAGCGCTGCCCGCCAATTCGCCAAAGTTGTAGGTGGCCACACCGGGTGTGGGGTTGCCAGCTGCCAGCAGCATGATCGCGGTCGCGCCTTCTGCCGATACGCTGATCGGCACGGTGTTACCGTTTTCTGCAATTTCAGGGGCGGTCAGGTTGACGCCGCCATCGGCGACAGCTGCACCACCAGTAAATGCGGCAATTGCATCTTCAGCCGCTGCGTTCACGCGGAACGGCAGCACTGTCAGAGCAACAGCACCAGCACCCAGCGCTAGCGTCTCACGTCTTGTGAAATCCATTTCTATCTCCTTAGTTACTCTGTTGCGCCTTGATCACTCTTTCAGAGTGCCCAAAAACGCGACAACATCTTCCACCTGCTGCGCAGTCAGCAGCGGTGCAATTTCGGTTGCGGCTTTGCCGGTATACCCGTCACCCGGGCGGTAAAAGCCGCTCACGCGGTAGAACGAGGGCATCACAGTGCCTTCGTACATGACTTTCGCGTTCACAATGATGCTGCGCAGCTCTGCCGCGCTCCACCGGTCGCCCACGCCATCCAGCGACGGGCCCACATTGCCGTGGAACGGTGCATTGTTCAGCGCGCTGACTTCGTGGCAGGCCACGCAATTGCCCAGCCCGCGATTCGTCATCACCTTGGCGCCTTCGGCAGGGTTGCCCTCGACGCCTGTCAACGAAGCGACAATGGCGCCGTCTTCGTTGAATACCACATCGGCGGGTGCCACCTCGCCTGCAAACGCTGCTCCAGCTGCCAGCGTTGCCGCCAGTGTCAGTGCATAAACCTTCATGATTCCTCCCATGGCTTCAGTTCTCGTGACCGAGTTAGCTCGGTATACCGTAGAGCACGAATGCCCTGTATGGCAACATCAAATTCACAATTGTGAATTATTGATTTGGTCAAATTTGCCTCAATTGCCCCCCGCCGCTTGGCGTTCGGCAATGCGGCGGGCATGGTAGCGCTGAAAATCTTCACCGTTTTCAATCGCATACCGCTCTTCCTTTACCCAAGTGTACATATCCAGCGTGGTCTGCTTGCCAAAGGCGCCCGGCATCACCGCCACGGCCGCCCGAATGGCAGGCGTGTCTTCTGGCACCTCTTCGGGCAAGAAAACCACGGTTGGCGTGAACAAAATGCCCCATTTGCGGGCCAAATCCTTTTCTGCCATTGCTTCGCCATCGGTATCGGTGGCCTCGGTTGCGCCATGCAAATTCAACCGAACCACGAAAAAATTCTCTTCGATATAGTCGGCAATGGTTTCGTTTGAATAAACCTCGGTGTGCATTTTGCTGCAGTAAATACAGCCCTTTTGCTCGACAAAAATCGCCAGCCTTTTGCCCTCGGCGCGGGCTTCGGCCAAGTCTTCTTGCAAGTCTTTGAACGTATCGCGAATCCATGGCTCGACGTGCAGGCCATCGCCATCCACCTCGGCCGCCCATAGCGGAAACGCCAATACAGCTGCGGCCAAACCCATAACCCAATGTTTCATAACACCCTCCCTGCCCCGCTTTGCCTCAACCGATTTGCGCAAAGATGGGGAATGTTTCGATCATCCAATTTGCCAATTCGTTTACAGTGCCCGTCGCGATGAGCAGCGCAAAGACAATCATCATCACGCCCAGCGCTTTTTCAACATAAGGTTGATATTTGCGGTTGCGCTGCATCCAGTCCAAAAACGGGCGCGCAAACAGCGCCGCCACCACGAAAGGCGCGGTCATGCCCAAGCCAAACAGCGCCAACAGCAGCCCGCCCCGCCAAATATCGCCCATACCGCTGGCGATCATCAGAATCGTTGCCAAAACGGGGCCCACGCAGGCGCTCCAGCCGAAACCAAAGGCAAGCCCCATCACATAGGCGCCAACCACCGAGCTGGGATCCAGCTTTGATTGCAGCTTGGCCTCGCGGTAAAACAGGCCGATGCGAATAAGCCCAAGGAAATGCAAACCAAAGACGAAAATCAGCGCCGCCGCCGCGTATCGCAGCACATCGAACCAGTCGCGAAACACCTGCCCCAACGCAGTGGCGCCCATGCCCATCAGCATGAAAATGGTCGTCACCCCCAGCGCAAATGCGACCGAAGACAGCGCCAAACGTCGCTGCGCGCCTGCTGCGATCTGGCCCTCGCCGCGCAACTCGGCCATCGACAGCCCTGCCATGTAGCTTAGGTAAAAGGGCACCATCGGCAGGATGCAGGGCGTAAAGAAGGCTAGAAAACCCGCAAAGGCAGCCCCGGCGAAAGTAACGTCCATGGCGCGCGGCACTCCTTGATCAATTCACATATTCAGATTATGTTTTGTATACCACGGTCGTCAATTGGGTGTTCCATGCTAAGGCGCTTTTTTTTTATTGCCCTCGTCGGGCTGGGGGCTTTGGCCAGCCGCGCTGACGCGTTAGAGCTGGTGATGGTTGAACGCCAAGGCTGCAGCTATTGCGTTGCGTGGAAGGAAACAATTGGCCCCGCCTATCCGCAAACCGAGATGGGAAAATTCGCGCCTTTGCGGATGGTCGACATCAAAGATACCTTGGGCGGCGACATTCAGTACAAGGGCCGCATTTTGTTCACGCCCACGTTTGTGCTGGTATCGGACGGGCGCGAAATTGGCCGCATCGAAGGGCACCCGGGCGATCACTTTTTCTGGGGCATGTTAGAAAAACTGCTGCGCGAAAGCGCAGGTTACAACGGCCAAGGGTAGGGCCCAATGGCGGCACATCCGCACTCTTTCGCAGCGCTGATGTCGCGAACGAGTTGCTCTTTGCGCCGCACCCCCTTTAAAAAGGGGCGCAAAGTGGGGGACAGTGCCAGTGACACTTCCAGTATTTGATAAAGGCATATCAGACACGGAAATGGAGCGTATCGTCGATAACGCGACGACGGCGTCAAATTTCCTGAAAGCGGTCAGCCACGAAGGCCGGCTGATGATCTTGTGCCATCTGGTGTCGGGCGAAAAATCCGTGACCGAGCTAGAAGAGCTGCTGGCCGTCCGCCAAGCGGCTGTTAGCCAGCAATTGTCGCGGTTGCGCCTTGAGGGGCTGGTTATTCCCCGCCGCGATGGCAAGGCCATTTATTACCGTTTGGCAGATGACCGGCCAAAGCGTATACTTGAGCTGGTCTATGATCTGTTCTGTGAATAGGCGCTGAAAGCCGCGCAAGACGGCTGCCAGGAGGGAAAAACATGTTTGACTGGATTTCCGACGAGGCGCTGGTGGCGCTTGTCGGTCTGGGTGGCGGCGTATTATTGGGCCTTGCCGCCCGATTGGGCCGGTTTTGCACCATGGGTGCGATTGAAGATCTGCTTTATGGTGGCTCGTCCTTGCGCATGCGCATGTGGGTGCTGGCTATCGGCGTGGCAATCATGGGCACCTTCAGCCTGTCTGGGCTGGGTGTGATCGAGCTGGAACGCTCGTATTACTTATCGATTGAATGGATGCCGCTGGCCATGGTCTTGGGCGGGCTGATGTTTGGCTATGGCATGGCCTTGGCTGGCAATTGCGGCTTTGGCAGCATTGCCCGGCTGGGCGGCGGCGATTTTCGTGCCTTTGTCATCGTGATCATTATGGGTGTTTCGGCCTATGCGGTGCTCTCTGGGCCGCTGGCGTTTTTGCGGGTGCAGGTCTTTCCGCAGTCCGAGGTCATCAACACCACCCCCCCGGGCTTTGCCCATTTGCTGCACAGCTGGACGGGCCTGCCCGTGGCTGGGCTGGGGGTTGGCATTGGTGCCATGGTGGCGCTGGGGGCCTTGGCCTCGGGCGGTATGCTGGCTGCGCGCAAAGAGATTTTCTGGTCGGTCGTGGTGGGGGTTGCCATCACTTCGGGCTGGGCGGGCAGCTACTGGGTGGCCTCGCAAAGCTTTAGCCCCATGCCGATGGTTTCGCACAGCTTTTCTGCCCCCGTGGGCGAGGCCCTGCTTTATGCTATGACGGGTTCGGCCCGCGCGCCCAGCTTTGCGGTGGGTTCGGTGGCAGGGGTGGCCTTGGGGGCCTTTATCGGCTCGCTCATCAAAGGGCATTTTCGCTGGGAGGCCTGCGAAGACCCGCGCGAATTGCGCAGGCAGATCTTGGGTGCAGTGTTGATGGGTGCGGGCGCCGTCTTGGCCCTGGGATGCACCATTGGGCAGGGTTTGTCGGCCTTTTCCATGCTGGCCTATTCGGCCCCCTTGGTCTTTGCCGCGATATTTGCGGGCGCAGCCCTTGGCCTGCGGCAGTTGATCGAAGGGTTTCAACCCGCCAAATAAATAGCGGTTAGGCACAAAAAAGGGGGGCGCTCGCGCCCCCCTTTTGCATGTCACCAGACAGACAGGTTACAGTTTCATCTGGGTGTATTTTTTCAGCTCGGCCCGCGCGATTTGGCGGCGGTGCACGGCGTCTGGCCCATCGGCCAAACGCAAGGTGCGCACATGGGTCCATTTGTTGGCCAAGGGCGTATCTTGGCTGATGCCTTGCGCCCCAAACATCTGCGCAGCCTCGTCGATGACCTTCAGCGCCATCCGCGGGGCGACGGTTTTGATCATCGAGATCCACGGCGCCGCAGCCCGGGCATCGCCCTGATCCATATACCATGCCGCCTTCAAGCACAGCAGGCGCGCCTGTTCAATTTCCATCCGGCATTCGGCGATGATGTCGAAATTGGCGCCAAGTTGGGCCAGCGGCTTGCCAAACGCCTCGCGCTCTAGGCTGCGCTTGCACATCAGTTCAAGCGCCGATTCTGCCTGCCCAATGGCGCGCATGCAGTGGTGAATGCGGCCTGGCCCCAAGCGACCTTGCGAGATTTCAAAACCACGCCCCTCGCCCAGCAGCAGGTTTTCTGCCGGCACGCGCACATTGGTAAAGCGGATATGCATATGCCCATGCGGCGCGTCATCGGCCCCATATACCAGCATCGGGCGCAACACCTCGATGCCTTGCGCGCCAGCGGGCACCACAATCATCGAATGGCGCTGGTGCTTTGGCATATCATCGGTGCCGGTTTTCACCATCACGATATACACTTTACAGCGTGGATCACCGGCCCCCGAGGACCACCATTTTTCGCCGTTCAGCACGTAATGATCGCCATCGCGCACGCAAGACATGGAAATATTGGTGGCATCCGAGCTGGCAACGTCAGGTTCGGTCATCAAATAGGCCGACCGGATCTGCCCATCGAGAAGCGGCGCCAGCCACTCTTGCTTCATCGCCTCGGTGCCATAGCGCTCGAACACTTCCATATTGCCAGTGTCGGGCGCAGAGCAGTTAAACACCTCGGCCCCCAGCGGGGTGCGGCCCATTTCCTCGGCGAAATAGGCGTATTCCACCGTGCTTAGCCCAAAGCCTTTGTCGCTGTTGGTCAGCCAAAAGTTCCACAAACCTTGGGATTTCGCCTTGTTTTTCAGGCCTTCCAAGATTTCAGACTGCCGTTCGGTAAATTGCCAGCGATCGCCGGTGTTGACCTCTTTTTCGTATTCTTCTTCCAGCGGCATGACATCGTTGCGCACCATATCGGCCACCCGCGCCAACAGCTTGCGGTTTTCTGCGCGCATGCCAAAATTCATATCCATACGGTCAATCCTCCCTCGATTTTTTCCAATATGCGAAACACTGTTCCGCATCATATCAGCACGGGCGCGCACAGAAGAAAAGAACCAAGCCAAGCGACGGCACGTCACAGCCGCTCAAAGCGCACCGCCCAAGGCCCTAGCGCAACGCAGCCAGCCCCGACCATGGGCTGAAATCGCCGCCAACCTTGGTCCGAGGCGGGGCCGCTTGCCAGCGCCTAGCATCAAGCTGCGAACATGGAGGCTATGATGACCGTCAGACTATGGCGTTGCTGGGCGTGCAAACACAAAAACCGATTTGGCTGCAAACGGTGTTCGTTTTGTTATTATGACGCCCCATTTTGGAACCGAACACAGGCTATTCCCCCGAGGGTATTGGCAGGGCTGACCCTGTCGCTGTTGGCCGCGCTAGACATCTAGCGCACAGCGAACCCACAGGCCCACGGGTTTTCGGCGCAGGCTGCGGTCGCACACCCGTGCCCCCCCTGCCCCGCCGCAGGCTTGGGTCTTACAAGACCGGCGCGCGGCCAGATCCGTCACTCGGCAATGTCTTCGGCCCAAAGTTCCGGTTTTTCGTCGATGAAACGTTTCATCAGGGCCACGCAATCGGGGTCTTCTGCGATCACAACCTCCACACCGCGTTCGCGCAGAAACTGTTCGTTGCCGCCAAAATTCGTGGTGTCACCGATCACGACACGCGGGATACCGAATTGCACGATGGTGCCCGAGCACATCATGCAAGGCGACAGCGAGGTATAAAGCACCGTATCACGATAGGTCTTTTGGCGCCCGGCCTTGCGCAGCGCGTCCATTTCGCCATGCGCAATCGGGTCACCGCCCTGTACGCGTTGGTTGCGCCCTTGGGCCACCACCTGCCCCCCGCGCGCCAGAACCGAACCGATAGGGCAGCCACCTTCATCAAAGCCAGCTTTGGCTTCTTCATAGGCGATCCGCAGGAGCCGCTTGTCGTCATCTGTCATCATTTTGGGGCCTCATTCTGTTGCGGGCGGTTTTTGGTAATATGGCAGCACCTCTACCGAGGGCGACCATGTGCCTTCGGCCGATAGCTTGTCCATATGGTCGGCGATCCCGACAAGGCTGGTGAACCACACATCGCGGGTTTCTAGCGTTTCTTCGATCCATTTCTCAACCAACCTCCAGCGCGCAAGCCGTCCGGTCAAGAAAGGATGGACGATCAGCATGAAAAACCCTCCCGCCTCGTATTGTGCTTCGAATTCCTCCCAGAACCCGGCCAGCCCCTCTGAGGGGGATTTGACTGGCATCAAATAGCCAATCTCGTCGTAATGGGCGAAGGGCGGCCAATCGTCGGTGCCCCAATGCACGGGCATCTCGTATAGCTGGCCTTTCGCCGTGTGCAGCGCATGCGGAATGTCATCGCCCATCAGCGAACTATCATAGCGCAGCCCATGCTCCAGCATCAGATCCACAACCTCGTCGGTGATGTTGTAGACGGGCGCGCGATAGCCTGCGGGCAGTTTGCCACAGATGCGTTTGTGGGCCTCTAATGCGCGCTCGAACGCCTCGCGCTGGTTGCCATAGGTGGCGATCGGGTCCTCATGGATCCAGCCGTGATGGCCAATTTCATGGCCACCTTCCAAAATCGCCTCTACCGTTTGTGGGTATTGCTCCAAAAACCAGCCGGGGATGAAGAACGATTGCTTCAGGCCGAACCGCTTATACGTGTCCAAGATACGCGGCAGCGCGATGTTTGGCCCGTAACGCCCCATCGAAATTGGGTAAAGCCTGCGATAGCTGTCTTCGGGGCGGGCGATATGGATCAGGCTGTCTGCATCCATATCAAAGGTAATCGCCACGGCGCATTTTGCGCCACCTGGCCAGGGTATTGGGTTTCGAATCATTGTCAGCCCTCGGAAAGAATACTGGCGTTGGCAGCATCCCAGCCCAGCCACAGGG
>Ga0181582_10000958_pt1 | contig 21802 bp, 21 predicted proteins | sample 071ome_32_FD_132438 | JGI IMG/M metagenome (GOLD analysis project Ga0181582, IMG submission 132438) | Coastal salt marsh microbial communities from the Groves Creek Marsh, Skidaway Island, Georgia - 071405AT metaG (megahit assembly) | ecosystem: Environmental > Aquatic > Marine > Intertidal...
ACAGGTCTATGCAGTTGGTCCTACCTCGGCGGATGTGGTCAGCGAATTTGGAGTTGCAGCCGCCTACCCACAGGCCCGAATGAGCAGCGAAGCCCTGCTGGCCATGGATTCCCTTCAGGATATTGAGGGTAAGAAGGCACTGATTGTGCGTGGCGTTGGCGGCCGTGAGCTGCTGGCCACGGCATTGCAGGAAAGGGGTGTGGATGTCACTTATCTGGAACTCTACCGGCGCACCTGCCCGACCTATCTCGATGGCAGGTTTGGCGAACTGATGACGGCGGACAATCCTGACAGCATCGTTGTCACCAGTGCCGAAGCCCTGGAAAACCTTGCAGGCTTGCTAGACCGTGACGGAGTCTCGTTGGAGGCGGCCAGGTTGTGCGTATCTTCCCGGCGTATAGCAGATGAAGCTGGACGACGGGGCTTTACTGACACCTTTGTCATGCCAGGTGCTGATGATCAGGCTATAATCTCCAGTCTCCAGGAGCGCCTGTGAGTCAACCGCAACACGAGAGCCTTATGTCGGACTCCAAGTCTGAAAAGTCACCAGAAACACCTCCGAAAAAACCTGATCAGGCCAAGCCTGCCAATGGGAAGTCCGGCCTGTTCATGGATGTCATTTTCAACCTGGTGGTGTTTGGCAGTATCTGTGCACTGGGGTATCTGCTGTATGAGCAGGACAAAGCCATCAACGTGTTGTTTTCACAGCAGAGCGACATCAACAGTGTGCGTCGCGACGCGCAAACCCTGACCTCGGGACTGGAGGACATCATTCGTCAGTTGCAGGCTGAACTTGCTGCAACACAGGAAAGCCTTGCCAGCCTGAACAGTGACCATGAACTCCAGCTTGAAACCCTGCGCAAGGAACTGATCAGCACACGCCTGGGACTGAGCAATCGCTATGCCTCGGCCAACCAGGAATCCTTGTTGACCGAAGCCGTTTCGGTGCTGCGTCTGGCACAGCAGCATCTGATTGTGTCCCGTGATCTGAAAACTGCCCAGGCCCTTTACCTGTCAGCCGACAACCTGTTGAAACAGGTGGATGATCCCCTGATGTTTTCGGTTCGGGAAATTCTGGCCGGTGAACTGGCTGCCATTCGCGCCGTGTCGGAAGTCGATACGGCGGCTATCTACCTGCAGCTTGGTGCCATAGGGGACCAGATCAACCAGTTGAGTGTCACCAATGATCTGAAAGAACAGATAGCAGAAGGGGACAGGGTCAACATACTTGATGAGTCTGCAGCCCAAAGTGATGGGTTGTGGGATCGCATGAAAACCAGCCTGAAAACGTCCCTGGATACTTTTCTGGTCGTCAGGCGGCGTGATGCACCCTTGCAGGCCATGATGACGCCGGGACAGGAAGCTGCCTTGATGCAAAGCATCAGACTGCAACTTGAACAGGCCAGAACGGCTCTGCTCAAGGGTGAGCAGGAAATTTACAGCAACAGCCTGGGCAGGGCGCACCAGGCAGTGAAACAGTTCCTGTCTGGCGACCTTGCCGTCAGGTCTTCCGTCCTTGATGCCCTGGGCAGCCTGCAGGGCAGGCGCATCGTCAGTGAGATTCCACCATTGAACCGTACCCGGGTGGCACTGGAAGAGATTCTGGCTGTCAGGGCCAGCCAACCTGCCGAGGCTGAAGAGCCCCGATGATTAAAGCATTTTTATACAGCCTGATTGCTCTGGGCATCGGTGCCTGGCTATACATGACGCTGGGTGATGACCCGGGTTATGTCCTCCTGTCCTTCGGCAACTGGTCAGTGGAAACCACACTGGTGGCGTTGGTTCTGTTCCTCTTCCTGATGCTGATTGTGCTTTATGGTCCTTATCGCCTGGCCGGATTCCTTAATCCCCTGGGGCTGTTTCGGGGTGAGGCTCTTTTTGGGTCAGGCCGCAGACGTAAGCATGCCGCCAGAGCCAGTGAAGAAGGTCTTCGACTGATGCTCCTGGGGCACTGGCAGGATGCCTACAAGATGCTGGTGGAAAACGCGGAGAGCACTGACAGTCCGGTATTCAATTACCTGGCAGCTGCACTGGCAGCATGGCAACGCGGGGACAATGCCTCCTGGAAATTCTGTCTGGAGAAAGCCACCCGACAGGCATCGAAAACCGGCAGCGGAATAAAAGCCGTCAAAGCCTTGCTCGAATACCGTTCTGGTAATGTGGAGCAGAGTCTGGCGCTGCTTTTGGCACTGGACAGGGAAGTGCCTGGCAGCCCTTATGTGCTGAACATGCTCAAGGAGATTTATCTGAATCTTCAGGATTGGGAAAAACTTGATGCCTTGCTGCCTGTGCTTGAAAAATACCGGGTGGTCAGTGGCACTGAACTACAACAGTTGAGAGAAAAAACCACCGCACAGCGGCTGTTGGGTGTAACCAAGGAAAAGGGGGGAGCGCAGGCCCTGTCCCTGATCTGGCAGGACGTGGACAAGAAATTGCGACGCAGTGAACGGGTCGCGCTGGTTTACCTTAAAAAACTGATCGGCTTCGCCAATCATGATGAGGCACTCACAGTCGCAACCAAATATCTCAAGCATGAGTGGAGCGATGATATTGTTTTGCAAACCGGTTTCATCGATACATCAGAACCAGCAAGGCTGCTGGTGCTGCTGGAAAAATGGCTGAAAGCCCGACCCAACAGCAGTGCACTGATGCTGAGCCTTGGACGGGTCTGTCTTCGCAACCGCCGATGGAGCCAGGCCAGGGAATATTTTGAGAGTGCAGGCAGGTTGTCCAATAACACCGCGTTGACCGCAGAGGCCAATGCCGAACTGGCCCGTTTGCTGGATCACCAGGGAGAACACGCGCAAAGCGCCGCGTTATACGCCAAAGCCATGGCGCAACTGGATCATCAGTTGCCGGATTTGCCTCAGCCCTAGGCGCGATAAGCGCGGGAGACAGGAGTCAGGGCTGTTCCAGGAAATCTGAAAGCCTGATTTTTTTATTTGTACTTCAGGTGGTTAATAATTTTTGATAATAAAGGCAGGAAATCGATCATCGTCCCTGCCTCCTAGATTCCCAACTCATCCCAGATATCGTCAATCTTCGCTTTAACGTCGGCGGACATGGCGATCGGTGTTCCCCATTCGCGGCTGGTTTCACCGGGGAATTTGCTGGTGGCATCGAAGCCGATTTTTGATCCAAGACCGGAAACCGGTGAGGCAAAATCCAGATAGTCGATGGGAGTGTTCTCAATGATCATGCTGTCCCTTGCCGGATCCATGCGTGTGGTCATGGCCCAGATGACATCCTCCCAGTTACGCACATCCACGTCGTCATCGGTGACGATAATGAACTTGGTGTACATGAACTGGCGCAGAAAGGACCAGACTCCCATCATCACCCGCTTGGCGTGACCAGGGTACTGCTTCTTCATGCTGACCACCGCCATGCGATAGGAGCAGCCTTCGGGTGGCAGGTAGAAGTCGATGATCTCCGGAAACTGTTTCTGGATGATGGGGACAAACACCTCGTTCAGCGCGACACCGAGTATGGCAGGCTCATCCGGTGGGCGACCGGTATAGGTACTGTGATAAATCGGATCCTTGCGATGGGTGATGCGCTGGATGGTGAGCACCGGGAATTTTTCCACTTCGTTGTAGTAGCCTGTGTGGTCTCCGAACGGCCCTTCTTCAGCAAGCTCACCCGCTTCAATTACGCCTTCCAGGACAAACTCGGCAGAGGCAGGTACCTGCAGGTCATTACCCAGGGATTTGGCAACTTCTGTTTTAGCTCCCCTGAGCAGACCGGCAAAGCCGTATTCTGACAAGGCATCCGGTACCGGCGTGACTGTCGCCAGGATTGTGGCGGGGTCGGCACCGATGGCCACCGACACAGGAAAGGCTTCGCAGGGATGAGCCTGTTGCCATTCCCTGAAATCCAGTGCGCCACCACGGTGGGCCAACCAACGCATGATGACCTTGTTCTTTCCGATCACCTGCATACGGTAGATACCCAGATTCTGTCGGTCCTTGTTCGGTCCGCGGGTAATCACCAGTGGCCAGGTGATCAGTGGTCCAGCGTCCCCTGGCCAGCAGGTCTGGATGGGCAGTTTGCCCAGGTCCACATCATCACCTTCAATGAGGACTTCCTGACAGGCGGGTTTTTTGACTTCTTTAGGTGAAAGGTAAAGCGCGTTTTTGAATTTGGGGGCTTTTTCCAGCAGGTCTTTCCAGCCGGCTGGCGGTTCCGGTTCTTTCAAAAAGGCCAGCAGTTTTCCTACATCCCTGAGCGAGGAAACATCGTCCTGGCCCATGGCCATGGCAACACGTTTGGGGGTGCCAAAGAGATTGCCGAGTACAGGAACGTCATAGCCTTTCGGATTTTCAAATAATAGCGCCGGGCCCTGTTTTTTCAGGGTCCGGTCACAGATTTCGGTGATTTCGAGATTGGGGTCAACTTCGGCCTTGATACGTTTGAGTTCGCCTGCTTTTTCCAGAGCCTGGATAAAGTCACGCAAATCCTCGTACATTCGCTGGCCCCGGTTTACGGTGAGATTCAATCCTGACCAGGGCGCTTACTTGCGCTTCATGGCCTGGAAGAATTCGTCGTTGGTTTTGGTGTCTTTGAGTTTGTCCAGAATAAACTCTGTCGCCGGCACGTCTTCCATGGAGGTCAACAGTTTGCGAAGAATCCACACGCGCTGCAGTTCTTCATCCGTCATCAGCAGGTCTTCACGACGGGTGCCTGAACGGCGCACATTGATGGCCGGGTAAACACGTTTCTCTGCCATCTTGCGATCCAGATGCAGTTCCATGTTGCCAGTGCCTTTGAATTCTTCGTAAATAACCTCATCCATTTTTGATCCGGTTTCAATCAAACAGGTGGAGATAATGGTCAGGCTGCCGCCTTCCTCAACATTACGCGCAGCACCAAAGAAACGTTTCGGACGCTCCAGGGCGTGGGCATCCACACCACCGGTGAGGACCTTGCCTGATGAAGGAATGATGGTGTTGTAGGCACGAGCCAGGCGGGTCATGGAGTCGAGCAGAATAACAACGTCTTCCTTGTGTTCCACCAGGCGTTTGGCCTTTTCGATCACCATTTCGGCAACCTGTACGTGACGGGCTGGTGGTTCATCGAAGGTACTGGCCACCACTTCACCGCGAACGGAGCGTTTCATTTCGGTAACTTCCTCAGGACGCTCGTCGATCAACAGAACAATCAGGCGGCATTCAGGGGAGTTGCGGGTAATGGATTGCGCCATGTTCTGCAGGATCAGGGTTTTACCCGCTTTTGGCGGCGAAACGATCAGGCCGCGCTGGCCCTTGCCGATCGGAGCTATCAGATCAATAACACGAGCGCTTAAATCCTCGGTGCTGCCATTACCGGCTTCAAGAACGAGTCTGTTGTCCGGAAACAGCGGTGTCAGGTTTTCAAATAGGATTTTCTGTTTGGCATTCTCAGGTTTGTCGAAATTGATTTCGTTCACCTTGAGCAGGGCAAAATAACGTTCGCCTTCTTTTGGTGGACGGATCTTGCCGGAAATCGTGTCGCCTGTTCTCAGGTTGAAACGACGGATCTGGCTGGGTGAAACATAAATATCATCCGGGCCGGCCAGGTAAGAGGCATCGGCTGAACGCAGGAAGCCAAAGCCATCCTGCAGAATTTCCAGTACACCATCACCGTAAATATCCTCGCCATTCTTTGCATGACGCTTGAGCATCTGGAAGATGACATCCTGTTTGCGGGTTCTGGAAACATTATCCAGGCCCATTTCATGGGCGGTCTCAAGTAGTTCGGATATAGGTTTGGTTTTTAATTCAGAGAGATTCATGGTGTAGGAATATTATTGGTGTGTTGTAGGATGATAAGGGGGTTGCAAGAGCGGGCGGGTGGTGCGCGCTTAAACTTAATATTAGGTTTTAACTAACTAAACTTATTAAAAGTTGCAGGTTTAAAAAATGGTTTACTGGTAATGAAATTTTTATTTTTGGTCTTACCCGATTCAGGATTTTGTCTTGAATCAACGTGTGAAGATTCTGAAGGTTTGGGTCGTGAATCTTCGGGGTTTCCCCTAGGATAAGGTGTCGGAGCGACAAGCAGGAAGGTAATCTATCACCCCCTTTTTGGAGTGTCCAGAAAAAAATAAGGGTTTTTTCCGGAAAATTCAGTACAAAAATCAGAGAGTGACTCATGACTCCCGAGCCAGTCGGGAGTCAGAGAGAATAACAACTGATCAGATGGTGCTGTCGATGAAAGCCGCAAGCTGTGACTTGGACAGGGCGCCAACTTTTTTGGACTCGACATTGCCGTTCTTGAACAGGATCAGCGTCGGGATACCTTTGACATTGTACTTTGGTGCAGTGTCAGGGTTGGCTTCTACATCCAGTTTGCAGACTTTCAGTTTGCCGGCATATTCTTCAGCCACTTCATCAAGGACAGGAGCAATCATTTTGCAGGGTCCGCACCATTCTGCCCAGAAGTCCACAAGGACTGGGCCGCTGGCGTTCAGGACTTCTTCTTCAAAACTGTCATCTGTTACATGTGTGAGGTTTTCGCTCATTATGATTTCCTTGGAATGAAATGGTCGGGGATATATCGCATTATGATAAGGCCAAATGGCCAGTATTCAAGTAACCGTGCCAAAAATCCTGGGCAGTGGCTGTCAACGTTCAGGTAGACCCTGTCAGCCCTGAATTCTTTCAGCAGCCGTTTTGGCAAAATAGGTCAGAATCCCATCGGCTCCGGCACGCTTGATGCTGGTCAGTGACTCCAGGATGATCTTGTCAGCATCCAGCCAGCCTTTCTCAAAGGCTGCACAAAGCATCGCGTATTCGCCACTGACCTGGTAGGCAAAGGTCGGCATACCGAATTCATCTTTCACCCGGCGAATGATGTCCAGGTAAGGCATGGCCGGTTTGACCATCACCATATCGGCACCTTCACTGATATCCAGGGCCACCTCATGGAGGGCTTCATCAGTATTGGCCGGGTCCATCTGGTAATTTTCCTTGGAGGAGGTCCCCAGGTTCCCGGCTGAGCCGACAGCATCACGGAAAGGACCATAAAAAGCGGAAGCATATTTGGCAGAGTAAGCAAGAATACGGGTGTTTATATGACCAGCCTGCTCCAAAGCCTGGCGAATGGCGCCAATTCGACCATCCATCATATCTGAAGGGGCCACCACGTCGGCTCCAGCCTTGGCGTGGGAGAGCGCCTGTTTGATCAGGGTATCGACAGTCACATCATTGAGGACATAGCCGGTGCTGTCGATGATGCCGTCCTGTCCATGGGTGGTGAATGGATCAAGGGCAACATCGGTAATAACACCCAGTTCCGGGCAGGCATCCTTGATGGTTTTCACTGCACGTTGGGCCAGACCGTCGGGGTTGAAGGATTCCTTGCCTTCCTCGGTCTTGGTAGCCGAATCGGGGACCGGAAACAGTGCCATGGCTGGAATACCCAGGCTTTCAACGACCCTGGCCTCTTTGGCCAGTTCATCCAGGGTCAGGCGCTCGACGCCGGGCATGGAAGGCACCGGTTCACGGGTAGCTTTGCCCTCGATCACAAAAACCGGATAGATGAAGTCAGCTGGTGTGAGCACGGTTTCGCGCATCAGCCGTCGGCTGAAGTCATCACGGCGCATACGCCGCATGCGGGTTGCCGGAAATTGTCGTGTAAACTTGTTGTCAGCCACGCCTGTACTCCTGGTTTCGGATACACTGCACAAGAGTTGTTGCCAGTGAAATTGAGGGCGAAACTATATCACAAAAGGTCCTGAAACCGGTTCAGGCAAGCAATCCGGCTAATTCCGGTCAACAGACAGACTGTATGACGACCACCAATGGGAACACGTTGTAGTCCATGCCATTAAAAAAAATCATCCTGCTGATCGTTTTTTTATGTCTTGTCGTGCTGTTTTTTGCGCTGGACCTGCAGCAGTATTTCAACCTGACGTTTTTCCAGGCTCAGCGTGATGCCATCTTAGCCTACAAGGCCGATCATTTCTGGGCCTTGAGCGCGGGGTACTTCCTGCTATATATCGCTGTTACAGCCCTGTCGCTGCCGGCTGCTACCATACTCACGCTTGCAGGCGGCGCTGTGTTTGGTCTGGCCTGGGGCCTGGTGCTGGTTTCCTTTGCCAGTTCTATTGGCGCCACACTGGCTTTTCTCGTTGCGCGAACCCTGCTTCGCGACTGGGTGCAAACCCGCTTTGGGGATTACCTGAAGCCTGTCAATGAGGGCATCAAACGTGATGGCATGTTCTATTTGTTCACCCTCAGACTGATACCGTTATTTCCGTTTTTTCTCGTGAATTTCCTGATGGCCCTGACCCCCATTTCCACCAGGGCCTTTTATGTGATCAGCCAACTGGGGATGCTGTTTGGGACCGCCCTGTACGTGAACGTGGGTGCGGAGCTCGGGCTGGCCACAACCCTGCCGGATGTCATCAATGTGGGTGTGATTCGGGCAGTGGTGGTACTGGCCATATTTCCCTGGATTGCCAAAGGCCTGGTCAGTTATCTGCGTAACCGCAAGGCGCTGGCACCCTGGAAGCACATGAAGCCCAGGGTCTTTGACACCAACATGGTGGTTATCGGTGGTGGATCGGCTGGACTGGTGACCTCGTATATTGCTGCTCTGGTGAAAGCCAGGGTCATTCTGGTAGAAAAGCATCGTATGGGAGGCGACTGTCTGAATACGGGATGTGTACCCAGCAAGGCGTTGATCCGTAGTGCCGGTGTCAGCCATCTATTGGGCAGGGCGGGTGATTTTGGTCTGGAGGCGTCCACTGCACAGGTTAACTTCAAGGCAGTGATGGGGCGTATCAGGCAGGTAATCAACACCATTGAGCCCCATGATTCTGTCGACCGATACACGCGTCTTGGTGTGGATTGCCTGGCTGGTGAGGCCATCGTAAAAACGCCATGGTGTGTGCAGGTAGGGGACAGGGAAATCACGACACGGAATATTGTACTGGCAACGGGTGCGAGACCATTTGTACCGCCTATCCCGGGGCTGGAGGAAGCCGGTTATGTGACGTCCGATACCCTGTGGAACCTGGAGTCCCTGCCTGAAAGATTACTGGTTTTGGGCGGTGGTCCCATCGGTTGTGAACTGGCACAGGCATTATCCAGGCTGGGGTCGAAGGTGACGATTATGGATATGCTGGACAGGATTCTGCCCCGGGAAGATGCCGAGGTTTCCGAGTATGTCCGCGAACAGTTCGAGCATGAAGGCATCAGGGTATTAACATCACAGCAGATTCTTCGTATAGAACACCGTCATGGTGAAAAAGTGGCGATTGCTCTTGGGCAAGAGGGCGAAACTGCCATTGAGTTTGATGAGGTCCTGGTTGCGGTTGGGCGAAAAGCCAACACGGAAAACCTGGGGCTGGAACATCTGGGTATTGTGTTGAATGACAACGGGACAATAAAGGTGAATGAATATTTACAGGCAACCTATGCCAATATTTTTGCCTGCGGCGATGTAGCCGGACCGTACCAGTTTACCCATATGGCATCGTTCCTGGCCTGGTTTGCGGCAGTAAATGGTCTGTTTGGCGGGTTCAAAAAATTCCGGATCAATTACAAGGTGGTGCCCTGGGCCACTTTTACCGATCCCGAAGTCGCCAGGGTGGGGCTTAGTGAGAGTGAAGCTGAAGAACAAGGCGTAGCCTTCGAGGTCACGCGCTATGGCCTGGATGATTTTGATCGCGCAATAGCTGACAGTGAAGCCAGGGGGTTTGTAAAAGTTCTGACCGTACCTGGCAAGGACAGGATTCTGGGCGCAACCATTGTTGGATATCATGCCAGCGACCTGATCACCGAATTTGTACTGGCCATGACTCATGGTTTGGGCCTGAAAAAAATCATGTCCACCATTCACTTGTATCCGTCGTGGTCTGAAGCCGGTAAATTTGCAGCCGGGGAATGGCAAAAGGCACATGCACCTGAATGGCTTTATCCCTGGCTGGAAAAATTTCATCGTTGGCGCCGGTAGGGCAATACAGTTTGAGGGAAGTAAATACTATGAACACTGAATCCAAAGTTTCAGAACGCTATGCCGAAGGCGCCAGGGAAGTGCAGCCCAGTCTGTGCTGTCCGGTGGACTACGATGCTGCACTGCTAAAACTGCTGCCGCAGGAAATTATCGACAAGGACTATGGTTGTGGTGATCCATCCCGGTATGTAAAAAAAGGCGACAGGGTTCTGGATCTGGGCAGTGGTGGTGGAAAAATCTGCTACATGGCGGCTCAGCTGGTAGGAAGCCATGGCTTTGTCATCGGTGTGGACATGACCGATGAAATGCTGGAGCTGGCCAGAAAATATCAGCCGGAAATGGCCGATAAACTTGGTGCTGACCTGGTGAGTTTCCGCAAGGGCTATATCCAGGACCTGGCACTGGATCTGGATGCACAGGAAGCTTTCCTTACGGATAACCCGGATGCTGATGAAGCAGCACTTGCTGCCTGGGAGCGTGAGCAGAAATCCCGCAAGCCATTGGTCGAGGATGGCAGTGTCGATATCGTGGTCAGCAACTGTGTGCTGAATCTGGTTGATGAAAAGCACCGGGAGCACATGATCAATGAAATCTATCGTGTCCTGGCACCCGGTGGTCGCGTTGCGATTTCAGATATCGTGTGTGACGAAGAGGTACCGAAACACCTCAAGGATGACGCCCATTTATGGAGCGGCTGTATTTCCGGAGCCTTCCATGAAAAACAATTTCTGCAGGTTTTTCTGGATGCAGGCTTTGTTGATGTGGCCTATGACAAGTGGGATGAAACACCCTGGCAGGTAGTCGAGGATATCGAGTTCCGTTCAGTCACCGTGGTGGCCACCAAACCCATGGAAGACAATCTGGACAGGGGCCATACCGTTATCTATCGCGGTCCTTTTGCCCAGTTGATCGACGATGAAGGTAATCGCTACCAGCGCGGTGAACGTCTGAGTGTCAGTGAGACTACCTGGAACAGCTTGTTGAACAGTATGGCAAAGGACAGTTTTATTTTTATCGAGGCGGATCCAGCGTTTCAGGGGCGTTATATTACCGGTGACAGACATCGTAATGCTGTCGCCAACAAGGGCATGCCGCAGCGGATAGGTGGGAAAAAGAAAAGCAGCTGCTGCTAGCGGCAAGGGATGAATGCTGTCGTTTGAGTTTACGCAGACTTGAGGCGGCGATTTCGCTTATAACGTTTGCCCAGGATTCTGATCCAGAACATGGTTTCGAAAATGCCGCCCGCAAGCACCAGTAACCGGGCACCCAGCGCAAACCCTGCTACATAACTGGCGATGGCTGCAGCAAGGATGAGCAGGGTCACCTGCAGGTGACTCACTGGGGGCTTGTTATCAATCACCCGTTATTTCCAGAAGCTGGTCTTCCAGGGCAAAGCGCAGTGTCAGGGCATCATCCAGCGATTGCAGGTCCCTGGGCAGGGAGGCGTCTTCTGATGAATGCACTTCTTCATTTCTGTATTTGTCATTGAAGCTAAGCGCAAGATCCGTCGTTGTCTCTATGCTGTGATAAATCTGTTCCAGCAGCTCCCGGTTGGCCTCAAGTTCAGCGGTGCTTTCGTGCAGCAGTGTTTCATACACCTCGAAATGCCCGGCTGAAATATAGTCCATCAGGGATTCGCAGAAATGCTCGATGGGAAAATCCTGGATATCAATTTGCAGCGCGTGATCGGAATACAGGGACTCGTCCAGGTCATGATGAAGGGTTTCACGCTGTTCTTTCCAGCGACTGATGATTGCTTCAATAGCCTGGCGGCGGGCGGCGGTGATGTCTTTGTTCATACATACCCCTCTTGGAAATTAAAGTCGTGGCTTATGTGCAACGGACTTACAGAAATCTTAGAAGAGGTACCCGGGAATTGCCAGCTTTAAGCAGGTGTGACACTGCTCCAGGACTAGCTTGCTTAACGGCGATGGGCCTGCCACAGGCAAACACCGGCCAGCGCGATGAAGCCCACCAGGCTCCATTGCGGAATGCTCATGCCGATCACGGGATCCTGCCAGGCGATTTCTGCACAGTTGCCATCACCGGTGAACATGGTTGCCAGGGTCTCGGTCAGCGGAAATTCCTGGAACATATAGGCAACACTCGGGCCGCAGGCAGGGACCTGGTCTTTAGGTAAATGCTGCAGCCAGATCTGGCGAATGGCAAAACCGCCGCCGCTCACAGCAAACAGGGCTGCCAGGTAGCCATAAACCAGTTTTCCCCTGGCGACAGGGTTATGAATAAATGCAATTAATGAGGTGAAACCAGCGAGCACAAAGAAGAAACGCTGAGTCATACATAATGGGCAGGGTTCCAGCATCATCACTTTTTCCATATACATGGCAATGCTCAATAGCGCTACACAGAACAGAAAAATGTACAGGTAGATCAGTCGGGTTCTTAGCAGTTTGGTCATCAGGGAATCATTCATGGAATTTTAATCAGATTCTGGATCAGGAGGCATTGGTGCGGGCAAGATAGGTATCAAAGTCCACATCATCATTTTCTTCAATGGCCTGCCTGTCCTGGTTGGAGGTTCCAGTCAGTTTTATCAGCGTGGCCATGATGTCATCATCCAGCTTCAAAGAGCGGAAATAGTCGCTGTTGGCCAGGGACTGGTTCATGGCAAAAATAAAATAAGGCGTATCAAGTTCACGCATACGTTGCAGGATTTTTGCGGAGGGTGTTTTTTCAGGATCCTGAACCTTCGCATATTGAGCCTGTGTTGCCTGGACATGACAGTCGCTGCCGTAAATATCATCAAGCAGTTCGGCAATGGACGTTACCTCAGAAAGGATTTCTTCCGCCTGTTCTTTCAATCCGACTTTATTGCCTTTGACCTGCAGCTGGAGTCCGGGTTCCCGTCCCCGGTTTACGACGGTTTTCAGGTTGTAATCTATTTCCCGGTATTCATCGCTGTTTGATGGCGGTGAGTTTCGCAGCAGGCAGAACAGAAGGAAACTGTTCAGGAAACGAATTTCCTCTTCGTCGATGCCCACAGGCAGGAAGGGGTTCAGGTCCAGTGCGCGGACTTCGATATATTCAACGCCCTGCTCTTTGAGAGCCCGGACCGGCCTGATGCCGGAAGGGGCTGTGCGTTTGGGACGAATGGTGCTGTAAAACTCATTCTCGATTTGGAGGATGTTGTCATTGACCTGCTTGTACTCGCCATTTTCAGGGGCGAACTTGCTGTAAGGTGCATAAGGGGTCTTGATGGCGTTCGTCAGGTCCCGCGCATATTCCTCAAGGCTGTTATAACTCACATACAGGGATGACTGTGCGTCACTGGTATAGCCGAGGTCGCCCATTCGCAGGCAGGTGGCATGAGGGTGATACAGTGTGCCGTGATCATATTCCTCCAGCCCATGATTGTCCTGTCCGCGAATGAAGCTCTTGCACACAGCGGGCGAGGCTCCGAACAGGTACAGCAGCAGCCAGGAATAACGGCGGAAGTTCCGGATCAGGTTGAAGTACTGATCAGTTTTGAAATCCTGAAGATTTTCATCGCTGCCAAGCTGTTCCTTATACAGTGCCCAGAAACTGTCGGGCAGGGAAAAATTGTAATGGATGCCAGCAATGGTTTGCATGGAGCGGCCATAGCGATAGCTCAGTCCCATCCTGTAAAGGGTCTTGAGTCTTGCAATATTGGATGTACCGTATTGCGCCAGCGGAATATGGGCATCATCACCCAGGACGCAGGGCATACTGGAGGTCCAGATCAACTCTTCTCGGTCGATCCGGGTAAACAGAAACGTGTGCAGATCCGACAGGTACGCCAGGCTGTCCTGCGGGTTGTGGAAAACAGGCGTGATGAATTCCAGCAGGGCTTCGGAAAAGTCCGTGGTGATGGTTGGATGCGTAAGCGGAGAACCCAGGCCGGCAGGATGCGGGGTCTGTGCAATATGGCCCTGTGGATCTACCCGCAGGCTTTCCTTTTCTATGCCATGACCAATTTCAGTGAGACAGCCAATGTTGGGTGACTCCTTTAGCTGGCCAAGGCGGAGCTTCAATTGATCCGACAAAGCTGAATTCCTGATAAAGAAGCGAAGAGTGTCCGGTAGCTCTTACTATTAATGCACTCTGCACGGGCAGTCAGGCAATAACATATTATTTTTATTAGGGATTTACTGCTGAAAACTGGCACCATGAAGTTCAAGGCCCCGGATTATGCCACAGTTGAACTGCTGTGGATAACCTTAAATTCGTGACTTTTTCATCGCAGGATTGTTTCACGGATGATAACCGGATTCAGGAAATATTTGCTCAGGAATCTGAATTTAATCTTACAAAGCGATGGATTTTCCGACGGTCCTGTTTCGTGGGTCGACCTTCGGTGATGGGAGCCATGGCACGTTGTATTTTACGCTTGTCCGCTTCCTGTTCGCGACGGCTGATACTCTCAGGAGTTTCTTCATACAACAGTGCGGCCTGTGGGGCGCTGCCGCGTTTATCGGCAAGCGCTTTAACAATAACGGTTTTTTCATCCCAGCCCTGACGGATGTCCAGCGTCATGCCAGGTTCGATTTCGCGGCTGCTTTTGCTGCGGGCACCATTGCAATGCACCTTGCCGCCATCAATGGCCTGCTTTGCCAGCGAGCGTGTTTTAAAAAAACGGGCAGCCCATAGCCACTTGTCGAGTCTGACTTTTTCCATTGCCGCCGTTATCTCACCATCAGTTCATCAAGGTGAATGATCCCGGTGAAGTGGCTTCTTTCTCCTGGATCAGTACTGGAGTCAGGATGAAGTACCTGGACCACCTTGCCCAGTCCTTCCCGGTGGGCGCATTCAAGAACCGGCAAACTGTCATCCACGAACAGGGAACGGGAAAGATCGATATCCTGATGGCGACTGAACCTGTCCCAGAAACCATCATTTTCCTTGGCCAGCTCAAAGTCATGGGAGCTGACCAATTCATCCAGATGCTGGTCCAGGCCAGAGGCTTGGACCTTGATGGCCAGGGCCTTGGGGTGAGCGTTGGTCACCAGAATGACCCGTTTCTCCAGGTCGCGAAGGAAGGCCAGGAATTCCGCACAATGGGGGCGCATGCTTACTTTGTGGCTGACTTCTTTTTTCAGGGCTTCCACATCCAGGTCCAGCATCTCTGACCAGTGATCCAGGCAGTACCATAACAGGCTGCCGTGGGTGGAGGCTGACAGGGTCCGAACGGTTTCCAGGGCAGCATCCAGGGGAATAGCCCTGTGTTCAGCCACGCGGCTGGGCAGGAATTCCAGCCAGAAATAGTTATCGAAGCTCAGGTCCAGCAGGGTGCCGTCCATATCGAGCAGGACGGTGTCGATTGTCGACCAGTTAATCATTGGCAGAGTCGAACCTCAGGAAGTAGTAAGTGCTATTATAAGGGCTCCCCGCCAGATGTGGCACTGTGACGAGTGGGTTGATGCAGGGTATTGCCAAAAATGGATCATGCATCACAACTATTCACCATAACTGTTCACCACAATCAGGAGACTACCGGAATGCACTATCAGGCTATTCTGCAAGAGGTCAAAAAAATCAGCATAGAGGCTGGCGAGGCCATTCTCGAGGTATATGACCGTGATGAAGAACTTGATGTCATCACCAAGGGTAATGATACCCCGTTGACCGAGGCCGATCTGGCAGCCCATCGCATCATTGTGGATGCGCTTCGTGAACTGACACCTGCACTGCCTATTCTGTCTGAAGAATCAAAGGCCGTTCCCTGGCAGGAGCGCCAGTACTGGGAAACCTACTGGTTGGTGGATCCACTGGATGGCACCAAGGAATTTATCAGCCGCAATGGCGAGTTCACAGTCAATATTGCCCTTATCGATAATGGACGCCCAGTCCTGGGAGTCGTGTATGTGCCGGTACTGGGTGTACTGTATACGGGTAGTCCGGACGGTGCGACGCGGGAGGAGAATGGGGTCGAGGAAGAAATTTTCAGCGGCAAGATCGAGGAAAACCAGCATGCGATTTCGGTTGTTGCCAGTCGCAGTCACAAAGGTGAAGAGCTGGAGGCCTGGCTGGAGCGTGTGGCTGAGCGGTTCCCGCAGATGGACCTGGTGAGTATGGGCAGTTCACTGAAGATCTGTCTGGTAGCAGAAGGCAGAGCGGATATTTATCCCCGTCTGGCGCTGACCTCGGAATGGGACACGGCTGCAGCACAGGCCATTCTTGAAGCCGCTGGCGGTATCCTGACGGATACGGATTTCAATATTTACCGCTACAACCAGAAAGAGGACATCCTCAACCCGTTTTTCTTTGCTATTGGCGACAGGGAATTCGACTGGAGCAGTATATAGGTGGCACAGTAGTGCCGTTTATTCATGATCCAACCTGGCCGGGTGTGCGTATTCCCCGGTATGAATATTTTCGTCCTTGATAAAGATGTGACCCGTTGTGCCCGTTACCACTGTGACCAGCACGTCGGTAAAATGATTCTCGAAAGTGCGCAGATTCTGTGTACGGCCCTTAACAAGAAAGGGTTTGAAACCCCCTATAAATCCACCCACGTGAAGCATCCCTGTGTACTCTGGGTGGAAGAGTCATATGCCAATTTCAGGTGGTTGATGAAACTGGCCAGAGCGCTGAACACAGAATTTTGCTGGCGGCATGACCGCGATGCCAGTCATGCATCAATACAGGTTCTGGACCGGATTGAGAGTTTTCGTTATCCGGGGTCACGGCTGTCACCCTTTCCGCAAGCCATGCCTGACAAATACAAAGTGCACGGGGATCCCGTCCTTGCCTATCGAAATTTTTATATCGGGGAAAAGGCCAGATTTGCAACCTGGAAAAAACGCAGCACGCCTGACTGGTTTAACTTGTCTTGAGATTGGGGATGTCTTAACGCGCTGACATCTGAAGAACAAACTTGGCGGCCAGCTCGCAGCCCTTCATTTCGATTTCCAGATCATTGCTGAAGTAAGAACCAAAATCCTCGAAGTTCTCATCCATCCACTGGTTATAGGTGGCCAGCATACCTTTCACGGCATCCACGGCAATGCCTGACTGCTGCTCCACATCGGCGTCCAGGCCGGTGCGCAATCTTTCTGTGTTCATCTGGATCATGATGCCATTCTGGATCAGATGCAGGGCCTGGTTTTCATATCCTTCGGAAATCTCGGGGGCATCACTGGCGGTTAAGGCTGACAGGGTCATATTGAGAGCAGTACAGCGGTGCATTACTTCAGCCATTTTGCCGGGATCGGAGGTGCCCATACTGCCCAGCAGCAATTCAGCCACCGGCACCCAGCCGGGGGTCTGGGCAAGGGCTGTTGTTGTAAGCAGCAGTCCCGGCAGGCCGGGAAGCAAGGTGCTGGTGAGTTTCATAAGCCGCTGGTGCATAAAATCAGGTTTCCCGGTAGGGAGCATGGAATGGCTGAAGCTATTAAAAGCATAGTTGGTTTGATCAAGTCAAAAACATTTTGTGATAAATCATGGGCTTATTGATTCAGATGGGTTGCTGCCGCCATTGATCAACCACTGGCCCCCGGTCAGGATAATGGGGGGTTTCCCCGGGCAACAGGTAAATGGTCTGCTGTTTCAGAAAATGTCGGTTTATGAGTTTACTTGAACAGTCAGAACTGCATAATCGACCCCCGCTGTAATCTTACTTGTTCAGGCTCTGTATCCTTATGTGGTTTAAAAATCTTCGTCTTTTTTGTCTTGCCCAACCCTTTGAATTATCTGTAGAAGATTTTGAAGCCGCCCTGGCTGACAGTGCCTTCGTGCCTTGTTCCAGTTATGAAAAGGAGCGTATTGGCTGGGTGGCTCCCCTGGGGGATGCTGCGCCGGAATTTGAACCAGAAGAGGGCGAGGATGCTGGAGATACCGATGCGCCTGCTCCCATGTTGACCCATGTGGTGGGCGACTACATCATGATCTGTGCCCAGAAACAGGATCGCTTGCTGCCAGCCTCTGTGGTTCGTGAGGCAACTGCAGAAAAGATCGCTGACATTGAACAGCGCCAGGCCCGCAAGGTCTATCGAAAGGAAAAGAGGGAAATCCAGGAAGACATGTATGCCTCCCTGCTCCCTCGCGCCTTTACCCGTTCGGCAAAAATTTACGCCTACATTTCCCGTCGGGATAACCTGCTGGTGATTGACAGCAGCAGTGCGCCCAAAGCGGAAGAATTCCTGAACCTGCTTCGTGACACCTTGGGCTCTTTCCCGGTGGCACTACCAGAGGCAAAGATTGCGCCACATGCCGTCATGACCCGCTGGTTAAAAGAGGGCAAGGCCACCGATGAGTTTGAGCTGACGGATGATTGCGAATTATTCAATCCGCTTGACGGCACCAATGTCGTGCGTCTGAAAGGACAGGATCTTGGGGGCGAGGAAATCGAAGCCCATCTTGAAGCCGGCAAGCTGGCCAGGCATGTCGGGGTCCTTTGGAACAATCAGGTCAATGCCATCATCGCGGATGATCTGGGCATAAAAAGACTGCGTTTCGAGAATGTCAGGGAAGAGTCGGACAGTTATGAAGATGAAACGCCGGCCCAGAAATTCGACCAGGAGTTTGCCCTGATGACCCTGGAGCTCAGCGGTTTTTTCAAATCGCTGTTCAATGCGGTTGGAGGTCTGGAAGATCCGAAAACCAAGCTGCTGCCTGACAACAGAAACAGGGACGACTGAGTCTTTGCTCGACCCATCGGGTTAATCCGGTAGACTGGGCACATGCCGACAAGTCATCAACACCTGCAAAGGCTATGGTTTGCCATTCCCGCGTTATTGCTGGGGCAGGGCGTACTGGCTGTTCTGGTCAGGACCTGGCCGGCGCTTCACGCACTGGACAGCCGCATCTCATCAGCATTGGCTATTTCACCTGATTCATCCTTTCATTCCCTGGTGGATGGACTTACGCAACTGGGCAGTGGGAGAGTCGTGGTCCCTGTGCTGCTGATGACAGTGCTTGTGCTATGGATAAAGGGTTACAGAAAATTTGCCCAATCCGGAGTGGCTGGATTCCTGGCGGCAAGAATTATCACCGATGGGTTGAAGCGCCTTGTTGCTCGTCCACGGCCGGCACTGCATGAGCTGGGTTATACCCCTTCTGGCTGGGACACCCTGTCCTTTCCCAGCGGGCATACGACTTCTGCCTGCTATCTGTATGGCTTCTTGCTTCTGGTGGGGATAGGGTTTGTCAGAAACCCTCAGTACAGGGTCCTGATAACAAGCGCAGTTATCCTGCTGGTAATGACTGTCGGGATGAGCCGGGTCTTACTGGGAGAACATTTTCCCAGCGATGTTGTGGGTGGCTTGTTATCGGGCAGTATTGGTTTACTTGTGGCCAGGATGATCGCAGACAGTCGTGAGCGTGGTTAGCCTTAAATTTGCGTCCGGTTGAAGATGAACGCCGGAATATGCCTGACCAGCTGCATAATCCAGTACCACCGTCCCGGTGTGTAGATTACCGGTGTTTCATCAGCAATACCTTGGACGATATCCCTGGCCACATACTCAATGTTGGCCAGCCGGACACCGGTTCTGTGTTTGCCCGGATTTGTGTCACTGGTGGTCGGTCCCGGCTTGATCAGGACGATTTTCAAGGTGGTTCCCGCGAAACGATGCTGCATACCCTGAGCATAACGATGAACCAGACCCTTGGCAGCACCATAAATGTAGTTGGATTTTCGGCCCCTGTCGCCCGATACGGAACCCATGATTGCGATGGTGTTGCGCAGGCCATTCTGCATATGTCTGGCGAAGGCTTCGGCAAACAGGACGGGTGAAATACCGGTTATCTGCAGTGCTTCATGGCACTGGTCCAGGTTAGTCAGGCAGGCTTCATGGTCGGGGAAAAGTGCATGGGCGATAAACACGACATCAGGCAGCTGTGCAGTACAAATTCTTTCGACGGCTTCGTTGATTCTGTCGCTATTGATAAAGTCAGCCACGACAGTTTCTATCTCTGTGACAGGTGAAATATCCCGCAATTCCCGGGTAACTTCGTCAAGCTTCTCCTGACTGCGCCCCAGCAGTACCATGGATTCAGGATGGCCTGAAGCCCACAGGCGTGCGCATTGCTTTGATATTTCGGCAGTGGCACCTGTGATGACAACTTTTTTGGGTTTCACATCTGATCCCTGTTACTGGTCTGGAAACACGGCATATACATCCGCTGGATAATCCTCTCAGGATACTACCCCAGCAGGGTTGACTATTGTAGTTTGTTTGAAGGGTAGCCTTCGAGGTGTCAGCGCTCAGAGCATGCCTGACTGCCTGGCATGATCCTCCCTGAGCAGGCTTAGGTCACTTACTCGTTCCGGAAATTCTGCGGCCAGATCATCAAGCTCAGAAGGGTCTGTTGCCAGGTTGAATAGCTGCCATCGTGTTTCCTTGCCAGGGGAAGCGATGTATACCACTTTCCAGTCGCCCATGCGAAAGGGCATTCTCCGATAAAATTCATAAGAGATTATTTCTCCTTCATGAATAGTGAACCTGGTATTGCCCAGACCGGAAGGCTTCCTTAAGCAGTTTATTTTCCTCGGGTCGTTGGCAACGGTATCTAACGTAAGAACGACTGAAGCCAGCTATCTGACATGCATTTTCTGGCACTAAGCCGATGCTGCTTCAGCTTTTATCAGTCTTTTGCTGATGAACTTCTAAGATCTCATTAAAAATTGCTTCTGCATGTTGGGAAGATAAGTTGAATTCGTCTTGTAGTTTTTTTAGACCCTCTTGTTCTTCTTGTGTAATTATACCGTCTTGCAAAGCTCTAAGTACTTCTGAACGAAACACTGCCTTTTTTCTTGAAAGTTGTGCGGAAAAAGAATTAGCAACGATGCCTGTTAGTAATGCAACGGTGCAAACACCCATCAAGGCAGTAAATATACCAACGATTTTCCCTAATAAGGTTACCGGTGAAACATCTCCATAACCTACGGTTGTCAAAGTTATGATGGCCCACCAGATAGCGTGTGGAATTGATTTGAATGCCTCTGGTTGTACTGCATTTTCTGCATAGTATGCTAGAGAGGCACAAATAAGTAGTGCCACTAAAAAAATATATGATGTTGAAAAAAAAGATTTTCTCTCATCATAAATTGCGCTCCATAAATCCTGTAATGCTGTATTGTAATGGCTTAATTTAATAATCCTAAGTATTCGTACTACCCGCAAGATTCGTAGATCTATACTAGTGGTATATAAAGATATGTAGAAAGGGAAAATTGCACATATATCTATTAATCCGTAGAAGCTAAAAAAGTATTTAAGATATGGATTTTTAGCTTTAGGAAATTGTAGAGGTGCAGTCCATAGTCTTAGTAGATATTCAATAGTAAAAACACCAATGCAGAAGATTTCGAAACGCCTAAAATTATGAGAATAAACTTCTTCTATCTCTGGCACCGACTCTAAAACAACTGATAAAACAGAAGTCAAAACTAGAGCCATAAGCATAATATCGATTAACTTACTTGAAAAATCTGAGCCTTTCCCAGCTTGAAGAATTTCATGAAGTCTGTGTTTAATTTTTGTGATTTTCATTGTTGTTTTTGGCTTTAAGGTATGACCTCGAGTAATTTCTATTTCACTATATAGATCTTTATTATTTTCTCTACAAGAATAATTATAATTTACGAATTATGTTGTCAAATTCGAAATGGCTAGAATCTGTTAGTTTAAACGTTTTTTTTCGTTAAAAAGAGGCTAATCATATTCTACAGCCTTGCTAATTATTCATTTGAATTTGTAAAAAATGGACTCGAAATTTAGATTTACTTATATCCTTTTATAATAATATTGTGTATGTCTTTCAATGAAGCTTTACGATGATACGAAAAATCGAAAAAATATAGCCATATATATGTGCATGTGGTAAAGAAAAAATTGGAGTAACAGAAAATTAGAGTAACAGAAAATTAGAGTAACAG
>Ga0181582_10000963_pt1:0-2500 | contig 21754 bp, 23 predicted proteins | sample 071ome_32_FD_132438 | JGI IMG/M metagenome (GOLD analysis project Ga0181582, IMG submission 132438) | Coastal salt marsh microbial communities from the Groves Creek Marsh, Skidaway Island, Georgia - 071405AT metaG (megahit assembly) | ecosystem: Environmental > Aquatic > Marine >...
AGACAGTGGGGAAGTCGTTACGCCATTCGTGCAGGTCGGAACTTACCCGACAAGGAATTTCGCTACCTTAGGACCGTTATAGTTACGGCCGCCATTCACTGGGGCTTAGGTTCACAGCTTCGCCTTTCGACTAACCGTTCCCCGTGACCTTCCAGCATTGGGCAGGCGTCACAGCGTATACAGCGCCTTGCGGCTTCGCACGCTGCTGTGTTTTTGGTAAACAGTCGCTACCCCCTGGTCTGTGCCACCCACTCCCGCTTACGGCGCAAGGCCTTCACGGTACTTGGGTCCTCCTTCTTCCGAAGTTACGGAGGTAATTTGCCGAGTTCCTTAACTACAGTTCTCCCGATCGCCTTGGTATTCTCTACCCGCCCACCTGTGTCGGTTTGGGGTACGGGCACCGTGTCAACTCACTGCTGGGCTTTTCTTGGCAGCATGGGATCAATGACTTCGTCTGTTGCGACTCGGCATCACGTCTCAGAGTTGCGGCCCTAACTCTCATCAGGACCCTCCTACACGCTTACCCGGAGACAACCATCGCTCCGGTTCATCTACCCTTCTGCGTCCCCCTTCAGTTACCCGCCACCCGCTCGGTGGGATCGTCCCGAAGGACAGCCCCCACGTCACAGATCTTGGGCTGGACGCGTACACGGTGGTACTGGAATATCAACCAGTTGTGCATCGACTACGCCTTGCGGCCTCGTCTTAGCTCCCGACTCACCCTGGGAGGATTAGCCTTCCCCAGGAACCCTTGGGCTTTCGGCGGAGGGGTTTCTCACCCCTCTCTCGCTACTCATGCCTGCATTCTCACTCGATGGCGCTCCACCCCGGGTCACCCCGCAGCTTCGCTGCACCATCGACGCTCCTCTACCGCTCCTACTTGCGTAGAAACCCATAGCTTCGGCTCAGGACTTGAGCCCCGTTGAATTGTCCGCGCAGGATCACTCGACCAGTGAGCTGTTACGCACTCTTTTAAGGGTGGCTGCTTCTAAGCCAACCTCCTGGCTGTCTGTGCAATCCCACATCGTTTTCCACTTAGTCCTGAATTAGGGGCCTTAGCTGATGATCTGGGCTGTTTCCCTTTCGACCAACGAAGCTCATCCCCCGTGGTCTCACTGCCGTGCTCTGGAGTACCGGCATTCGGAGTTTGGCTGGGTTCGGTAAGCTTGTAGGCCCCCTAGCCCATCCAGTGCTCTACCTCCGGTACTGAACGCACGACGCTGCACCTAAATGCATTTCGAGGAGAACCAGCTATCGCTGAGTTTGTTTGGCCTTTCACCCCTATCCACAGTTCATCACCGCCATTTTCAACTGACGTGTGTTCGGGCCTCCACGGGGTCTTACCCCCGCTTCACCCTGACCATGGATAGATCACTCAGCTTCGGGTCTACAGCATGCGACTGAACGCCCTGTTCAGACTCGCTTTCGCTCCGGCTCCCCCTCAACGGGTTAACCTCGCCACATACCGTAACTCGCAGGCTCATTCTTCAAAAGGCACGCCGTCGTGGCCGGCTGACGCCGACGACACTTCGACTGTTTGTAAACCAACGGTTTCAGGGACTATTTCACTCCCCTCCCGGGGTGCTTTTCACCTTTCCCTCACGGTACTGGTTCACTATCGGTCGCCTAGGAATACTTAGACTTACGAGGTGGTCCTCGCAGATTCACGCCGGTTTTCACGGTCCCGGCGCTACTTGGGATCGCACCCAGAGGCTGCGTGTGTTTCGTGTACGGGGCTATTACCCACTACGGCCCGACTTTCCAGACGGTTCTACTACACAGCAACTTGGTAACTCTGTGAAAGATCTGGTGCTCTTTCTGGTGATCCCACGACCCCGCATCAGCAACGCCACCAGGCTTGACACTGACACGGTTTAGTCTCTTCCCTCTTCGCTCGCCGCTACTAAGGGAGTCGCGGTTGCTTTCCTTTCCTCGGGGTACTGAGATGTTTCAATTCCCCCGGTTCCCTCTCCAGGCCCTATGTATTCAGACCTGAGTAACACTCCATGACGAGTGCTGGGTTTCCCCATTCGGACATCCACGGATCGAAGCTAGGTAGACAGCTCCCCGTGGCTTTTCGCAGTCGCCCACGTCCTTCGTCGGTTCTAGGCGCCAAGGCATCCACCGTTGGCTCTTTGTAGCTTGGAAAAACTCTTTCAAAATTGATATTTGAAGATGCTCGTGCTTGCTCTGCAGTTCTCAAGGAGCCACGCCGCGTCTCATCGCCCACCTCAGTGGACGGTTCACGCGTCGAGAGGGATCGACTCCCTCAAAACGGAAGAGAAGACAAAATCTGTCGCACCAAATCAGGGAGAACAATGCCTCGACCTGCGCTGGGACGACTGATCCGACAGTGCACCAACAAAGAGGACGATGTCACAGAAGACGGATGTCTTCTCAGCGACTCGCTCTCTTTTCTCCTTAGAAAGGAGGTGATCCAGCCACACCTTCCGGTACGGCTACCTTGTTACGACTTCACCCCAATCACCGACCCCACCTT
>Ga0181582_10000963_pt1:5000-21754 | contig 21754 bp, 23 predicted proteins | sample 071ome_32_FD_132438 | JGI IMG/M metagenome (GOLD analysis project Ga0181582, IMG submission 132438) | Coastal salt marsh microbial communities from the Groves Creek Marsh, Skidaway Island, Georgia - 071405AT metaG (megahit assembly) | ecosystem: Environmental > Aquatic > Marine >...
CGACGTCTTCGTGCTCGCACAAATGTCGAAAATCGTTCGCCTGCAACAGCATGTACGAGAACTCGGTGTACGAGATGCCGTGCTCGCTCTCCATACGGGCTCGCACCGATTCCTTGGCCACCATCTGATTGACCGTGAAGTGCTTGCCGACGTCACGCAGGAAGTCGAGGGCACTCATCGGCGCGGTCCAGTCCGCGTTGTCGACGAGTCGCGCAGCATGGGGTCCGTCGAAGTCGAGGATTTTCTCCAGTTGCTTCTTCACCTGAGCAACGTTGTGTCGCAACGTCTCGCGATCGAGCAGGTTGCGTTCCTCACTTCGCCCGCCTGGATCGCCCACCATTCCGGTGGCTCCACCGGCGAGTACCACAGGGCGATGTCCGGCCAACTGGAACCGGCGCAACATCACCTGACCGAGAAGGTTGCCCGCGTGGAGCGAATCGGCCGTCGGATCGAAACCGACGTACACCCCGATCGGTCCGGCCGACAGCCGTTCGCCAAGAGCCGATCGGTCAGTCGAATCGTGGACGAGACCGCGTGCATCGAGATCGGCGAGCAAGGGGGATTCCGACATAGATGTCCATTCTCCCAGGCTCACCGGTACGAATCCACGAATTACGACTGCGGTACCGTGGCGCCCGTGGTCCCCGGGGACGAGAAAGTCAGCGAGACGAGCATGGCCTTGGCGCGACAGGCCGTCGCATGTCGAGAGCTCGGATCGAAGCAGTACGCCGATCTCCTCGACGAACTCGTGCTCGACACGGATCGTGGCGGCCCCATCGGACGGTTGCTCGCCGATCGTCCCGAGCGCCCATTGCACTCCGCTCTCTCCCTTCGTCTTCTCGGGGCCGTGCACCGGATCGCACTACGCGGTGAAGCTCCGGAACTCGCCGCTCGGTTCCCGTCCTGCGGAGGCGATGGGTCACCGATTCCACTCGGCGATTTCGAAGACGTCGTGCACCGTCATCGACCCGAGATCGACGTCGAACTCGGCAATCAGGTTCAGACCAACGAAGTGGGCCGCAGCATCGTTCCTCTGTCGTTCGTGCATTGGGTCACCACGCTCGGCGTGACCGATCTCGACTGGATCGAGATCGGCGCCAGCGCTGGCCTCAATCTCCACTTCGAGAAATACGGAGCCGAGTGCGAGTCGGGGTCTCTCGGAGATCCGACGTCGACCGTTCGTTTCGACCCATCGTGGTTCGTCTCGTCTCCCCCCGTGGTGCGGGAGCCGGCCACGTGTCGTCGATTGTCGGGAGCCGACCCCTTCGCTCTCGACGTCAACGACTCTGACGATTCACTCCGCCTCCTGTCATTCGTCTGGCCCGATCAAATCGAGCGCTTCGAGCGCCTACGGGCCGCCATCGGCATCGCCGCGACTTCGAACATCGAACTCGAACGACGATCGGCTGATCAATTCGTACAGGAGCGTCTCGCCGACGACTCGTCACTGCCCCGGGTCGTCTTCCATTCGATCGTGTGGCAGTACTTGTCGTCCGAGGTGCGAAACGGAGTCCGCGACGCGCTCGCCGGTGCGACGGCTTCACGAGACGCGCCGGTGATCTGGCTGAGGATGGAACCGTCAGGATCGGCGGCCGACGTCCGAGTCACGGTCTACGACGGCGGCCGCGAACCGATCGAACGGCGGTTGGCCGAGATTGGATATCACGGACGAGGATTCCGATGGCTGTGACGGCCGATCACGTCTACAGATCGCGTTCGTAGGCGGACCGAACCATGTCGGGGATCGGTGCCGGGCGCTGAGATTCTGGATCGATGCTCACGTAGGTGATCACCGCTTCGAACACCGGACGATCCTCCACCGCTCCGTCGATCGTCACGTCGAAGCTCGTGGAACCCCATCGAGACACCTCGGCGCGGACGTCGATGACGTCTCCGTAGCGCGCTGGAGAGAACCACGTCATTTCGGTCTTCTTCAGCATGAAGTCGAAGCCGATGGCGTGAAGGTCGGTGGTCGTTCCGGCCGCTCGCAGTTCGTCGGCCAGAGCCTCTCGTGTCCAGCAATCCATCACATCGTCGCAGTAGACGAAATAGTTCGGGTTGAACACCACGCGTTGCATGTCGCACTCTCCGTAGCGAACGCGAATCTGTTGGGTGTAACCCATCAACCGAACCTCGCTTCGTCGACGACGGCGAGTACACCGTTGATCATCGACTGAAGCGCAACCGCGGCCAGGATCATTCCGGCCACTCGGGCGAGAAGCAGGATTCCTGTCGGACGAACGAGTTTTAGCAGAAGACCGCTGAAACGAAGAGCCAGCAGAGTGACGAACATGGCGAGCGCCGTCCCACCCACCACCGTGAACCATTCGGCTGCTCCTTCGGCTCGACTGAAGAACACGATCGTGGCGACGATGGTTCCTGGTCCGGCCAACAACGGAGTCCCGAGAGGAACCATGGCGATCGACGTCCGCTGCTCGGGAGTCGCTTCGACGTACCCGTCTTCGCCCGAGCCTTGCCCATAGAGAAGTTGGAGTGCGACGAGCAGAAGGAGAAGTCCGCCCGAGATCTGCAAGGCCGGAACCGACACCTTCAGATATTCGAGAACCGTTCGACCGAACAAAGCGAAGATCGAAATGACGAAGAAGGCAGTTGCCGTGGCCAGATATGCCGCCCGATGGCGCTCCTTGTGCGACAACCGACGGGTGACGGCGAGAAAGATCGGAACGTTGCCAGGTGGGTCGAGGATCACGAGCATCGTCACCACGACCTCACCGAACAATCGAGTGTTCATCGCGAAGCCTGTTCGACGGCGGCTCGCCACGCGGCCAGACGGTGTTCGAGTCGTTCTCGCTGATCTTTCACGACGCCGGGCCCGGCTCCCCCACGAGTGGTTCGCATCGTGACACCGACGCCGGCTTCGATGAGTCGAGCCGCCTCGGGTCCGAGGGACGGTTCGGACGCGACGAGATCGACGAGTGCACCGTCACCCGCCAGACTCCGACGAACGAGAGCACCGACGACCGCATGGGCGTCGCGGAACGGGACACCGGAACGAACGAGGAACTCGGCCAGATCGGTGGCGGCCATGGTGGGCGCGTCGGCCGCTTGCTGCATGCTGTCGTAACGGAACGTGGCCGTGGCGATCATTCCCTCGATCGCCGCCAATCCGAGCGACACCTGCTCCACGGCGTCGAAGAGTGGCTCCTTGTCTTCTTGCAGATCCCGGTTGTACGAAAGCGGTAGGCCTTTCAGGGTGGCGAGCAAACCAGTGAGACCACCGATGACTCGGCCGGCCTTGCCGCGCGCCAGTTCCGCAATGTCGGCATTCTTCTTCTGAGGCAGCATCGAGGAGCCCGTGGCATAGGCATCGTCGAGGGTCGCGAAGCCGAACTCCTCACTGGTCCAAAGGACCCACTCCTCGCCGATGCGCGACAGATGGACGGCGATCATCGACAAGGAGAAAAGGAATTCGGCGGCGAAGTCTCGGTCGCTCACGACGTCGAGAGAGTTGTCGAACACGGCCGTGAATCCGAGTTCACGGGCGGTCCATTCGGGATCGAGGGGTAATGAGGAACCGGCCAAGGCCCCCGCCCCGAGGGGAGAGACGTCGACGCGTTCGAGCGCGTCGAGAAGACGATCGACGTCGCGTCCGAGCGCCCAGCAGTGGGCCATGAGATGGTGGGCCAGCATCACCGGCTGCGCTCGCTGAACATGTGTGTATCCAGGAAGATAGGCACCCTTGGACGCCGACTCGTCGGCCCGTTGCAACAGCGCTTCCTGCAAGGCGATCACGCGACGTGCGACCATGGGTATCTGCGACTTGCACCAGAGCCTGAATCCAGTGACCGATTGGTCGTTGCGACTACGACCGGTATGAAGTTTCGCTCCCGCCGCGCCGCTCAATTCGGTCACCCGTCTCTCGATGGCGGTGTGAATGTCTTCGTCGGAGGGCACGAAAGCGAATGCTCCCGATGACATCTCCGATTCGACCGCCGACAAGGCGGCGAGCACGGAGTCGCACTCGTCAACACTGAGAATGCCGACGTGGGCCAGGCCCTTCACGTGGGCACGCGAACAGGCGATGTCTTCACGCCACAGGAGTCGATCGAAAGGGAGGCTCACCGTGTAGGCCATGAGTTCGTCGGATGGTCCGCCGGCGAAGCGGCCATGCCACAAGGTGTTACCGGCGTCGGGAGTGTTCGCGGTCATCCTCGTCTCGCTTTCTCTCCGACCAGACCGGCCAGGTCGCGCAGAAGTCCGGCCAATGCCTCTCCTCCCAGGTCTTCCTCGGCGACACAGAAAATCGTGTCGTCGCCGGCGACCGTACCAAGTAATCCCTCAAGCGCACTGCGATCAAGAGCCGACGCAACGACATGCGCGCAGCCCGGTGGAGTCCGCACCACGACCATCGATCCGCTGTGTCGAACTTCGGCCACCCATTCACCGAGGACTCGACGGAGCTGATCTTCGGGTGCAATGCGGGCCGGAGCGAATTCGGGAATGGCGTAGACACTCTCACCTCCCGGAACTCTCACCTTCACCGCCCCGAGATCGTCGAGGTCGCGTGAGACCGTCGCCTGGGTGGCGACCAGACCTTCCGCGGCGAGCATTTCGACGAGTTGCGGCTGATTCGACACGGCATGCTGGCCGATCAGGCGACTGATCAATTGCTGACGCTGTGCCTTCGCCGCCATCACTTGCCTCCGAGAACGTAGGCCATCGCGCCACGCGCCGAGTGGAGACGATTGTGCGCCTGCTGGATGATTCTGCTCGTCGGTCCGTCGATCACCGAGGCCTCGACTTCCAAGCCTCGATAGGCCGGAAGACAATGCATGAAGATTGCGTCGGATGCCGCGGCGGACATCATCGACTCGGTCACCGTGTAGCCGCCGAAGATCGCCAACCGCTCGGCCTTCTCGTCTTCCTGACCCATCGAAACCCAGGTGTCGGTGTGCACCGCGTGGGCCCCCACGACCGCCGCCTTCGGATCGACCGACGATTCGACCGACGGTGAACCCATGTCGAGGAAACGCTGTACGTCGTCGTCAGGAGCCGAGTAGCCATCGGGACAACCGAATCTGATGTGAGCTCCGAGATAGGCGCACACTTCACCGAGCGATCGCGCCACGTTGTTGTAGTCACCGACCCAAGCGACGGTACGCCCCTTGAGCGAACCGAATTCTTGGAGCATGGTGAGCGCGTCAGCCAATCCCTGAAGGGGATGTGAATGGTCGGACAACATGTTGATCACCGGCACGGAACTAGTTGCGGCGAGTCGCACGACGACCTCGTGACGAAACACTCGTGCCGCCAAGAGACCGTGATATCCAGACATCACGCGTGCGATGTCTTCGACTGGCTCGCGAACGTCGAAGCCCACTTCCTCGCCGCGGGTGTACACGGGATGGCCCCCCAATTGCACGACAGCGACTTCCATACTCTGCCGAGTTCGGTTGGACGGCTTTTCGAAGACGAGCGCGACGCCCTGACCGTCGAGTGGACGACCCAACTTCTTGATCGGGCGGGTCGACAGATCGAGTACGGCCCGCACGCCATCGGGCCCGAGATCAGTGATGTCGAGAAGGTTCACGATCCGACTCCTTCGGCAAGCACGGCGGCGATGAGCTGCACCGCTTCGTCGATCTGTTCGTACGAGGTGGTGATGGGAGGCGCGAGCCGCAACGACGTGGCATTGACCGCGTTCGTCACGAGACCCCGCGACAACAGTTCGAGGTACACGGCCTTGGCATCACGACCGGCACCGAGGTCGACTGCGCGCAAGAGCCCGTGTCCGCGCACTTCGGCGACACCGGGAGTTTTGACGAGGGCGGCCGAGAGATATTCACCCTTCTCACGAGCGAGTCGTGGTGCGTCGATTCGCTTCATCTCGGCGATCACCGCCGTCACCACGGCACCGGCCATGGCGTTGCCGCTGTACGTGGAGCCATGATCTCCGGGAGCGAACAGCGTCGACACCTCGCGACGGGCCCACATCGCACCCACCGGGAAGCCGTTCCCCATGCCCTTGGCCATGGTCACCACGTCGGGCGCCACACCGGCGTGTTCGAAGCCGAACCAACGTCCGGTTCGGGCGAAGCCGGTCTGGACTTCGTCCATGATGAGCAGAAGTCCTCGCTCGTCACACAGCTGCCGCACACCCTGCAAGTAGTCGGAGGTGGCCGGCACGACGCCGCCCTCGCCCTGCACGGATTCGAGCAGGACGGCAGCCACCGACGGATCGATCGAGGCTTCGAGCGAGGCGAGATCACCAAACGGAACGTGGCGGAATCCGTCGGGCATGGGCCAGAAGGGTTCGTGTTTGGCCGGTTGGCCGGTGGCAGCCAACGCAGCGAGCGTGCGACCGTGGAAACTTCCGAGTGCACTGACGACCCCGTGGCGTCCCCGGCCACCGAACTTACGAGCCAACTTCAAAGCCGCTTCGTTCGCCTCGGCGCCGCTGTTGCAGAAGAACACCTGACCTTGGAGTCCGGTGGCGTCGGCGAGTAACGCATTCAGAGAAACGGCGGCATCTGTGGCCGTCGGATTGGCGAAGAACCCACTCACGTGCATGAGAGTCTCGGCCTGCTTCTGCACCGCGGAGACGATCGCCGGATTGGCATGACCGAGCGACACCACGGCGATTCCCGACAGAAAGTCGAGGTAGCGCTTCCCATCGACGTCGAAGAGCTCGGTCCCCGACCCACGTTCGAACATGATCGACGGCGCCCCGAACACCGGGATGAACGGGCACTGATCGAGGCCGCGAGTGTCGAATGAATGCGCACTCATGACGGAACCTCCACCATCGTTCCGATACCGGCATCGGTGAACAATTCGAGCAACAGCACATGCGGAATCCGACCGTCGAGGATGTGCGCTCTCCGGACGCCCTGTCGAACGGCGCGCACGCAACTCTCGACCTTTGGGATCATTCCGCCGGCGATGGTGCCGTCGGCCATCAGCCCATCGAGTTCGTCCGGTGTGGTCTGACGAATCAGGCTCGAGGGATCGTCGACCTTTCGACGCAGACCTTCGATGTCGGTCAAGTAGACGAGCTTCTCGGCGTCGAGAGCTTCGGCGATGGCACCAGCGACCGTGTCGGCGTTGATGTTGTAGGCCTGACCGTTCTCGTCGGTACCGATGGTGGCGACCACCGGAATGAACTCGTCGTCGAGAAGTCTCGTCAGGATGGCCGGATTGACATCGGCGACGTCGCCGACGAAACCGAGTTCAGGGTCGCGTGCGACAGCCCTGATGAGGCCGGCATCCTCGCCGCTCACGCCGACGGCATAGCGACCATGCACGTTCATGGCGGCAACGATCTGCGGATTGACCTGACCGATGAGAACCATGCGCGCGATGTCGACGGTCTCGGAGTCGGTCACCCGCAGTCCGTTGCGGAATTCGGCGGTCTTGCCGAGCCGATCCATGAGATCGCTGATCTGCGGACCGCCACCGTGCACCACGACCGGCTTCAACCCGACGAGACGCATGAGCACCACGTCTTGGGCGAAATGCGCAAGAGCATCGTCGTCGGACGTGCCAGCGAGAGCGTTACCGCCGTACTTCACGACCACGATCTGGTCGGCGAAACGACGAATGTACGGAAGGGCCTCGATCAGAACTTCGGCCCGCTCGGAACGTTCGAGATTCACGGATACACCCCCACAGCCGTGAGCCCGGACGTCTCGTCGATACCAAGGGCCACGTTGGCGGCCTGAACAGCACCACCAGATGCGCCTTTGCACAGGTTGTCGAGCGCGCTGATCACGACGACGGTGCCGGTGCGTTCGTCGTAGCGGGCCGTGAGATGAACGGCATTCGATCCGAGCGTGGCCTTGGTCGACGGAGGTTCGTCGCGCACGACGACGAACGGTTCGTTCGCATAGGCGCTCAGAAGGGCGTCCATCACAACTGGGGTGGACACCGATGTGCCGGCGGATGGCCGGGCGTAACACGTCGCCAGAATGCCGCGATTCATCGGTACGAGATGGGGTGTGAACAGAACCGTCGCACCGATCTGCTCCTGCATTTCCGGAGTGTGCCGATGGTTCAGAAGTCCGTACGCGTTCACGTCTTCGTCGACGGTACAAAAGAGATTGGTGTGCTTGGGCGCCCGTCCGGCCCCCGACACACCGCTCGCCGCGTCGACGATCACCGACGACGTGTCGATCAATCCGGCGTCGACGAGTGGCGCGACGGCCAATGTGGCCGCCGTGACGTAACAACCGGGCGTGGCGACGAGTGTGGCACCGGCGAGCGAATCACGATGGCGCTCGGGCAGTCCGTACACCGCCGTCGACAAGAGGTCGGGGCGATCGTGTGCGAAGCCGTAGTACTCGGGATAGGCCGATGCATCCTTCAGACGAAAGGCGGCCGACAGATCGACGATGCACCCGACCTTGCCCTGGAGTTGCGGAACGATCTCGAGGCTCGCCTCATGGGGCAATCCGAGAAACACGATGTCGGCCCCGTCGCACGCCGACGGGTCGTTGGGAGCGAACACCAGATCGCGATACCGAGCGGCCAGGCTCGGGTAGAGGCTGGAAACCGGAGCACCGGCTTGGGTGTCGCCAGTGGCCACCACCAGCTCGAAGGTCGGGTGGTGGGCGACCAGGCGTAAGAGCTCTGCGCCCGTGTAGCCCGAGGCCCCCAAAATGGCGACGGAATGAGTCCGCTGTGACATAGCGAATGATCATACGGATCAATGCATGGCAATACAACGATTGGTTCGAGCCCCGTCACGGGGTTGGGGGTCGATCACTGACAACATGGGCCGATGGCGGGATTCCCCCTCCCCTCCACCAAGGGTCGATTACTGGTCGCCGCTCCCCCGCTCGGCGACCCCAACTTCGATCGCTCGGTCGTTTTCATGCTCGAACACAACGAAGGTGGGGCCCTCGGTGTCGTGATCAACCGGATCAGCGACACCGTCGAGGTGGAGTTCGAGGAGTGGAGCCCGCTTCTCGCCACCCCGGCTCTCGTCTTCCATGGCGGTCCGGTCGAACCGCAGGCTCTCATCGCCCTCGGGAAACTCGACGACGGCCGCGTCGACGCCGTCGAACTCGACCGCGATCCCGTACTGCTCGAACCCCGGCCATTGGCGGTACGGATCTTTCACGGATATGCCGGGTGGGATGCCCAGCAATTGGACAGTGAACTCGAGGCCGGCGTATGGATCGTGGCGACCGCCGAGGCCGACGACGTGTTCACGTCGAGTCCCGACGAACTGTGGACCGACGTGATGTCGCGTCAACCCGGTCGGGTGGCGTGGATGGCCTCGGCGCCTGCTGACCTCTCCGTCAACTGAGCGAGTCAGGCGCGCAACGTGGCGCCGAGTTTGGTCACGGCGGCGATGCACTTGTCGCGCACGTTGGCGATGTCGCTATCGGTGAGAGTGCGATCAGCCGCCTGCAATCGCAACCGGTAGGCGAGACTGCGCGACTCGGCATCGACATCGGTTCGGTACACGTCGAACAATTCGAGTGACACCAGAAGGGATCCGGCCGACTGGCGCAGGGCCTTGTCGACCTTCTCGGCCGTCACCGACGACGGAACGGTGAATGCCAGGTCGATATCGGACGACGGGAAACGCGACGTCGCTTTCCAGTGAGCGACCTTGGGTTCGGCGGCGAGCAGGATCGACAGATTCAACTCGAGAATGGCCACCCGTTCGGTCACGTCGAAGGCATCGAGCACGTCGGGATGCACTTCGCCGACCGCTCCCACCACGTCACGGCCGGCCGACAAGGTGGCCGACCGGGTGGGATGCAGTCCGGTCGGAACTTTGGACTGGTCGAGGCGCGCTCCCCAGCCCATGGCCGATGCCAATTCTCGCCATACGGCGACGGCTCGGGGCGCTTCAGCCCCGGCCAGCACCACGGTCAACGCTTCGAACTCGGCCGGTAGAACGTCGTCACTCGGCGGATACACATGACCGACTTCGAACAATGCCACACCTGACCGTCGATGCGACTCGTTGAAGGCCAGTGCCTTCAGCAGTCCGGGCCGAAGTGACGTTCGCAGGACGTCGTCGCCGACCACGAGCGGATTGACCAGGCGTACGGCAGTAGTGGACAGTCCGGCGCGTTCGAGATCGCCGTCGGCCAAGAACGGATGCGGCATGGCCTCGCTGACGCCCAGTCCGAGCAACACGTCGCGCACTCGGCGTCGACGTTGCTGGATCGGCGACAAACCCCCGGCCACCGTCGATTTGGGAACCGTCTTGCCAAGTGCGTCGTAGCCGAACAGTCGCGCGACTTCTTCGACGATGTCGATCTCGAGCGTGCAGTCGGGCCGCCATGACGGAACCGTGACCAACACGCGCTCGCCGTCGGCCTCGCAGTCGAATCCGATCGGTGTGATGAGTGCGGAAATCTCATCGGTCGAGAACTCTCTCCCCAGTAGCGCGCCCACTCGGGCCGAACGCACGGTGATGGTCGTCGCCGACGGCATCGACGACGAGCGAGCGTCGACGAAACCGTCGTGAACCGTCAGATCCGGACACGTGAGGCCCAGCAGTTCCACGAAACGGGCGATCGAGGGCTCGACACCCAAGGGATCGATCCCTCGCTCGTTACGCGCCGAGGCCTCGCTGCGCAAGCCCAATCGTTGAACGCTCTTCATGATGCCGTGCGGTTCGAAGTAGGCGGTTTCGAGGGCTACAACCGTGGTCGTGTCGCTGATCTCGGTGTTCTGGCCGCCCATGATGCCGGCGATACCGATGGGGCGGTCGGTCGCGTCGCAGATGAGGAGATCGTCGGCAGTGAGGGTGCGTTCGACTCCGTCGAGCGTGACCATCGACTCGCCATCGCGGGCGACCCTGATTCGAAATCCTCCCCCACCCAAGGTGTCGAAGTCGTACGCGTGGTTGGGCTGATTGGTCTCGAGCATCACGTAGTTGCTCACGTCGACCACGTTGTTGATGGGCCGCATTCCGGCTGCCGACAGGCGGCTCTTCATCCAGTCGGGCGATTCGGCGACGCGAACCCCCGACAACACGATGCTCGTGAAACGCGGACAGCGATCGCCATCGACGATTTCGACCGTGGCCGACCGCGTCGGTCCGTCGGCAACGACACGTGACGAGGGCGCCGAGAACGGAACGTCGAAACGCGCCGCCAGGTCGCGGGCCACGCCCACGTGCCCGTAAGCATCGGGGCGATTTCGTAGAACGTCGAGGTCGTACACGGTCTCTTCGGCCAGACCGAGTGCATCGCCGTAGGCCACACCGAGCGGCGTGTTGGGATCGAGGATCAAGATGCCACTGTGATCGTCGCCGAGGCCGAGTTCGCGCGCCGAGCAGCACATGCCCTCGCTCGGGATACCGACGATCGGCTTGGTTTCGATGAGTCGGCCGTCGGGCATGGCGGTGCCTGGTGTCGCCCATGGAATGACGTCCCCTGGCTGCATGTTGAAAGCCCCACACCACACGTGGTGCTCGGTTCCGTCGCCGATGTCGAGGAACACCCGATGCACCTTGGCGGCATCGGGGTGGCGTTCGGTCTTCACCACACGCGCCGTGATCACACCCGGCACCGTGGTCCCGACACGTTCGACGCTCTCACACGCCAGTCCGACGTCGGACAAGGTGTCGGCGACGGTTTCGACGGTTGCATCGGCCGGTAGTGCCACGAGGTCACGGAGCCAGGAGTCGACGATCTTCATGTCAGAACTGCTCGATGAATCGAATGTCGTTGGTGTACATCTCGCGTACGTCGCCCACGCCGTGGCGTTCCTTGGCCATGCGGTCGATACCGAATCCGAAAGCGAAGCCACTCCACTCCTCGGGATCGAGACCTCCCGCACGCAAAACGTTGGGGTGCACCATGCCGCAACCGCCCAACTCGAGCCAGTCGCCCGTCGGTGTGCGGATATCGAACTCGGCCGATGGTTCGGTGAACGGGAAGTACGAGGGGCGTAGCCGACTACCGAAGTCGGTTCCGAAGAACGCCTTGGTGAACGAGTCGATGGTGCCGGCGAGATCGGCGAGCGTGATGCCACGATCGATCACCAGGCCTTCGATCTGATGGAAGACCGCAAGATGGGTCGAGTCGGTCGTCTCGTTGCGGAACACCCGTCCCGGCATCACCATGTAGATAGGAGGCTGCACGAGCTGCATCACCCGGATCTGCACGGGCGACGTGTGCGTGCGCAACACCGTGCTACCGGGCGCGCCATGATCGACGTAGAAGGTGTCGTGCATGCTGCGCGCCGGATGCGAGGGTGGCATGTTGAGTGCTTCGAAGTTGTACCAGTCGGTCTCGACCTCTGGCCCTTCGGCCACTTGGAAGCCGAGGCCCACGAACACGTCCTCGAGACGTTCCCACGCCTGGGTGACGATGTGCGCCCGCCCCCGCCGAGGAGTGATCGCGAATTCGGTGAGATCGAGAGCTTCGGCGGCGAGTTGCACCTCGCGTTCGGCCCGCCCGAGGTTTCGACGGCGCTCCGACAGAGCTTCTTCCACCACCGACATCGCTTCGTTGACCGCCGCGCCGGCCGCCTTCTTCTCCTCGACCGTGGACAGCTTGCCGAGTCCGGACTTCAGGCCGGCCAATGCCCCCTTCTTGCCGAGGAGTTCGGCATCGAGTCGCGCGATCTCGTCGACCGACGACGCAGCGGCGACACGAGACAATGCGTCGTCGCGGGCGGAGGTGATGTCGCTGATCATGACGGCGTCACCGTACCGGAGGGGCCGCGACGATGGCGAGCCACTTCGAAGACGACGAGCGTCCCGGCCATGGCTGCGTTGAGACTCTCGGCTCGTCCGGCATGTTCGATCGTGATCCACTCGTCGATCGGTGCGTCGTCGGCGATGCCGTGTGCTTCGTTGCCGATGACGATCGCGGCGCGATCCGCATAGGCCACCCGACGATGGTCGGCCCCGCGATGTGACGATGTCCCGTAGGTGGTGAAGCCGGCACGCTTCACGTCGTCCAACGAGCCGACTTCGACGATCGGTACATGAAAGACCGCTCCCGCTGAGGCCCGCACCGTCTTTGGACTCGACGTATCCACCGTTCCACCGGTGACCACCACCGCGTCGACTCCGGCTGCCTCGGCCGACCGCATCAGAGTGCCGAGGTTCCCCGGGTCCGAGATCGCGTCGGCCACCAGAACGAACGACGCAGCGGCCAGATCGTCGATCGCACCCAACCGATGCTCGACTATGGCGACGATGCCCGGCGGAGTCTCGGTGTCGGTCACCTTGTCGATCACACCGGGATCGAGTTCGTGAACTTCGCCCGCACCAGCCACGGCAACGACATCCGGAGCAACGAACTGAGCCTCGACTCGTCGACCGGCGGCCACGGCTTCCCGCAGGAGGACCGCTCCCTCGACCACGAGCACACCTTCGTCACGACGCGCACTGCGGCGCCCCATGAGGCGCCGCAGTCGTTGAACGTGTTGGTTGGTGAGACCGAGTCCCACGCAGGCTCCGTCAGCCCAGTGCGGCCTTGGCCGCCGACACCAGCTTGGAGAACGCGGCCGGGTCGGTCACGGCGAGATCGGCGAGGATCTTGCGGTCGACTTCGATCCCCGCGGCGTTCAATCCGGCGATGAATCGGCTGTAACTCATGTCGTTCAGGCGACAGGCGGCATTGATGCGCTGAATCCAGAGGCGGCGGAACTCGCCTTTCTTGGCGCGACGGTCACGGAACGCGTACTGACCGCTGCGCATGACCTGCTCGTTGGCGGCGCGCACCGAGCGGCTCTTGTTGCCGTAATAACCCTTCGCGCGCTCCAGTACCTGGCGACGCTTCTTCTTGGCTCCGACGGCTCTCTTCACTCTGGCCATGGGAACTCTCCTTTCTCGGAACTACGTGATGTGGAACGAATGGACGGGATCGATTCAGCGCTCGGCGAGGAGCCGCTTGATCTTCTTCTCGTCACCGGGGTGGACGTCGACCATTCCGTCGAGACGACGGGTGCGCGTCGACGGCTTCTTTTCGAAGAGGTGCTGACGGTTCTGCTGCAGACGACGGAGCTTGCCGGTCCCGGTCTTGCGGAACCGCTTGGCCGTCGTCTTGCTCGTCTTCATCTTGGGCATTGCGGGCTTCTTTCTGTCAGTTCTCGGTTCCGGTGGGAGCCGAGGTTTCGGTGGCCGCCACAGCAGGTGTTGCGGTGGCGGTCGACGTGGTGGACGATCCGGACGAGGAGTTCTTCTTGGCCTTTTTCTCGGGCACGAGCACGAGGGTCATGTTGCGACCTTCGAGTCGAGCTTGAGTCTCGACCTTCGCGATGTCGCCGACCTGTTCGATGACGCCGTCGAGAATCTTGCTGCCAAGTTCGGGGTGAGCCATTTCGCGACCACGGAACTGCAAGGTCACCTTCACCTTGTGTCCGCCCTCCAAGAACTCCTGCACGTGGCGCACCTTGGTGTCGAAGTCTCCCTTGCCGATCTTGGGTCGGAACTTCACTTCCTTGACCGTGACATGGGATGTCTTCTTGCGAGCCTCGCGAAGTCGCTGGGATTCTTCGTAGCGGAACTTGCCGTAGTCCATGATTCGACAGACCGGCGGAGTGGCGAGTGGAGCGACCTCGACGAGATCGAGATCGAGTTCACGCGCCAACGACTGGGCCTCGGGAAGAGGCTTGATGCCGAGCTGGGAACCGTCGGGGCCGATGACCCTCACTTCACGCGCACGGATGCGCTCGTTGTAGCGGGGCTCGTTCTGCGGCGGTGCTATGGCTGTTCACTCCTGTGCAATGGGCTACCTCCCATGGTGATCGGATACGTGCAGACGAAAAGCCGATCCGGGGCAGCCGCCAGAGCGCCTGACTCGAAAGACCTGGACGCATCCGGGGATGGCCAGGTGGGGGTGAACCCCACTTTTCATCGATTGTCGGGTTGTAGGGTAACCGGATCGGCGAGGAAAACCCATGACAGACCCCAATTTCGACGAGACGTTCGACGACACCATCGACGAGTCGATGGAGGCTCTGGCCGATGCTCGCCGCCGACTGGCCGAGGTGCCAGCTGAGGTCGTCATCGTGAATCACGCCATGGGTCTCTACGAACTGGCGGCCATCCACTTGTCGTCGTCACCGGCCAACCTCGACCAGGCTGCCGTGTCGATCGATGCCCTGGCCTGCCTGGTGGAAGGACTGGGCGAGCGTCTCGGACCGGACCAGGCGGTCCTGGCCGACGCTTTGTCGAACATTCGACTGGCCTTCGTTCAGATCAAGGGCTGACAAGCCCTGACATCACAGGCTGACAAGCCCTGACATCACAGGCTGACGAGCCCGAACGCCTCCGGACGCTGGAATTTCGACCGAACGTCACAGCTCACTCGCGTTCCGACCTCGATGTGTCGAGTTCCGTCGACGATCTCTGCGCAGTGGAAGGGCACACGTCGGCCGTCATCCAAGTCGACCGTCCCGAGCCCCACGTGGGCGTCGAAGGAGGTGATACTTCCGACGAGGCGACCCGCGTGCTTCTCGTCCATGACTCGACGATCAGGCCACGATCTTGGAGATCGGAAGTTCGAGCAGATCGGAGGCCCCGGCATCTTTCAAGGCCGGGATGAGCGTGTTGATCGACCGCTTCTCGACCACCGACTCGACGGCGAACCCTCCCCCGGCCAATTCGCTGATGGTGGGTGACTTGGCCGACGGAAGGACGTCGAGAACTTTGGCGAGATCATCCGACCCCACGTTCAACTTGACGAGCACCTTGCCGCGGGCGTCCAGTGTCCCGAGAAGAAGGGTCATGAGCTGGTTCATCGCATGACGTTTGGTCGGATCGGCGAACGAGGGACGGTGAGCGATCACTTCGGTGTAGCTCACGAGCATGGTGTCGATCACCCGTAGTCCGGCCGCGCGTAGCGCACGTCCGGTCTCGGTGATGTCGACGATGCAATCGGCGATGTCGGGGATCTTGGCCTCCGACGCTCCGTACGACAGACGAACGTCGGCCTCGATACCGCGAGCGGCAAAGAAGCGTCGAGTGAGTCCGGGATACTCGGTACTCACACGTACCCCTTGCGGGAGGTCGGCGACCGACTGTGCCGGACTGTCGCCGGCCACCGCCACCACGACCTTCACCGGGTCGCTCGTGGCCTTGGAGTAACGCAATTCGCCCAGGCTCTCGACGTCGCTCTCGGTCTCCTCGACCCAGTCGCGGCCGGTGATACCGAGATCGAACAGGCCCTCGGCCACGTATTCGGGGATCTCTTGAGGGCGAAGAATACGAACCTCGGCAATACGCGGATCGTCGATCGACGCCTTGTAGTCGACGCTCGACGAACGACGGATCGGCAGGTCGGCGGCCTCGAACAACTCCAAGGTCGCCTTTTCGAGAGAACCTTTGGGAACGACCAGACGCAACACGCCTTGAACGCTACCCGTGTCAGTTGCCGTGAGCGGTGGGAGTTTCGGCGAGAAGCCGTAGCGCGTGGGGCAGAACGTCGACGATCGCCTCGATCTGCTCGACACAGCCCTTCGGCGAACCAGGCGTGTTGCACACGATGCACGAGCCCACGACTCCCACCACGCCACGGGACAATCGGCCGAGCGGATTCACGAGACGCATGGCTTCGGCGAGTCCGGGCGCTTCCCGTTCGATCACCTGACGCGTTCCTTCCGGTGTCATGTCGCGGGGCGCGAAACCTGTGCCACCCGTGGTCACGACGAGCCCGGCGAAACCGGCCGTGAGTCGACGCAACGCGTCGGCCACTTGGTCGGCACCGTCGGCGGTGAGTCCTCGTTCCACGACATCGAAACCGGCACGCGCCAGCGCGTCGGCAAGAGCGGATCCCGACAGGTCTTCACGCGTGCCATGGACGACGCCA
>Ga0181582_10000971_pt1 | contig 21711 bp, 12 predicted proteins | sample 071ome_32_FD_132438 | JGI IMG/M metagenome (GOLD analysis project Ga0181582, IMG submission 132438) | Coastal salt marsh microbial communities from the Groves Creek Marsh, Skidaway Island, Georgia - 071405AT metaG (megahit assembly) | ecosystem: Environmental > Aquatic > Marine > Intertidal...
CGGTTTCTGCCATATGTTTAAATTCATAGCCGGCTGCAAAACGCTGCATCTCTATCATGTATTCCAATGCCGGCCCGTCAGCGTCTATCTCAGGCTGCTGCAAACTGCCGCCAATCGGATGAATCGCCAGATACAAATCCGCCGCAAAGCGTGAATTAAGCCGCATCTCCTCTTCACAATAGAATTTTCGCTGCTCCAGCGAACTGAAATCGAGAAAGCCGAAATTGACCGGTTTTTTGATTTTATAGGCACGCCCGCCAACCAGCAGAAGACTGGAAATATGGGTTTCGATTCGTTCAACCGGTGCCTGATGACGTTCCGCCAGCACGATCTGCAAATGGTCAATCAGCTCAGCCTGCGCGTCACTGTCGGTCATCGGGTCGTTAACATCGCTAATTGTTGCTTGAGTATTTTGATGTCGAGCGGTTTTTCCAGCACAAAATCAGCTCCCGAGGCGATCAGTTTCTCGGATTCCTGCCCGACCACCGCCGAAGTCAGGCCAATAATCGGTTTGTCAAAACCTGTTTCCCGCAGCTTGCGAGTGAACTCATAACCACTCATTTCAGGCATAAAGATATCCGTAATAACCAGATCAAAGTTCTGCAACTTGCACAGCTGCAAACCAAGCTGTCCATTGTCAGCCTCATTTACAATAGCGCCTGCAGTCTGCAGAACATGCATCATGGTAAAGCGTAACAATTTGTGATCATCCACGATCAGAATATTCAGCCCCTGCAAGTCCACTTCAGTCCGGCCGCCGGTTTCAGGCACTGACTGCGGGTCTTCCGGTTTAAACTGCAGGTTAAAAACCGAACCGCCGCCTTCTCTTTGCGCATAAGTCAGATCACCCTGCAGATATTTTCTGGCATATTCCCTTGAAATATGCAATCCCAGTCCAGTGCCATCAGCCTGCGTATTGCCGCGGGCAAAAGCCTGAAAAAGTTTTGCCTGATTAGCCTCATCAATGCCCACGCCATTATCCTCAAACAGGATCTGATAAGAACAATCATCATCAGCCTGATAATGACAGGTGACCCGGATCCATAAATCGCTTGCATCGCTATGAAATGCTGCATTACGAATCAGGTTAAGTATGATCTGACGAATCAACTGAACATTCAGCATTTTCGTCAAATAAGCCTCTGCCGGCAGATCAAGATGAACACTGAGATGGTGTTGCTGAATAACCCGTTCCAGTAATAGCACGGATCGTTCAACTAACACGGCTACACTGGATTCCTTGAGTTTAATGCTGATGCCTTGTTCCGGACTTGTCACCGTCTTCATATCATCAAGCACATCAAGCAGATGTCCGGTTGTTTCAAGCAAGACTTCACCATCAGGCAATGCATCAGATACATTGTTTTTATCCAGCAACATCTTGATGGCGGCAGCCGGAGTGCGCAGCTCATGGCCAATGATGGCAAACAACTCCTCCTGCGTATTGACTTTCCGGTTTAATTCCCGTGAAGCGCTTTCAGCTTTAGCCTGTGCCAATTGATAGTCACGGGTTCTTAACTGAACTTCGTATTCCAGATTGGCGCGTATATCCTGCAAAATCTTTTGAGTGGATAGCAGGTCTTGATTCAGATGAGAGGTTCGCCTTAACCAGTACAGGGTGAACAACAACATCAGACTGATCACCACGATCACAGTCAAGGCAATTTCTTTATAAAAGACGGTAAAGTAAGAAACAGGTGTATTAATAACCTGACTCGATGCAGGCAACGCGTCAAATTGGAAGCGACTGGTCGCATTCCAGTCGAAGATATATTTATTGATTGTATAGCCGGTTTGAAAAGCACCGGTTTTGATATAGTCCTCGATCGCTTCGACAAAAGAAAATGCGGTACTCTCTGCATCACGTATATAACCACCGACAACACCTGATCCCAGCAACGTACTCCAGAAGCCATAAACCGGCGCGGGAACGCTTTCAACGACCTGTCGGATATACTCCTTTGGCGTGATGTTCTTATCACCATCACGAAACACCAGCGTATAAAAAATAATCTGAGGATTGCTTGTCGCTGACAGCTTCTGCTGGAGCTCACCAATGCTCAGATTATTAAGAAATGTCACCTTCAGATCGGCAAACAGGGCTAACTTCTGTTTGAGTATATTCTGCACAGCCTGGCTTGTGTTACTGTCTCCACCGATAACAACAACCTCTTTTGCCTTGGGGTTTTGTTGTATAGCCAGACGCACATTCTTCTCAATCACCTCATCAAGACCGGCTTCAAGCGTGAAATGATTCGCGTCAGTTTTAAGCAGCTTGGGTGAATAGTAGACAAAGGGTATCTTGCCGAATAGCTGCTCACCAAAACGGGACATGAACAAACTCGCCTGAAACGAGTTGGCAATCACCGCGTCAATCCTGACCGACTGATATTTTTCAGAAAAGTGATTCACATGGGTGATCGAGTCACGATCATAGTCCAGACGTGCTAAATCCAGATACTCATGGTAATAGACTATCTTTAAATCGCTTTGTTGTCTGGCCTTATCCAGACCACGATTGACTTCATCAACCCAGGGCAACTTTTGATCATAACTTTGAAGTACCAGCACATTAATCGGCTTTTCGGCTGCTGCCAAAGACTGCATAGCGAAAACCATCAAGGTCAACAGCAGAATCAGTCGGATAAAAAAACGCAAAAAAGCAGAAGACCTGAATGTCATGGCATGTCGGGGCAGTCAAATGAAGCTGCCATTATGATTCAATTCAGATCTGAGTTCAAAATCCAGCGTTTAAACGAAGAATGAAAATCGTGTTACCCGGGTCATCGCCTTACACAGGGACAACAGCGATCCGTAAACCTGCCATGCAAACTCAGGCTGCCCGTTCCAACCAGCCACGCAATTCATTTTGCAACAACAGCAGGGATTCTGTGGATTGTTGTATCGCATCAGGCAGTTGCAGGGTTTCCGACTTAGCCGCCAACGCCATGATGGTATTACAGTTTTCGGATAACAGACTGGAACCAAAGGTTAATGCCAGACTTTTCAGTTTAAAAGCATGCTCCTGCAAGGCCGCATAATCATCATTTTCAAATGCTTTGAAAATACTTTCCAGCAAGTCAGGGGTCGTTTGATTCATCAACTCTAATGCCTGCCGGACGATATCCAGACGCTGAGAGAAATTTTGCAACAGTCGTCGCTGACTAAAACTGCGTATCTCGCCAATGGAGACATTAAAGCATGCCTGACGGGAAAAATTGGCATGTAGCGCACTGACATTGCCATAGGTCGTTACAAAACGTTCATAGTCGAGTGGTTTGGCAAAGACCTCATCAACCCCGGCCTGATAAAGTCTGGCTATATCAACGCCGAAGTTCGCTGCTGTCAAAGCCACGATCTTCTGTGTAAAGCCCTGTGCGCGTAATTTTTTGACCAGTTCATAACCATCAAGCACCGGCATCGATGCATCCGTCAGCACCATGTTAACCTGATGCTGCTGTAAGTAATCCAAAGCCTGCTGGCCATTTTCAACACTGATAATCGTAGCGCCATAATTTTCTTCGAGTATCGTCTTTATCACCATACGCATAGGCTCAAAGTCCTCTGCAAAAAGTATGGTCATGCCCTGAAGTGCCTGCTGCAATGAATCCTGCGTGTTGGCAATGGTTGAATAACCGTCAAGAGCTTCACGCAGTCCCTTGATGTGGTGAGCGATAAGCTGGGTGGCGGCAGTAAAGTCTTCTTTATCACGATTATCCAGCAGCATACTGGCATGCAATACCGGCTGGCGAAAGGTCTGCTCAAGCTGGTCAAACAAATTATCCTGAGATTTTTCTGCCGGTTTCAAAGTATTGTCTGCTGCTGTCAGGTTTTCATGAAAGCGCTGATCAAAAGCCGTTTGTAATAACAGATAACCGGCTACTGTCAGCAACATCGTCACGCTAAGACTGACTATCTGCCATTCATACGGATTGACAATGCCGATAATGACATCTTGATCAAACATGAAAAACAGCAGAAAACCTGCCTGGATAACCAGCAAACCTGCAAAAATCAATTTTAGTCTAGGCCGAATACGCATCATCAAAGCCAGGGATTAATCGCGTTGACTTGCGTATTACCGCAGGAAAAGTCGTAAACAACTGATACCTGCTAGATGGATTTTCGACGCGATTCACTGCCGGCTCGCAGTTCAACTGAGAAACGCCCGGCAAGTTCCAACAGGCTATTAAGCGCTAATTCCAGATCAAAATCATCGACAGCATGCCTGACCATTTGACATATATCCGCGGTCAGAATCTGCTCCAGTTCCAGCAACAGTTCTTCAACGCTATCGAGATCATCCTGCTGCATAGCCGCCATCAAATCCCGCATAAGCGATTCAACCTGGAACCGATCCTGCTCAACTAATTCAAACGGTTGATCGGTGGCATTAACGACCTTGGCATCAGCGTCAATAAATTGATAAATCTCCTGCATGCAACGTTCAAAAACAACGCTAAATTCGTCAAACAGCTGTTCGTTGTAGCGCCCTTCATTAAGCGCTTTTTCCAGTACACCCGAACAATACATCAACGGATCAATGCCAAGACTGCCGGAAGCGCCTTTGAATTTATGCGCTAACCGGGCTTTTTGTTCTTCACTTTCAATGGCGGCAAAGCGGTCTAGAAAATCAATATAGTCTTCACGATATTTTTTCAGATAACGGACATGCAGATCAGGCTTTTTCCAGATCTTCAGACCTTTGGAAAAATCTATTGGCTTTTCATGCTCGGAATTTGGCATGGAGACAGGTTGTTGATTGCCTGACAGCGATAAATCCGGCGCTTCACCGGCGCATAATCTGTTAATCAGATTGATTAATACATCAACATCAAAAGGCTTGGAAACAAAACCGTTCATACCGGCTGCGACAGCCGCCTCACGCTGACTCTGCATGGCACCGGCAGTCAACGCAATGATCGGCAGATCCGCAAACTTAGGATTACGACGTATTTGAGCGCAAGCCTGCAGACCATCCAGCACCGGCATCTGGATATCCATCAAAATGATATCAAAGGCACAAATCGAAGACTGAACTTTATCGACAGCATCCTTGCCATCCACTGCCAGAGTGACTATGGCGCCTTCATCATGCAGCACGCGCTCTGCCACATCGCGGTTAATGTCACTGTCATCAACCACCAGAATACGGACATCCTGCAATCGACTACCCGCCTCGGCAGCGGCAATCATGGCATTCGCCAGATTCATTTTCTTATACATCAGCTGCATAATTTTATTAAACAGCATCGATGTTTCGACCGGTTTAAGGATCGAGGCATGAATGAATTCTGTCGCTGACTGTTCAATGGGCTGATGGCTTTCATGCATGGCAAGCATCATCGGCACAGGATTATGCTGCTGATTTATGATTGTGCTCAGATCCTGATCCAGACTTTGCGGGTCATGCGGCCATTCCAGCAGGACTAAATCGAAAGGTTGTTGCATGGCAGACTGATAAAGCTCAACGCTATCTGCTACTGAAGCACAATGTTGATAATGCCATCCCATGCTTTCGATCATATTACCGATAAACATGGCATCTTCGCGATCTACTCCGGCTAGCAGAATGCGTAGGCTTTGCATTTCCTTGATATGCGTTTGTATGGCTTTGCGCAAATCAAATTTCAGTGAGAAGTAAAAATGACTGCCTTCACCGACTTTACTGTTAACCTGCAGATCACCGCCCATCATATCAACCAGCGATTTACTGATTGCCAGTCCCAGACCGGTTCCCCCGAAATTACGCGTGATCGAACTGTCTTCCTGAGTAAAGGCTTCAAAAATAGCCGTCAGCTTTTTCTCTGAAATACCCACGCCGCTGTCAATCACCGCAAAGTTCAAGGTTGCAGAATGACCATGCGGATCCATCTCTTCGGTATAAACACGCAAAATAATTTCACCTTCACGGGTGAATTTGATCGCGTTACTGACCAGATTCATCAACACCTGATGAAGCCGTAAAGGATCACCTACCAGAAAATCAGGATTATCCATAGAATTATCAATAATCAGCTCGATCGGTTTGCCTGCGGTGGTTGAGAGTAGCATGGAACGGATATTTTCCAGCAGCTCGGATAATAAAAACGGTACAGCATCGATCTGCAGTTTGCTGGCTTCGATTTTGGAAAGATCCAGAATATCGTTGATGATGCCCAGCAGGGATTTGCCTGAGTTCAGGATTTTTTGTGTCATGCCTCTGGCGATGTCTGACATATCCTGCTTTTCCAGCAGGTAACAAAAACCCAGAATCGCATTCATCGGCGTGCGGATTTCATGTGACATGTTAGCCAGAAATGTGGATTTCGCTTTGGTGGCTTCTTCAGCTCGCTCGAATGCCTCGCGCAAACGTTCTTCCTGTTCGGTTGCCTGAGTCACATCCTGCACCAGAGTGACCATATCACCACTGCCGCCCTTATCCAGACTGAAAATATTAAATGCCCGGTTCACATCCTGATCATCGATAATCCGCCTTGGCATCTGCTCGTCCGCTGCAAAAATAAAGCTTTCCAGACCGCCGCATTGAGTCGCGAACTTGCTCATCGTGGTATTCAGAGATTCATAACCGTTTGGTGTTCTCAGCATTACGCCAACACCAAGCTCAACGGTCGCACCTAACAGGATATCCAGTTGTTTTTCTTCCTGCTGAGCACGCAAAGTGCGCATGATAGAGGACAAGCGCATCAGAAATATATTGACCGGGTCATCTTTCCAGATCAAATCAATCGCACCGGCATTGAGGGCTTTTTCTATGACGTCCTTGCTTTGCGAATGCATAACCACGGTAACGTCTTTACTTTTCGGTTTGGAGAGAATTTTTTCGCAAAGCTCATCACCATTACCACCGGGCATAAAGTAATCGATAATCGCCAGTTGCGGCACGTGTTGATCGATGATGTCCAGAGCCTCTGCCATGCCTGATGCGGTCTGTACCTGATAGCCATTATTGCGTAACAGGTCGGAATACTTGGCCCGCATGGTGGGCGAATCATCGACAAACAGAATATAACCACCGGGTTTTTCCAGATTATATTGCAGACGTTTCGCTGACCATCCCATGCCGGACTGTTCGCCATAGGTCGTCAGAAATTTCTTCATTCGATAAGCCAGCAAGGTCAGATCTTCCTTAAGCTGGATATCGTTATTAGGACGTTGACTGGCTAACTGGTAAGCAAGATCATCAGGCCTTTCGGTAAAAATCATCACCGACATGCTCTCAAAACGCTTATCCGCCATGATACGTTTTAACAGATCTGCGCCGCTGATATCCGGCAGCACCCAGTCAAGCAGCAATCCATCATAAGCGTCACCATGGCTAAATGCCTGTTCCAGACGAGCCCAGCCTTCAGTGGCTGTAGAAGCTACATCGCAATGCATATTGGCATCCTGCAACGACTGCTGGCAAACCATCGACATGGTTGGCGAATCGTCAATTATCAGAACTTTAAATTTAGCTTCAGGCATATCGGCGGTCACAGTCAGACTTGTTCAAAAGACACTTTAGTTATTGCATCCCTGAATTGGTATCAGGAAAATCGGAAGTACAAGTTACGAATTTCCTGATAAGGCTTTTGTCAAATAACTGCTAAATTTTTACCTAAATTGGCAATACAGTGCATGCAAACCGATGAAACCGGAAAACATCGCAGACAAAAACCCCAAAAGCCACAAAAGCGATACTTTAAGCGAGCAGGATCTTGAGTTCTGGACACGCCTGTATGCCAGCGAACAAAGCGACGAACAGGCAAGTCTTGAGGAATTTCTGATTTTCAGGCTAGGCAGTGAGCGCTTTGCCATCGCTATGAATGACATCGATGAAGTCATCAGTCTCAGTAGCGGCACCATGATTCCGCATGTTGGAGATATGATCCTGGGCATAGCCAACAATCGTGGCGAAACCCTGATTTTGCTGAATACCGCCCGCGCCCTGCAAGCCACAGCCACCTTTACCCTGGGCCGCGCCAACCGCACCTTGATAGTGCGTGACCAGCAGGGGCGACGTTGCGGCCTGATGGTCGATGCCATTGAAAAAGTCGCCGCACTGGATCCTGAAGACTTCAACAACCCGCTGGCATGCCATCATAGCTCACCGCTTTTTCGTAGTGCCTATGCTGAATACCAGCAAAGCAGTCTATTTCTGGTTGATAGCCGACCCTTAAGAGACATGACTTACGCTTTTTTTTAAACAGATCAAGCCCTTTTTAACCATGACAGAGAGCCGCCATGAGTAAAGACAATAACCACGATACAGACCTGCAGCATGATGAAGACACGATGCATAATGAAGCAATGTCCACTGATCAGCAGGATGACTTTGTAGTCCCGGAGCCTGATGGTGTGCAAAGCGGCGTGCCTTTTTCCCGACGCGATCAATTCAAGGAGGGGGCGGCAGACGGCGCCAGCCAACCTGTCAAAGACTACGACGACTATGACGATTATGAAACAGACATGCGCCATGCCGGTTTCAAGAGCAGACGTTCAACCGGCATGAGTATTCGTAAAAAGCTCAACTTTGGTCTGGGCACCTTGATTGCGGTCATCGCGGTACTGGGTTTTGTGGCGCTTAACTCTTTGAACACGATCAATAACAGTAACAGCATTGCCAGTGATCAGACCAAACTGGCAAAAGTCACTGAAGAAATCAAAGCGACGATCTTCAATATAAGAGATGCTGAAAAAGACTTTCTTCTGCTTGAAGAACAGACTTCTCTGGATCGAGTATCACGTTATACCGCCAAAGTTCGCAATCAGTTGGCAGAAGCCAAGGCCATCGGCGAGCGCATCGAACAAAACAGCGGCATACAAGTAGGCTCCCGATTCGATAGTATGTCTGACAAAGTTGACAACTACGAAAACAATTTCGCTGTACAAATAAAAGATGTACAACACGCTCGTGAGATGCTCGACAGTGAGCAGCTCCTCAACCAGAAAAACCGGGATAAATTATCGGCCAACATCGAAGACAGCATCCAGCAGGTGCGCCAGCTAAGCACCGACTTCTGGATCAATACCCGCAAGACAACCGGCGCAGAATTAATCGATGCCGGCATCAAACTCGACACGATCAAGTCCAACATGCAGGAAATCCGCATTATCATTGCCAATTTCTTCAGCACCGGCAATAGTGCTTATGCTGATGCCGCCAGAACCGAAATCACCGATACCATTACCCTGATTGACAGCCTGCGAAATGCAACTGATGATGAATACATTCGTCAGGGCATGGTCGATATGCGTAAAGCCATGTTGCTGTATGCCGGCCTGCTACGCTCAAGCAGTGATGACATGTTAAATAGCGAGCGCAAAAAAGACATCATTGATGAACGCATCGAAAATCAGAAAACCGGGCTGCGCGATATAGGTAATGATGTTATCGGGATGGCCATAGAACTCTCGGATAACAGTTGGGAAACCATTGCAAACGAAAATCAGCGTCTGACCGAAACCAGTGACTCGACACAATGGTTTTTGCTGTTGGTTGTCATCGGCGGCATTGCGATTGGCATCATTGTGTTAATCGTTGTGCCCCGCCCTATCATTAATGGTATCAATGGCCTGCTTAGCGGTGCCAAAATGGTTGCCGAAGGTAACCTGACGACCAGCGTTCGCATCAGTAACAACGACGAACTCGGCGAACTGGCCAATACCTTTAATCATATGCGGGAAAATCTGCTGGCGCTGGTCAAACGCATTCAGCGTGCCAGTGTACAGTTATCATCATCGATCAACGAAATCCAGGCGGCTGCAACACAGCAGTCATCAGCCGCTAATGAACAGGCCAGTGCTGTTAACGAATTATCCTCGTCGTTAACCCAGATGTCACAAACCGCAACAACGCTGGTTAATTCATCGGAAACCGTCAACCGTAATGTCAGTGATATTGCCAATACCATTAACGACAGTAATTCCAAATCAAGCGCGATGATGTTATCCATGGATGTGATCGGCCTTTCCACCAGTCAGACGGCTGATCGCATCAAAGCACTTAACGACAAGATGGACGACATTAACGATGCCGTCGGGACCATTTCACTGGTCGCTGACCAGACTACGCTGCTGTCGCTGAACGCATCGATTGAAGCCAACAAAGCCGGTGAAATGGGCAAAGGTTTCTCGGTTGTTGCCAATGAAATCCGGCGACTTTCCGACCGTTCCATCGATTCGGCAACCTCTATCAGCAGCATGGTCAGAGATATCCAGCGCGCGACTGAGAATTCAACCGTAGCCATGGATAAATCCAGCAAGGAAATCAAGGATGGCATCGAGCAGGTCAAAGACTCTACTTATGCACTGAATATGATTAATGATTCCATGGATCACATTCAGGAACAGATGAGCATGATTCTGGACAGTGTCCGCACCCATGCCGGTTCCTCCAGCAGTGTGCAGACAACGGCCAATGAATTGCTCAGCTCTGCCAACATGGTTTCACAGGCAGCCACCCAAACGCAGAAAATCACTTTTGAACTGAACGCAATGGCGACTCAGCTGGCAGCAGCCGTTTCAGCATTCAGACTATAACGGAGCTATGGCATGAGCCATCTTCTGTACCAAGTGGCAGGTCGACTATATGCTTCTAACCTCGATGAACTCGAGGAAGTGCTGATGCCCTTGCGTTTACATCCGGTTGCCGGCAGTCCGGACTTTCTCAAAGGTGCAATCAATCTACGTCATACGATGATTCCTGTCATTTCTCTAGCCGCTCAACTCGGCGATAACAATGAGTTGAGCTATCGTAAACGCAGCCGTATTCTGACCACGCTGATTGATGAGCGGGCAGTCGGCTTTGTGGTTGAAGCAACCTTTCGCATCATTGACTTCAGCGCAGCGGATCAGCTTAACAATGTGCTCAAGACGATGTCACATCAAGCATTCACAGGTTCAGTATGGAACTATGAAGACAATAATGTCTATGAAATCAGCTTACAGAAGATATTAAGCGACGCACAGTTATCCCTGCTGACGGAAAAATCGTTTCGTCAGACGATCAGTAAAATGGAGAGCGCCTCTTGAATAATCTGATTCAGATTTTCCGGCAGGAAGTTGAGGGCAATCTCAAACAGGCGACCGAAATCGCCTTGTCGCTTGAGAAACAGCCTGGCAGTCGTCAAGATATCGAAGCTCTAATGCGGGTTTTTCACTCGCTCAAAGGCGCTTCAGGGGCGGTTGGCTTTGACCGGGAAAAAGAACTTTCACACCGTCTTGAAGACTGTTTTCACGCTGTCCTGAATGAAGAAATCAGCTATAGCTCAGCATTAACCGACCTGACACTGTCTGCTGTTGATGCATTGAATACTTTGCTGCAAGCCCGTCTAAAGGAGCTGCCACTGCCGGACAATCAGGCTCTTTATCAGCAAATAGCCAGCTTTCTTGAGAATAACAGTTTGGCTGAAACCAATACCCAAGCCGACACCGGCTTTAGCCTGCCCGAAAACCTGGATCTGGCGGCTATTTTCAAACTTCAGGCTGAAGGCCATATCGAGAATGCCCGGAGTTGCCTTGAACAACTGCAAAAGGATCTCGCCGATAGCAGCAACATCGAACAATTACGCCGTCTGTTTCATACCCTCAAGGGTGCAGCACGTGCCATAGGTTTTGCTGAAATCCGCGAACTTGCCGGCGAACTGGAAGGCCTGATTTATCGATACGAGGAAAGCAGCCAGCCGCTTTCAGATAATCTGCTGCAGCTTTGCGATAGCGCATTAAACTGGATAAGCGCTTTACTGGCAGCCCGGGTTGCCAGGCAGAGCCCTCCTGATCATTCAGCCATTTTGACAGTCATACAGGCTTTCGATGATCAGCAGTCGCCGGACTACCCTGCTGCACCTAGCCTCGAGATAACAGAAACGGCCAGCCAGACACCTGAAAAAACCACTCCCGCGATAGCTGTCGATAGCAGCGAGGAAAATAACAATCGTCCGTTCAACCTGCAGACCAACACCAGTATCGACTATCGCCAGCTTGACAAATTACATAACCTTAGCGGCGAACTGCTCGTCAGTGTCACAGCGCTCGGCGAACAGCGCAGTCGCATCAGACGTTTTTCCGGTGGTCTTGCCACTGTCAGTCAGCATCTTTCACGTCTGAGCCATGATCTACAGCACAACAGTATTTCCAGTGACTCGCTGATCGATAAGATGCATGCCATCCAGCAGGAAATCCGCGAGCTCAATACGCAGATCGAAAACCTCACTGACGTACATGATATCAGTGAAAGCCGTTTTCAGAATCTTGTCGATGAACTTGGCACACAGGTCAATCATATTCGCCTGCTGCCTTTATCATTATTGTTTGATGATTATCAGCGCGTTGTGCGTAACCTCGCCCGGGAGCTTGGCAAACAGGTCAGCGTCAACATTTCCGGTGCGGGTAACCGTATCGACAGAGCCGTTCTCGAGTCGATCCGCAGCCCACTCATACAATTAATCCGCAACGCCGTCGACCATGGCATTGAAGATAGCGAAAGCCGTAAAAATTCCGCTAAACCGGTCAATGCCAACCTGACGATTCGGGCTATTCAAATGGGCGGGATTGTTCGCATCACGGTGACTGATGATGGTCGCGGTATCGACCCGCAGAGGCTCAAAAAGACCGTGCTTGAACGCCAGCTTACCAGCGCTGAATTATGGGATCAGATGACGACCGAGGAACGTCTCGACTTCCTGTTTTTGCCGGGCTTTTCGACCGCCGGCAAAGTCTCGGACACTTCCGGACGCGGCTTTGGTCTGGACATTGTAAAAACCGGTGTTGAGGCCATCGGCGGCCGTATACTGTTACGCACTGAACCCGGTCAGGGCTGTCAGTTTGAAATGGATGTACCTCTGACGCTGTCATTGACCCGCTGTCTGCTGGTCAAAGCCGGCAATCATCCATTATTTGACGAGCAGACCTGCGCCTTCCCGGTCAGCGATATTGACCATGTAAGCCGTATCAAAAATGCAGACATCCGCGAAATTGAAGGTCATCTATCAGTACGTTTTCAGAATGAAACCATTCGCCTGTTTAACCTGCACAGCATTATCGGTCTGCAAAGTTCCCAACCTGATCTGAGCCAGAAACATCTGCTTGTTTTAAAAAATCAGGATAAACGTTTTGGCCTGCTGGTAGATGCGATTATCGATGAACAGGATCTGGTGATTCAGGCGATCGATGAGCGTCTTGGTAAAGTGCAGGACATCAGCGCTGTTTCCTTGCTAAGCGCTGGTAACCTGGCATTGGTTATGGATATTCCTGATCTGATACAGCGCATGAATGAAGGCCAGCTGCAACTGATGCAAAGTCTGCCTGCGCATGATATCACTGCAGCCGAAGAAGCTGCCGAAAAATACCGGATTCTGGTCGTCGAAGACTCTATTACGGTGCGTGAAGTGGAACGACACTTTTTACAGCAGGCCGGATATGAAGTCAGCACTGCCGTGAATGGTGTTGACGGGCTTAACAAAGCCCGTGCCGGCAACTATGACCTGATCATCAGTGACATTGACATGCCCAGAATGAACGGCATCGAAATGATCAGTCAACTGCGTGAACTTGATAAGTTCAAAACGATTCCTATCGTGGTAGTATCCTACAAAGATCGTCAGGAAGATCGTAATGCTGCCATGGATGCAGGCGCCAATGATTACATAACCAAGTCGGAATTTGATACCGACAAGATGCTTGAATTAATCAAAAACCTCTTATACCAGGAACCCTGATGAGCCTGCCAACCGTTGTGGTTGTAAATGATTCTGCTGTTGCCTCAGCGGTCATTTGCGCCATCATTAAAGCCAGCGGCCAGTATCAACTGATCGCGCAGGCGACAACCGGCCAACAGGGAATTGAGCTGATTTGCAAACACAAGCCTCGACTGGTTGTACTGGATATGCACATGCCGGATATTACCGGTGTTGAGGTGACCCGGGAAATCATGCAGCGCTGTCCGACCCGGATTCTGATCTGCAGTGCCACGGTGCGACGCAACACCCGCTATATGTTTGAGGCACTTAACCTCGGTGCACTGGATTATATCCGCACGCCATCATTAATGGCCAAACCCGGTCAGCGGCTGACCAATAAACAGATGCTGTCGGCCGGCAAACAATTACTGCACAAGCTGCGTCTGCTAAATGGTCTGTCATTAAAACAGTCACCGGAAAAAGTCGTCAAACCAGAGCAGATACCCGCCAGGGCAATACCGGTTGATATCAAAAAGCTCAATCCGCATTCTGCAGCAGTGCCACTGGTATTAATCGGTTGTTCTACCGGCGGCCCGACAGCACTGAAAAACCTGTTCAAGGCTTTACCGGTTAATCTCAAAGCCGCAATTGTGATTGTCCAGCATATTGAAAAAGGCTTTTCCGAAGGACTCGCCAGATGGCTGTCTCTGGAAACCGGCCATACGGTGCGCGAAGCCAAACAGGGTGATCATTTGCTTGGCGGCATCGCTTATGTGGCTCAAGGTGGGCGCACCAATCTGCTCATCAGTAAAGCCTTGCGCATCAGCTATGAAAACAGTGGCGATGCTATTTATTATCCGAATATCAACCGTACTTTTGCGACCGCTGTCGAGGCGGTTGGCAATAGTTGCTGCGGTATCATTATGACGGGTCTCGGTAATGATGGGGCCGAATCTCTGCAAAAGCTCAAAGCCGCAGGTGGGCTGGCTCTGGCACAAAACCCTGAAACCGCGGTAATTGATAATATGCCGCTTTCAGCCATGCAAGCTGCCGGCTTAAGTCGTGGCTATGAACTGGGTGATATTGCGCTAAATGTTGTGCACTGGTTAGGGAAACAAGCATGATTAGTCAGCATAATGCCTTCACCGAATCTCTCAGACACTGGATCAAAGTCAATACCGGCATCTTCATTACCCATCAGAACCAGCCACCGATCGATCTGGCGATTAGCATTTTATCGGATAAACTGCGCATCAAACCGGATGAATATGTCACCGGCATCATCAATGGCACGCTTCAGGCACAACCGTTTATTGATAACATCACCACGAATGAATCGTATTTTTTCCGTGCTGAACATCAGATGCGTCACTGCATGGAACAGGTGATTCCGGAACTGCTGAGAAAATCCGCCGATAACATGGTGCGTATCTTATCGCTGCCCTGCGCCCGCGGAGAAGAACCGGTCAGTATTGCCATTCTGCTACGGGAATATGGACTGCCTGCACACCGTATCAGCATTACCGGCATTGATATTTCCAGCCGCTGTATCAAAGACGCGCGTCAGGGTATATATAGTCCGCTCGCCACCCGTCGCACCCCGGACAATATCAAACAAAAATGGATTCGCCAGTTACCCAGCAAGCAAATCCTGATTGATTCTTCTATCAGTGCCAGTATTGACTACCGTCTGGGTAATATCCTGAATGTTAACAGTCAGGCGCTAGGTGGCCAGTTTGATATTATCTTTTGTGAAAATGTTTTGATCTATTTTGACAGTGCCACGGCTTTACTGGCACTGAACAATCTGAAAAATCTGCTCAAACCGGAAGGCTGGCTATTTGTGGATGTCTCGGAATGGATACTGCCCGGTCAGGTTTTACATCAGCACACCTTCGGCAATTTCAGCGGCTTCAGACATCTGCCGGCCAGCAAAAAGACCAACACATCACAGCCACAATCTGTGGCTATCGAAAAGTTTAATATTGATAACAGCCTGGTCCATTCCCCCAAACAGCCGCAGCGCATCAAAATCAAGCCGCAACACAGACCTCAGCAAACCGATGGTGTCGAAAATCAACTGGATCGGCAGATCACAGAAGCTATTCATTTCTACGACAATAAAAACTTCATACTGGCACTGGAGGCCTTTGAAAAATTATTATCACTCACGCTCAGCGAGCAACAGCGTATTCAGGTGATGTTAAAAAAGGCTCAACTTTTAGCGGACTGCAATGAAGATTTTGAAGCCATGGAAATTGCCGAAAGCATACTCAGTCTGAGCGAACAGCAAAAGGATTCCATCGATCGCATTGATGCCATGGTTTTGCTGGCAGTGTTGTTAAATAAACGTGGTTTACACAGGATGGCTAGTCAGTATTTTGAGCATATCGCGCGTCATCATCCAGAACATGAAGTGCTTAAACTGCATAAAGCCAAAAGTTAATAAGAAGGATCTACCAGCTTGGGCTGTAGCATTCTCAAAGGCGCCGGATTGATCACTTCAAGATAATTTGGAATATCGACCGTTTTGCCTGATTGCTGCAGGCTCCAGCGCGCCTGCGCTTCAATAGTCAGTAACAAAGCATGGTCAAGTAACAGCCCGATTTCATACTCGGGCCAGATTTTTGCCAGAATCTGCGGATCCATTTTCGTACGTCTGGCAATAATCTCCTGCGCCTGTGCAGGCTCTTGCCTTGCAAATTCTATGGCACGATTGATCGCTTTTAAGACACGCAGTGATTTTTCAGTTTTATCGCCGGACGATGTTTCTTTCATGGTTATCAGGTTAAAGGTATTACGCAATAAGTTATTGTTACTGATAACAAAACTGTTATCGCCTAGTTCCTGTTCGGCATAACTGATATAAGGTTCCCAGGATGAAATCGCATCAACCTCACCGCTAATAACGGCTGCCTGTAACTGTTTGATGGGGATATCTTTAATATTGACTTGATCAGGACCGATATTATTTTCATGCATGACCCGATGCAGAAAATAATCGCCCGTCGTAGACTTGGATAAACCGATAGTTTTGCCTACCAGATCGGAGATACTGTTGATTCCTCGATCCTTGCGAGCCAGAATCTTGCCGTGGCGATAGGAACGTATAAAGGTTGCCAATACTTCAAAATCCTGGCGTTGCAAAGCTGTGGCCGCAATCGGCGCATCAGCCGTGGTACTGTATTCAACCTCTCCACCCAGTAGACCCTGTAGTGCCTTTTTACCACTACCATAGACAGTCACCTTGGCATCAAGACCCTCTGCCTCAAAAAAATATTGCTCATCGGCAATAGCCAATGGAAAGGAGAAGATTGAACCTGTCATACCAATCTGCACCGGCAGGGGGGCGAGTTTGTCATTCTGGCTGTCCTGCTGATCAGAGCAGCCAAACAATACCAGGGAAACCAGGAACAGGATAAGGTGAATAACAGTTAATTTTAATCTCATGGCAATACGTTATATTCATCTACAGTTTGTTTAAATTCGTTCAAAGCCAGTTTTAACGCTTCAAACCGTTCATCACAACCATCAAGATTGCCTCTTTCACCGGATTCTTGCAACATAAAAGCCATCTGTCGGACTTTTTCAGCGCCGGCACTGGCGGCTCCGCCTTTAATCTTATGGGCCCGTTTTCGCAGCTTGTCGGCATCATTTTCTTGTAATGCCGCCTGCAGTTGTAAAACGGCATTGTCAATTTCATCAATGAAGGCTTTGACTGTCAAATTCAGTATTTCAGGACTATTGGCCAGACGCTTTAACGCCCCCTGATAATCCCAGATACTCTCATCAGGCATTGATAACGGTAACGGCTGTTGGCCAGATCGCGCTAGCGGCTTGTCAGCCACTTCAGGCTTTGTGGCGGCAGAGACCTCTGGTAACCACTTGAGGATAATCTGTTTGAGGTAATCATATTCAACCGGTTTGGCAATAAAATCATTCATACCTGCGGCGAGACACTCTTCACGATGTCTGGGCATCGCATTAGCCGTCATCGCGATTACCGGGATATTCTGCATTGCCCATGGCTGACTGCGTAAAACCCGGGTTGCCTGCAAACCATCCATTTCAGGCATTTGCACATCCATCAATACCAGATCATAAGTATTTGCTTCAAGCTTATCGAGAGCAACTTGGCCATCTTCTGCGATATCCACCTGCAGGCCCATTTTTTCCAGCAGCATTTTGGCCATAAGCTGATTAGCCGCAAAATCATCGACAACCAGTACCAGACCATCAAGCTTTTTATGATCAAGCTCGGCGATATATTCCGGCTTATAGTCCTGATGCCCGATTGGCAAATTCAGATCGACCACAAAGCTTGAACCTTTACCGATTTCACTATGCAGATGAATATCGCCCTGCATCAGATCAAGCAGCATTTTCACCAGACTCAGTCCGAGTCCCGATCCACCATACTTACGTGTACTGGAAGTATCCGTCTGTTCAAAACGGTTAAAAATCTTCGCCTGTTTCTCAGGCGCGATGCCAATACCGGTATCAGATACCGTCACAGTTAAATGTACCTGATCATCACCCATAGGAGAAACATGACAACTGAACTCGACCGTTCCCTGCGAAGTAAACTTCATCGCATTGCCAAGCAGATTGGTGAATATCTGACGAATACGAATCATATCCCCTTTGAGCCAGACATCCTCTTCAGGAAAGTCTGTCACTAGCGTCAATGCTTTGCTGCGGGCCAGCGTCTGGAAAAAGTCTTGCAGTGCAAACAGCATTTTATGCAGACTAAAGTTAACCCACTCCAACTCAACCCTGCCCTCTTCGACTTTAGAAATATCCAGAATATCGTTGATTATCTGCAGCAGACTGCGCGCACTTTCGTGAATAGTTCGCACCTGCAAAGCCGACTCGTCATCGAGGTCCCTTTCCAGCATCAAACTACTCATACCAATAATGCCATTCATCGGGGTACGGATTTCATGACTCATGTTAGCAAGAAATTCTGACTTGGCTCGGTTTGCCTGCTCGGCTGCCTGACGTTCACTTTGCAGCAGGCTGGCATTTTTTTTCATCTCGGTAATATCACGCAAAATCATGGAAATATACTGAGGCCGGCCTTGCGCATTACGATGCAGACCGAGACTGAGTAAGACCGGTATTTCTAAACCACGCATGTTCAATACCGCAGATTCCCCCTGCCAGTTTTCATCCTGCATGATGTTCGGAAAAGCCTCCTCCTGCAGCGCAATTTTTACCCATTCAGGATGAAAGTCATAAATATTAAGACCCTCGAGCCCAGTTTTGTCTGGTGCTCCGAGCATTTGGCACATGGCATCATTGGCGTACATGATATTACCATCAATATTGCAATAGATAACGGCATCCGGTGAGTGAGCAATCATATCCAGCAGCAGTTTTCGCAGTGAAATTTCCTTCAACAGCAAATCGCGGTTAACCAGCGTCGTTTGCAGTCGATCATTGAGCTGGTTAAAGACCTCAACAAATACACCGAGCTCATCATTTGACTGAATCGGAATCGGCTTACCAAGCCCTTCCTGCTTGAGCTTTTCGAGATGACTGACCAGCTCATTCAAGGGTTTGAGAATGTACTTACTGGCGCCACGCGACAGCATCAAAATAAGTAAGACCAGCAATACGACCAGGCCAAGGATGAACAACTGCATATTGCGGTTAAGTCGCTGGGCATTTTGTTGCGAGATCAGGTTTTGCGTTTCGACCAGAGAAATATGATCATCGATTTTCAGCAACAGATTACGAAACTGTTGATCGGGCACCGCTTGTGTGCCGGAGCTCAAAGCATTGCGTTCCAATAGCATGCCTTCAAAAAAAACAGACAAATCTTTGATACTCGTGTAATTACCGACAATCGACTGACTCATTTGCATATCCTGCATTTGACTGTCTAACACCTGATAAAGATTACGCCATTGAGATTCGGCACGCTTGTATCCCCAAAGTTGATACTCGTAGGTCAGATTACGTAAGTGGTGAAGGTTTTTTTCTAGATCAAGCAACTGCTTATGTTGAAAATCAAGCTGTTTAAGGTGATAGGTACCGAGCGTCACACTGGCAACAGCTAGCAAAATCAGAACGCTGGTGGTGATAATTGACCATCGGATACGGGTACGAATTAACATGCAATATTGGCTGAACTGAGTCTCATATACATACTAGCAGTGTAGCGGGAAAACACTGTTGTAGGCAGTGTTTTAATGATTTTTATACATTGGAATACAGAAACTCAAACGACTGCCTGTTGCCTCTTCAGTGAGCGGACTATCCGCCCATATTTTACCCTGATGCAAGTCAATGATTTCTTTGCTGATTGCCAGTCCAAGTCCGGTACCACCCGATTTATCATCGGTTTTCGAGCTTTGCACAAATTTATCAAAAATACTATCAAGTTCTGCTTTTGGAATACCGACACCGTGGTCAGTAACCGTCACATAGGCCATATCAACAAATCGATCGCGCCACTCCAGTTTATCGCTAAAAATCTCAACCCCAATCGAAGTTTGCTGCGGAGAAAATTTGATCGCATTCGATAACAGGTTGGTGATGACTTGTTCAATCAGACTGCGATCGAAATAAGCCTGTAACTGTTGTTTCTCGGCAATTAACTCTATGGTTAAGTTTTTTTCGCTGATTATGCCTGATAAGCTCTCAATAATATTCCGCGAAAGTTGATTTAAGTCGTGATAGGCCATTGTCGGCAAAGTCCGGCCTGCCTCTAACTTGGATAGATCCAGTAAATCATTGACCAGATTTAACAGCCGTTTCGAACTGACCTGAATATTTTCAAGATAAGAGAGTCCTGACGCATCCAGACTATGCTGAGCTTTTTTCTTTAGCATATGAGTAAAACTCAATATCGCATGCAAGGGCGTGCGCAATTCATGCGACATGTTAGCAAGAAACTCACTTTTGTTACGGTCTGCTTCAACCGCCGCCTGCGCTAATGCAATTTGGCGTTCAGCTTCGACAATAATATTCTGCTGAGTTGTTTCAACAACGGCAATCAGCGTTTTGTTATCGGGCAGGTCAACGCGGGTAAAATGAAACCAGCGTGACTCATTCTGCCTTTTTAATTCAATACTGCGTGTTTCTGAGTCACGACCGAACAGCCATTGATCGAAGCGTCGATCTAAGGTCTGCTCGAACAGATTCAATAACTTGACATGCAGATTATGCTGTCGGCTACGGTTAACAGCAAGTAACTGATCGGCATGATGGTTGGATTCGATGATATTAAGGTTACTATCTACCTGTAACAGTGCAATAGGCGCATTGAAGAAAAGATTGGAAAACTTAGCCTGTAATTCTATGGTTTCGCTTTGTTTATGAATCAGCTCTTCATTCTGGACGCGCAGCTCTTCTTCGGCTGTATTCAGGCGATAAAGAAATTCATCAAGATTATCTAATTTTAAACTCTCAGCCTCGTCATTTAATGCCAGATAGGCTTTGATTTTTTCAGCAATACTCTCTTGAGCCATAATCCTGTATGAAAGAGTCGATTAGAAAGTACCTCAGTGTAGATAACAACTCACCCATTCGCAAGGACGAATGACATTAACTTTCGTTAATACACATTAAGGAAAGTGGCAATATATTTCAGGCATTTACCCATGGACATTAGCAATAACTAATGTTCTAATTTTCTCGTTCAAGCCGAACTAATCCCCGGCTTGGACAGTCTTTTGAGAAAGATGTTTTCGTTGAGATATATTTTTGCCCGTCATCCCCCCCCCGACGGGCTTTTTTTTGTCAGTGGCGTTTAACCCTCTTCGCGCGAAAAGACAGACGCGACGGTGTTTAACAAGGTGTCCTTGTTAATCGGTTTATACAACTTACCCGCCAAACCGAAGTCCTCAAGCATGCGAAGAAAATCACCGGCAACACCACCACCGGATATGGCAATCACCGGTGTCTGAGCGGATAATTCATGGAGTTTCATGATGGTTTCAATGCCATCCTGATCCGGCATATAGATATCGGTAATCACCAGATCAGGCGCATGCTGTTTGAACTGTTTCATCGCATCGACACCGTTTTCGGCACTTATCAC
>Ga0181582_10000974_pt1 | contig 21679 bp, 21 predicted proteins | sample 071ome_32_FD_132438 | JGI IMG/M metagenome (GOLD analysis project Ga0181582, IMG submission 132438) | Coastal salt marsh microbial communities from the Groves Creek Marsh, Skidaway Island, Georgia - 071405AT metaG (megahit assembly) | ecosystem: Environmental > Aquatic > Marine > Intertidal...
TGCCGGTCTTTTTCTATCGGGCGTCTTTGCCGATGTAGACACCGGAACCACCCTATCATCCGGCGAATTGACGCCGCAGCCAGAACCCTAAGCAAATTAACAACGACCAGGTAGTTATCATGATCCAATCGATTGTTTCCCTTCACACTCGCGCAATTGAATTTTTTGCCCCCCATGCGGATCGCTGGCTGCTGGGCCTGCTGGCCCGATTCGCATTTGCGGCCGTACTCTTTGTCTATTTCCTGAATGCGGCGATGACCAAATTTGCCGGTGGCCCTTTTTCGATCGCCGACGGCGCCTATTTCCAGATTATCCCGCCGATCGTCGAAGCCGCCGGTTTCGACACGTCAAAGGTCTCCTTCATTCCGTGGGGATTGATCGTCTATTTGGGCAGTTACGCCGAGGTCATCTTACCCATCCTGGTGGTGATCGGGCTGTTCACCCGCGTCGCCGCGGCCGGAATGATCGTCTTTGTCCTGGTCCAAAGTTACGTCGATATCGCCCTTCACAAGGTCGAGGCAGCCACAATCGGCGCCTGGTTCGATAATATCTCCGGCGCCGCCATCATGGACCAGCGCGCCCTATGGGTGTTCCTTCTACTCTATTTGGTGTTCAAAGGCGCCGGCCTTATTTCCGCCGACCACCTACTCGCCAAAAGGTTCGGCAGCCGATAGGCGTCGGTTTTACGGAATGAACGGAAGGCGGTGGAGCCCCGGAGGAATCCAAACATCCCGAGGCGATTTCAACGAGGAGAAGAAGTTGGTGGAGCCGAGGGGAATCGAACCCCTGACCTTCGCATTGCGAACGCGACGCTCTCCCATCTGAGCTACGGCCCCATCTCGGCCCGGTTAGAGAAATCTCCGGGCGGCAAAGGTGCGGGATAATGTGTCGGGACCCGGATTCTGTCAAGTAGGGACTGACCCTCGGCCTTCCTTATGGAACTTGCCAGGGTATCGGCTGGGCTTTAGGGTCTGGACACACGGCGCAATCATTATAAATAGGGTTCCATGCAGTCCATATTGATCCTCATCGACACCATTTTGAACCTCTATGTATGGTGCATCATCATCTCCGCCATCCTGAGCTGGCTGGTGGCGTTCAACGTGGTGAACACGTCGAACCGGTTTGTCTATATGGTCGGGGATTTTCTCTACCGGATCACCGAACCGGTGCTTCGGCCGTTTCGGAAGTTCATCCCGAATCTGGGCGGCATCGACGTTTCGCCGATCATTGTCATCCTGCTGATTTTTTTCATCCGCAATCTGATGCGGGAATACGGCGGGCACTTTTAAGCCGAGGCCGGACAAGAAACCCATCACTATCATCTAACGGGGGAACGACCCATGGCGGAAGCCGCACGCATTGACGGAAAAGCCTTTGCCGAGAATTTGCGCAATCGCGTTGCCGATCAGGTCCGGGAGTTGAAGGACAGCCACAACCTCACGCCGGGCCTGGCGGTGGTGCTGGTGGGCGAGGATCCGGCCAGCGAGATCTATGTCCGAAACAAGGGTAAGATGACCGTGGAAGCCGGCATGAAAAGCCTGGAACACAAGCTGCCGGCGGAAACCACGCAGAAGCAGCTTCTGACCCTGATCGAGGGCCTCAACGGCGATGATGCGGTCAACGGAATCCTGGTGCAATTACCGCTGCCCGATCATATCGACGAACAAGCCGTGCTGGCCAAGATCAACCCGATGAAGGACGTGGACGGGTTTCACGTGATCAACGCGGGCAAGCTGGCCACCGGCGCGGATGGGTTGGTTCCCTGCACACCGTTGGGCTGCGTCATGCTGATCAAAGATCAACTGGGCGACGATTTGTCCGGCAAGCGCGCCGTGGTGGTCGGCCGGTCCAACATTGTCGGCAAACCCATGGCGGCGCTGCTGCTCCGGGAGAATTGCACGGTCACCATCGCACATTCCCGCACTAAGGACTTGGAAGAAGAATGCCGGCGCGCCGATATCCTGGTCGCCGCGGTGGGCCGCGCCCAGATGGTCAAGGGAAGCTGGATCAAGGACGGCGCCGTGGTCATCGATGTGGGCATGAACCGCCTGCCCCCGGACGCAGAGGGCAAATCCAAACTCTGCGGCGATGTGGACTATGAGCAAGCGATGAAGGTGGCGTCTGCGGTCACCCCGGTGCCCGGCGGCGTCGGCCCGATGACCATCGCCTGCCTACTGCAGAACACGGTCACCGCCGCCTGCGCCCAGCACGAAATCGACGTGCCGGACGTGTAAAGGATGGGGTGGCGCCCATGACCGGCGGAATCTCTCATCTGATCCTGGCGTCCGTCGCCTTTGTGGGCGGGCATATGGTTCTCTCCACCAAACCGGTCCGCGATCCCATTGTCGGCAAACTGGGGGAAGGACCGTTTCTGGGGCTCTATTCTCTGCTGATGGCGGCTGCGCTGGCCTGGATGATCCTGGCGTTCAACGCCGCGCCCTATCACGAGGTCTGGTTTGCGCCCACCGCCGTCAAACACCTGTCGCTATCCCTGTTGATCCCGGCCTGTATTTTTATTGTTGCGTCTCTCACGCCCAAAAGCCCCACAGCGGCCACAGGACATCCGCCTGATCTCTCCGGCGGTCCGAAAGGCATTTTCCGTATCACCCGTCATCCCATGATGTGGGGGATCGGCGTGTGGGCTCTGTTGCACTTGGCGGCCAACGGCGATGCGGCCTCGATCATTTTCTTCGGCGCGATGGCCCTATTGGCGCTGTTGGGTCCAATCCTGATCGACAGGCGGCGCGCACGATTACTCGGCGCGGACTGGGACGCCTTCGCGGCGCAGACCTCTTATATTCCTTTTGCCGCCATCCTGGCCAGGCGGACGCCGGCAAACTGGCGGGAAATCGGCTGGTTCCCCGTCCTCGCCGGGATCGGTCTCTATGTGGTGATTTTGATCTTGCACGAAAGCCTGTTTGGCGTCGCCCCCCTGAGCTGGGTGTCGGGAATCCTTAGCTAAATTCCGGCCCAATCCCCCCACTCGACGTCCCAAACGGTGCTTCCACTAGGCGCCTGGCGCCAGACCGGAGACCTAAGAGCTAAATGTCTTCTCGATATAGGTCATCAGGCTAGAGACACTTTCGTCAACCGACTGACTGGCCGTATCGACGGTGAATTCGGGCTCGGCCGGCGGCTCGTAAGGCGCGGAGACGCCGGTAAATTCCTTGATTTCGCCGGCGCGGGCCCGGGCGTAGTGACCCTTGGGATCCCGGTCTTCACAAACCTCCACGTCGGCGGCGATATGGATTTCGTGAAACCGCTCGCCCGAGGCTTTGCGCGCCAGGTCCCGGTCGGCCCGGTACGGCGAGATAAACGCGGTGATCACCAGGAAACCGGCATCGGCAAACAGCGCCGCCATTTCGCCGATACGGCGGATATTTTCGGTCCGGTCCTCAGGCGAAAAACCCAAATCGGCGCTAAGCCCTTGGCGAACATTATCCCCATCCAGCACATAGACCTGCCAACCCATTTCGAACAGTTTTTGCTCCACCTCAATGGCGAGCGTCGACTTGCCGGAACCGGGCAACCCGGTAAACCAAAGAACCCCGCTTTGATGCTTGTTCGCGGCAACGCGCTGGTCGGTGGAGACCCGGTGTTTAACGGTGACGAGGTTAGCGGTTTTGGCGGGCATGAAAATTGTCCGATGTGGAACTAAGCGATGTTTGTTAGCGGGTTATGCAAACCCGGACAAGATACCGGTTTATAAAAACTGGCCTGTCTTCAGCCAATAGGCGCAGCCTTCGCCAAGCTCTGTCAGCGCCAAGTCCTCGTATTTCTGGCTCTCTTCGTCGGACAACATATCCCGCCAGCGGCCGTTGACGCCTTTGTACACGAACGTCTCGGCGCCGCCGTCCCAAAATGCGCCGCCTAGGGGCACGCTGGGCGTCGCGTTCGCTTTCATATACTCAAAGCTGCAATGCTCCAATATGTCCGGCCATTTGGCTTCATCGATGGGAATCTCCAGGAACCCGGCTATATCGCGGATTTCGCTGGGCATGTCATCTTTCAGCGCCGAGAAATGGATCAGCTTCACGTTCGGCAGGTCCCGAATTTCCCACCAGGACCGGATGTTGTCCCAGAACGACCAGAACGGATAACCGTCTTTATCCAACCAGTCATGGTAATACTGCATGATGTCGTCCACCGGGCGGCCGATGGGTGGTCCAACCAGCCCGGGCGTGTCGTTGAGCGCTTCGTACCAGGCGTCATTGGCGCTCACGTGGTGGTTATACATGCTCCACACCACGTCTCTTCCGTCCCGGGCGATGTAGATGTACTTGGCCTTGGGCGAAAAGACGAGCGCGTCCACCGGCAGATGAGTCTTCAAAAAGCGCCGATGGGTCTGCGCTTCGACCTCCGGCAGCTTGATCTCCCGTGGCGGCACCCGCAGATCAAGCCAGGGCGACATATCCGCCACCGGTAGACCTTCCGCGCCGTTAAAGATCAGTTGACTGACGATCTGCTGCACCCACGTGGTGCCCGATTTGGCCCAGGTGCCGATGATGATGTCATCGTCCCGAAACTTGAAGTCGTTCCAGAACGTGGAATCCATGTGATTGTTCTGCATTTCCCGCGTTTTCACGGGCCATCGAATGTCATCCGCCATGTGATCTGGCCGCCTCTCTGGTGTCCTGCCGTTCGTATTCTTGTTGATTGCCCAAAAGGCTACCTGATTTGCCAGAGTCCGTGAAACAAATATTCGTTGCCATGGTGTGATCCAGTTCTGGAATTCATCCGTCCCGGATGATAGACAGCACGGCTTAGCACCACCGATATTGCGGCTTTCAGACCTTTTATGACCGACCTCGCCCACAAACGTAATTTCGCAATTATCGCCCACATTGATCACGGCAAATCCACCCTGGCGGACCGGATGATCGAGGTGTGTGGCGGGTTGACCAATCGTGAAATGAAGGAACAGGTCCTCGATTCCATGGACATCGAGCGGGAACGGGGCATCACCATCAAGGCGCAGACGGTGCGGCTTAACTTCAAGTCCAAGGACGGCAATACCTATGAGCTGAACCTGATGGACACACCGGGCCATGTGGATTTTTCCTACGAGGTGAGCCGGTCCCTGGCGGCGTGTGAAGGCTCTCTCCTCGTTGTCGATGCGACCCAGGGGGTCGAGGCGCAAACCTTGGCCAACGCCTATCTCGCCATTGACGCCAACCACGAGATCGTCCCGGTGCTGAACAAGATCGATCTGCCGGCGGCCGAGCCGGACCGCATCAAGGCGCAGATCGAGGAAGTGGTCGGGCTGGACACCTCCGACTCTGTAGAGATTTCCGCCAAGACCGGCATGGGCGTCCCCGATGTTTTGGAAGCCCTGGTCGAACGCCTGCCGCCGCCCCAAGGGGACCCGTCCGCGCCGTTGAAAGCGCTATTGGTGGATTCCTGGTACGACCCGTATCTGGGTGTGATGATCCTGGTCCGGATTTATGATGGGGAGATCAAGAAAGGCATGAAGGTCAAGTTCATGTCGTCGGGCGCCGCCTATCAGATCGACCAAGTAGGTATCTTCAAGCCCAAGATCACCCAAGTGGACTCGCTCACCCCAGGCGATCTCGGCTATCTCACCGCGTCGATCAAGACCGTGGCGGAGACCCCGGTCGGCGATACGATTACGGAAGAAAAACGCCCGGCCGCGGAACCGTTGTCCGGCTTTAAACCGTCCGTACCAGTGGTGTTTTCCAGCCTGTTCCCCACCGATAATGCGGAGTTCGAGGATTTGCGAGACAGTCTCGCCAAGCTTCGTCTCAACGACGCCAGCTTTCAGTACGAGCCGGAGACCTCCGCCGCGCTGGGATTCGGATTCCGCTGTGGGTTTTTGGGCCTTCTACATCTGGAGATCATCCAGGAACGGCTGGAGCGGGAATTTGACCTGGACCTGATCACCACCGCGCCCAGCGTGGTCTACAAAATACATCTCTCCAACGGCGAGGAAATAGAACTCCATAATCCGGCGGATATGCCAGAACCGACGGAGATCGACTTTGTCGAAGAACCTTGGATTCGCGCCACCATCCTGGTGCCCGACGAACATCTAGGCGGCGTCCTCGCCCTCTGCACCGATCGGCGGGGCGAACAGATCGAACTGACCTACGCCGGCAGCCGGGCCATGGTCGTCTATCGCCTGCCCTTGAACGAAGTGGTGTTCGATTTTTATGACCGGCTGAAGTCCACCACCAGGGGTTACGCCAGTTTTGACTATCAGATGGATGGTTACCGGGAATCGCAATTGGTCAAGGTCTCCATCCTGGTCAATGCGGAACCTGTTGACGCCCTGGCCTTCATCGCCCACCGGAGCCAGGCGGAAAGCCGAGGCCGGGCCATCTGTGAACGGCTCAAGGATTTGATCCCGCGTCAACTCTTCAAGATCGCCGTGCAAGCGGCTATTGGCGGCAAAATCATCGCCCGCGAGACCATTAGCGCGCTTCGCAAGGACGTGACCGCAAAATGCTATGGCGGTGACATCACCCGAAAACGAAAGCTGTTGGAAAAGCAGAAAAAAGGGAAGAAACGCATGCGCCAGTTCGGCCAGGTGGAAATTCCCCAGTCCGCCTTCCTGGCGGCGCTTCGCATGGGCGACGACTAGTCTTCTTTTTTCAAAGTTTCTTGTGTGTCCGAGATTTCCAGCGGCGTGATCCGATGGGCCTCCGTCAAGTGAAACGGCTGCAAGGCCTCCGGACTGTCCTCCTCCCCATGTTGCACCACGTGGGCGACAAAGAGATCATCCATATCCGAATCCACCTGGGTCAAATCGGTCGGGTCAAATTCCCCCACGTCTTTATATTTTGACGGCTCCCCCTCGCCGTAGAGCTCGAATTCTTCTTCCGCCGCCGCTTTGATATCGTCATAGGTCGTATACGGCAGTTCCCCGTCATCGTCATCCTCCACGACCGAACGCTTCCGGTAGCGCCAAGCCAGCGCCAAGCCCGGCGCGCCGGCCAGAAACCAACCAGGCAGCGCCATGACGGTCAGAAACGCCTGATCCCAAAGCGCCGGATGAAGGCCGCCCCGCACCGCGCCGGCCAGCTCGACAAAAAATGCAGGCACCAGGACTTCCATTACCCTGGCGACCCCCATAATGCCGTATTCTCCGGTGATGGCCTGTGCGGCGGTTTCCGCGGCCGCGAGAAAAAAGGCGGCGACCAGGAGAAACCAGCCGGATGCTTTCCCGATTTGCATACGCCCATCATACCAGCCGGCATCCGTCACACCTACTGGGAATATCACGGATGACGAAATTTTCATCCCCAACGGCGACCCCGCTCAAAACCGTTGCGGAGCCGGAGCGGGTCCGCTAATTTGCCCGCCCATTGCGGCGCCACGGCTTGTGAGCGCCCGTGTGACGGAGGGGTGGCCGAGCGGCTGAAGGCGCACGCTTGGAAAGCGTGTATACGTTAACGCGTATCGAGGGTTCGAATCCCTCTCCCTCCGCCATCGTTACCGTGCATTCCCATTACAATGGCTTGAGCCAGGTATCCGTGAAGTTCTAAATCGAACTCACCGCGCTTTTCTCCTGGGATGGCAATGACCCGATCCACGAGCCCTCTGAGCGCCTCGGTAGCCTGATCCCGGGTCCGATCGTCTTTCGTCAACGTTTCCCGCAAACTGTCCAACTTCTGCTGATACAGATGCACTGCGTTGGCATTCATATCGAGATTAGGCAACGTGGCCTTACCTAATTCAGGGAGCTGTATCAGTTCGCTCTCCAATGACCGCAGTTTGCTGGTGAGCGCGCTGATGTCCCCAGCATTACCTTCGGTGATAATATCCACCAGCCGGTCAATCTTGGCCTGGAGTTTTGCCCTTTGTTGATCGGCCTCAGCTTCTCTCCGAGTTTCGTCTCGCCGAAGCCGTTTAATCTCTGCCTGGAACTCAGCAATGAAGGTTTCTACCAGTTCAGGCTGCATCATCTGATCCCGTAGGCCATTGAGTATCCGTTCTTCTAATAAGGGTGCTGCGACGGTTCGGGTGTTTGTGCAGGTTCCTTTCTGTCTTGCATTCGCACACCCGTACCGGTCCCTATATGCGATGGTCATAGGGTGACCACACTGGCTGCATTTAACGAGGCCACTGAAGAGACGCTTTGGGCGCCGATTGAGTTCAGGTCTCCTTTGAGGAATGTTCCTGAGGCGTGTTTGCACCTCTCCCCAAAGATCAGGCTCAATAATTGCCAGGTGGGGCACATCCGCTTCGACCCAGTCTTCTCGATCTTTCATGCGTGCTCGACGTGTCCCGGTGTCAGGGTCACGAACAAAGGCATGTCGGTTAAACACCTGCTTACCTACATAAAGGCGGTTATGGAGAAGACCCACACCACGTCCCTTGTGCCCCTGAATGGTGGATGGGTTCCATGTCCCGCCACGAGGGGATGGGACGCCATCGGCATTTAATCCTTTAGCAATGGCAACTGCGGAACGGCCCGCAGCGTATTCTTCGAAGATTCGCCGCACAATCTTCGCTTCTTCATCGACAATCTGTCGCTGCCCCCGATTGATCTCTCCATCCGGACCGATTTCTTTGAGAACCCTATATCCATAGGGAATGCCTCCAGCCGCTAGTCCTGCACGGGCCTTTCCCAACTGCCCTCTGAGCGCCTTGGCGCCGAGATCTTTCAGGAAGAGCGCGTTCATCGTGCCCTTAAGGCCAATATGGAGTTCGCCGATGAGACCCTCGGAAAGGGTAACAATCTGAACCTGCCAAGCGGTTAGGCGCTTATAGAGGCCAGCTATATCTTCCTGGTCTCTAGACAGTCGATCCAATGATTCTGCCACGACAACATCAAGCCCGCTTTGTTTTGCAGACTGCATCAGATCCGAGAGTCCAGGGCGATCTAAGGTCGTCCCGGAGATTGCTGAATCGGAGAACGTGCCAACAAGTCCCCAGGCCTCATTCTCAACATGTGCTTTGCAAACAGCGAGCTGATCATCGATGGAGGTCTCAGACTGTAGGTCTGAGGAGTATCTAGCGTATATGGCGGCGCGCATTAGTGGCCCTCCGGTGGGATGGGGGAGGTCTGGTGATGTTGTCGAAGCCTGTCTCGTAATTGAATGAGGGTTCTCTGCTGAAGTTTGGTGGCCTGGAAGTTCTTGGATGATTCGGACGGAATCAACTCCGCCACTTTGGAATTGGTCTGGCCGAACCCGCGGCCCCGGCGCTGGACCGAGGTGACCTGCTTCCGTGGGCTCATCCCAAGGGCGGACGTTGCCGCCCTCCGCAAGGCCGACGGCAGTCCGCTGGACAACAACCCTGTCGATTCCTTCAGCATGGACCGCTACAAAACCGATACGAGTGCTGTGACCACATATTGGGTACGACGCGGCGAGTTACTCAACGTTTGGATTGCCCATTACGAGCCGGACTCAACAGAATTTGAGCAGGAGGAAGGCGACTGGTTTCCGGTCAGCAGCGCGGAGATTGTGCAACAGGTCAGCGACGCTTTCGCCGAAAGCCCAAACCGGGATGATCTCGTCGCGCTGGCGGGCGCTATCGTCCGCCCCACAAAATGGGGTCTTTACGACAGGGATGCGCTGGACACCTGGATACAGGGCCGTGTATGTCTGCTGGGAGACGCGGCCCATCCGATGCTCCCCACATTCGGTCAGGGGGCGGCACAGTCTTTCGAGGACGCCGCCGCCCTTTCAAGCGCTTTTGAACTGCATGGAGAAGACGTAGCAACGGCATTGCTGCACTATGAGCGTGTCCGGCACTACCGGGCCACCCGTTTTCAGCTGAGCTCCAAGTTTGCCTTCGATCATTTGCGGGCCAGAGACACCGCGGAACAGAAGGCGTTGCTGGAAGGGCTTAACGAACGTGTAAGCCCCGCATTTGCTCACGATAAGCGCGGGGGCGAAAATGATGACTGGATCTATGCCTACAACGCCCGCGATATCGGGACGGAACTACCATCCAAGAGACTTGGACCCTGGGATTTCCGCAAGGCAGCCAAAGCCGACCTTGTGCCGGCAACGCGGGAACTGTGGACGCCGGCGACCCCGGCCGATGGCGCCCGGCGTGTCACACCAGACGAGGTCGCCCGGCATAATACCGACGATGACTGCTGGGTTATCATCTCCGGGAAAGTCTACGACATTACCGAATGGGCGCCCCATCATACCGGTGGCGCTGGGATCGCCCGAATGTACGCTGGCAAAGATGCAACGGCGGAATTCGGTGACTACCACAGTGCCGAAGCAGTCGCTCATATGGTCCACTTCTGCATCGGAGAACTGGTGCCGGATTAACGTTGCCGGGCGTATGGCGCGTCGATTGTCAATCGAGGATGATTCAGACTCCTAGCGGATATTACTAGAAAGCCTGGCTGAGGTAGGAATGCCGACACTCGTCTCTCGGACGTTTTCAGGCTTAGGAAAAACACCCCCACCCCGGGAAAGTGCGGACCGGCATTTTGCGGTGCCGGATTCGCCCTTGCCTTCCCGGACCTGAGACCGCCTAATTGGTCCTCGCAATACACGTCCAAGGGAGGAGAAAGCTCATGCAATTGCCGTCAAAAATCGTCGATATTTCCATGCCGCTCGACAACGAAACCGTGGTCGATCCGGATATCATGCGGCCGCAAATCCGTTATGTGAATCACGAAGAAAACGCCGAAGCCATGGCCGGGTTCTTCGAAGGCATGAAGCCGGAAGATCTACCGGACGGTCAGGGCTGGGCCTGGGAGATCATCACGCTAACCACTCACAACGGCACCCACATGGATGCGCCGTGGCACTATCACTCCCACGACAAAGACGGCAACCCGATGCAGACCATCGATGAGATGCCGCTGGATTGGTTCTTCCGCCCCGGTGTGAAGCTGGATTTCCGCAACAAGCCGGACGGCTACGTGATCGAACCTGAGGATATTGAGGAAGAGCTGAAGCGCATTGATTATGAGCTAAAGCCCCTGGACATTGTTCTCTTCAACACCAAGGCCAGCGAGTATTACGGCAAGGACGGCTACCTCACCCACGGTGTGGGCATCGGCAAAGAGGCCACCCTCTATATGACCGTGGACCACGGCATCCGTGTCACCGGCATCGACGCCTGGGGCTGGGATGCGCCGTTCCTGCTGGCCAAGGATCAATACGCCAAGGACCATGACGCCATGAAAGTCTGGCAGGGTCATTGGGCGGGGATCGAACAGCCCTATTGCCACATGGAGAAGCTGTTGAACCTGGAGCAACTGCCGCCCCATGGGTTCATGGTGAACTGCTTCCCGTGGAAAATTAAGGGCGCGTCCGGCGGCTATGTCCGCGCGGTCGCGATGTTCGATTAGCCGGAGAGGCTACTCGCCAATTAGTACTTGCTGAGACCCAGCACATTCCACTGGGTCTTCGCATCCGTCGCGCCCACCAGCACCCGGCCGCAGTCCTCCAGGATTTGATCGGCGAGGAAAATGTGCTGGGTACCGGAATGTATATCCCGGTAACAGCGCTGGAGGATGGAGTCGCGGAGCGAAACGCCGCGCGACGTCTTATGGGCGAAGGTGGAAATTTCCGACGCCACGTCATGAAGGTGCCGCATGGCGAGCCGGATGACCGTGATCTGATGGGTGCTGGCCCGCTTGTTGCGGGCGTAGGTCTCGGAGATATCCTCCCAGGCCTCATAAATCCAGGCGCGGGCGGCCCGGTACTTGGCTTCGGCCTGGGCAAATTCCTTCAGAAACCCCGCGCCGTCCTGCATCTTACCGAACGCATCCGCCCGGCTGTTGGCGATTCCAATGATCTCATCCAGGACCCGGCGGCCGACGCCCAAGGCCCAGGCCGTATGCCCCCAGGTCGTGTTCACCGGCAAGCCGTCCGCATACATGATTCCGCCCCGGTATTGGGTCGGATGGTCAAACGGGTAGCAATATTCCTCTCCGACGAAGAGTTCCTTGGTCTTGGTCGTGTAGTCAAAGCTGCCGGTGCCGCGCAGGCCCAAGGTCTTCCAGTTGCCGGTCAGTTTGATCGTGTCCCGTGGATGGTGGGCCAGGATCACCTGCGGCCGGCCTTTCTCATCCAAACGCATGGACTTGCCGTCATCGGAAATGAAACAACCGGTATGGATCCATTCGGCATGGTGAATGGTGCTGCCGTAACCCCACTTGCCGTTGATCATGTAGCCGCCCTTCACCGGCCGAGCGAAGCCGCGGGGCACCCCGTGTCCGGCGACGAGGGTGTCCCGGCCCTTGGGATAGACTTTCCGGACGCCCTTTTCCGGCATGAACGGTCCGGCGGAAGAGCCCTGCACCCCGTGCACCATCAGACACCAGCCGGCGGAAGCGTCGGCATGGCTGACCATCTCGGCGATTTCCAGGCCTTCGAGATACGATATCTCGGACCCGCCCAGCGCCTTCGGCACCATCATGGCCGAGAGCCCGGTGCGGCGCAGCTCCCCCATCAGCTTGTCGGTCATATGATGCAGCTTTTCCGACTCATCGGCCTCTGCTTCCACCAGGGGTAGAAGGTCTTTGGCGGACTTCAGAAGCTGACGATAGGTGGGCGGGCGGCGGTTGGGTTTGCGGTGGTGAGATTTCTTATCTGCCATGATTTATGACTTTGTCCGGTGCGGCCCGTCTCACACCTTCAACGCCACAGCGCCGGTGGTTTTGCGCGCGGCGATGTCGATGTGGGCCTGGGCCGCGTCGGCAAGCGGATACACATGGCTCACGTCCGGCGTTAAGACGCCCTGGCCAACGAGATCAAAGAACTCCTGCGCCCGGGCGCGCCGTTCTTCCGGCGTCTGCATATAGTGGGGCAGCGAGGACTTGTTGAAGAACAGCGACTTCGCATTGATCGCCATGGCGTCGACCGGCGGCAGTGGTCCGGAAGACTGACCGTAATTGACAAGATAGCCCCGCACTGCGAGCGCCGCCAGATTGCCCTCATATGTCGCTTGACCGACCGCGTCATAGACGACCGTCGCGCCCTTCTCATTCGTGAAGGCCAGAACCTCTTTGGCGAAATCCTGGTCGGAATAATTGATCACCAGATCACAGTCGAGGGATTTGACCAGATCGGCCTTGGCGTCGGTGCTGACGGTGCCGATGACCGTCGCCCCCAGGTGCTTGGCCCATTGCACAAGGATCGTGCCGACCCCGCCGGCCGCGGAATGCACCAGCACCACGTCGTCGCCGGTCACCGGATAGGTTGATTTCAACAAATACTGCGCCGTGATGCCCCGCAACAGGCTCGACCCGGCGACCTCGTCACTGACGCCGTCGGGCACCGGAATGACAAAATCGGCCGGCACGCATTTTTTCTCGGCATAGGCGCCCAGGGACATGACGTAGCCGACCCGCTGGCCGACGGAGACGCCGTCCACACCCTCGCCCACCGCCGCGACCGTGCCGGCACCTTCAAAACCGGGGATGGCGGGCAGGTCGGGTTTTATAAAATACTTTCCCTGCCGCATCATAACATCGGCGAAATTGACGCCGATCATGGCCTGATCGATCAGTACCTCGCCGGCGCCGGGCATCGGATCGGGCGCGTCTCCATAGGACAGGACATCCGTCCCGCCGTATTCGTGCATGGTGATGGCTTTCATATTCACTGTTCCCTTGTTTAATAAATTTGTTGTTTGATCCCCGGCGGGTGTCGCGCCGGATTATTTAGAAACTCTTGGTCTGTTGGGGCCGCCAGCGAGAGAACCGGGCCTCGATGGAGCGCACGATCCCGGTAAGGATCAGCGACATGGCCATAAACAGGATCAGCCCGGCGAACACCACATCCACCTGGAATGACCCCGACGCCCGGACCATGATCACGCCGACGCCGTTGGAGGAGCCACCGAAAAATTCCGCCACCACAACGCCCAGCACGGCACGGCCGATGGCGAGGCGTAGCCCGGCGATGATAAACGGCAGGGAATTGGGGATAACCACCAGTTTGTTGATCTCCCATTCGTTTGCGCCGTAGGACTTCACCACATTGATCAACAGCTTGTCGGCGTTCTTTACCCCCTCATAGGTATTGATCAGCAGGGGAAACAGCGCGCCGATAAACACCACCACGACAACCGACCACATGCCGATGCCGAACCAGATGAGGATAAGCGGCAGGAACACCAGCCGGGGTGTCGCGTTGATCGCCGTGATAAACGGATCGAACATGTCGCTGAGCACTTGAGAGCGGCCCATCACGACACCCAGCGGCAGGGCAACAATGATCGAGAGGCCAAGCCCGAGCCCGAAGGCGCTGGCGCTGAACTGCAGCGCCGGCCACAGCTTACCGCTGGCGATCAGATCGCCGAACGCGCCGACGATCATGGTTGGCGTCGCGAAAAACAGCTTCATGCCTTTCGACAGGGTGAACACCGATGGCACCAGCTGCCAAATAATGATCACCAGGGCGATAAATCCAAAGCCCAAGAACAGGGACTCGTTCTTCTCCCAAAAGCCGGGAGTGTTGATGTCGTCCACAGGCTCAACAGGGGCAAGGCCGGTATTGGGCATATCCATATCGCTCATCGCAGCCGCCCCCTACATGCCGACGCGCCACGGGAAGGCGGTGCGCTCCGCCCAGCGGATGCCTTCGGTGAACAGGATGGCGACCACCATCATCACCAGGATGTAGCCGAACATCCGGTCCAACACATACATGTCCCCATACCAGGCGATCCGGTAACCGACCCCTTCGGAGGCGGCGAAGAACTCGCCCACCAGCACGCCGATCAGGCCGCGGCCGATGGCGTAGCGCGCGCCGGCGATGACGAACGGCAGCACCGTCGGCACGATGACGATCCGATAGAGGTCCATCTCCTTGCCGCCGAAGGACCGCACCGTGTTGATCAGCAGCGGATCAACGGAACGCACCCCGGCAAGGGAATTAAAGACAAACGGAAAGACGCAAAGGACGAAGATCAGGATCGCTTTGCCGGCCACGCCGACGCCGAAGAAAATAATCACCAGGGGAGCGACAGCCACCAGGGGGCTCGCGTACAGCGCAGTCAATAACGGGTCCAGGGAATAGCCGACCCTTTCCCGCCAGCCCATCACCACGCCGACCGGAATCCCGATCAGCACCGCCGCGCCGAAGCCGAATAACAGCGGCCGGCCGCTGACCAATAGATCGCGCCACAGGATGCCGCTTTCCATGTCCCGCGCAATGCCCAGGAAGATCAGGCTGGGCTTGGAAATGACAAACTTATTGAGCGGGATAAACCAGGTGAGCAGCGCTTCCCACACCAGGAAAAACAAAATCACGGCGATGCCGCCGATGATCAAGCGGCGCCAAGTCTGCCAAAAAGTCAGTTTGCCGACTTCTTCTTCCATGATCGCCTAACCTATCACCTCTTAGTCGTTTACCGGGCCGCCCTGGGAGTCGATCTCGTCCTTGAGCTCGTTCCAAATCTGCAGCTTCAGATCGTTGAATTCGGGCGTGACCCGCATTTCGTAGTCGCGGGGTCGGGCCAGCGGAATATCGATCAGCTTCTTTGTTCGGCCGGGCCGCTTGGTCATCACGATCACCCGGTCGGAGAGATACACCGCCTCTTCGATCTGGTGGGTGACAAAAAGAACGGTCTTCTTTGCCTCTTGCCAGATGCGCAACAGCTCCGCCTGCATAATGTCCCGTGTCTGGGCGTCCAGCGCGGCGAACGGCTCGTCCATCAACAGCACATCCGGATCAGAGACCAGGGCGCGGGCGATTCCAACACGCTGCTTCATGCCGCCGGAAAGCTCATGCGGATAATGATTTTCAAATCCGGCGAGCCCGACCATCTCGATGAACTTTTGACTGGCGTCCCGCCGCTCGGCCTTGGAAACGCCACGCAGTTCCTGGCCCAGGCCCACATTGTCCATCACCGTCCGCCAGGGTAAGAGGCCGAATTCCTGAAACACCATGGCCCGGTCCTGACCCGGCCCGGAAACGGTCTTGCCGTTGATCGACATCACCCCGGTATTCGGTGGGATGAGGCCGAGCAATACATTGAGAAAGGTGCTTTTACCGCAGCCCGACGGCCCGACGATGGAAACGAATTCCCCTTCGTCCACGGACAAATTGAAATCTTGCAGCGCCGTCACCGGACGCCGGTTCGGCGGTGTGAAGGTCAAATTGATGTTTTCGGCCTTGATGTAGTCGGCCATCTCGTCCCCCCGTCGGCCCCGGCGGATACTCAATATCTACGCCGGACCAGTCCCTGTTTCTCTGGATGCCCTCTGGGCGTCTCTTTGTCTAAAGGTAGGCATGTTTGCCGGGATGGGTCCAGAATTATCTCACACCCTTAAATGCCTCGCTCGAACTTTCAGCTTTCAAAGCCCGGCGCGCCAGGGATAGTATGACGGACTGATACGAATAAATAATTTAATCAGGCTTCAGATCAAACACAGGAAGGTCCACGTCATGCTGAAATCAAAGTTTTTTATAGCCGCGACAGCGCTGGCCGCCATCGCCTTCGCCGGCGTCGCCGAGGCCCAGACCAAAATTAAGGTCGGCCGTACGCTCAGCGGTTCCGGATTCCATATTCCCGTTTATATCGCTTATTCAAAAGGCCTCTTCAAAAAAGAAGGCCTGGATGCGGAAATGGTCTCCATGACCGGTAAGGCGCTGGTCACCGCCGGCGTTTCCGGCAATATCGATTTCCTACCCGTACCGGGCGGCGGATCGCAGGCCTCTCTACAGGGCGCAAACCTGAAGTACGTCGTGGGCGAATCCCTGATTTCCCAATGGGCGCTGGTCGCCGATCCGAAGATCAAGTCGGTCAAGGACCTCAAGGGCAAGACCGTCGGCTATGGCCGGGCGGGCGCCGCCGACTACGATGAAGGCGAAATCGTGCTGAGCCGCTTCTTCGACATGCGGGTGGGTCGGGACTACAAGGTCATCAGCTTCCAGGCTGAATCCGACCGGGTTGCGGGCCTCATCAATGGCGATATTGTCGCCGGTCTGATGTCTTTCCCCACAGCCGCCCGTGCGCAGGTCGCCGGCTTTAAGATGCTGGTGAAAACCGGACAGTATCTTCCCCGCGTCGGCGGCAGCATCTGGACCCGCGCAGAGTATGTTGAGAAAAACCGGGACACAGTGAAAAAATTCATCCGCGCCATCGCGAATTCCATCGAATACCTGCGGAACAATAAGGAAGGTTCGGTCGAGGTCATCATGGCGGAATTTGGCCTCAAGGATAAAAAGCAGGCGGGCATCGTCTGGGATGAAATTCACGATCAATATTCCCCGGACCTGCCGGCTGATCTGTTCAAGAAGCTGTTCGAAGGCCGTCAAAAGCGCATGGTGAAGCGCGGTCTGTGGCCGAAGGACAAGCCGATGCCGGACGTCAACCAGTTCATCGCGCGTGAACTGCTGGACGAAACCCTTCGGGAAATGGGCTATTTCCTACAGCCCCGCCCGAAGCCCGACGCCAGCTAAGCCGCCGCTGGTTAAAATAAATTTGGAGCGGCCCGGTGCAATCCGGGCCGTTTCTTTGAGAATGGCTGAAGAAAAAACCTTTGATTATGTGATTGTCGGCGGTGGTTCTGCCGGCTGTGTTCTCGCCAACCGGCTGAGCGAGGACGCCAGCGTCTCCGTCTGCTTACTGGAAGCGGGAGGGCCAGACAAACACTGGCAGATCCATGTGCCACTGGGCCTGATCTTTGGGATGGTCAATGACAAGATCACCTGGAAGTTTCAGACCACGCCACAAGCCAAGGCAAACGACCGGCAAATATACATCCCGCGGGGCGGCGTGCTGGGCGGGTCGAGCTCCATCAACGGGATGATGTATATCCGGGGCAATCCGAAGGACTACGACGATTGGGCGGCTGCCGGGAACTCGGGGTGGTCCTGGGCAGACGTCAAACCTTACTTCCTCAAATCCGAAAACAACGAACAGTATGCCGGCGACGGGCATCACGCCGCCGGCGGGCCTCTGAATGTCACATATATCCGTGATCCCAACCCGACGATCGACAGTTTCGTCGAAGCCGCCGAGAGCCTCCAGTATCGTGCCAACAAGGATTTCAACGGCGACACCCAGGAAGGCTTCGGGCTCAGCCAGGTGACGCAGAAGAACGGGCGGCGCTGGTCGACCGCCAAGGCGTTTCTGGAACCGGCCAAGAGCCGCAAAAACCTGACCGTGATTACCCATGCGCCGGTGGAGAAAGTGCTGATCGAAAATGGCCGGGCCACAGGGGTGAGCACCGTTGGCGGCGGCATGACTGTCAAGGCGAATAAGGAAGTGGTGCTGTCCGCCGGCGCCATCGTCTCGCCGAAAATCCTCCTGCAGTCGGGGATCGGCGACGGCAGCGAATTGCAGGGGATCGGCATCGAAACGGTCCACAACCTGCCGGGCGTGGGCAAGAACCTCCAGGACCATGCCGCTATTTTGGTATCGACTAAGACCAAACACCGGACACCGGCCGGATTTTCCATTCCCGCCCTGCCCAAACACGCGATTTCTGTTCTGGACTACCTTATCCACCGGCGGGGGCTCTGGTCGTCCAATATGGTGGAAGGCACCGGCTTTATCCGCACCCGGCCCGAGCTTGACCGGCCGGACATCCAGTATATCTGGACGCCAGGCTACCGTACCCCGCCGCCGAAGATGATCGGCTATGGTCACGGCTACGCGCTGTCAACGGTGCTGCTGCATCCGAAAAGCCGCGGCTCTGTTTCCATTTCCAGCGGCAACGGCGCCGACAAACCGCTGATCAATCCGCAGTTCTTCTCCGAAGAGGAAGATCTGGAGGTTCTTCTTAAGGGAATGAAGGAATCTATCCGTATTCTGAAGGCCGACGCCTTCAAGAAATACAAGCTGGTTTCCAGCCGGCCGGACCTGGACGCCGACGATGACGCGCTCCGGGACTTTGTCCTGGCCAACGCCGCCACCATCTTCCACCCTGTCGGCACCTGTAAAATGGGCAACGATGATTTGGCGGTGGTCGATGACAGATTACGCGTAAAAGGTCTGGCGGGGTTACGGGTCGCCGACGCATCCATCATGCCGACCATCGTCAGCGGCAACACCAACGCGCCGACCATCATGATCGGCGAGAAGGCCGCTGATATGATCAAGGAAGACGCCGCTTAACCGGGCTATCTCAGCCGTCATCCGGCGGCGTCAGTTCTTTCCGTTTCCACCACAAAAGATCGCCCTGCAGGAAAGATCGCGCCAAATCGCTTTCCGGTTTCTCGAAGAATTTTTGCGCCGGCGACCGCTCGATCAATCGGCCCCGATACATAAACAGCACGTCTTCGGCCAGGCGTTTCGCCTGCGCCATGTCATGGCTGGACATGATGATGGTCGTGCCCGACGCCCGGATCGCTTGGATGAATTCCTCAATCGCATGGGTGGCGGACGGGTCCAGCGCCGCCGTCGGTTCATCCAGGAACAGGACTTCCGGCTGTAATGTCCAGGCCCGCGCCACGGCAAGGCGCTGCTGCTCTCCGCCCGACAACCGGCGGGCAGAGACGCTCGCCAGCCGGCTTAACCCGGTCCGTTCCAGCATATCCTCGATGCGTCTGGTGCGTTCCGCCTTATCGACATTCCGCTGGCAGAGGGCATGATCCAGATTGGCGTAGACCGAACGGCGCAGCATCACCGGGCGCTGAAACACCATCGCCTGATGAGGTTGCGGGTCTTCTGCCGCCGGACCTTGCCAATCGATGCGGCCCGCTGTCGGTGCGATCAGACCGTGGCACAGGCGCAAGAGCAGACTTTTGCCCGCACCGTTCGGCCCCAGAACAAAACTCAGCGAGCCCGCTTTAAATTCTGTGCTGACATCCTTAATCAGCCGGATACCGTCGGCCTTAAACTCCACGCCCGAGAGCGACAGCGGTAAAATGTTGGAGAGGCTAGCCATACCGCTTCCTCGCCGATTCGTTGATCAGGTAAGCGGCGGCGTTGACGCCGAGCGCCAGCACCAAAAGCACAATGCCGAGACCCAAGGCCAGAGCCAAATCGCCCTTGCTGGTCTCCAAGGCGATGGCCGTGGTCATGACACGGGTCACATGATCAATATTGCCGCCGACGATCATCACGGCGCCTACCTCCGCACTGGCCCGCCCAAAGCCCGCCAGCACCGTCGTGATCAGGCTGAACCGGTTGTCCCACAGAAGCGTCGCGATGATCTGATCCGGTCCAGCGCCGAGGGAGCGTAGATGCTCTTCATATTCCCGCCATAAATCTTCCGTGGTTTGACGGGTCAGCGCCGCAACGATGGGGGTGATCAGACACACCTGGGCGATGATCATAGCTGTTGGGGTGAACAACAGGCCAAGCGTGCCCAGGGGCCCGGCACGTGACAGCAACAAATAGACGATGAGGCCAACCACCACCGGCGGCATGCCCATCAAGGCGTTCAGCAGCACCACAATGATGGTCCGTCCGGGGAACTTGAATACGGCCAAGGCGGCGCCCAACGGCAGACCGATCACGCAGGCGATCAGCACCGCAGTGAGGCTGACCTGAAGCGACAGAAGTACAATTTCCGCCAGGCCGCTTTCCAGGGTAATGATCAGGCCCCAAGCAGCGGCAAAGGCGTCCCCGATATCGGTCATAGTGGTCCGTTCGTTGACTTAGAGTGCTTGGCTAAAGAAGAACACAGCGCCCGCCAGAATGACACCCTCTATCAGCAACGTGTGCAGCCGAACAGATGTGCGCCGCAACAGCCAGCGCCCGACGACCGCGCCCGGCATGGTGCACAGGCCCAACATCAGACCGATGATAATCAACGGAAAGTTCAACAGAGGCGATGCGCCAAAGACCACGGTCTTGGTGGCGTTCAGCACCACACCCAGGGCCGCCGTCATCGCCGCCAGTTGCGCGCCTCTCAATCCCGCGCCCAAAAAGAATGGCGCCAGCATCAGCCCGGCGCCCATCGTCACCCCGCTGACCACGCCGTAGACGGGTCCGACGGCGACAAAACCCCAGGTGCCCATCTTGACGTCTTTTTTCTCCAGATACCGCCGGCCCGGCACAGAGACGGCCATGAACACTCCCAGCAGGATAGCGATGGTGTCCGCCGGCAGATACACGAAGATAAAGGCGCCGGCGATCATGCCGGGGAAACTGGCAATCATAAGCGGCACATAGATGGGCCAATGGATTTCTCGCCAGAAGACGTAGAGCCGGGTGATATTGCTGACCACGATCGCGACAGAGACCACGGGCACCGCCACCTTGATGCCCAGGATCGGCGCGATGGAGATCAACAGCAGCAGCGCGCCCGCAAAGCCAGAAAAACTGTGGAACACCGCGGTCGCGAAGGCGGCTACTGCCATGACATACAGCAGCGGCCAGGTAATGCCGATCTCGGCGAGGATGGAACTTAGCATGATATACTTGGCATGATTTCGGGCCGGACTTTACAGGGAAAAATCGGCTCTGGTAAGCACTTTGGGACGGTCTCGCAGGTGTCTTGGGGGGGGGATTGACGGGCCGGGGTCTGGGCTTTACACCTCGGGTCCATTACATTCTTTACCAGTGGAATGAGGCGCCGGATAGGTTGTTTGGCCGGCGCGAAAATAGGGAGAAACTGAATGTCTGACTCGAATATCGTACGAATTGCGCCCAACAACCCGGTTTTCGACCTGCCGGTTTTGGTTGGTATTGAAGAAGGCCTGTTTGAAAAAGCCGGCCTGGATGTCGCTTTCGCCGCGTCCTATGACGACCGCGAAGCCGACAATGAAAAAATGGAATATCTGTCCCGCCTCAAGGAAAGCATGTTCGAAAAGGGCGACGCGGACAA
>Ga0181582_10000979_pt1 | contig 21638 bp, 13 predicted proteins | sample 071ome_32_FD_132438 | JGI IMG/M metagenome (GOLD analysis project Ga0181582, IMG submission 132438) | Coastal salt marsh microbial communities from the Groves Creek Marsh, Skidaway Island, Georgia - 071405AT metaG (megahit assembly) | ecosystem: Environmental > Aquatic > Marine > Intertidal...
ATCCGTCACGTCGCTCGACCCGTACACGTCGTACACCTGCTGGGTGAAGGCCACGAACGATTGCGGCAGCACGTGCGCCTCGAGCGGGGCGACCGAGTCGACGACGTGCGTCGCCGATCCAGGGGTGCCCACCAACCTTGGCACCGAGAGCACGACGGTACCGGGCAGCTCGGATAGCTCGGTTGTCATCACATGGGACCCTGTCCAGGATGCCATCGGGTACAAGTACTTCTGCGTCGCCAACGGCGGCTCGTGCTCGGACACGGGATCTGCCTTGGGTTCGGGCGTCGGCGAGATCAACGGCGTCCAGACTGGGCCGGTGTCTGCGACCGTCTCGTCATTGACACCGTCGACGACGGTTACGTGCTTTGCTGTCTCGACCAGTGCCTGTGGCGAAACATGCACGGCAGGATCCACGTTGACGACCCAATGCTCGGCCGCCCCGAGCGCGCCGGCCACGCCATCCCTGATCGCTCCGACTGGAGGCGTGACGATGGACATGGCGTGGGCCGCTGTCACGGACCCGAGCGTCACCAAGCTCGAGGCGTTCTGTACCCCGACGTCGGTCACGAGCGCATGCCCCGACCCGTCGGTGGACGCGGCACCGGGCAGCTCTGTGGACACGATCGAGACGGGCATTTCGTCGGCCATCGCGTACACGGTGACTGGTCTGTCTCCCAGCACGACGTACAAGTGCTTCATCCGCATCACCAACGCGTGTGACCCGACGTGTTCGACTGAGGCAACGCTGAGCACCGAATGTCCCCCTCCGGGCAGCGTCACAGCCCCATCAGACGTTGCGGCCGCCAACGATCAGACGAGCGGCAACTTGGACGTCACGTGGACTGGCACCAGCGGGTACACGTATGCGGTCAAGTGTGTTGACGACACGGCCGGGGCGGGCACATGCTCTCATGCCGCAGCTGGGAACGGTCCCGTCGATGGAGTGTGCGACGGCAGCTTGGCCTGTTCGGCCACCGTCACCGGCCTGATGGATGAGACGCCGTACCTCTGCTGCGTTGTACCAACTGACTCGGCGAGTTGCGTCGGCAACCCTGCCGGAGCCGCGACCGCGGCGAAGCCATGCTCGACTCCGGTCGCAGCCACCGTCAATTCGGTCCTTTCGACGAGCACTGACACCCTGACTCTGTCCTGGTCGCCGGCCTCGAACGCCGTCACGTACGACTACTTCTGCGTGGAAGACGGAGGCTCGTGCTCCAGCACGCCCGTGGGGACGGGAGGCTCGGGCGTCTCGTCGTCGCCGGGTGCCGTGACTGGCTTGTCGGCGGCCTCGTACGAGTGCTTCGTTCAGACGGTCAACTCGTGCGGCAGCGCGTGTTCCACCGGAACCCCCGGCGTCATCTGCGCCTTGAGCGCACCGTCAGGCCTCGAGGTGACTGGCGCAAGCGACACCACGCTGGATCTGTCCTGGACGAGGGAAGCCTCGGCCGCTTCGTATGCGGCGTGGTGTGTCGCCAAGGTCGGATCGGGCGCCGGGACCCAGACCTGCGCTGACACCCCCCAGGGCGTCGGTGTCGTCCCTGTTTCCCAGGACACTCAGACGCCCATTTCGACGACAATCACCGGGCTCTCTGAGAACACGGCATACGTCTGCTACGTCAAGTCGATCGACGGGGACGGCTGCTCTTCGCCCTGTTCAGACGGTGTCGGCTACATAACCAGCGTCACTGGAACGTCATCGCTGCTCGTGGGAGACGTGCCGACTCTTGTGTACGACGACGGTGCCGGTCCAGGCTCGCCACTGCCGCTGGAGAAGCAGCCTGTGTCTGCGTACAACGAGCAAACGTGTACCAACGGGAACGAGTTCCCAGACCAAGGTGGGTCCGAGCGTCGTGCGCTCCAGGTCATCTTGAACGTCGAAGGCTGGGACAAACCAAGCTACGAGGCATCGGTCGACATCCAGGCCAAGTTTTACCAGGCTCTCTCCGATTTGTCGGGGGCGATCAACACCGGCGAGGTGTGCATGCGGACCTTCAACGTCGACAACTCGAGGCACGGCGCTGGCGTCAAGACCAGGATCTGGTTCAACAGCCAACAGGAATGCATCGACTTTGCCACGTACGTCCGCGCCCTCTGGGGACCAAGCGGCAACGGCGTCTTGCAGACGAACAACGCACAGGTGTTCAGGGACATCAACAAGGGCGCGAACCTCCAGTTCGACACCGCGACGTTTGGCGACCTCAGCTTGAGCCCGCCGTATACCGGCAATACAGGCGGCGTCACCATCCGGATGATCACCAACCCGCAGTCCAAGTGTACGATTTGAACTCGACCGACGTGCGCGCTCGCGCCCTGACTCTCTCACTACGCGCTTCGCTCGCCAGGCCACAAGTGGAAGTTCCCCGATCAGGCCGTGTGCACCAGTCAGCTCAACTACTTTGCCGCTGGCTCCACGACCCAGCCGGGCTCGCTCACGAGGAATAGCGACAATGTTATGTGTTCGGACGAAGAAAACCCGTCGGATATGCCGGAATCTTCCAACGCCAATGCAGGTTTTCAGGTGGTCTTCTCGGTGTCGGCTCGCGACAAGGTGAGCGATGATCTCGTCCGCCGCGCGCTCGCTCTCCGCACGCCCTGACCCTCTCTCACTCTCACTCTCACTCTCACTCGCGCTACTACTACTACTACGCGCTCGCTCGCTCGTTCGCCAGCTCGGGCCCGTCGGCTCGGGCTACGTCAACGACAACACGTTCGCGAAGAATGTGGTGCTGGCGTTCAAGAGGTACTTTGCGACGTCCGGCTTCCAGCCCAAGATTATGCAGGTCAAGGCCCTCGACAACTCGTCGGCCGGCGTCGGCATCCACCTGCGCTGGTTCGCGGCCGGGGCGGACAAGGCACTGTGCGATTCGGTCGCGGCGAGCATCTATGCCAACACGGCGGGTGCCACTGACGCAGAAAAGGACATCGCCGCGGCGTGGCTCTTCGAGAATGTCTTCAAACCGTACGAGGTGGACGTTCTGAGCGTTGCTCCCGGGGATTACTTTGGGGCCGTCACGCGACGCGCGTCGATGCCGGCGTGCAGAAACGTGGGTATGTATCCAGCTCGACCGCAACGTGCGCTCGCGTGCCCCTATTCCTCACAATGACACTCACTGTCACTCACTCGCGCCCTCGCTGCGCGCTCCTTGTCCGTCAGGTGGAAACGGCAACTTGCCGGCGCCGACCGGCGTTGTCGGGCAAGCCGGCTGGGCCGGGGACCCGATGGCCGTCGTACCCTAGATTCTAGTTTGTTTTCTATCGTTTTTGACTTAAAATTCGCGTTAAGATTGAAGTGCCGGTGCCCTCTGGCTGCAGCCCCCCCACTCAGGCTGAGTACCCTGGGAACCGATCTTGAGCTCTCAGCGCGAAGCGCCCAAGGCCGGGTCCAGTCACTCGCATAGACAAATAATAAATTCAATTCAACGTAGACCTACCCGCCCGAGTCCGTACCGGACAATTCGAGCTATAAAACTGGCACAAAATCTTCCAACATCGATCCATGACAGAGGCCGTCGAAGCGAAACAGGCCACCCTCGACGCGGGAAGGAAGAAGCTCGAAGAGTTCCGCAGAAAGAAGGAAGCGTCGCAGAACCGGCAGTTGCAACAGGCCAAGCTGGACGAGGTACGAAAACGTGCACATCCGATCCGACCAACCGACGCCCTCACCGACTCGCGTACCGCGAGGGTACGATTTCCTCGCCAGGCCAAGCCGATTCTGGAACAGAAGTCGAGGGAGCGAGAGTCGGCGCTCGAACAGCAGTGTGCCGAGCTGCTCGCGTCGGTCGACGGCCTGCACCGTTCGTTGAACGACGAGCGGTTCAACTCGAGTCAGCTCGAGGCGACGATCGCCGAGCTGCGCCGCGAGCTGTCGGAGAAGGTTGGGTCGGACGGGGCCGAGGCGCGGCTTGGAGCCGAGATTGAAGCGCTTCGTCGGGAAAACGACGAGCTGGTTGAGGCGAGTTCCAAGCTGGAGGCCTTGGCCGATGAGGCGATCGGGCTGAAGGAGGAGGCCGAGGCTGCGGCGAGGCAGAGAGCGGACGAGCTCGCCCAGGCGGTCGGACGCATCGCCGAGCTCGAGGAGATGGCGGCCGGCGTCAAGTCGCAAGACGACCTCGAGGCGACGATCCAGGAGACGATCCAGGCGGCGGAGAAGCTCGAGTTGGAGAACGCCGAGCTGAAGGCAGCCCTGGTGGCCGCGCAAGAAGCGGCGGCGACCGCGGCGACTTCAGAGACTGCAGCGACTGCAGCGATCCAGGCGGCGGAGAAGCTCGAGTTGGAGAATGCCGAGCTGAAGGCAGCCCTGGTGGCCGCGCAAGAGGCGGTGGCGACCGCGGCGGCAGGGACCAAGGATGCGGTCGACGCGAGCACGGCGGAGGAGCTGGCGGGGGTCAAGTCGCAGAACGCGACGTTGCAGTCGAGGTTGCAGGCCATGCAGGCCGAGTTGCAGTCGACGGGACAGAGAGAGCAGCAGCAGGCGGCCGAGTTGGACAGGGTCAAGGACAGTCTGGCTTCGGAGAAGCGGCGGGCCACGCAGCTCGAGCAGCTCGTGGCGAGCTCGTCTGCTGGGAACAAGAAGCTCGACGACGACGACGAGGACATGGAAGCGGCGGCGCTGGCCGGTGGCAGCGCGTTCAAGCCGTTGGTCGGCGTGATCAGGAGCCTGCCGCCCGCATTGGGAAATAATTCGCTGATAAACGAGCTGGCCAAAAAGCTGGACAAAGCGTCTGTGGCTCTGGACGCACGACCGGCCATCCGTGCGGGCGTGATTGCATACGTGGCACTCCTGCACCTGATCCTGCTGATCTGATGACGAGAATGGTCGACAAGGGCGAGTATTGATAGTAACGAAATGTATTATTACTGGGCGACGAGACGGTTCTCGCTCTCCCACTGGCTGACATACGTCTGTATCCACGACTCGAAGTAGGGAACCGAGCTGTACACGCCCGGCAGGCCGATACGACCGCACCCGATGCCCCATGACACGACGCCGAGAAGTTGGGGCCTACCCTCCGAGTCGAACGACAGCAGCGGGCCGCCGCTGTCTCCCTGACACGCGTCCCTCCCGTTGATCAGGTCCCCCGCGCAAATCATGTTGTCCGTAATTTTCCCCATCCCCAAAATCTTGTTGCATTCCGAGTTGTCCACGAACCCGACCGTAGCCTCCATCAGATAGGGAGACGTCTCCGATGCCCCCTCCTGCGTCAGGCCCCACCCCGCGATCTGCAGCTCGGTGCCCTTTGAGAGCGTCACGCCGGGCTTGGCCATCGGGATGGGCTCGACGCCCTCCAAAGCCTCGTTCAGAAGCAGGACGGCAATATCGTTATTATGCGTTGCGGCGTTGTATCCCCCGCGGACGACGGATGCCTTGGTTCCTACCGGGCTCCCGTTCTGGGCTGCGTTGAGCGACGTAATAATCAACGGAAAGTCGCTCCCCTTCTGCCGGATCGGCTCGATGCAGTGCGCAGCAGTCACGACAACCTGCGGATGAATGACGGTACCCGCACAATAGTGCGTCTCGCCGACACGCAGCGACACCAGGAACTTGTAGTCCGCCGGGTCGGCAGCTTTGCCGTTGATGATACGGGACTCGAAGTTCCTGCTCTCGATCGTCACGTCGTTGTCGATCACCGTGTCTCCAAAGTACGTCGTCACTTCGGAGGCACTGACTGCACCGGCCTGGCGGTTGTTGAAGTAGCCCTCGGCGTTGAGTGTCACCGTCGTGGCGTTGGCCGTCGCGTTCAGGAGCGGGGCCAGCGCATCCACGATCTGGTCCCTGTCATCCGCGACGACGCCAGCGCGATGCAGTGCGACCGCCAATAACGCGATGAAACACGTCTCCAATTTCATTGCGGACGTGATGCGGAAAACAAAGAGCTGCGGGGACTGGGTCGAACCGATTTCGTTTCGTCGCAGATTGTTCGTACGCGGGAGAGTTCACGTCACGAATTGCGCTGCCTACGAGTATATCACGACGCGACTTGAGCGCGTATCGGTCAATATATCGTCAATGTGTGCTCCTCGGTGGGTCAATATCGGTTTGCGAGCGCAGCAGGTCGTCGCGAGTTTTTCGTTTCAGCCCCCCCCCGAACGCGTTCGGAGCTCCGAGGGACGCGGGACTGGCGTCAGGAAAGACACGTGGGCTTGCACTCGTATTTATTCGGTCAGTATTTATTGATCAAAGGCGGTACCTCACCACAGGCGAGGGACGCTAACAGCGTGCCCCTGAACAGCTCGAACGCTCCGCCGACGTCTCCGTGCCACCCACCCTCCTTGCCGGCCTCCTCGTCCGTCGTCGATCCGCCGGAAGATCCACCGAAGCACGAAAGGTGTGGTTTTAGGCCCTCCACGAGGTCCATTTGTCTGGCTATCCAGTCGTTGTAGGCGGCCAGGTCGACGTACACGCCCGGGTAGCCTTCTCGACCGCAGCCGACGCCCCAGCTGACGATTCCCACCTGGAGGGGAGCGGACTCGTCGTCCGACGCGTTGTAGTCCAGCAGCGGCCCCCCGCTATCCCCGCTACACGAGTCGATGCCGCCCTCGAAGCTGGACACCACACCAGACGCCGACTCCGACGCCGATCCCACCAGACCGCCGCCGGCACAAAACATGCCGCCGAGAATCGACCCGTACTCGTACAGACTGGCGTCTTGGCACGTATCGCGAGTATACATCTGCGTGTCCACTCCGTAGAGCTGCGCGGAGGGCAGCGACTGGTCCTCGTCGAGAAGCCCCCATCCGTACGCGACGCCCTTGACGCCGTCGACGATCTCGTGGTTGGATTCTGGGAGCGTCACGTAGCCGGAATCACCGTGCATATCCACGAGGTCTTCGTCGAAGAAGAGCAGGGCGATGTCGTCGCTGACCGTCTCGGGAGAGAACGACGAGTGCGTGATGGTCAGGACCGGCTGGTACAAGGCATCCGGATCCTGGTAGTCTTTCTGCTGGTTGTGATTGCCGACTGCGACCAATGGAAACCCGTTGTCCCACCACGGCAGCTCGGGTTTCGGCGCGACGCAGTGGGCGGCCGTCATCACGACGTTCGGGGCGATCACGGTGCCGCCGCAGAAGTGGAACCCCGTTTTGTCACGAAGAGACACCAGCCATGGCATCGAGTAGCTGTCGCTCACAGCGTAGCCGCCCATGATCTTCGGCTCCCGCAGGACTTTCAGGTCGGACCTCCAGTCCATTTGCGAGTATGGCAAGGACATGGGCACGAGCCATCCGGGAAGAAGAACAATACCGGATATCGTACCGTAGAATTGATAAATAAAATATTCAAGGGATATGCAATGTAATGTAAAGGAGAAAAGGCGCGATCCGACGACGAGGGAGTGACGACGGGCAGGCCAGAGCAAGTCATTCGTCGTCAGCCATTCCTGGGTTTCAACGGTCCGTCAACGGTCTCCCTTCCCGCGCCTGTTTCTCCTTGAGCAGTGCAAAGAACTCGTTCCTATACGGGTGGAACAGTTGTTTGGCCGTCTTTGGCCGGGCAGGCGCCTTGTCCCTCGTCCCCAGCCCACGTCGCCGACCGCTGCTCGGCGCGCGCTCCGTTGTCTCCGCAGTCTCCGCAATCACCGCGTCTTTGGCGCCCTCGTCACCACGTCGATCCCCTTCGCTGTCACGCAGCGACGCTCGGCCGGTCATTCCTTCCAGTCCTTCCGACAGCAGCCGGCATATCGTCGCCGCCGTCTCGGCCGCCTTGTCAGCATCGGGAAAGTAGGTCTCGTCTCCAAACCGGTTGGCCAGCCAGATCCACAGACTCACGACCGCGTGTGCGGCCTCAAAGTCCCGCATCTCTGACGGCGTGCGGGGCGCCACCTCGCCGGGATCGATCTGCATCTCGACGGCCTCGCCCCGAGCCAGCCTGCTCGCAAACTGCCACAAAGCCGCCTGAATGCGCAGGTCGGTGCTCGACGCCGGTGCCATGCAGAACGAGTACATGTCCTCGATGGAAAGCCCGTCGACGCGATCGAGGAGGGCGGCAATGGCCATCGTGCTCTCCTGCCTGCACAGGAAAAAGTTGTCGTGTTTGGTCCCATGCGCGGCCGCGGCAAAACGCCTCAGCTGCTCGACAAAGCTCGAGGGCTGCGCTCCTTCCTCCTCTGCTTCGGCCACGAACGCTTCGAACAGCTCCTGCTCAGGATACATTCCCGCGCGCTCGAGACTCGGCAGGGGCGCGTTCAGACCGGACTCGAGCGCCCGACGGTCTTTCCGGAAGGAGGTCGCCACGCGGCCAATCTCGAACTCGGACGCCAGCCTGCCGGCGCGGCCGGCTATTTGCTTCGTCATCGACGGCGAGATGGTCGTCAGCTCGTTCCCGCCGGCCCGCTTCTCCATCGAACTGAAGACGATGCGGCCGATGTTCAGGTTGAGGCCCATGCCGACCTGAGGGAGAGAGGGAAGGAGCGCGAGCGAGCGAGCGAGTGAGCGAGCGAGTGTCGGGGTGTGTGCGCGAGCAAATTCGTCCCGACGTCAGTCGAAGCCAATCGAAGCCAGTCAATATCACCCACCGCGTCCGATGCCACCAACACCTCGTATCCCGAGTCCGGGTCGTTGAAGAGCTTGGCCTGCTGCCGTCGCGTCTCGGGCGGAAGATTGCCGTAGATCACGGCGGCTTTGTGCCGCGTCTCCCGCTCTATCATGTCCTTAATCGCAAAGATCTCGGACCGCGAGAACGCGACCACGCAATCTCCCGGCTTGACGCTCCCGTACGACTTGGTGCTCTCGTTGCCCGGCGCAGGTGACGGGTCCAAGAGCCCCCCTCGCTCGATTTCCAGAGGCGCCGACAGCCTTGTATACTCTCGCAACTCGAACTCTTCTCCCATGCCCTCGCATAGCCGACGGACGAGGTCAATGGCCGACCCGTCGCCCGCGATATGGAGCTCGTTGGCCGGCAGGCCCAGTATCGCCCGCGTCCACGCCCATCCCCTGGCGTCGTCGCCCATCATCTGGATCTCGTCAATCACCCCGACATCCACGCGCTTCTGCAGATCCAACATCTCGACCGTACACGCCGTGTGCTGGCGAACGAACGCGGACGGACGCGAATGAACGCGAGTGAGCGAGCGAGCGAGGGCGAGCGCACGTCGACCGAGTTCAGATCCAAACACCCACCTGCGCGCCGGGAACCCGCTTCTTCTCTTGGCCCGTGATCAGCGAGCACAGCGTGCCGTCCATGTTCGTCGCCTCGTACACCTCCATCGCGAGCAGTCGGAGCGGCGCCGAGTAGACGCCCGACGGCGCGTTCCGGAACGCCACCAGACTCGAGTGCGTCTTGCCCGAGTTGGTCGGCCCGGCGTGGTAGATGACCTTCCGCCGCAGCGCCCGCGCGATCGGGTACCACTCGGAAGGGTTCGCAGTCAGACACTTCCAACGGTCTCGAACAACAGGCTCGGAGGAGGAGTCTGCCGAGAACGCTCGCCCTCCTCCGAGGGCGAGCACCCCGCGTACCCGCAGGCAGCCTTCTCTCACACGAAGCATACGAACTAATCGGGGTTTCCGTTGCTGCCTGTCGTCATGACTGGCGACTGGCGAGGCGATGCGCCGTGTTTTTCGAATTTAAACCACGTCCTCGCGGAAAACTTCTTGAGGTTGACTTCTTGAGGTTGCAGATCCCATGGAAGAAGGAGCGCGGGAAGAGGTCGAGGGCGGGAAGAGGCACGTGGACAGGCGCGAGGAGGACGAGGAGGACTGGGACCCGCTACGGCTCTTCTTGGAGACGAGCCAGTCGACCCCGACGCCGAGGAGAGAGGTCCGGGTCCAGGAGGAGGTTGCGGACGAACGACAGCGACGACCGCCAGAGGAGGAGGCGAAGCTGCATCATGACGGGTCGTTTGGCGCATACATGCAGCTCAAGGTTCGAAAGTTGGACGAGCAGTTCGCCGAGGGCACTGCGTTGGCCGTCGTGGACGACCCGACACTCGCCCATCTGTTCGAGGGCGTGGCGATCCACGTCAACGGGCTGACCGATCCGTCGCACGCGGAGCTTCGTCGACTCATGTACATGCACGGTGGCTCGTTTCAGAACTACTACCACCGGTCGTCGGTGACGCACATCATCTGCAGCAACCTGCCCGACGCCAAGGTGAAGGCGTTCGAGAAGGAGAGGAACCCGACGCCCTTCGTTCGTCCCGAGTGGATTACTGAGAGCATCCGAGCAAAGAGATTGCTGCCTGTGGGTCCGTACGTGCTGGAGCGAACGAGGCCGGGCGGGCCCGGGCAACGGACCCTGGCGTTTGGGTCGGCGGGCGGGGGCGACACCGGTCGTCGGCAGCGGCTGGTGCGGGCGCAAGCGATCGCCAAGAGGTTGCGGGAAGAGTGTCATCTGTTGAAGGGGCCGCCAAAGTCGTCCAGGGATGACCCGAACTTTGTCGAATCGTTCTATCGCGCCTCGCGGCTCCACTTCATCGGGAGCTGGAAGACGAGACTGGAGAAGCTGATGCAGTCGGGTGTCGTCGACGATTCACCGGTGCCGACAGATGGAGGGGATGCCAACGCCCAGGGCTTCAAGGGTCGAACGGTGGTGCACGTCGACATGGACTGCTTCTTTGCCAGCGTTGCCGAATCGAGCCGGCCCGAGTTCCACGGGCTGCCGCTCGCGGTGTGTCACTCGGCCGCCAAAGGTTCCGGCGAGATTTCGTCCGCGAATTACGAGGCGCGCAAGTACGGCGTGCACGCGTCGATGTTCATGGCGCGCGCCAAGGAGCTGTGTCCGGACCTCATCGTCGTGCCGTACGAGTTTGAAAAGTACGAGGCCGTATCGGAGGCGGTGTTTCGGATCTTCCTGCGGTATACGTCTGCTGTGCAGGCCGTGAGCTGTGACGAGGCGTATCTAGACGTGACGGGCCTGGGGGATCCGATGGACCTCGTCGCGAGGATGCGACGGGATATCCAGTCGGAGACCTCGTGCCGAGCCAGCGCGGGGGTCGGGCCGAACATGCTGCTGGCGCGACTGGCGACGGCGAAGGCCAAGCCCGATGGACAGTATCACATGAAGGTGGAGAGTGCGCTCGGGGAGCTCGCGGGTCTGGACGTCCAGGAGCTGCCTGGAATCGGGTGGCGCACGGGAGAGAAGCTGCGGCAGGCCGGCTTCCACTCGGTCTCGGACATTCAGAACAGCTCAAAGGCGTCTTTACAGGGTTTGATCGGTGAAAAAGCAGGAGGACTGGCCTACGACTTCGCGTTCGGCATCGACAAGCGGGTGGTGACTCCGTCGACGGGTGCGGGCACCGAGCGGAAGAGCGTCGGCGCCGAGGTCAACTGGGGCGTGCGGTTCGACAGCGACGCCGATTCGGAGACCTTTTTGATGTCCATCGCGCAGCAGGTAGGCGACCGGCTGACGCAGCTCGGCATGCGAGGCTCGAGCGTCACGCTCAAAATCAAGAAACGGCGGGAGGGCGCCCAGGAGCCGCGCAAGTTTCTCGGGATGGGCATCTGTGACAGTCTCACGCGGTCGGCGGCCGTCGACCGGGTCCAGTCGGCGGTTTCAATATTTGAGCACGCGCTTCCGCTGCTGCGGTCGCTGCGTCTTCCCTTCGCCGACATCCGCGGCATGGGGCTTTCGGTGACCAAGCTCGAGACGACAGCAGCGATGACGGAGGCGAGGGCGAGGGCGAGGACGAGGACAAATACGAGTCCGAGAAACGACTCCAAGGCAAGGAAGCGCGGTCCCAGTGGACACACGCCGTCGCGCGACACCAACAAGAAGATGCAGCGGATCGACGTGTTTGCCAGGCCCGTGGTGCTTGGTGGGCCGATGGGCCGAGACGAAGGCCAGGGGGACGAGAAGAGGGCGTCGAGCTCCGCGACAGCCGCCCCGAACAGGCTCCAGCCGAACGATATCGACGCGTCCGTCTTGTCCGAGCTCCCAGCCGATCTCCAGCGCGAGATACGTCTGGAGTACGGCCTTGCGATGACGACGGCGAGTGCCGCCGGCGGACCTGCCGCAAGAGCAAGGCTCGCGCCCGTCTTTGCGAAACAGACAAAGCAAGGAAAACAGTCGAACCAAAAGCCAAATTTGGCCAGCGCGACCAACAACGCAAGGACCGTCGCGCCGAGGCCGCTGCTCACCGAGTACGACCCCATGCGCATGTCCCAGGTCGACGTGGACGTGCTGCGTGAGCTCCCGGCTGAGCTGCAGCAGGAAGTTACCAGGAGCTTTGGTGCGTACGGGAAAGGGTTCAAGCTTCGGAAGCTCGCCGAGCCCCCGAGAGCGACCGTCGCGGCGTCACAGGGCAGCGCGGCGGTCCGTCGACAGGCGAGGCGTGAGCTCGACCGCCGCATCAGCTCGCTGCGCCACAAGCTCCGACCGATCCTCCAGGAGGCAATGGACGCCTTGCTGGTGGGTTCATCGACGGCGTTCGTCGCCAAGGTGGCAACGTGGCTCAGTTACGACACTGGTGACGGTGACCACCAGCTTGATTCGGACGAACATGTGCGACAGATCGCCGAGCTGTTGATTGCCGAAATAGAATCGCCCGCGGCTCGAATCAAAGAGACGGCGGCGTGGTCGTTAGCCCGAGGACTCGCGCGCCTGGGCTCGTCATCGCCGGCCGTCAGACCCCTGGCATCGGCCGCCGCAGAGGCCTTGGCCCGGAAGCACGCCATCCTCCTCCCAAGCAACGAATGAAAAATAACGAATAACGAATAATTGGCAACTCACACCAACATTGCCCTGAGCTCATCGACTGACTTGCCCGTCTGGTAGCTCCGCACGATTCGCACGTCCTCCCCCTCGCCCTCCCCCTCGCCCTCGCCCTCCACCGCCCTGGCCAAGAACGCATCCACCTCGTCCGGCCCATTCACGCCCGAATCAAGCAAATTACAAGCCACCTCCACCTGCCCTCGCCCATACGCCAGCCCCATCGCCTGCACACCGGCCAGCCCCCCGCCCCGCTCACTCACCGCCCGCGCCAACCGCTTGGCCAGCTCCACGTCCCCCGTATCCAACACTACATTGTGGTTCACAACGAACGGAACACACCCCACACACGCAATACCCCACGAATCCCGCAACGACGCCCCGCCACCAAAGTCTGGCGGCGACCCCCGCAGCGCCTCCCGCCACACCGCGTCCGATCCCCTCCACTGTTCCCCGGCGCCATTAGCCCGGAAGTACCCAAACCGCCGACGCACCGTCGCCAAATCCACGCCCCGACCGATCCCATACGCGTACGTCGGCACGTACGCCCCGAGCGCCTCCCCGATCGCGTCCCGCGCCGCCACGGCCGCGTCCCTCGTCGCGTCGTCGCCCACCAACGGATGACACGACACGTGGTCCACGACACCCAACCTCGGATGCGTCGCTGCGTGCTTCGTCAAGTCGACCAACTCGAGCGCCAGCGTCGACACGGCCATCGCACCGCGCACCAAGCCGTCCACAGAGGAGGATACGATCGTGAACCCCGTCCTATTGTACGCTTCGTCGACAAACACGTGCGCGAGGCGGGCGACGTGGTCTCGGGTTTGCACCGCGTCGCGTAGCCGAGAGACGACCGATGCGTTCCTACCCTCCGAGACGTAGACGTTGGCTGCCAAAGGCGTCGGCGTCGGGGTGAAAGACGAAGCCGCCATCGTCGTCGTCGTCACCATCGTCACCATCGTCACCATCGTCACCATCGTCGTCGACTTGGAGATGCCCGGCGTCGCCCCGACGAAACGAGCGATGGCCACTGCCATCATTTAAAAACTGCAGGAAGTGGAGTACTTCGAAACCGTGGTCCCTTCCGGCTCGGAAACTCGACGAATAGTGCGTTCGCAATGGATCCTCGCGGCCTGACAGCACCGTGATAGCACCTTCTATCAGGTCTGTGCGTGCGTGCGTCCGAATCGATGGGCTGCGTCGCGAGCAAGCCCGTCCCGTCCGACGTGGCCGGCCGGGACACGGCAGAGCCGGAGGAAGCGACGCCGACCCGGGCTCCTCCGGACTACGCGGCCTTGGCGAAGAACACGCACTTCAGTCCTACGGAAGTGGAGAGTCTGATGAGTCTGTATGACAAGTTGTCGAACGAGTTGCATCACGACGGGCTCATTCATAAGGACGAGCTGGCGTGGGCGTTGTTCAAAGCGCACCGGAGCAATCTGTTCGTGGACAGGGTGTTCACGTTGTTCGACGTGAAGCGGAATAACGTGATTGACTTTGAGGAGTTTGTCACGAGTCTGAGCGTGTTCCATCCGAGCGCGCCGCTCGAGGAGAAGGCGTTGTTCGCGTTCCGGATTTACGATATCGAGTCTACGAATTATATCGAGCGGAGCGAGGTGAAGCGGTTTCTGGTGGCGATTATCGCGGACAATCCTGACATTCATTTGAGTGATGAGGATTTGGATCGGATTGTGGAGGATACGTTCGAGCAGGTGGACCTCACGGGGGACGGGCGGATCAACCCGGAGGAGTGGATGGCGTTGGTGAACGCGTCGCCCGGGATTATCTCGTACATGACGCTGCCGGTGCTGACGACGATTGTGAGCCGGTACCCGCGGACTCCGGAGCGGATACGTCTGCTGGGGTGAGTTGCATTGTAACTGATGAACAGCTAACGATGGACGTCGTCAGCGGTACTTTTTGTATATCGGGTGGTACACGGACTGATAGGCGTGCTCGAGCAGATTGTGGGGCTTGGGCAGCTCGGTTGCAACGCCCGTGCGGTATGCTTTCTCGGCGAGGCCGGCCGCCACGTGGCACGCGACGTCGCGGAGGGCTTCGACCGGGGCCAGGAGGCTTCCGGCGTCCAGGACGTTGTCCGGAACGACGTTGGCGAGGGTCGACGCGACGTCGATGAACATCTCGTCGCGTAGCAGCTTGAGTCGAGCCATCGTCGTGCCGAGGGCGACGCCGGGGAAGACGTGGCTGGTGCACAGCTTGCTGACCTTGAAATCGCCGACCGATGTGGCGACGTGGCCGTTCGTGTAGCGATCGCCGAAGAAGCAGCGGCCCTTTGTCCACTCGAAGGCGTGTTTCGCGCTCACCTCTCCGGCTCCCGGGCTGCCGTCCTCGGCGCTGCGCAGCGACATGGGCAGGACGAGCGGCCGCTCCGCCCCCTCGCACATGGCCTCCAGCACCTCCTTCGTGAAGGCGAACGGCGGCTTGTCCTTGGAGAGACCGATGATGACGGTCGGTTTGATATGCTTGACGGCGCTCAGCAGGTCTGGGCACTCGACCGAGTCCTCGATATAGGTCAGCTTGTGGTCCTCGAGCGCCTCTGCGTCCGCCCTGCTCCTGACCAGGAGGCCGTTCGAGTCGACAACGTGGATGTTTTTTCGGACCTCCAGGACCGTCCCACCGCGCGTCTCTCTCTGAATGGCCTCTTCGAGCAGCTCGGCGATCGCCGTCAGCACCGGCGTCTCTCCCACGAGGAGAATCCGCTGGTCCGACAGCTCCAGGCCCGTCCGCCGCTGGGAGGCCAGAACGGACGACAGAGCCAGGATGGGGATGCCGAACTGCACGTCGGAAAACACGGGGAACGTGTGTCGGTACTCGGACATCAGACGGAGCTGCACGTCGTACGCCATGTCCTGGAAGTCGATCATGACCGTCGAGCCGAACCGACGCTGCACGGCGTCCAAAAACTCGTCGATCAGCTCGTAGTACTCGTCTCCTCGGACTCTTTGGTGCTTCATTCCCACGTATATGGGGTTATCGAGCAGCCGCTCCGTGTCCGTCCCGTTGTCGATTACGACGGGCAGGCAGGTCGACGGGTCGACGCCGCCCAGCGCCACGTACTGCGCCAGCCTTGAGATGGGAGATCCGATGGCCTGTCGACGAGAAGAGAAACAAATATGGTGTGAGAGCGAACGAGAGAGAGAGCGCGCGAGCGCGAGCGAACGAGAGCGCGAGGCCAACTTCAGCAGTACCCACCTGAACCCCCAGGTCACCGTACGTCCCCACGTTCTCGCCGTCCGTCATACAGATGGCCTTGACCCGCCGCTCGGGCCAGTTCTTCAGCATGGAAAACACGTGGCCCCTGTCCTTGAGCGAGAGGTAGATGCCGCGGGGCACCGACCGGAACATCAGGCTGTACTTCTGGCAGTACTCTCCCAGCACCGGAAACTGCAGTAGCGGCAGGAGATCCTCGATGTTGTTCTGAAGCACGTGGAAGAACAACCGCTCGTTCCGTTCCTGCAGGCTCATGAGGTAGGTCAGGCGCCGGCTCGGGTTGGACATGTTGTTCAGGTTGGTCAGCACGCGTTCCGCCTGCACATCCTGGTTCAGCACGGCCGGCGGCAGCAGACCGCGAAGGTAGAGCCTGTCGCGCTCACTCTCCGTGAACGCGAGACCCTTGTTGTACTTTGCATTCCTGAGGAGGTCAACGCCCGAGACTACGGTCCTGACCCACGGCGTCGTCGGCCTCCTGTTGTACTCGTTGCCGTCGCTGGAGTCCTCGAGGTCCGGGTCGTCGTCCGACGAGTACGTCGAGTAGACTCTGGAGCTGAGCGACGACGGTGGCCACGAGGACGACGTTGACGGCCAGGTGTCCGAGCCGGCATGTCGGAGGAGGCTTCTCAACTTCCTCGGCGTCGAGCGAGCCAGCGCGGCCATGGCGATGCCGACTGTGGAATGGACGATGTGTATCGGATGTATTGGGAGACTTCCACGCACCCACAATGGGAATGTGGAGGAGGACGGAGACCAGAGAGAGTTGAGAAAGAGTGAGCATGAGATGTTTCGGTTGGGACCTACGTGACGACATCGACCTTCTCCGACGACGACAAAAGCGGTCGTCGCCGTGTTACCGCGTCTTCGTTCTCGCGAGATGCCTGCTTCTTCTCCCAGCTGGTGTTGCCGGAAGAACGGGACCGCGAGGGCGTCGTGGCCCGGCGGCGCGGTCGACGCGGACGGCCTCGACCACCTTGGAGAAGATGCCGTCTCTCGCAACGATCACGGAGCGGTATCCCCTCGTGAGTGCCCATACGCTTGCCGCGTTGCGATTTGTCCGCAGCGTCGGCCCGTCGTTCTACCCGTGCAGGGTGATGCCCTAACCTGGGTTAGGGTTATCGGTATCGCGCGAGCCGAATGCGTCGCATTTGCATTCCTCGTCCGTGTTCATTGCACGCACTGTGTCTGACTCGTATTGAGTATATATATAGGCATACACCTGCGCCAGTCGCGCCACGTAGATTGACTAGGTGGCGAATCCCTGCTTCCTGCTTATCGGATTTGCATCCTCACCTCCCTGACAAATGAGCGGTTACAAACTTGCCCCGGTGTTCGGCACGACCACCCAGGAGCGTTCCTTACTGGACCCGCAGATCCTGGACCGATTCTGTACGTGTAGGACAAAACCCCGACACGCGCGATCCCCCCTCTGACCCACGACACACGGCGCACGCTCGTCGCCACGCTACCTCCAACGCAGTGAACCTCGACCAGGGGGACAAGTGCATGGCCGAGTACGTCTGGCTCGGTGGCACGGGCGCGGACTTCCGCTGCAAGACGCGTGTGCTGGACAAGCTGCCGAAGAGTGTGGCCGACCTTCCTTCGTGGAACTACGACGGGTCTTCCACGGGACAGGCCCCCGGCGACGACTCGGAGGTGATGCTTGTGCCGTGTGCCATATACAAGGATCCATTCCGACCGGGAAACAACATTTTGGTGCTGTGCGAGTGCTTTGAGCCGCCACGCATCAAGCCCGACGGGACCGTGGAGCAGCCCAAGCCCATCCCCACCAACACGCGCAATCAGTGCAACAAGTTCATGGAGGCAGCCAAGGACCAGAAGCCGTGGTTCGGAATCGAGCAGGAGTATTCGATCATGGATAGCAAGACCAAGTGGCCCCTGGGCTGGCCCCAGAACGGGTACCCCGGCGAGCAGGGGCCCTACTACTGCGCGGCCGGGGCCGGCGCGGCCATCGGCAGGGACCTGGTCGAGGCGCACCTGAAGGCGTGCGTCTACGCCGGTATCAACATTTCCGGAATCAACGCCGAGGTGATGCCGTCGCAGTGGGAGTACCAGGTGGGCCCTTGCGTGGGCATCGACGCTGGCGACCAGATGATGATGAGCAGGTACCTGCTGTTGAGACTGGCAGAGTTGTACAACGTCGAGGTGACGCTCGACCCGAAGCCCATCCCTGGAGATTGGAACGGCGCCGGCGGGCACGTGAACTACTCGAACGAGGACACCAGGAGGGCGGAGGTCGGCTGGGACAACATCCAGAAGCAGATCGAGAAGCTCGGAAAGCGCCACGGACATCACATCGCGCTCTACGGAGAAGGAAACGATAGGAGGCTCACTGGAAAGCACGAGACGTCGTCCATGAACGACTTTTCCTGGGGCGTCGCCAACCGCGGCTGCTCTGTCAGGGTGGGTCGCATGGTGCCGGTCGAGAAGTGCGGGTACTACGAGGACAGGCGCCCGGCGTCCAACCTCGATCCCTACGTCGTCACCGGTCTCCTCGTCGAGACGACCCTCCTCAAGTAGAAAACCAGAGCGGAACAACGATGCGCGCGCGCGCGAAATGTATGTATGTATGTAATCTTTTGTGTGTTACCGGCCAGAATCCAGAATCCTACATCTATGCGACTGCTGATTGTCGTTCAGGAGTAGAGGTCGTCGTCGTCGTCGTCCGCGGCGGCTGCGGGTGCGGCGCCGGCGGCGGGCGTGCCGGCGTTGTTGTTGGACGCGCCGGGGAACCTGAAGTCGCCTCCGAAGCCCCTGCTCTGCTGTAGGTTCTGAGCAAACGCCTGGTACTTTCGGATGTCGCCGTCGCTGACCGAGCGCCTGGCAAACTTCATGGCCTCCTCGAAATGGGCCTTGGTGATTGCCGGGACGGGGTCCGGGGCGTCCTCCTCCATCTGATCGGGGTTGTCGGCGAGCCTGCGCTCCCTCTCGATGTCCCTCTCGATGGACTCCCTGATGGCGTACTTGCAAGCGCGCTGGCAGATCTCCGTGATGTCCGCTCCCGAGAAGCCCTTGGTGACCTGCGAGAGGTGGTCGAGGTCAACGTCAAGGGCGACGGGCGACTTCCTGAGGGCAGCCTTGAAGATCTGCTTCCTGGAAGCCTCGTCGGGAAGCGGAATGTAGACCAGCTGGTCCAACCGTCCCGGGCGCATCAGCGCGGGGTCGATGATGTCCGGCCTGTTGGTGGCGCCGATGATGAAGACGGTCTTCTTGGAGTTCATGCCGTCCATCTCCGTGAGGAGCTGGTTCAGCACCCTATCCCCGGCACCGCCGGCATCGCCCACGCTGCTTCCACGCTGGACAGCGATGGAGTCGAGCTCGTCGAAGAAGAGCACGCACGGGGCGGACTGACGAGCCTTGTCAAAAATGTCCCTGACGTTGGCCTCCGACTCTCCGAACCACATCGTCAGCAGCTCCGGTCCCTTGATCGAGATGAAGTTGGCCTGGCATTCGTTGGCGATGGCCTTGGCCAAGAGCGTTTTACCGCATCCTGGAGGACCGTAGAACAGCACGCCCTTGGACGGCGACATGCCGTACTTCTCGAACTTCTCGGGGTGCTCGACCGGATACTGGACAGTCTCCTGCAGCTCGAACTTGACCTTCTCGAGTCCGCCGACGTCGTCCCAGCAGACGTTCGGCACCTCGACGACGGTCTCGCGGAGGGCGCTCGGGTTGGCCTGTCCGAGGGCCGTCTTGAAGTTGTCCATGGTGACCGACATGCTGTTGAGCACCTCGGCATCGATGGTCTCGTCCTCGAGGTCGATGACGTCCATCTTCTCCCTGATGCACTGGAGGGCGGCCTCCGTGCACAGGGCGGCCAGATCGGCGCCCACGTATCCGTGGGTGTCCTTGCAGATGGCCTCCAGGTCAACCGCATCGTCTAGCTTCATGTTCCTGGTGTGGATCCTCATCACCTCCAGACGGCCCACTTCGTCCGGGACGCCGATGTCGATCTCCCTGTCGAAGCGTCCGAAACGACGGAGAGCCGGGTCGATCGAGTTGGGCCTGTTGGTGGCGCCCATGACGATGACGTGGGACCTCGACTTGAGCCCGTCCATCAGCGTCAGAAGCTGGGAGACGATGCGGCGCTCGACCTCTCCGTTGGTCTTCTCCCTCTTTGGAGCGATCGAGTCGATCTCGTCGATGAAGATGATGGCCGGCGAGTTCTTCTCGGCCTCCTCGAACGCCTTCCTGAGGTTCGACTCGGACTCTCCGGCGAGCTTGCTCATAATCTCCGGCCCGTTGATCAGGAAGAAGAAGGCTCCCGTCTCGTTGGCGACCGCGCGAGCGATCAGCGTCTTTCCGGATCCGGGGGGTCCGTAGAGCAGGATGCCTCTGGGCGGCTTGACGCCGATCGTCTTGAAGAGCTGCGGGTGGCGCAGCGGCAGCTCGACGAGCTCCCTGATCTGTGCCATCTGCTTCCTCACGCCACCGACGTCGTCGTAACCGATGTCGTCGAGCTTCTCCTCGTCCTCCCTGATGATGGGCTCTCCCTCGCAGAAGATCTCCGTGTCCGGGGCGACGATGCAGTACTCGCCCGGGTCGGTCTCGACCACCTTGAACTCCACCGTCCTCATGCCCCCGCGCACCAGAAACGTGTCTCCCTTCCTCACGGGCCTGTACGCCTCGACGAAGTACGGCTTGAGGTAGGCGTCGAACAGGCTACCCGTGATGCCCTCGCAGGTATCCTCGAACGGCAGCACGTGCACGCGCTTCCCGTACTTGACATCCGGGCACTGGTGGATCGACACGATGTCACCCAGACGCACGCGAAGGTTGCTCCTGACCACCTTGTTGAGGCGGATCCTGCCCTCCTCGATCGTGTCGTCCGCGAGCACGATGCACACGGTGTCCTTCCGCTTCTTCCCCTTGAGCAACACGGTATCGCCCCTGAACAGCTCGAGCGTCTCCATCGTCGACGGATTCAGGGCCACGACCGAGTTGTCGTCGTTCGTGGCGTCGTCCACCAGCAGCCTGTTGGGCGACTTCTTGCGCTCGAGGATGGCCGTCGAGAAGTCCTTCTTCTTGTCGGCGCCGTTCTCTCCGGCGTTCGCGTTCGCGTCCCTGTCGAGTCGAGTCGAGTGATGGCGGTGGTTGTCGGTGATTGTCGGTGAGTCGCGGGGCGGGGCGTCGAGGTGCGGCGGGGCGTCCGGGCGTCCGGGCGCCGTGAACCTCTCTCGTTCGAGGGTTTCTCGCCGAAGCTTCATCTTCCCGTCGGGCGATTCCCGCGGAATACGGCAGTACCGGGCAGACACGCGCGTAGTCGCGCGCGAGAAGCTCCGCTCGGCGCGTCAGCGACGGGCAAGGTCGTGGCGACGACGGCACAGGCCACGCCGCGGGGAATTCTTCTCGAGGAGACGATCAGGATTCCAAATCCGAAACGCGGTTCGTCTCTTCGCGCATCACGTACCCTGCAGGGGGCTCATTCGCTGTCATGTTTATCGATCGATGTCCAACGCGCGGGAAAGTCGATAAAACGAGTGGGTGGTCAAGTCAAGCCTGGTCTCCAGGTGTTCAACTCATTCAAGAGCGCTGCCTTCAACCAGGACCTCCACGGCGGGGTCTTGGACAACGTCAATGGTGTTACTGGCGCATGCCCTCGTGACGACGTCGTCACGCTGGCGCACGCGGCACGCCGCCGCACACGGCACGTCGGCGCCCCGCGCGTCGCACGATCGATCCCCCGCTGCTTAATATCACCTTTAACATCAAAAACTGACGAACAATATCTTCAGATTCAACA
>Ga0181582_10000989_pt1 | contig 21524 bp, 16 predicted proteins | sample 071ome_32_FD_132438 | JGI IMG/M metagenome (GOLD analysis project Ga0181582, IMG submission 132438) | Coastal salt marsh microbial communities from the Groves Creek Marsh, Skidaway Island, Georgia - 071405AT metaG (megahit assembly) | ecosystem: Environmental > Aquatic > Marine > Intertidal...
ATACCGATAGTCTGGTTGTTCTTCACATAGACGATGGCATTTGATTTGACGAACTTCACCACTTTCCAGGCAAACAGCAGGTCACGGATTTCATCTGCAGTAGGCTGGCGCCGGGTGACGATTTTAAGGTCAGCTTCGGTTATCACGCCCATGTCGCGATTCTGCACCAGCAGGCCGCCATTGACCCGTTTCAGGTCATAACCCGGAACCGGGTCTGTCGGCCATTGGCCGCAAACCAGCAGGCGCAGGTTTTCCTTGGTGCCTAGAACGCTGGCAGATTCCTGAGAGGCAGAGGGCGCAATCACCACTTCGGCAAACTGGCGCCCCACGATAGCCTGCGCTGTTTCAGCATCCAGGGGGCGGTTAAAGGCAATGATGCCGCCAAAGGCCGAGGTTGGGTCGGTCTGGTAGGCCTTTTCATAGGCTTCCAGGATGGTGGCACCGGTTGCCACGCCACAGGGGTTGGCATGCTTGACGATGACGCAGGCGGGCTCCATGTAGGCTTTTACGCATTCCAGAGCGGCGTCTGTATCGTTGATGTTGTTAAAAGACAATTCCTTGCCCTGGAGTTGTGTGGCTGTAGAGATTGAATTTTCCTTGTCACCTGCTTCCACGTAGAACGCCGCTTTTTGATGCGGGTTTTCGCCGTAGCGCATTTCCTGTTTCTTGATGTATTGGCTGTTCCAGGTGCGGGGGAACTCGTTGACCTTGTCCTCGGTGCGTGCACCCAGATAGTTGGCAATGGCCCCGTCATACTGGGCCGTGTGTTCGAAGGTGGCGACGGCCAGGTCAAACCGGGTGGCACCGCTGATCTGGCCATCATTATCTGCCAGTTCGCCGAGTACACGGGCGTAATCTTCGGGATTGACCACAACAGTGACGTGGGCATGGTTCTTGGCAGCGGCGCGCAGCATGGTCGGGCCGCCAATGTCGATGTTTTCAATGGCGGTGGGCAGGTCGCAATCAGGCTTGGCCACGGTGGCCTGGAAGGGATACAGATTCACCACCAACATGTCGATGGGGGGGATGTCATGCTCAGCCATAACCGCATCATCCTGTCCTCGCCGTCCCAGGATACCGCCGTGGACTTTGGGGTGCAGGGTTTTCACCCGGCCGTCCATCATTTCCGGAAAGCCGGTATAGGCGGAGATTTCTGTGACCGGAATGCCTTCCCCGTGCAAAAGCTTGTAGGTGCCGCCTGTGGAGAGCAGTTCCACACCAAGATCATGCAGGGAGCGGGCAAAATCACTGATGCCGGTTTTATCAGAAACACTGATCAGAGCGCGGCGGACGGGGGCAGGGTTCAGGGCATTCATCGGGTTTCTCAGGGTCTCCTTGATAGGGTGCTTGTGCCGGTTAACAAATGATTGGAATCAGTTTGGCTCAGTTGAGCATGCCGTATTTTTTCAGTTTTTTGCGCAGCGTTCCCCGGTTCAGGCCGAGCATACTCGAGGCCTTGCTCTGGTTGCTGCGGGTATGCTGCAGTACTGTTTCCAGCAGTGGGGCTTCCACTTCCGAGAGCACCAGGTCATAGAGGTTGCTGATATTTTCATGGTCCACCTTGTCCAGGTAGGCGGCGAGTGAGGACTTCACGCACTCGCGGATGGTCTGTTGCCTGGTTTCCCGATTCCCTTCGCTGTTGTTCTCACTGTCCCTGTCATGTTTTTCCGGTGTCAATGATTGAAGGTCGTTCTGGAAATTACTCATGCTGCCAATTCCTCGGGTGACAATAAGGCCAGTTGGTCCAGTTGTTGAAAAATATTCTCCAGTGCCTCGAGCTGTTCCTCGACGTGGTTCAATTGGTTGAAGTGCTGACGCAAGGGCCGGGTGATGGATGTGCGCATGGCTTCTTCGCAGCCCAGATTCAAACGTGCAATATTATCCAGATACCAGGCCAGGTGCTTGCGGGCAAAACCGATGCCTTTTTCAGGCCCATAAAAATCATAAAGACTCTGCAGGTGGCGGACAATGATGCTACGGATTGCTGGCAGGGGTTTCGGTGGTGCCTTGTGGCCCTTGGCCAGGAAATGGTCGATCTCACTGAAAATCCACGGCCGACCCTGGGCCCCGCGGCCAATCATCAGTCCATCAACGCCGGTTTTTTCCAGGATCAGGGCAGCCTGGGCAGGATCATTGATATCGCCGTTGGCAAATACCGGGATGGACACCTGCGTCTTGATGCTGGCGATGGTGTCGTATTCTGCATTGCCCTTGAAGCCACAGGCGCGGGTACGGCCATGAACCGCCAGGGCCTGGATGCCGCAGTCCTCTGCCAGTTGGGCAATCTGAACCCCGTTACGATTCTCGATGTCCCAGCCAGTACGAATCTTGAGGGTTACCGGGACATCCACGGCATTGACCACTGAGGTCAGTATGTCCTCCACCAGAGCCGGGTATTGCATGAGTGCCGAGCCAGCGCTGCGTTTGAGCACTTTCTTGGCCGGACAACCCATATTGATATCGATGATCTGTGCACCCTGCTCAACATTGAGGGCCGCAGCCTCGGCCATCATGGCGGGATCGGCGCCCGCTATCTGCACCACCCGGGGGGATTCTTCGCCATCATGACTGCGGCGCAGGCGGCATTTTTCCCGATTCCACAGTTTCACATTGGAGGTGATCATTTCGGAAGGGGTCAGTGCCGCACCGTACTGTCTGCAAAGTTTGCGAAAGGGCTGATCAGTCACCCCTGCCATGGGGGCAAGCACCAATCTGGACTCCAGAGTATGGGGGCCTATTCTAATCACTGACCAGGTTTCCGGGGGCGTCGAAAAGGGGCTAATGGTACTCGATTTTGGCCGGGGTTTCTAAGGTTAGCAGGCTTTTGTTGCCGGCAAGGGGTAAATATTGCCGGGCTGTTTTCAGGGACTGCGAAAGACCAGTGCGTACCCGGTTGCTTCCGGACCTGGATCCACCAGGGAAAGGCTGATCTGGATGGATGAATGGGCTGGCATCCGGTTGAACAGGATCATTTCCTGCGGCAGGTATTCCCGCGAGGTGAAGGCCCGGCTGGCCATGATGCTGCCGCTGTTGTCCGTGAAATTCAGCTCGACCAGCGGGAAGGGCTGCTCCCGGGGAGCATCATTACGGAAAATAAAGTCCACCTGCAGGGCATTGTCAGCTTCCGGATGGCTGCGAACCACCAGTTCCTCTGTCACCAGGGCAGACAAATCCAGGGCGTCGGGATCCGGACAGGATAGGAACTGGCACAACTGGCGGGTTAATAGCGGCCATTGCCTGGCCATGACCAGTTGGTCAAGGTTGTACCATGCATATTGGCCAGCCAGAGTGGCAAGCAACAAGGCGCTGGTTATCAGCAGGGCTGCAGTCTTCAATCCTTTGCGGGATTCATGGAAGCTCACCAGTTCCACCAGTTCCTCGCGAATGGATTGAAGGCTGTCCGGTGCCACGGGATCCAGAGACTGCTCATCCCTGAGGGCAGAAAGATTGGCCAGCAAGTGGCTTTTGTCAGTGTTTACGGCATCTGCCTCAGGATCCGGTTCGCTCCTGTTCCACCCACCTTCAACCACCGGGCTGTCTTCAGATGGTGTTTGCAGTCGTGTCGGAATGGGGGAGCTGTCCTGGCGCACAGGGATGGCTTCCATGGCTACCTGGTCGGGTATTAACGTGGGAATGTTCTCGGGATTCGGGAAGGAGACCTCCGGCAGGGCCGGGTCTTCATCCTCCTCCGACATTGATGTGTCTTCCACTGTGTCAGGGATGGTGAAAGGTGTCTCGTCGTCAGCGTCTGCCAGGTACTGATCTTCGGACAGGTTGCCCAAGATAGCGTCCGGGTCGGGATCATTTGTGTCCTTGATGTCGTTGGCTGCCTCGTCAGTGGGCAATGCGGTAAGCATGTTGCCGGACTCGATCACATCAATAAAAACAGGTTCACCCGTATTGTCGTTTTCATCATCAATGGTCGTTGAGTTGTCTGAAAAGAATATTTCCTCCCCGGTGCCGTCAGCCAGGACGGTGTTGCCCGTTTCATCTTCTACGGTTGGGTAATGATGTTCCTCTTCAATGACCTCCTCTTCAACGACTGGCTGAGTTTCTTCATTGCCTGCCTCGCCATTTTCGTCGGCAGGTGCAAAGACGGGGTCATCCGGATTCTCGTGACTGTTGGCTATTTCGGTGTCCGGCGCCTCTTCCGGAGTTTCCTGGTCTTCCTCTAACCATTCAGGGTCTTCAGATTCAGGCATCTGATGCTCCGAATCGGTCGTTTCCGGTGTGTCGATGACAGTTTCCATGTCGATGTAATCTTCGGCATCAATTATCCGGGATGGCATGCTATCGGCTTGCGACTCTTCATCCGATGGCAGGTCGTCGAAACTGGTGAAAATCGGGGAGGATTCCTGGGCGGTTTCCTCGTCCTCAAACACCCAGCTGTCCTGTGACGATTCGGAACCGGTGTCTGCAGAGGGTGGTTGCCGCAGGGCTGAAATGTCTGCAGTGACAGGTTCGTTGACCTCCTCACTGGCAGGCTCTTTTCCACTGGCTTGTCCGACGGTAAAACTTTTCAGGCGATATCCGGACGGGTTGAGAAAGGCTGCATAGGAGGGGGCAAGTGAGACCGGGTTGGGAGCAGTAACAGGACCTTCGGTTTCCATATCCTGTTCCGGGGTTATGTCGTCTTGTGTTTCAGCGTCATCAAGGCCTGACGCCGCTTTTTCATGTTCGGCATCCTCAGGCGTTTCGTCATCCCGGTATGCTTCAGGTAGATCTGGGTCTTCAATAATCGGTGTTACGGCACTTTGCGTGGCTGCCGTAACTGGTTCATCCCAATCATCGTGCTCCTCAGGTTCCTCAATTTCCGGCGTGGGCAGGTCCCTTAATCCGGTTTCAGCCGGATCCACTTCATCGGTGATTGTGATTTCTTCATCGAAGTCACTGTCATCATCGACATCATCGACATCATCGTAGTCATCGGAGAGATCTGCATCTTCAGCATCAATATGAGGATCATCATGTTCAGGGTCTTCCTCGACGTCTTCCGGGTCGGTGTCTGTCAGGCCATCCCCGAAGGCAGGTTCGTCAAAATCATCCCAGTCGATATCGGTGCCATCTGAAGATGCTTCTTCGTCGTCATATTCAGGGTCATCATCCCAGTGAGCGGCAGGACTTTCCTGGCTGTCATCAGCCTGGGGAATGTCGCTGTCCTGGTCTTCGGCAGTGTCTGTCTCCTGTTCCCTGGCGACACGGTCCTGGGCGGCATCGTATTCCCGGATCAGCTGGTCGATCTGGGCGGCCTTTTCCTTCAGGATGATCCGGTGCTGTCCGGCCAGAAACACTTCCATGCAGGAGCCGCACCTGACCACGCCATTGGCGGCGTGCATCTGGTCTTCACTGACCTTGAAGGAGGTCTGGCAGAAGGGGCATTGGGTCAGGAAGTAAGACATCAGTATTCAAGTCAAAGGTTTGTCAGCTATTTTATAACCCGAATGCCAGGGAATCATGCTCAGGGTTTGCGTTGGCCTTCCAGGCGGGTCCAGTCTTCCTGGAAAACCGGAGGCGCCATGTCGAACCAGGGGCTGTAGGCGCTGGCGACCTCATCAGCCTGTTCCCGCAGTATGCCCGACAGGAGTATACCTCCACCTGGCCTGACCATGGCAGCCAGGTATTGGGCAAGGGAAACAAGCGGTCCTGCCAGAATGTTGGCGAGCATCATATCCACCTGTGAAACGTCTCCCCGGGTCAGGGCCTGGGCAAAGTCAGCGGGCAAGTAGCAGGGAAAACGATCCACGTTCAGGTGATTTTTGCCGCAGTTGTCATGGGTGGCCAGCAGGGCCTGCGGATCGTTGTCCACGCCGTAGATGTGGTCTGCACCCAGCAGCAGGGCGGCAATACCGAGAATGCCCGACCCACAACCGTAATCAATCATGGTCATGCCCTTTATGTCATGTCCTGCCAGCCATTCCAGGCACATGGCCGTGGTAGGGTGAGTGCCGGTGCCAAAGGCCAATCCGGGGTCCAGTTCCATGATGACGCCATCGGGGGCATCCACGTCGAAGCCGGTAGGGCATACCCAGAAGCGATTGGCAAAGCACATGGGCTTGAAATCGACCATCCAGGCACGTTCCCAATCCTGGTCTTCCAGGGTGGCAATGTCGATGTGATCAGCGGCGACGTCAGGTAAATTGTTTTCCAGCGTGTTACGCAAGTAGGCCGGGTTTGTTTCTATATCATACAGGCCGACGACGGTCACCTCGTTCCAGATGGGGGTTTCGCCCGGACCAGGCTCGAATATGGGCTGATCCCTGGAGTCGGTGAGAGTCACCGACAGGGCGCCACTGTTGAGCAATATCTCTTCAACAGTTTCAGCCTGGGAGGAGGCGACCGGAATCTTTACTTGCAGCCAGGCGATGGTGAATGCTCCTCATCAGGGCCGTTCGGCCGGGGTTGGCTCAGTGTTTCTGCTTGAGCTTCTCTTCCAGGTAATGGATGTTGACGCCGCCTCTGCGGAACCCTTCATCCTCCATGATCTCGATCTGCAGAGGGATGTTGGTGACGATGCCGTCCACCAGCATTTCATCCAGGGCATTCTGCATGCGTCCGATTGCGACTTCCCGGGTCGGGCCGTAACTGATCAATTTGGCAATCAGGGAATCGTAATGGGGCGGCACGGTGTAGCCGCTGTAGATATGGGAATCCACCCTGATGCCGTTGCCGCCGGGGGAGTGAAACAGTTTCACCTTCCCCGGGCTGAGCATAAACGTCACCGGATGCTCGGCATTGATGCGGCACTCAATGGCGTGGCCGCTAATGGAGATGTCTTCCTGCTTGACCGACAGCTCCATGCCGGAGGCAATGCGCAGCTGTTCCCGGACGATATCAATCCCCGTGATGCGTTCTGTGACGGGATGCTCCACCTGCAGGCGGGTGTTCATCTCGATGAAATAAAATTCACCGTCCTCGTACAGGAATTCCAGGGTGCCCGCTCCCCGGTATTTCATTTCCTGGCAGGCATTGATACAGGATTGTGTGATTTTTTTCCGGGCTTCCGGATCAATGCCCGGTGCCGGGGCTTCTTCCACCACCTTCTGGTGCCGGCGCTGCATGGAGCAGTCCCTATCCCCCAGGCAGATGGCGTTGCCGCGGCCATCCCCGATAACCTGTATCTCGACATGGCGGGGATTGCTGAGGAATTTTTCCAGATAAACCACGTCACTACCGAAATAGGATTTGGCTTCTGTGCGGGTGATCTGGATGGATTTGATCAGGTCGGCGGCATTACTGACGACGCGCATGCCGCGGCCGCCGCCTCCTGCAGCAGCCTTGATCATGACCGGATAGCCGATTTTTTCAGCCAGTGCCAGTATCTGCTGGTCATCATCGCCAAGTGGACCGTCAGAACCGGGAACGGTGGGAACGCCGGTTTTGCGCATGACCTCGATGGCTGACACCTTGTCGCCCATCAGGCGAATGGTGTCGGGAGTCGGGCCGATGAACACAAAGCCACATTGCTCAACCTGCTCGGCAAAATCAGCGTTTTCAGAAAGAAAACCATAGCCGGGATGAACCCCGTCTGCATTGGTCAGTTCCATGGCACTGATAAGTGCCGGCACATTGAGGTAGCTGTCAGTGGAAGCAGGAGGACCAATACAGACAGACTCGTCTGCCAGACGCACATGCATCAGGTCGCGATCAGCGGTTGAATGTACGGCAACGGTTTTTATGCCCAGTTCCTTGCAGGCCCGAAGGACGCGCAGGGCAATTTCGCCACGGTTTGCAATTAAGACTTTTTGAAGCATGTGTTTACCGGTTTACTGTTCTGGTTTTCCTGGCGGTGCGGTTATACGCCTTGTCTGCCGCCAGACCGAAGACGCCTTCTGTGTCCTGGATTTAGCTGATGACAATGAGGGGTTGGTCAAATTCAACAGGCTCCCCGTCTTCCACCAGGATGGCCTCGATAGTGCCAGATTTGCCTGCCTCAATCTGGTTCATCATTTTCATGGCTTCAATGATGCAGATAACATCGGTAGCCTTGACTTGCTGGCCTACTTCCACAAAAGGTTTGGATGTGGGTGAAGGGGCGCGATAAAAGGTACCTACCATGGGTGACTTGACGGCATCGCCCTTGAAACCTGCATCTGCGGCGGCGGGAGCTGATGCCTCCGGGGCTGCAGGGGCAGGGGCGGCCATCGGAGCAGGCGCCGGGGCATACTGGGGAGCAAGCACGGCACTGCCTGTTGTAGCCCGGCTGATCCTGACGGCCTCTTCACCTTCCTTGATCTCGATTTCCACGACATCCGACGCTTCAAGTAATTCGATGAGTTTTTTGACTTTTCTGATATCCATGATTTTCTCTACACGCTATCGTTAAAACTATTAATGGCTTTGTCGGTCATATCCTGGCGAGAGCAGCATCCAGGGCGAGTTCATAGCCCTGGGGTCCCAGTCCCACAATGGTGCCAATGGCGACATCACTCAGGTAAGAGTGCTTTCGGAAGCTTTCCCTGGCATGTACATTTGACAGGTGAATTTCGATAAACGGAATTTCCACTGCCAGCAAGGCGTCACGCAGGGCAATACTGGTATGGGTAAAGGCTGCCGGGTTGATCAGGATAAAACTGATGCCTTCACTTTTTGCTGCATGAATACGGTTTATGATTTCAGCTTCGGCATTGCTTTGCAGGAATTGAATCTGATGACCGGCTGCCTGCGCCTTTTGGGTCAGGTTGGCGTTGATGTCATCCAGGCCAAGTGAACCATAGATTTCCGGTTCCCGGGTACCTAAAAGGTTCAGGTTGGGACCATTGATTACCAGGATGGACGCCATTGTGTCACCGTTTAAAAAGGGAGATTGTTCTGGGGCGGAACATTAACAGGCTGGGCCTGGGATGTATAGAAATATTGAAGGGTTAATGGTGATTTTCAGACTATTTCGCAGACGATACCGCCAGTTTTTATGAATTTTTGTGATTTTAGCTGTTTTGCAGGATAGGCTGTGTAAATTTCTCAATTCAGGCGTTTATTTTGCAATTAGTCGTATTTTAACGGCTAGTTAGCGGATTTTAATAGAAGATCAGGGATTTTGTGCTCAAACTCCAAGTCATTTTTCGAATATTTTCGGTGCTGATGTGTCTCCTGGCAGTCAATGATGTGTGGGCCCAGGCACCGGAGATCATCGTTTCAGGGGCCGACAAGGAGCTCGAGACCAATATCCGGCAACACCTGCGTATCGCGGACAATGAGGCCTGCGATGTTCCCCTGGTTCGGTTGCAGCGCCTGCGGTCACAGGTAGAGGACAATATTCGCCAGGCCGGGGAAGCGCTGGGTTATTACCGGATGAGTAGCGAGCTCAGCTTCGTTGTTGAAAAGTCCTGTTGGCAATTGACGTTGGATGTCACCCCGGGAGAACGTATACCTGTATCAAAAGTAAGTGTTCGCTTACCTGACGATCCTGCGCTGGCTGATACATTTGGTGAAATTGTGGATGAAGCTGGCGCCCTTGAAGGAAAACCGCTGGATCATGGGCGCTATGAAAGCATCAAAAATGCACTCAGTGCTTCGGCAGTGGAAAATGGTTATTTCAGCGCCCAGTTCCTGGAATCGACCATCAGCCTGGATCTGGCAGCTTACCATGCAGCGATCGCCCTGGACTTTGATCCAGGTCCCCGGTATCGCTTTGGGGTTATCCGCGTCCTGCCGGTAGACGGCTTTTCCCAGCGATTCCTTGATCGCCTGATTATCCTGCAGACGGGCATGCCATACAGCAGCTCTGCCTTGCTGGAACAGCGAACCAAGCTGGATGAGAGCCAGTATTTTCGCCAGGTCAGTATCTCCCCTCAACTGGCCAGGGCCGATAACCTGTCGGTGCCGGTGATTATTGAGCTGGGTCCCAGGTTCCGGCATGCCTGGTCAACTGGCGTTGGTTTTACCACTGACACCGGGCCCCGGTTGCGGGCATCCTACGATAATCGCTATATCAACAGCCGGGGGCATCACCTGGAAAGTGATGCCTCGGTGTCCCGTGTCAGGTCTCTGGTCAATCTTGGCTATACCATTCCCTTGAAAGACCCCCTGACAACCAATGTGTCCCTGAAAACCGGATACATCACCGAAAACACCGATGTCTTCGACAGCGACCGCTACAAGCTGGAAACTGCCTTCAACAGGGAATCATCTTCCGGGTGGCTGGAAAGCTATTCGGTTGATTACCTGCGGGATGATTACATTATTGACCAGCAGGCTGATGTCTCCACCTTGACCATGCTGGGTTACAGCCTGACCAAAACTGCCGGCGACGATTTTATCAATCCCTCCAGGGGCTGGCGCCTGTTCGGGCAGCTTCGGGGTGCTTCCGGCAGCCTGTTGTCCGACACCTCGTTCCTGCAGTTGTATACCAGCGGCAAAGGCGTGATTTCCTTTGGTAAGAGCCGTTTTATTACCCGCTTCGAGGCAGGGACTACGGTAATCGATAATGCGACTGAGCTGCCTGCCTCGGTGAGATTTTTTGCCGGCGGCGACAGGAGCCTGCGCGGATATGATTACAAGTCATTGGGTCCTGAAAATGACAATGGAGAAGTGGTTGGGGGTAAGCATTTGCTGGTGGGAAGTGTTGAATATGACTACCTGGTCAAGAACAACTGGCGAACCGCCATTTTTTACGATGCGGGTAACGCCTTCTCCACGCATGATTTCAGCTGGCGTCACAGTGTGGGCATAGGATTTCGATGGATGTCTCCCATCGGGCCGATCCGCGCTGACCTGGCTCATCCCCTGGAGGGCAGCGGGGTCAGGCTGCACATTACCATGGGACCTGATCTGTGAATATTCGCCTGATGCTGATCAGAATCGGAAAAGCCCTGGGCTTTGCCCTGGGGTGCCTTGTGTTTACGGTCCTGGTGCTGGTGGGTACGCAGCCCGGTACCCGTTGGCTGGTTAACACCTCATTAAACCTGTTTGCCGCCAGTGATGCCCTGAAGGTGTCAATGACCGGGCTTGAAGGCACTCTGTCTGATCGCATGACAGTGACGGAGCTGTCAGTACAGGCCGGGGATGCCCGCATAACGGCCGGCGATCTTGTGCTGGCCTGGAACCCCCTGGCCTTGCTGGATGATGAGCTCGATATCCGCACCCTGTCTGCCGCCCGTCTCATGATGCGCCTGCCAGAGTCTGACAGTACACCCCAAGGTGCCGACAATCCTCTTGATGTTCTGTTCAGGCTTCCGGTTTCCGTCCGGCTTCGTGATGTCGATGTGCGCAGCATCACGCTTGCCGGAGAAAGTCCCATGGTGCTGGAGCAGGTCAGAGGGAAGGCGACGCTTGAGGCAGGTGCATTTACAGTTGAAGCACATATTGAGCGTGATGCCAGGACCCTGTTGGATGCCGAGCTGTCGCTAACGGAAGAAATGGCGTTGACCGGCAATTTACAGTGGCAGGCAGGAATCAATGAAATTGATGGCAAGGGACTGCTGCAGTTGGCCGGTTCAGTGGACTCCATGGATCTGACGCATCAGCTGGAATCACCACTGGCGGTGACCACTGAAGGGAAGGTTGTCACCGGTCTGCTTGACAACAGTGGCGTGTCTTTCAATCTGGCTCACCGTTTTGACGACATCACGGGGCGGGCGCTGGGGGTTGATGCCATCAACCAGTTGAGTGGTGAATTGATTACCCGTGGAAATATGCAGCAAATGGTTCTTTCCCTGGTGGGCGATCTGGATGTCGCTCGGCTCGGAGAACTGTCTGTGCAATCGGAAGCCAGGCTGGCCGGATCGGCGCTGGATATCGGCTTTCTGACTTTACAGGGTGACGCCCTGGCCGCTTCGGTGTCCGGGATGGCAGAACTGGGCAGCAACCCGCAGATTCGGCTGTCCTGGGAGCTGGCAGATTTTTCAAATGACAGTCTTGTGTCCGGTGTCGTCCTGGAAGGCATTAACGGGAACGGTTCCCTGCAATTTATCGCAAGTGCTGAGGGCAGCGAAACGAGCCTGGCGCTGGATGGTCTTGAGGGACAGTTAAACGGGTATGCGCTCACAGGAATGGGTGAGGTCAGTCTGAAGAATGGGCAGGTGTCACAAATTGATCTTGATTTAGCTTCCGGTGGCAACAGGCTGCAGCTGCAGGGTGGGCTTGAACCAGAACTGAATCTGGACTGGTCGTTAGAGGCACCGGTGCTTGGACGTCTGCTGCAAGGACTTGAAGGGGAAGTTTCAGGCACAGGGAGGCTAACAGGCAGCCGGTCTGCTCCTGAGCTTAACGGAGCAATTACCAGCACGGGGCTGGCCTACCAGGCCGGGGATATCAACGTGGCCTTGCAAAGCATGACGGGTGATGCTGTGTATGGGAGTACAGGCAACCACATCAGTCTGCGTCTTGCTGACCTGAGTCTTGATGCGCCGCAATGGCGGGTCAGGCAGTCCCACAGTGAGATTCGTTTGAGTGGTTCACCGGAAAATCATGAAATTTCCCTGATTACGCAAGGCCCGGATCCCGCATTAAGGCTGGCAGGCAGCGGTCAATTTGATGGTGAGGGATGGCTGGGGCGGCTTGGCTCATTGAGTGTTGAATCTTCCTATGGTGACTGGCAGCTGCAGGAGCCGCTTGCCCTGCAGTTATCGAGTCAACACATTCTCGTGGGTGACCACTGCTGGCAGTGGCTGGATATCTCATTGTGCGGCGAACTGAACTGGACGCCTGAAACCGGTGCGCGTGGGCAATGGCAGTTGACCAATTTGCCGTTGGTATATTTCAACAGGTCATTGCCTGAAGATGTGGCAGGACTGGAAAACGCCGTTTCATCCCTGGCCAACCGGCCTGCAGGGGTTGTAAAACAGCTGGAGAAATACGGACTGATTATCCCGGCAGGCAGTACTGTGGAGGGAGGGCTGGACGTTGATCTGAATTTTGATGGTGTTGGTGCCGCGTCTGCGAGTGGCTATTCCCTGTCTGCAGCATTGTCGCCTGTTGATCTGCGTCTGGGGTTTTTGAGACCGGTCATGGAAGAGGGTGAACAGACAGGCACCCGGGTGGAGCGCTATGGCCTGGATGATATGGCTTTCTCTGTGAACAGGGTTCAGAACGGGTGGGCGCTGGAGAGCAGGTTTTCCGTTTATGTGCCTGAAAGCAGCGGTCTGGATTTCCAGGGCGCCTTTCAGGGCAAGATGGTTATGGGAGACAGGGAAGATCTGGAGGGTGAGTTTGACCTGGCTTTCAGTAACATTGCCTGGCTGGAGGCTCTGGTGCCTAACCTACGGGAAGCGAAAGGACGTTTTTCTGCGGACGGGCAGGTGAAAGGCAACCTTCAGCGACCCTTGCTTCAGGTAGATGCCAAGCTGGAAGAGGGAGCCGTGATGCTGCCGGAATACGGCCTGAATCTTGAGCAGATTGCCCTGGATATCCACAGTGAAGGTGAAAATGACATTGATCTGCACGGCTCGGCTCGTTCCGGCGAGGGGGAGGCGACGGTTGCGAGCCATATCTCAACCCCCTTCCTGACATCCAGACAGTTCACGGCAGATATTCAGGGTGCGAACTTTTTGCTGGTGGATAAACGTGAGGCTAAAGTCACCGTGAATCCTGATTTGCACCTGGTCTTTCAGGATCAGCAATTGTCAGTCACCGGTGTCCTGGATGTGCCCCTGATGAATCTTGATCTGCGGGAAGGCCAGTCACTGGTGGCCAGTGGGGGAGTGGCGGTGTCGCGGGATGCTGTCATTACTGTCCAGGATAGCAGCCGGCCGCGTCAGGGGAATTCGGCCGAAAGTGTCAGCCGCATTCCTGTATCCGGGAATGTGCGGTTGGGGCTGGGCGACGCTGTGCATTTCCAGGGTTTTGGGCTGGACCTGACGTTGGCGGGGAGCCTGGACATGGAGCAGGCTCTGGACAGGTCGCTGCTGGCTCATGGCGAGCTGGCGATACCAACCGGGACATACGGGCTTTACGGGCAGGAGTTGTCCATCACAGATGGCAAGCTGTTGTTCCTGGGTAATCCGCTGAATCCGGCTCTGGATATCCGGGCATTGCGGCAAACACCCGATGCTGAAGTGGGTGTGCAAATGAATGGCACCGTCAGCAAAATCAGGGCGCAGCTTTATTCAACACCGACCCTGCCGGAAAGTGAAATCCTGTCGTTATTGATCACCGGAAAGTCCTTCAGTAATGGTGCAGAACTTGGGGGGCAGGATGGTGAAAGCATGCTCGGGGCCATTGCCCTGTTGGGGCTTGAACAGGGTCAGGGACTGACCGGCAGCGTCAGCAGCAAGCTGGGACTGGATACCGTCGCCATCAATAGTGGTGAAAACTACCGGGATAGTTCACTGGGGCTTGGTAAATACATCAGGCCAAATCTCTTTATGCGCTACGACATTGGTCTGTTTGACAGACAGAATGTCCTGACCCTTGATTATCTCCTGACGAATAAACTGAAACTGCAGGTGGAAAACGGGGTCAGCCAGAGTGTGGACCTGACCTATACGGTTGAGAAGTAGGCAAGGCGTGGCGCGCACGCGCCGGAGACAAGAGGCTAGAGGCAAGAGGCAAGAGACAGGGGCGATTCCGGGAATGCCAGAAGTTGGGATGGCGTTTTTTTACAGACGTGAAAAATTGGAATCAAGGAAACAGCATCCTGTTTCTGCCCGATTATTCCTGTTCCGGCATGGATAGTTCAATCATCTGCTCCTGGGGAGGATAGCAGTAAAGGTCCTTGGCGCAGCCCTGGGAAAGTACGGAAAAATTGAATTGACCATTTTCGTGAGGCACTGACGACACGGGCAGTTTCAGCGTGAGGGAGTCAAAGTAGACGTCCACGTCACCAAAGAATTCATCTTCCATCATGACCGGCTCAGGCAAGGCTTCAAGTGTGATGCTGTTTCCCCTATCGTCCATCACGCCCAGGCTTTTGCGGTACAGGTAGTAATCTTTCCGGATAGTCCATTGCAGGACGATAGTGTCAGGTGCCTGGATGAAGGTGTTCAGGGCGAAGGCTTCCTCAACGGGCAGCACACTGCTTCGAATAAGGGGCAGGCCCTTGCCGAATGTGGAGAACGGGGAATCCTGCGCCTGGCACCACGGGGGTGCCAGGAGCATGATCAAAACAATGAACTGGAATAGTGCCCGGGAAATCATATCAATATCCCCAGCCAGGCTGCTGCCTGGTTAGTCCTGCAGGCGCTCAAACACCAGCGTGGCGTTGGTGCCGCCGAAGCCAAAGCTGTTGGACATGATGGTGTTTAGTGTCACGTTGTCCATCCGCTGCCTGACAACAGGAACCCCCTCCAGGGCAGGATCCAGATTCTCGATGTTGGCAGACTCACAGATGAAGTTGTTTTCCATCATCAGCAGACTGTAGATGGCTTCCTGGACGCCTGCGGCACCCAGAGAATGGCCTGACAGTGACTTGGTTGAGTTGATGGCCGGAATGTTGTCGCCGAACATCTGTCTGACCGCACCGATTTCAGTCACATCACCCACCGGTGTGCTGGTGCCGTGGGCGTTGATGTAATCCAGCGAGCCCCGTGCAGTCGCCATGGCCATCTGCATGCACCGCACCGCACCTTCACCTGACGGGGCGACCATGTCATAACCGTCGGAAGTGGCGCCGTAGCCGGTCACTTCGGCATAAATTTTTGCCCCTCTGGCTTTGGCATGTTCCAGCTCCTCGATGACCAGAGTGCCGCCGCCGCCCGCGATGACAAAGCCGTCGCGATCCGCGTCATAGGCGCGAGACGCTTTGCCCGGTGTGGCGTTGTACTTGGTGGACAGGGCGCCCATGGCGTCAAACATGCAGCTTAAGGACCAGTGTTCGGCTTCAGCGCCACCGGCAAATACCACATCCTGTTTACCCAGCTGAATCAGTTCCAGGGCATTGCCGATACAGTGAGCCGATGTGGAACAGGCAGAAGAGATGGAGTAATTGACGCCCTTGATCTTGAACGGCGTGGCCAGACAGGCGGATACCGTACTGCCCATGGAACGGGTGACCCTGTAGGGACCAACACGCTTGAGGCCTTTTTCACGCAGAATGTCTGCACCCTCGACGATGTCCTCGGTGGAGGATCCGCCTGCACCCATGATGATGCCGGTACGAATGTTGGAGACATCACTTTCCTCGAGCCCGGAATCCTTGATGGCCTGGTCCATGGACAGATAGCCGAACGCCGCAGCCTGGCCCATGAAGCGAAGTATCTTGCGATCAATCAGTTCGTTGAAATCAACATCAACATGACCGGCGACATGACTGCGCATGCCTACTTCTTCATATTCCGGACGGTAGCTGATTCCGCTTTTGGCCTGGCGCAGGGACTCTGTCACTGACTGTTTGTCCTGTCCCAGACAGGACATGATTCCAATGCCGGTTACAACGGCTCGACGCATAATGTTGCCCCTTGATGACTGGCCAGTGTCTGGCCTTTAAATCCTGTTGCGATACTTTTTTTAAAATTCTGGTGTTCTGATGAGAGTTGGCTTGCCGGCGGCTGGTTATTCGCCCAGCTTCTCATCCGGCTTGAACAGCCCAACTTTCAGGCCTTTGGCAGTATAAATGACCTTGCCGTCAACGGAAACCTCGCCATCGGCGATGCCCATGATGAGTTTGCGCTCGATCAAACGTTTGATATTCAGCTCATAGGTGACTTTTTTGCTTTCCGGCAGGATTTCGCCAGTGAATTTTACCTCACCGCAGCCCAGCGCGCGCCCCTTGCCGGGGTTGCCGCGCCATCCCAGGTAAAAACCCACCAGCTGCCACATGGCATCCAGGCCCAGACAGCCGGGCATCACGGGGTCGCCCTGGAAGTGACAGGCAAAAAACCACAGGTCCGGATTGATATCCAGCTCGGCCAGGATGTAGCCCTTGCCATCAGTGCCGCCATCAGAGGTAATTTTAATTATCCGGTCCACCATCAGCATGTTGTCAATCGGCAGTTTGGCATTTCCGGGGCCAAACATGTCGCCGCGGCCGCAAGCGATGAGTTCTTCCTTGTTGTAGCTTTCCTGGGGGGTGAAATAAGGTGAAGTCATTGATTTTAAACGGGTGTTACCCCGGGTTCCCTGCAAAAAAAGGGGCCATTATAGAGATAAGTCGTCAGAAACCCCAGTGTCGGTTAGCACTTGCCGGGAAACTCTATATAATCGCCCTTCCCGAATTTGGGATAATTCCTGAGCTCCCGGAGGAAATGTGATTATACCGGTGATAATGGCGGGAGGAGTCGGATCACGCCTGTGGCCGGTTTCCCGCAAGTTGTATCCGAAGCAGTTTGTATCGTTCCAGAAGGATGCGCCTTCCCTGTTCCAGCAAAGCCTGGTCCGTCTGCAGGGCCTGGATGATGTTGGTCCGGCGATTGTGGTATGCAATGAAGAACACCGTTTCCTGGCGGCCGAGCAATTACGCCACCTTGGCATTGAAAACGAAACCATCATTCTTGAGCCGGTAGGCCGCAATACCGCCCCTGCTGTTGCCCTGGCGGCCCTGGCAGCCCGTGAGCAGGATGAGAATGCAACGCTGCTGGTGCTGGCGGCTGACCACCTGATCAATGATGTTCCAGCTTTTCACCGGGCTATCGGGGCAGGAATTATCCAGGCTGAAGCAGGTGCCCTGGTGACTTTCGGCATCGTGCCAGATTGTCCGGAAACCGGTTACGGATACATTCGTCGTGGTGAGGCTGCCCAAGATGGTTTTGCAGTAGACCGTTTCGTGGAAAAACCTGATCTGGACACGGCCAGGGAATATCTTGAAAGCGGGGAGTATTACTGGAACAGCGGCATGTTCATGTTCACAGCGGCCACCTATTTGCAGGCCCTGGAAGACTTTGCGCCGGAAATACTGTCTGTCTGCAGCCGGGCCTGGGCAGCAGCGAAAGACGGTTACGATTTCAAACATATCCCCGCAGAGATTTTTAAAATCTGTCCTTCGGATTCCATTGACTATGCCGTGATGGAACATACCCGCCAGGGTGTCGTCATTCCCCTGGATGCCGGCTGGAATGACCTGGGTGCCTGGTCGGCCATGCACGCACATCATGACAGTGATGAGCAGGGCAATGTCACCCGAGGCGACGTGATTCTCAATGATGTGAAAGATTCCTATATCCACGCTGACTCCCGCCTGGTTACCCTGATTGGCATGGAAGATGCTGTAGTCATAGAAACGGCAGATGCCGTCCTGGTGTCATCCCGGGACCGGGTGCAGGACGTCAAGGTCATTGTCGACAGCATCAAGGCCTCAGGCAGGCCCGAGGCTGACAGTCATGTGAGGGTTTATCGTCCCTGGGGCTCGTACGAAAGCCTGGCAACGGGTCCGGGATACCAGGCCAAGCGCCTGCGATTGAACCCCGGTGCCGCCATCTCATTGCAGCTGCACCACCAGCGTGCAGAGAACTGGGTTGTGGCCCAGGGCAGTGCACGGGTAACCGTCGACGATGATGTGATGATTCTGCAGGTCAAGGAGTCGGTGCATATCCCTGTAGGGGCCAGGCATCGCCTGGAAAATCCTGGGCCCGGAGAGTTGGTGATTATCGAGGTGCAGTGCGGTGACTACCTGGGTGAGGATGATATTGTGCGTTTTGATGATGTGTATGGCAGGGTGAAAAGCTAGTTAGTACACTGCCTCTCCAGTAAAACCAGTTGTTCAAAAAAGTGTAGTCGTTATGTCTGAACCTTCAATCAAGAAATGTCTTTTTCCCGCTGCCGGATATGGTACCCGCTTCCTGCCGACCACCAAGTCCATGCCCAAGGAAATGCTGCCGGTCGTCAACAAACCCCTGATCCAGTTCGGTGTCGAAGAAGCCATGCAGGCCGGCATGGACAACATGGCCATCATTACCGGTCGCGGCAAGCGGGCACTGGAAGATCATTTCGACATCAACTACGAACTGGAGCACCAGATAGCCGGCAGCGACAAGGAAAGGCACCTCGAAGAGATTCGCGGCATTATCGATGCCTGCTCCTTCAGTTATACCCGCCAGATCGAAATGAAGGGTCTGGGTCACGCCATCCTTACCGGTGAGCCGCTGATTGGTGATCAGCCCTTTGCCGTCGTGCTCGCCGATGACCTGTGCTATTCCCCGGAGCAGGGTGTGCTGTCGCAGATGGTGGATCTGTACAACAAGTACCACTGCAGTATCGTGGCAATTGAAGAAGTGCCCGCAGATGAAACCAACAAGTACGGTGTCATTGCCGGTGAGGCAGTGGAGCCTGGTGTCATCCGTATCAGTGATATGGTGGAAAAGCCGGAGCCGGCTGATGCGCCATCCAATCTGGCCATTATCGGTCGCTATATTCTGACGCCTGACATATTTGACATCATTCGCCTGACGCCGCCAGGGCGGAACAATGAAGTTCAGATTACCGATGCCCTGTTAACCCAGGCCACCAAGGGCAAGGGTGTGCTGGGGTACAGATTCAAGGGCCGGCGGTTTGACTGTGGTTCTGTACCCGGCTTCATGGAAGCCACGCAGTTTTATTTTGAGAATGACCTGTACTGAATAAACACAAGGAGCAGTTTGCCTTGCAAGACATCACCTGTTTCAAAGCCTACGATGTACGTGGGCGCATCCCTGATCAACTTAACGAGGATATTGCCTACCGGATTGGCCAGGCGTATGCCGCCTATATCAAGCCGCGTGAAGTGGTGGTTGGCTATGATATCCGCCTGAGCAGCCAGTCACTGTGTGCTGCCTTAACACGTGGCCTGAACGATGCTGGCGTCAACGTGATGAATATCGGGCAGTGCGGTACTGAAGAGATTTACTTTGCCACCAGTTTTCTGAATGTGGATGGCGGTATCGTGGTCACGGCCAGCCATAATCCCAAGGATTACAACGGCATCAAGTTTGTCCGTGAGAATTCCAAGCCCATCAGTGGCGATACCGGTCTCGAGGAAATTCGGCAACTTGCCCAGGAAAACCTTTTTGACCTGGCGCCCGTGAAAGGGACCAACGAACAGGTAGATGTGAAGAAGGATTACATCAAACACCTGCTGTCATATATCGATGTGGCCAATCTCAAGCCCATGAAGGTACTGTGCAATGCCGGCAACGGTGGTGCAGGGACGATCATCGATTTGCTTGAACCTCATCTGCCGGTGGAATTCATCAAGATGTTCCATGAGCCTGATGGCAATTTTCCCAACGGCATTCCCAATCCGCTGCTGCCCGAGAATCGTCAGCCTACCCGTAATGAATTGCTCAAAACCGGCTCAGAAATAGCCATTGCCTGGGATGGCGATTTCGACCGCTGTTTCTTCTTTGATGAAAAAGGCGGATTTATCGAGGGGTATTACATCGTTGGTTTGCTGGCCGAAGCCTTTCTGCAGAAATTCCCGGGCAGCAGGATCATTCACGATCCCCGCCTGGTGTGGAATACGCAGGGTATTGTTGAGGCCAATGGCGGGGAGACGGTGCAGTGCAAATCCGGCCATGCCTTCATCAAGGAAAAAATGCGGGAAGTCGATGCTGTCTATGGCGGTGAGATGAGTGCCCACCATTATTTCCGGGATTTCTATTACTGCGACAGCGGCATGGTGCCCTGGCTGCTGGTACTGGAACTGATCTGTACCACCGGCAAGCCTCTTTCCCAATTGGTGGAGGAATGCATAGCAAAATTTCCCGCAAGTGGCGAAATCAACCGCGAAGTGGATGATGCCAAAGCGGTTATCGAAAACGTGCTGGCGCAATACAAGGATGGCGCTGTGGATATCGATTACACCGATGGTGTCAGTGTCAGTTTCCCCGACTGGCGTTTCAACCTGCGCATGTCCAACACCGAACCGGTGATTCGCCTGAATGTGGAATCCCGGGGTGATCAATCCCTGATGGAAGCCAGGACCGAAGAGATCCTGGCCATGATGGTCTAAGCGGGCTGAGACACCCTATTCAGCGATGATGTAGGCCATGATGGCCTGGATATCCTGATCGGTGATTTCCGATTTGCGGAACGGCGGCATGGACGCAATACCGTTTCGTACCACTCCCTGGATAAACTCAACAGACAGGTCCGTACGCTCGGTCAGCAGTGCGGGCAGATCGCCCCGGTATTTCAGGTGAAGGGCATGCGTACCCGGCAGCATCGGGGCGCCGTCATCGCCCGGGCCTGTGCCATGACAGGGCATGCAGTTGTTTTCAAACACCTGCCGTCCCTTTTCCACCATATCCAACAGCGTCTGGTCCTGGGCGTTCACCTGCAGTGCAGCACTACAAGCCAGCAGAGTGATACCGATTGAAATGATCTTTTTCATCAGCCACGGTTCCTCATGTTGGCAGGCCAGATGCCGCCGCGTCCCGGGGCAATAATGCCGTTGGGGTCGATGGCATCCTTCAGGGTTTCATTGAAGCGGCGCAGGGCGTAGTCATTGAAGGCATACTTGCTGGCCACCGCATCCTGGAAATGCGGTCCGGCACGGTATTCCGCCCAGCCGTATTTTGCGGCGGTATCCAGCATGGCTTCCATACCGGTTTCACGGACTCGCTGTGAACCCTCATCGGTGCCAGCCGCATTGCCTTCCACCAGTGCAAAGCCGGCGGAAAACAGGAAGTTGAAGGGATTCCAGTTGTTGGGCGTGGGCAGTGCGGTGATGGTGCTGGGAA
>Ga0181582_10000992_pt1 | contig 21483 bp, 18 predicted proteins | sample 071ome_32_FD_132438 | JGI IMG/M metagenome (GOLD analysis project Ga0181582, IMG submission 132438) | Coastal salt marsh microbial communities from the Groves Creek Marsh, Skidaway Island, Georgia - 071405AT metaG (megahit assembly) | ecosystem: Environmental > Aquatic > Marine > Intertidal...
CGCCGTCGCATACGACAACCACATCCCCTCTCCCAGCCCTCGTCGAAGCCCTTGAAGGCGCTCTACTTTCTTGCGCTCGCACAGCCAGAACACGAATCCGGAGATGAAAATGAAAAACAGGAACCCCAACAGGGTCAGCAGAATGGTGGGATCGGTGATTGCCTGAAAAAAGCTGCGCATGAAGCTGGCTTTGGTGCTTTGAGCAGCAATCACCAGGCCCGATTCATAATAGGCATGAGAAAAATCAAAGAGCATTTCCCGTTCAGCAGTCATTGAAAGGCCTCCAGCTGCCATATCGATCAAACCATCCTGAAGTCCCTGCAGACATTGGGGAATCGTTTCGAATTCGACGATTTCCACAGTGGCACCCATCTCCTTGGCAATGGCCTGAATGTATTCGATGTCAAACCCCCGAAATTCACCATCCTCTTGATAGGCAAAAGGTGGATAATCAGTGAAACCCAGACGCAAGACTTTCCTTTGAGAAACAGGCGGTTCCTGGGCAAGCATGCCGGATATCATCGTCAGGCATGCAAGAAGAAAGCTCGCCACGGAAAGGCCATGTGTGAACCACAAGCTATCCACAACGCACTGATTGGCCTGATGCTGTCGCGCGATCATGGGATGGGCTTGCTGAAAGGGCGCACTGCAGCCCTTGCAACAATTCTGTCCATGGCGAATGAGTGGACTCATGGGATGTTTTACTCCAACACAATCAACGCCAGATCACGACCAAAAAATCATTTCTGTACTGGGTATTGCGGGTTCCATGAAGGAAAAAGAACCGGCTGCCCCTTGATCCCCGTGCCGTGATGCGTTACCTACCAATCATTAACCTAAGCAAGATGCAACCCCTTCACCTCGTTTGGTTCAAGAGAGATCTGCGAATCACCGATCATCGTCCTCTTCTCGAGGCTTCGAGTGACCGAAACGTGCTGTGTCTCTACGTTTTTGAACCGGAGATCCTGGAATCGAGGGAATATGCGGCTCACCATCACCATTTCATTCTCGAATCCCTCGAGGAGTTGGAAGTGTCTCTCCGCAAGCTCCAATCGGGGCTCACGCTCCTGCAAGGTGAGATGGTCCAGGTGCTAAGCGACTTGCATCAACACCATGGCGTGGCAAGCCTGCGGAGCCATGCTGAAACAGGTAACGGAATCACCTATCGGCGAGATCAGCGCGTCGCCGAATGGTGCCGCACCCATGGTGTGCCATGGCACGAATACCGACAGGACGGTGTGGTTCGTAGACTCCGAAACCGAAATGGTTGGTCGGCTCGTTGGGAAAAACACATGGCACAGGAGACTGCCCCCTCTCCCAAGGCGATACGGGGACCCAGGATCCACGGCATCCACCTGTCCGAAGCCGCCCAGCTTACCGGCATTCAACCCTCCACGGTGCAGGATGCACAGCGCGGAGGTGAATCTCAGGCACTCGCCACCTTGGATTCCTTTCTGCATCAACGCAGCGTCCATTATCGAAGCGACATGTCCAGCCCCGAGGAGGGATGGACTGGCTGCAGTCGCTTGAGTCCTTATCTGGCCTGGGGCTGCCTTTCGATGAGAACGGTGACACAGGCAGCCCGAAGCCGACGGGAAACCTTAAAGGCTCAGCGGGCCTCAGGTGAGGACATCCCTTCCACCTGGGTGCCTTCCATAAGGTCTTTTGAAAGCCGATTGCGCTGGCACTGCCATTTCATGCAGAAACTGGAGGACGAACCCGCACTGGAATTTCACAATCTGTGTCGCTCCTATGACGGAATGCGGGAAGATGCCTTCAATGCCTCTTATTTTGAGCGCTGGAAGGAGGGTTTGACGGGATACCCCATGGTGGATGCCTGCATGCGCGCACTCCGGCATACGGGATGGCTTAACTTCCGCATGCGGGCCATGCTGGCTTCTTTTTCCAGCTATCACCTGTGGCTTCACTGGAGGGAACCGGCCATGTATCTAGGTGGGTTGTTCCTGGATTTCGAACCCGGCATCCACTTCAGCCAATTTCAGATGCAGTCCGGGACCACGGGCATCAATACGATTCGAATCTACTCACCAGCCAAGCAGGCGAGGGACCAGGATCCACAGGGAACCTTCATTCGACGCTGGGTCCCTGAGCTGGAGGGCGTTCCGCTGAGCTATCTGGCGGAACCACACTTGATGACATTGGATCAGCAGGATCAGGCAGGATGCCTGATCGGCAAAGACTACCCTCGACCCGTGGTTGAACATGCGACCGCTTATCGTGAAGCCAGACAAAAACTGGCTGCTTTCCGAAACCGGGCAGAGACGCGTCAGGAGGCCAAGGCCGTCTTCCTCAAGCATGGCAGCCGCAAGGGAAGACGCGATCCCATTCCAAAAACCGGCAGCTCCCCCTCCAACGAACAACAGCCCTTGCTCATCTAGGATGTAAGGGAAATCTGACGGGCCTGAAGTTGTTGTCCGGCAGACTTCCAAAAAGGGAAGAAGCCCTTTTTAGCGTATGGAAACCAGGTGGTGTCCCATTCGCGTTCCACCCATACCATGGCCACACCAGCGGTCTCCAGTTGGATCTCAAGATCGGTCATTTGATCGTGGATGGATCCCACAAAAGGTCGGTAGGCCAGGACGGCCTCCAGATGGTTTTCGGAGGCCCATTGCACCAAGGACTCCATCCAATGCTCGGATGGTTCAACCGTAGGAACTCTATCTCCAGATCCCATGAAAGACAGGACGCGCTGCCGGACATCATCGGCCACTTGATGTCGATAGCGTGTCGAAGGAGCGCTAACTGAGCTCCCCGGTGTTTCATGGACCCGACTCGTGCACAGCACACTCACAGGATTTGCTTTTTGAAGAGGCTTCTGATCGGCAAGTCCGTCTTCAGGATGAACCCACCAGCCTACCCGACGATCCACCCATCGGCTCAAATCGGCCGTTGGACGACCAAGCGTTTCGACACATGGGATATTGAGATAAGGAGCGGGCCATGCCTCCACCACACCGTCCTCCAGGCGCTCCAATCCTGCCTGGTGGGCTTCCAGCAAGGATGGCTCACAGTACTTCCTGAGGTTGGAGGCTCGAACCAGATAGCTCTTCTCGGCCGTCTGCAAACCTGCTACCCAACGCCAGCCAAGCGTGTTGCTGGCGACATCAGCATCGCAGAGATGACGCATGAAGAAGTCGGCACCCACATACCAGGGAAGGCGCTCCACATGAATCCAGAAGCTGGCCCACCACATGCGGGAATGATTGTGAAGGTATCCCGTTTGCGTGAGTTCTTGAGCAAAGAAATCCATGATCGCGACCCCGGAGCGACCCTCCATCAGGGCTGCCGCCCTCTCCTGAGAGTGATCATCGGCACCATCACGCCATGCCTTCAGCGAATGCTTGTAATCGGCCCAGACCGATGGGTGCCATTCCAGCCACCCTTTCCAATAGGTTCGCCAGAGGACTTCCTGAAGGTACTTCTCACCCGCCTGAAAGGAATGGTGATGCAATACTGCATCAACTATTTCCGACTCCTGGATCAGACGATGTCGGAGAGCTCCCGAGAGTCGGGAAACATCTTCATGCCCGGGGATGACTCGATTGCGTCTTTGCCCGTAAAACGGAACCTTGGGTAAAAAATCATGTAAGGCACTTAGAGCCTGATCACGGGAGGCAGCCATGGAGATCGGAGGTATCATCAAAAGGATCCTCCATCGTGATCCATGGGAGCATCACCCGTTGTCCGTTCTGTCAATGCCGTCAATGCCCGATGCGCCTTCAACTCCTGGATCCATGGCCCGGGGATGCCCTTCTTACCCACTGCCGCCCCAATCATGGCACCCATGACCATGCCCCGGTGGCAATTATCACCACCCAGATGGGTGTTGGCCATAAGACCCGCCTCGAAATCATCTGCGTATTTCCAGGCAAGATACAAGGTGACTGGAAAGGCATGTTCGATGTAGCAGGCAGCACTGAAGTGTCGGTCCATGACCACGGCATCTTCCTGATGGAGCCATTGGCTTGCTTTGCGGGCTGAAAAAAAGTCGTTTCCATGCCGCTCGATCGCCTCTCTCAACAGTTCACCCTCATGAACCGCCCAGAGGACACGTGCCATCACCTCGGCTGACTTCAGGACCCCTTCGTGGCGATGCGTCCACGCCACCTGCTGACGAACGATCTTCCGCAACTCAGGCCATGAACCCTTGTGCAGGGCAACCAGCGGCGCCACAGCAAACAAACCGCCAATGTGGCCGTCGACAGCGCCGCAGCGTTCAAGTGCCTTTCCACGAGCGTGGGCTTCAAAAAATCGACGATGACATTCCTCAAGATAGGTGTCGCGATGGGAACCGGGGGTCAGCATGAAATCACGATACGCCTCAAGGAAGGTCGAGGCAATGTAGCAGCCCTGCTTCCTGATCTGTTCGGCCAGCATCAAAGCCAATTGGGCATTGAGAGTGTTTTCTCCTGCTTCGAGAAACTGATGGTAGTGAATGCCACGCTTGCCCCAGAAGGCAGCTTGTTCATGGAGGATTTCCCCGCGGTCATTCAACGGTTCATAATGGCTTCTCCAAAGGATACTGTCCGGGTGGGGGTTTGTCGGCGCCCGGTAATCGCCCATGACCCCATAGTCCCTAATGATGGCATCGCGCTGGTAATACCAATGAGCCGGCATGGCCAGGGCATCCGACACCAGGGATCCCCAAAGCATGCCTTCCTGAGCCGCCGTCATCACCGCGTCAGGGCGATCATAATCTGTGGTGTGCGACATGGTGCTTCGGCAGGGAAGAATCGACACAGATCAGAAGGATCGATGCATAGCAAGCAGTGAGGCGTGATGGGTGGAATCCATGCTCAGCACTCCTTGGATGGGCCAGCGACCAGGGCACCGGAGTGGATGTAATCCTCCCTCATCTTGTCGTCCTGGGCTAGAAGGACTTTCTTGAAACAGCGGGAACAAAAGCGGGTATAGGCATTGTCGCCTTCCGACAGAGAATCCCATCGGGTATCGCAGTCCTGATCGGGACAATTCAGAATTTTGATCATGTTTCTAAAGGACACCCAAAAAGCCAAAGGTCAAGGAGCAGAGGGTCCCTTCAGAGACAAAAGACAGGTTCACCAAAGGTGAGCCAAGTAGGAGAGGAGATTACAAACACCGAAAGAGTGGATTGAGATTCCACTCAAGAGAGTGTTCGATTCTTATTAGGCAGGCGGCGAGAAACAAGATGAAAATACACGAGGGCCAAAGGATGCCTGACAGTGGATCCTCAAAAACCTCCGCGGATCTCGCCCTTGGTCTTGACCGCGTTTTCCACGATCTTGGCCATCTTGATGGCTTGAGCCACAGATTCCTCGATCACCTGGTCTTCGTTTTCAGGCCCCACCTTACCCGAGGCTACTTTGGCGGAAAAAATCGCCGAGGCAGAATCCAGAACGCCGATTTCAGTGGGTTGCAAGTTAATGTATTGGGGCTCCAACATCCCGAATCTATACCAAAGCCCCCGATGACTGGCAACAGGGAAGGGTGGGAGCCAAAAACCGTGATTGCAGCCTCGTTCACTCCTCTTTTATGGTGATTTCATGAATCGCATCCGCCTGCTACCCGATCACGTAGCCAACCAGATTGCAGCAGGCGAGGTCGTCGAGCGACCGGCCAGTGTGGTCAAGGAGCTGGTGGAGAATGCCATTGATGCCCAAGCCAGGCGCATCACCATCGAGCTGGATGCCGGCGGACGCAGCTTGATTCGAGTCACTGACGATGGCGTCGGCATGCATCGGGATGATGCCTTGATGTGTCTGGAGCGCCATGCCACCAGCAAGATTCAGGAAGCCTCTGACCTGACGTCCATCCAGAGCATGGGCTTTCGTGGCGAGGCCTTGCCCAGTATCGCCAGTGTCAGTCGATTCACCCTGACCACCCGTGAACGGGATTCTGAGAGCCCGGAAGCCACGCGCATTCAGGTGCAAGGGGGAAAGCTGATGCAGGTGGAAGCCGCTGCCAGCCCTCCGGGAACCACCATCGAGGTAAGGCAACTTTTTTACAATCTTCCTGCCAGACGCAAATTCCTCAAAACCAAGGAAACGGAGAAATCCCACATTTCGCAATATTTGAGACTTGCTGCACTGGCACACCCCGAGGTGGGGTTCAAACTCATCCAGGATCAGCGCACCCTGTGGCATCTCAATCCCATCGAATGCGACGGGTCCCCAGATTCCAGAATGCAGGCTCTGGAAGAGCGAATGCAACAAATCGAGAAAAACACCTGGCAGCGTCTTGCTGTGCAATTCAAGGACACCATCCAAACCAAGGTGCACCAGGAATCCGGAGATCATTTCGAGGAGGAAAACATTGCCATCTGGGGATATATTGGTGCGCCGGGTGTCGGACGATCCACCCGCAGTGACCAATGGTTGTTCATCAACCGTCGTCCGGTCGAGAACAAGGCCCTGAACTTTGCCCTTCGCGAAGCTTACCACACGGCTCTCATGAAAGGCATGCATCCGGTTTGTTGCCTGTTCATTGAACTGTCCCCTGCTTTTGTGGATATCAATGTTCACCCGGCCAAAAAGGAAGTTCGTTTTCACAATGAATATGCCGTCAAGCAATGTGTGATCCGAGCGATCAAGCGAACCCTGACCCAGTATGCAATGGCTCACCAGGAGAGGGATCAGCCCTTGGATCCGTCATCCGATGGTCTTGAAGAGCGCCTGACACTCCGTGAGGTGTCTACTCCATCTGAGTTTTCGAACCTTCCCGGTGAAGAACCTTGCAACAAGGACCTCACTCCACTCTATCCCGACTTTCACCACTCGGGACCACGTGAATCGAGCAAACCGCCCTTCTCATCACAGGAGAAACAACAGGGTTTGTGGGAAGCGCACACCGCCGGAGATCCTCAATCCTTCTCCACCGATGGGCTTGCCGGGCCAAAAAGCTTCTCTCCCCAGCCCCCTTCAGCAGACCTTTCAAGACCACCGGGGCCCATTTTAACCAGACCTTTGAAGCTGGTGGGCGTGATTGCAAAACTCTATGTCGTTCTGGAGTCGGATCTCGGGATGGTGCTCATGGATCAACATGCAGCCCACGAACGGGTTCTATTTGAACAAATGCTTTCGCGCATGGAGGATGGGGAGGCTCCCTCTCAAGGCCTTCTTTTGCCTGAAACCATTGAGTGCAAGCCAACCGATGCTGATTTTCTGAATCGATCGATTGAACTATTTCAAAAATTGGGGGTCGGCATCCGGGAATTTGGACAAAACACCTTCATTCTTGAAGCCCTGCCCCCTTTTGTGAAAACGAAGAAGTCACGTCAGTTTCTCCTCGATGTAATGGATACGCTGATGGCTTCAGGGGATGTCAACAAAATGCGTCTAGGTGAGGAAATGATTGCCAAGACAGTGTGCCGTCATGCGGTCAAAGCCAATGATGACCTTCGAAGCGAGGAACTGGAGAAACTTCTTCTCGATCTCAAGGCCTGTCACATGCCCTACACTTGCCCACATGGACGCCCGACCCTTATCGAGATGAGCCTGAGCGAACTAGACAAGCGCTTCGGAAGAATCGTGGGTTAAATATCCGGACAAAGGTTCTGATCTTGGCATCCGATGGCAATCTTGGCAGTATCCTCCCGCACATGCGACGAGGGCTGAAATATCTGGGGGTTGTTGGAGTCTATTTCTCACTGATCATGGGGCAGGCAGCCCAATGGGAAGACACCGACTGGGAGATCATCCCCCAAAGAGAGGGTGCCTTTGCCTACAGCCCGACCTCCAACATCACCGTGGCCTACGATGGTGTCATGATCAAGATCCGTGAAGCCCAACTCGGACCCGCCTCCATCATGGCGGACCGAGTGACCGTGGATGGCGATAGCGGCGAGCTTCTTGCCGAAGGCAATATCACCATGCACCAGTCGGGACTGGTATGGAGAGGCGAATTCCTGCAATACAATATCCAGACCAGGCAAATACGCACCTCATCCTTCCGCGCAGGAAAGTCTCCTTTTGTCATGTCCAGTGGGTCCATTCAATCCGACCCGACCACGGGCGCCTATCTGATGGAGGATGCCATGGTCTCCACTGATGATAATCAACAACCTGCCATCAAGGCGGAAGTGGGTTCTCTGAGCGTCCGGGACAGGGAGGAGGTTACGATGCGGAACACGCGCCTGATGGCTGGCAAGACGCCTTTTTTCTACATCCCTTTCCTGCGAGCCGCACAGGGAGAAAGCAGCAGCGCTTATCAGTTTACTCCAGGCTATCGATCGCGCTACGGGCTCTTTCTCCTCAATGAATATGAACTGAATTTGAACCCTCAACTATCGGCAACATTCAATCTCGACTATCGGACGGCAAGAGGCCTCGCAGGTGGACCGGATCTGGAGTATGATTTCGGAGCGGAACTCGGCTCAGGGACTTTCGAAAGTTACTTCATGTCGGATAGGGAAAAAATCCCTGACCCGGCAAACTTCTCCTCCGGCAAGGAAGATTGGCTCAATCCCAATCGTTACCGATTCGGCTGGTTTCATCAGGCAACGCTCAGGCCGAACCTGACCGCCAAGGCGGCCTTTCAGAAGCTCAGTGACCCACTCATGAATCGAGATTTCTTCGAGTCCTTTCATCGACAAAACACCCAGCCCAGATCTTATGTGGAAATCAATCAACAGTGGCGTAACGCGGCCCTTTCGATTGTGGCACAACCTCAGCTGAACACATTTTTCAACCGGGTGGAACGCCTGCCTGAAATCAAACTCACCGGATTGCGTCAACAGCTGGGCAACTCTCCCTTCTTTTATGAGAGTGAGACGACAGCTGGCTATTTCGCCCGGAATTTTCGCTATGAAGGCGGAAGGTCCTTTGAGGCTGCTCGCTTGGATACCTTTCACCAAATCCTGATGCCAAGAACCTATGCCGGATGGCTAACGCTCACGCCCAAACTGGGAGGGCGCTATGGATATTATTCCAACACCTTGAGCTCAGATCCGGATCAGGACCACCGAGAAGCCAAGCGATACGTGTTTCACGCCGGCACGGAGATCTCCACCAAACTCTCCCGAGTGGATGCTGATTTCAGGAGCTCGTGGCTGGATGCCGACGGGCTTCGACATGTGCTCATGCCTTCCATCCAGTATGTTTTCGTGCCTGAGCCCAATGCGCGCCCCACGGCCCTTCCCCAGTTCGATTATGAAATGCCCACCCTGATGATGCTTCCTGTTGATTTCCCTGCCTTCAACGCCATCGATGCGGTGGATGCCCGGAACGTCATGCGCGTGGGGCTTCGCAACCTGTTTCAAACCAAACGTGGAGATGAGAGTCAGGTGGATTCTTTGGTGGACTGGAATGTCTTTGCAGACTGGAGGCTCGATCCTGAACCCGGCCAGGGAGCCTTGGCAGACTTCACCTCTGACCTGCACGTTCAGCCCAGAGAATGGTGGAGTCTTCAGAGTATCGCCCGTTACAGCCTCGAGGAGTCTGCTCTTCGTGTTGCCGATCAGGGGATTACTTTCCTGCCCAACAACGTCTGGAGCATGAAACTGGGGCACATGTATGTGCGTGATGATCCGGAGTATTGGGGTGAGGAGAATAGCACCCCCTGGGGCACGGGAAACAATGCGCTCTATTCCCGTTTCTATTATCGGATCAATGAGAATTGGGGTGCTCGCCTCAACCAGCACTATGAAGCCAGTGACGGAAGACTGGAAGAGCATGCCTACACTCTTTATCGAGATTTCAGAAGTTTCACCGGGGCATTTGACTTGCGGATGCGCAACCCGCGCGGAGGACAGGAAAAGGATATCACCCTTTCGGTGATGCTTTCCATGAAAGCCTTCCCTCAATTCGGACTTGGAGATGACGTCAACAAGCCATCATCCTTTTACGACAGTAAGTAAGGTCCCTCCTGAGGAAGGAACTTGAGCAGACTGCCAGGGATTTCAACCCACCTCGTTTCCTTGTCGCTGCCGCATCACTTCATAGAAAAAAACCGAAGCTGCGCTGGCCACGTTAAGTGAGTCCGTTCCCTTGGCCATGGGAATCATGACCGAGCTCTCGCAAGCTTGCAGCACCGATGCAGAAAGCCCCTCGCCTTCGCTCCCCATGACGATACAAATATCTTCTTTCAGGGAGACGTGTTCGACGAGCTGGGCATCGGCATGTGGATGAGCGGCAATATTGCGAAAACCTTTGCCACTCAGCTCATGCAGGGTATCGGCAAGCACCTCGGCATGATGAACAGGCAAGTTAAAGAGGGTTCCCATGCTGGTATGCACCGCTCGACGCAAGTAGGGCGGACAGCAGGTGGGCCCCACAATCAGACCATCGGCTCCAAATCCCACGGCGCTGCGAACCACGGCGCCGACATTGTCCGCACTTGTCAGCCCATCCATGGCCACCAGAAATCGCGGGTGGGAACCCTGTTTAGAGAGTTGCTCCAGCGTCGATGGAGTGGGAATGGAAGCCACTGCCTTGATGGCTTGAAAGCATCCAAAGCCTGTCAGTGCCTGAATGGTTTCCTTGCTGGTCACGAAGGCATCGATCTGCTCATGGCGCGCCTCTAATGGTGCCTTGAGCCTTTCCATCCATGTGGCGTCCAGTAACACCGAGTGAATCTTCAGAGGAGATTCCACCAGCCGCGTCACCACCTTGTGCCCCTCTGCCACAAAGAGTCCCTGACCATGCGTGTCCATCATCTTGCGCATCTGACGATACGGACGAAGCACAGGCGCGTCCGGGTCCTGAATAGCCTGAATCCGAAGCATGGTTCAATTGCCATGTGACAAGCCGAAGTAGGCATCGGCGTTGCCGTAGCAAATATTCTGGATCATGGTGCCCAGCAATTCGGGATCATCGGGGATCTGGCCTTCCTCGACATCCTGACCCAGCAGGTTACAGAGGACCCGGCGGAAATACTCATGCCTGGGATAGGACATGAAGGAGCGCGAATCGGTCACCATGCCGACAAAGCGCGAGAGCAATCCAAGATTGGAAAGCGCGTTCATCTGCCACTCCATGCCCTCCTTCTGATCCAGAAACCACCATCCGGAACCTAGCTGCACCTTGCCGGGGATGGTGCCGTCCTGAAAATTGCCGATCATGGTGGCGAAGAGATAATTATCCGCAGGATTCAAATTGTAGAGAATCGTTTTGGGGAGCTGATCCCTGGAATCCAGACCATCCAGGAAAGCCGAAAGTGCTGAGCCTTGAGTCTGGTCGCCAATCGAGTCAAAACCCGTGTCCGGTCCAAGGGCTTTGAGCAAGCGTCGGTTGTTGTTGCGCAAGGCCCCCAGATGCATCTGCATGGTCCATCCACGCCTGGCATAGCCCTCGCCCAGCCAGGAGAGAACATACCCCGTAAATTGATCTCTTGCATGGGCATCCAGCGCCTCTCCCTGGCACGCCGCCTGGAAAATCTGAGACACCACTGAAAAATCACCAAAAGGCATCGGGCAGCGAGCGAGGCCATGATCGGAGAGTCGACATCCCTGAGCATGAAAGAAATCCAAGCGCTGGTCCAATGCTTCCAAAAACCCCTCGAGTCGAGTCACCTTCTCTCCGGTGCATGCCTCGAGTTGACCGATCCATGCATGAAAGACCTGCGGGTCATCCACGGCAAAAGCCTTGTCCGGTCTCCAAGCGGGGAGGACACGCGTCTCAAGAGGCATGGCAGCCAATTGCTGATGGTGTCGAAGATCATCGGTCGGATCGTCGGTCGTGCACACGACCCGCACATCGAAGCGTTTCAGGATCCCATGCGTGGTCAGCCCATCCCCAGCCAGCTGCTGGTTGGCCTGATCCCAGATCGTCTGCGCGGTCTGTTCATTCAGCGGATCGGTAATCCCAAAATAGCGAGCCAGTTCGAGATGGGTCCAATGGTAGAGGGGATTTCTCAGAGTCTGTGGAACCGTTGAGGCCCAGGCCTTGAATTTGTCCAGCGGATCAGCCTCTCCCGTGCAGTAACGTTCTGCCACTCCGTTGGATCGCATGGCTCGCCATTTGTAATGATCCCCCTCCAGCCAAATTTCGAACAGATTTTGAAAACGCCTATTCGATGCAATGTCTTCGGGAGGAAGATGGCAGTGAAAATCAAAGATGGGTTGTTTGGCGGCAAACTGATGATAAAGCTCCTGAGCAGTTTGAGTCTGCAGCAGAAAATGATCGTGAATAAATGGTTGCTCTCTCATAGATAAAAGTCGGTTACTGCATCCTAAGCGTTGCAGGAAGCCAATTGGTCAGAAAGGGTACGAAGGTGACCAGCATCAAGGCAACCCAAAGAGCCAGGAAAAAGGGAATGGCTTCGGGAGTCACTCGCGACATGCGCGTCTTGCCCACGCCGCATCCCACAAAAAGACACGTGCCCACCGGCGGTGTGCAAAGCCCGATACACAGGTTGGCAATCATCATGATACCGAAATGGACAGGTGTCATTCCAAGCTCTTGAACGACAGGCCAGAAAATCGGTGTAAAAATCAAGACCGCTGGGGTCATGTCCATGAAAGTCCCTGCAGCCAACAACAACACATTGATCAGTAACAACAGCATCACGGGGTTCTTGCTGATGCCCAACATCATGGCTGAGACTTGCTGAGGAATATCTTCCAAGGTGAGAATCCACGACATGGCCATGGAAGTGGCAATCAAAAGAAAGACCACAGCGGTCGTAATCCCTGCCTGAAGAAGCAGTTCAGGCAGATCCCTCCAGCCGATCTCGCGATAAACCCATGCGGAAAGGGCCCATGCATAGGCAACGGCAATAGCAGCAGCCTCGGTGGCCGTGAAGAATCCCTTTAAAATCCCCCCCAAGACCACCCCAATGAGCAACAGACTTAGAAAAGCCCCCTTGAATGCCCGCCAGATTTTTTGCCCCTCCTGAGAAGATTGCATGCCGTATCCCCGTCGACGACAAATCCAGGCAGCCGTCAGCATGAGCAACAGCCCGAAAACCATCCCGGGAAGCAAGCCTCCCATGAAGAGAGCTGCGATGGATACCGTTCCCCCCGAAACCAACGCGTAGACAATCATGATGTTGCTAGGTGGAATCAAAAGCCCGGTCGTCGCTGAAGTGATGGTCAGGGCCACACTGAAATCCTTGCCATAACCTTTACGCTCCATCTCCGGAATCATGAAACCACCAATGGAAGAAACGGCCGCGGTGGCCGACCCACTGACAGCACCAAACATCATGCAGGAAAGGACGTTCACCAACGCCAGCCCTCCGGGAAATCGACCCACCAGAGCTGCGGCAAGGTCCATCAGGCGTCGTGCAATGCCTCCCCTGCCCATCAAAAGGCCACTGAGAATGAAGAAAGGAATGGCCAGCAGCGAAAAACTGTAGACCCCGGTGGCCATGCGCTGAGCCACGGTTGCCGCGGCAATATCCAGACTGCCCATTGCCAAACAGGCAGTCACCCAGGTTGCCAGGCAAATAGAGACCGCCACCGGCACATTCATGATCAGCAACAGAAGAAAGGACCACAACAGGACCCAGCCGGGTGACATCATCTCTTATCCTCCGTTTGAGCACTGGAGTTTGAGGATTCAAGGCTCCGCTTGAAAAGGCCTGCCAGCGCATTCAGGAAAATAACAAGACCACTCAAAGGGATCGCGAGATAAACATATCCCATTTTGACACCCAGCGCGGGAGACAATTGTTCGGTCAACAAGGTCAGAGTCACCAACCGAACCCCACCCACAGTCAGGATCATCAGGGCGAAGACCGCCACCAGAAAATGAATCCAACGTTCCATCAAATCCTGAACAGGTCTGGAACAGTTCCCCATGAAATAATCCATTCCGAGGTGCTGCCCCCTGATGAAAGCGACACTGGTGCCGATCATGGCAACCCAGATGATGAGTAAGGTGGCAAGCTCATCGGTCCATTGGCTTGGTCGCTGGATCACAAATCGGGACGTGACCTGCCACAAAACGTCCAGAACCAGAAGGCCCATGAGAAGGATCAGCAGGCGCTCCAGCCACCGAACTCCTGTATGTTGAATGGTCTTGAGAAGGCTCATGGCTTTTTCATGGGAGTTCGAGGACACGCTGCATCCACCTCCCGGCCTCTGTCCCCTCAAAACCGGCGTGCAGTGAAGCCACAGCTTTCTGAAAAAGGGACTTGTCCGGATGGATGATCTCCACCCCAGCCTCCTCCAGCGCGGTCATGGTTTCCTTTGTTTTGGTAGACCACAAATCCCTCTGGAATGGCACCGATGCATCCACCGCCTCTTGAAGCCACTGACGCTGCTCCTGAGTCAGCCGATCCCAGGTTTCAGTACCGATCAGAACCACGTCCGGCACCATGGTGTGTTCATCAAGTGAGTAAAATTTACATACCTCATAATGGCGGGAAGAAAGAAGGCTTGGCGGATTGTTTTCCGCACCATCCACCACTCCCTGATCCAAGGCAGAATAAAGCTCTCCAAAAGACAACGGGGTGGCAGCTCCTCCCATGGAATCAATCATCTCCATAGAAGTGCGACTGTTCTGCACGCGTATCTTCAGACCTTTCAGATCTTCTGGGGAACGCACTGCTTTCTCCTTGGTGTAAAAACTCCGGCTGCCAGCATCGTAGTAACAGAGACCCTTGAGTTTCTGGTGGATCCCAGCCGAAAGCAGCTCCTGCCCTATCTCACCTTCGATCACCTTCCAGAAATGATCAGAACCCCTGAACACATAGGGGATCCCAAAAACACCCATCCCAGGGATGAATCCCTCGAGGGGTGAAGTCGATGTCTTGACAAGATCAACGGCACCCAGCTGCAGCAATTCAATCGTTTCGCGCTCGGAGCCCAGTTGACTACCGGGATAAATTTTGATGCGCATCCGTCCAGCCGACCGAGTTTCCAGCTCCTTGGCCATGAAAACCAGAGCCGCATGCACGGGATGAGTGGTGTCCAGCGTGTGCGCAAGACGAAGGACCTTGATATCGCTCTCAGGGCGGCAACCCAAAAACAGACATGAAACCAGCCAAAGCATCCATCCCATTTTCAAGCGAGACATAAAACAGGTGGAATGAGGTTTATGAGCCATGCTAAAATTATTTATGCGGACTCTTCAGCTCAAGCACAAGTCATACCTCGCGGATTCAGACAGTCTTTCATAATGACTCGCTTAACTACTTGTTACCGCAGCTCACGAACACCTCACAGACCCATCTGACGCAGACGCTGCTCAACCAATCGACAGGGATGAGGAGGCCTGGATTGCAGGTTCAGTTTGCCTGACTGGAGGCAGCAGTATTCGCCGCAAACCATCAAAAATAAAAACGAGTGCTCCTTGCATGAGGAATCTTTTGTTGGGATCTTTGTAAAACAATGCGTAGCGCCTCATGGATCGGTCTGTTTCGAGCGGGAGCTTTTTGGATCATCCGCTTCGCCGTGCGGTTCCGCTTTGGTCGAGTGACTCAACTTGCCCCAAAGGACTTGTTGGCCTGGATGCAGGATGGCAATCGCCAAGGACCTGTGCTCCTGGATGTGCGCCACCGGATAGAATATGAGACGAGCCATCTGGCTGGAGCCAAACACGTGGACCCGACGGTCTGCGTGGAGGTCATACGTCAAATCGCCGACAAAAACACTCCCATCGTTTGCTACTGTTCGGCTGGATATCGTTCCTCCAAACTGGCCAATGACTTGATGGTTGAAGGCTGGCAACAAGTGTTCAATCTGGAAGGATCCATCTTTGCGTGGGCCAATCTCGGCTTCCCTTTGGAAAAGAACCGAAGGCCTACTCAGGAGGTCCACCCCTTCCACCCCTTTTTTGGATGGTTGATCGCACCTCCGGACAAAGAAGCAAAGTAGGATACCGCCGATCGCGAGTGATTGACTGATTGAAGATTGAGTGCCCTCTTGGCTTGAGGCATGCTAGAGGAATGAGTCAACGCTTTGAACGAACACAATTGGATGAAATCGATCCGGTTCGCTGTCCGTGTGGGTTTGCCAGACGAGCCTTTGACCACCCTGAAAATCAGACTGCGACACTCCATCTTGTGGATATTCGGGAAGATGCTCGAACGCACTATCACAAACGCCTGACTGAGATCTATCTGGTGTTGGAAGGCGAAGGTGAAATCGAGTTGGATGGGGAACGTTTCCCCGTCAAGCCAATGTCGGCCATCATGATCAAGCCAGGCTGCCGCCACCGCGCAATTGGCAAAATGAAGATCATCAACATTCCCATTCCTGCATTCGACCCTGAAGATGAGTGGTTTGACGATTCCGAAGCCGAGTCATGCAGCTCATGAGAAAAAGGCCTTCATGGCCTTTAGGATCGCCATGGAAGGTTCACTTTCCTTGCCTGGTGATACTGAATGCCATTTTAAGCGCCATTTTCCCGTTTGAGCCTGGTACGAGGGTGCAGGCTGAGGAAGAATCATCTTTGATCGAAGAAGTATGGACATGGGGAATGCTGGGGCCTGAACAACAGCCCTATGTCTCGATCATGCGCCTGTTTCGATCTCCAAAGGGACCGTTGATCCGCGGGACACTCCAGCAATCCGGACAGCCGCCCCTGCCGCTGACAAATCCGATCGATCGTGATACCAGCTTTCGGGCTTCATTGGAACTCGATGGGGATCCTGGCTCCCTGACTGTTTTTTTTGAGGGCTCGGTGGATCGTGACCTGATGGAAGGTCAGATGATCCTTCAGCGATTCGGCCAAAACACTCCCTTGCCATGGAAAGCCTTTCGACTTCCAGAATTTCCATTGAATGGTTCTTGGAAGTGGGAATTGCGCACCAGCTCCGAGACGACCTTAAAAGCCACTCTTGAAATCGAACAAAACACCGACATTCTCGAGGGAAAATTGATCTTTGAGGACCGGACCATCCCGCTTGAAGCCATGATCTTTAAGGAGGGCATGCTGAGGTTTACCTCAAGAGGTGAAGCCAAGGCCGTTTATCACTCCAGGGGTGTTTGGATGGAGGGTCGATTACTGGGTAGTGTGACTTCCGAGAGTTTCGGAACCGATCGCCCGCTCCGATGGAATGCCTCCAGATGATCTGGTTTGAAGCCGCTTTCTTCAGGTGACCGGTTCGCCGAATTCGCAATTGTAAATCTGGTCACAGCGGGTGCATTCAGCATCCTTGATGACCAGATCGGGAGTCCAACGGCAGGCCTCCCCGCAATTAGGACAGGTGACCTTGTAACCCAGCACTTGCTCAAGCCGGCTTTTGGCCTGCAAAGAGACTCCAGGCAAGTCAACCGCATCCAGAGTCGCCAGATCCCCACTTTCCTGGCTGGCATTTTGAGCCAGCCTTGTCGCCTGATACCCGACAACGCGCTCGAAACAATTGCGGACCAGACGAGCATTCCCAAAACGAGGTTCCCTTGCCTCATAAAGGTCATGAAAATGGTGAATGAGCAACTGCTTGAAGGCCGGGGTCATGCGCAGATCATTCTGTCGACACATCAAGCTGAAAATACGACAAAGCTCCGTGGGTTCATAATCCGGGAATGCCATAAACCGGGTGAAGCGGCTTTCAAGCCCGGGGTTGGATTGAACAAATGTTGCCATTTCATCGGAATACCCGGCCACAATCACAATGAGTCGCTCACGGTCATCTTCCATGCGCTTGAGAAGCGTATCAATGGCTTCCTGACCAAAATCCTGATCCTGCTTGGCCAAGGTGTAGGCTTCATCGATGAAAAGGATGCCATCCAGAGCCGAATCGATGATCTGATGGGTCTTGATGGCGGTCTGCCCCACGTATTCTGCGACGAGCGAAGCGCGGTCGCATTCCACCACATGCCCTTTCTTGAGGATCCCCAGGGCCTGGTAGATGCGCCCCATCAACCGGGCAACAGTGGTCTTCCCCGTACCGGGCCTTCCCGTGTAAACAGCATGATAACTGGTGGGGATGGATTTGAGGCCACGAGCCAGTCTCCACTGCTGCACTTTGGCAAAATCGGCGGTCTGATGCACCTTTGCCTTGATGGTCCGCATGCCGATCAAATCGTCAAGCTCACCCAGTGCCTTTCCAAGGGCCACTTCGCAGCCCTTGAAAGAAGCCGTATCCGAGAAAGGCTGATCATCACAAATATCTGTGATACGCCTCTTCAGATAAACGATGAAACGATGTTCGTGTGCATCGACACTGCCCTCCAGATAGGCAAAAGCATCGCATGTCTGCTCCACAAGATGGGCGATAAACCGGAGACACTCAGGAGGACATTCCACTTTTTGAAGCGTCTGGGCTATTTCGGTAAAACACACATCCAAACCCTTCTTGATGCCTCCCTCGACCGCTTGATGGAGCGCCTCAAAACGTTCACGAGCCCCTTGGATGTGCTCCGAAAGGGCATCGGAAAGTCGTACCCCTTTGGCGGGAACATGCCCTGCATTGAGCACCATGAAACGCTCCCGAAAATGGGAAAAGAAATACCCCTGAAAACTGGAAACCATTTCATCCGGTCTCTGAGGATACATGAAAGCGGTCCAGAACTGCCCGGATGCATCGGCACTCAACCCAAAGGACTCCAGTGGAAAAAGCACACCCCAGACACCTCCAACGATATGGCGAAACTGTAACTTGAGTTCCTGGATCAGATCGCGCGTCCCATCCTTGGTTTTTTCGAAGGATCGCTCCGGATTGACCATGATCTCCAGCCATTCCCACATCAGGCGTGCCGATGCCAGACCGCGTGCGAGCTGCTTGATAGCAATTTCATCGCCCTGAGTGACCAGGGCAATCTCATGGATTTTCCCCTCCAGTTGCTCAAAGGCATCCACGAAAACCCTCTCTGAGCGTTGAATACGTTCAGAAATCTCAGGGTCCAGCCAACCCTGCTCTTCCAGATGCAAGTAAAGCTCCTTGCGCTGTTTGCGGTTACAATCCTCCAGGGTCGAAAACCATGCCTCCCGATTTTCTCGCTCCGACTCACCGGCTACCAACGAAGCCAAAACCGCCCCGGGAATCAAGGGATGTAGGGAGTAATCGGTGAGGATTTGCTTTAGGAGCGCCATGAAACCTGAGCAAGGCTAGAGCTAAGGTGGAAACCTTTCCAAGGACAAAAAAAGGATGCAACCCTTGAGGGGCTGCATCCCGAAAGCAGGATCGATCATCGATCAAGGAAGCAATCGCACCATCAGGCGCTGGCTGCTTCCTGATATTCCCGATCACGCACAATCCCTGGTTGAGGGATAGGGTATTTACCATCCGCATTCTTGCGAAGAGGTGCATCGGAAGCCATCGTCAATTTGTCCAGATTGGGAGCAAACTCATGATCACTGTTGAGGATTTGGTCGAAAGTGACTTCCTGTCCGGTATGAGCCGCCATGCGCCCCATCGAGGTCACCAGGCTGGCGGTTGCCCCACGCTTGATTTCATTGTAAGGCTTGTCATTGCGTATGGCGTCCAGCAGATCATCCCATTCCAGTTGATAGGGATTTTTTTCAGGCTGAGGAAAGGCCCAGATCATGTTGCGACGCGTCATCTTCTGTCCGTTGAAGGTACGACAGCGGCCCGGAGAGTGGGAAGAAGTCGATACAATCCCCAGACCCTTGGAACCATGAGCGTAGCTGGCAAACTGGTCGTGGCAACCGATCATGGTGCGGCCATTGAGCTGGAACGTGGAACCATCCTCGAAGGTGTATTCCACCGCATAACTGTCAAAATTCTGATCCACAGCATCAGCGTCTCGATAGTGCCTTCCGCCCAAAGCATGTGCCTTGATCGGCCAGGTGTTCTTCATCCAGCAACACTCATCGACCTGATGGATGTAGAAATCACTGTAGAGACCACCGCTAGCCCAGAGGAAACTGTGGAAGCGACGGATTTGATAAAGGAGGTCATTGACATCCCCCGGGTTGGGCCCAGAGAAAGCGGAGCCCACAGGACCATGCATGCGGTAAGCCCTCATGTTGATGATATCACCAATTTCTCCGTTCTGAATGCGGTCAAAAAGCTCCTGACGAGCACGGCAGTGGCGAACCATCAGCCCAACACCCACCTTGATACCTTTGGCATCGGCCTTGTCAGCAAGTTCATACATACGACGGGTGGTTGGACCATCCACCGTCACGGGTTTTTCCATGAACACATTGACACCTCGTTCAATGGCGTAGGTGAGATGCACCCAGCGAAAAGCAGGTGGAGTGGTGAAAATGGCCACATCTCCAGGATTGAGGCAGTCGATTGCCTTTTTATAACCATCGAAGCCAATGAACTTGCGGTCATTCGGCACCTCCATCTGATCTTTGTGGCGTCGGTCCAGGGTATTGAAACTCCCATCCAGACGGTTTTGGTAAACATCTGCCATGGCTACCAGTTTGGTAGGGCCGTTGGAAACCGAAAGGGCATTGGCTGCCGCTCCAGTGCCTCGGCCACCGCAACCTACCAAGGCCACTTGCACTGTTTCACCCCCTTGAGCGTGCACATGAGGCAAGGACACCCCGGCGAGGGCACCGGCAGCCGTCGCCTTGCTGGTTGTCTTGAGAAATTCACGGCGATTGGGTTGAGCCGCATCACCCTTTTTGGAAGATTCTTTCATATCCTTCTACTTTCTGGTCATGAGTTTGATACTGATTGCGAGGAACTTGTAAAAAGTATCCGTTGATTTGACGGGCTTTGGCAAGCAATTGTTCACCCTAAGTCCTGTCAAACGTGAGGAACGAGCAAGCACTTCCCATTTCAAGGTTGAACGGGCGCCGGAAAAAACAATTCGGGTGTCGAAATATCTTTTTTGACTTTCAGACCTATCCAATGCCCACCCGCGGCATGGGCGGGAAATCCACAGGCAATGGCAAATTTCCCTGCCTCGTCCACCACAAAAGTGAAGGAGTCTTCCTTGACCAAACCTTTCAGGGGCTCCTTGGAAGCTCCACCCTCAAAATAAGGCTCTCCAACCTGCAATTTGCGAGTCATGACCTCCTCCACTACAACGGCGCTGTGAGGAACCGGGCTCATGTTCTTGAAGGAAACGGTCACCTTCCAACCCAGAGGGATGGTGTAATAGGCCTTTCCCTTGAAGTGCCCATTGAAATTCATCCCATAGTTGGCATCATTGTAGGTTGCCATAATGGAAAGGGTCACATGCCGAGCATCCTGATCCACCTGGATGAAGTCATCGACCTGCTCGGGCCCCGGCGAGGCAAGTTTGCGCCCCGTGGCAGGATGATCTCCATGATCCACATCTGCCTGCAGAAACCCGGTAGTCCACCCTGGGACGGAGAACAGCAAGGCCCAAGCGAAGCTCAAGCTCATGAGGGATGAAGCGTGCCAATGCATGGTATGCCCGAATGCTTTCTGATCACCAACCAAGAGCGGCTACTGTGCTGCAACTGACTTGGTTTTTTCCACCAAACGCCACAAGGCACCAGGTTCGCTATCGTAAGGATTGACAGGCCCTCCATAGTTGGAAGTCGCCGTTGTGAGGTAAAGGGTGCCATCTTCGTCTTCACCCGCACCGGTAGGCCGCACTTCGGTATCCAACAACTCTTGCATTTGCCACAGGCCTGACTTGTCGCGCTCCATGCCCCAGACCTTGCCAGAGCCCCAATCCGCCACGAAGTAGACACCATCCATGGA
>Ga0181582_10000994_pt1 | contig 21476 bp, 18 predicted proteins | sample 071ome_32_FD_132438 | JGI IMG/M metagenome (GOLD analysis project Ga0181582, IMG submission 132438) | Coastal salt marsh microbial communities from the Groves Creek Marsh, Skidaway Island, Georgia - 071405AT metaG (megahit assembly) | ecosystem: Environmental > Aquatic > Marine > Intertidal...
CGGTGTCGGCATCGGGTACTTCGTCGGAAACCGCAACGCCTCGGTCTCGTACAACGCCGCCGACGTGGGGTTCCTCCAGGACATGCGCTACCACCACGAGCAGGCTGTCGACATGGCCTTCTTCTATCTCACGTCGGTCGACGAACCGCTCCCCCGACTCGAGCTCTACGCCAAAGAAATCTTGTACTCCCAGCAACTCGAGGTCGGTCTCATGATCGAGCTGCTCCGTAGTTTTGGTGAATCCGAGGCCAACGACACCGGAACCGCCATGGCCTGGATGGGGACACCAGTCCCCCTCGACGACATGGACGGCCTCGCCACCCAAGACGAGTTGAACGACTTCGCGCGGGCCGACGGCGTCGATGCATCGATCGCTTTCGCCACCTTGATGCTCGACCACCATCTCGGTGGCATCCACATGGCCGAGTACGTGCGCGACGCCGGACGAAACCCGTCGGTCCGGGTTCTCGCCGAATCGATGATTCGTGGTCAGACCGGCGAGGTCACCGAGATCTCCGCCGTCCTCCAGGAGTTGAAGGGCTGAAACGTCTCACTGCCGCACTGATCGGATTTCTGGCCGCCTGTGGGGGCGCCGACCTCACCTTGCTCGACAGCCGCGACATCGACGACGCGACATCGGTTCGATTCGGCAGCTGGAGCGACACGACCGACTACACCGAGTTCCTCGACGCAGCCATCGCCGACATCGAAGACTTCTGGTCGAGTGAATATCCGCTTCTCTACGGGGACGACTATCCGCCCCTACTGGGTGGCGTGCACGGCCACCGACAGGATCGACGCACCAAACTCCCGACAGGGTGTTCGTTCAACGGCGACTACGCCGACGTGGAAGAGAACGCCTTCTATTGCGATGAGGGCGACTTCATCGTCTTCGACGACGAGATCCTCTTTCCGTCCTTCGCCGACGAGTTCGGAGTGGTGGTCGTCGGGGTGATCATGGCGCACGAATGGGGTCACGTGATCCAGTCGCCGCTACGCAACGACATTCTCGACAGCCGAATCAACACCACTCTCGAGCTACAGGCCGACTGTTTCGCCGGCGCCTGGACCGCTCGCGTACGCCGGGACGGAGTGGGGGGTCGATCGGTCACCGATCGAGACATCACGGCGTCATTGCTCGGCCTCGTCCAACTGGGCGACCGGCCCGGCGACCGTGCTGACGATCCGGCCGCTCACGGTTCAGCCTTCGATCGAGTGAGCGCGTTCCAGGAGGGATTTCTCGGCGGTGTCGGACCCTGCGCCGGCTACGAGAACGAGGCCCCCGTCCCGCTCCAGTTCGGCTTCACCGTCGAGGAGCTGTCCCGACCCAACCCGAGCGACTTCCCTTTCGATGCCGAAATGTTCGAACTTTTGACCGGCGATCTCGACCTCTATTGGAGCGCCGTCCTCCCCTCGTGGTCCACTCCGACCGTTTCGATCGACGGCGATCCACCGTGTGGCGATCGGCAACCGGTGACTCTCGGTGTGGAGATCTGCGCCTCCCCACTCACGATCGTCGTCGATCCGGACCTCATGCTCGACGTGTACAGCAGCACACCGGGTGACTTCGCCGTCGGATATCTGCTGGCCGTCGGCTACGGCGAACTCGTGCAGGTCACTCTCGATCTCGAACTCGACGGTGAGCTCGGCCATCTCTTGAATGATTGCCTCGCTGGCGCGTGGTCGGGCGACATCTTGCCCCTCAATGACGAGCCAGTCGTTCCGCCGAGCGAGGACAACCCGCGTATCTCGCTGTCACCGGGCGATCTCGACGAAGCGATCAGAACCATCATCTCGATCGGCGACGTCTCGGCCGACATCGACGAATACGGCAGTCCGTTCGAGAAAGTGGACGCATTTCGTCAAGGGGTGTTCAACGGCGTCGCGGCCTGCCTCGGCTGAGACGCGTCACACTCTGTACATCAAGGAGTCGACGACTCCGCGGCGGGAGGGGACGGGGCAGGGGCAGGTGCAGCCGTTGTCGACGTCGTCGACGTGGTTGACGTGGTCGATGTCGTCGACGTGCTCGACGTGGTCGATGTCGTCGTCGTGTAGTTCGGATCGCGCCAGTTGAACCGCGGCAACTGCGAACCGTAGGCCTCGGGCTCTTTGACGCCGTCCCACACGAAGACCTGATCACCAAGCGATACGAGCGACTGGTAATAGTCGGAAATGTGCATCGGAATACGAATACATCCGTGCGAGGCCGGATTCAACGGCACTTCCTGCGCACCGTGGACGGCGATCCCGTAGTTGAAGTACACCGGGTTGTACATGCCCCCGAGTTGACTCTCGCGTCGACCCTCCACCAGCCGGTCGTACCGATACACACCGCCCGGTGTCCAGGACAGTCCGCACCACCCCTCGTTGATGGGCTCGAGCCCGTCCTCGTTACCGCGCTCACCCGGGTCGATCGTCACCTCTTCGCACCATTCTTGGTCGTCACCCGAGGAGATGTGGGTGACCAGCACCGTCTCGTCTCGATGGAACACGACCAGAACCTGTTCGGGGAGGTAGATCTCGGTGTGGTCGGGTGTCGAGTCCGGACGCCGCGGTGTGATCACGATCGGATCCTGCATGCGACTCCACATCTCCGGAGTCACGCGCCCGGTCACCTGATCTCGCGGTACGCCCATCACCAACTTCTCGAACGCCCAGACCGCCTGTTGAGTTCTTTCACCGAAGGCACCGTCGGCCACCCCGGGATCGAACTTCAACGCGAGAAGTCGGTCCTGAATCAACTTCACCTCAGGTCCGGCCGCACCTCGTCCAAAGGTCTGCGACAGAGGCAGTTTGACGATCGGAGTCTCCGTGCTCTCGGTGACGACCTGGGGGGTGGTCGAATTGGTGACCACCGGCGGTACGGATCCCGGGTCGTCACGTCCATCGGCCACCACTCCGACAGCGATCACCCCGATCAGAACTGCCGCGGCCCCGATGGCCGGGTACCAACGATTCAGCTCCGACGAGGCGCGGTCCGATCGGGCCGTCGTTCGGCGTCGAGAGGAACCCTCATTCACCGCGCCGAGGCTACCTGTGGCTGCCGTGACGTCGAGGTCGGGAACGTGTGTCGTTCACCTCGTCGATCGAGACTGATCAACGGGAAACGGCAGGCCGAATCGCCCGCAGTTCTCTCCTCAGTTGCCACATCTCACGGAGGATCTTCACGATGACCGACGGCGACGACAAGGTCGACACGCCACGCGTCCGCGGGAAGTAGTCGACACCGAATTGCACGATGTGATAGCCGAATTTGTGGGCTCGGACGACCAGCTCGGCATCGATGAACGAACCTTCCGATTTCAATTCCACGTGGTCGAAAATACGACGACGGCAAAGTTTGAAGGCGAAGTTGACGTCACGCATCTTCAGTCCGAAGAACACTCGCACCAACGCGTTGTAGAAGAACGAGTAGACGGTCCTCACGTAGCCCTCACCCGTGCGGTCGAGGCGATACGCGCTCACCACGTCGGCTTCGTAGTGCCGCATGAGCCGACAGGCTTTCTGGAGTTCGTCCATGTCGAACGGAAGATCGGCGTCGGTGTACAAGACAAGGTCGCCGGTCGCCGCTGCAAATCCGGTCTTGATCGAGCCACCGAGCTTTCGATTCTTCGGATGGTGCACCACACGCACCCGCGGATCGACTGCTGCGATCTCATCGGCCAGACGACCCGTGGCATCGGTCGAAGCATCATCGACCACAACGATCTCGTAGTCGGCCACCTCACCAGACGCGATCAGGGCCTCGGCCGCCTCACGAGCAGCCTGCAGCGTCCGATCGATGTACTCCTCCTCGTTCCACATCGGAAAGAAGAGCGTCAACTTCTCGAAGTGAGCGGATCGCGCGTCCGAGGCCACGAAAACACGCTATCGGTGGCCTCGACACCTGTCGACGCGACGTCGGGTCGATACGAACGTCACCTAGCGTGTAGGCGTGCTTCCTCCTCCCGACCCCGAGACGACTCGACGACGTCGAGCACTTCTCGCCGATCACGGACACACCCACCGATTGCCACCGAGCTGGTCGCGCGTGGTCGGCGCCGGATGGGTTGGCCTCACGCTCGGATTGGCAAGTGTCGGCGCATCGTCTCAAGTGATCGGTCGACCGGTCTGGTGGGCCGACGACATCCGCTGGGGGACCGTCGGTGTCATCGTCACCGTCTTCGTCGTGTTCGCTCTGTGCACGGGTATCACGGTGTGGGCGTTCCTGAGCGGACCTTTCATCCCTCAGGTTTCGGCGGTCGGAGGACTGTTGCTCGCCGCGAGTGCTCTCGCCGACCGAGATTCGTCACCGGGTGGCGCCGTGGTGACCGGAGCTCTCGCCGCCAGTGCGCTTCTGCTCGGACTCGGATCGTGGTCGGGTCGACGTCAATTGGGGGACGTCGACAATCGGGCAGCGAGTTCGGCGAGTACGGCCGACTGAGTCCCGACCTCCGGACCGGCACCGGGACGCGAACGTCGCACGTGTTCGAGGGCGTCGACGAGCGATCGACCGTCGTGCAAGCACATCGCCACGGCAAGAGTGCCGGCTCGTCCCATACCGGCTCCGCAATGGGCGACGACGTGCCGACCGCTGCCAAGACGCGACCACACGTCGGCGTACAGCTCGACGGCTCGCTCGATATCGGGGGACGACAGATCGTGGACCGGAAACCAGAGAGCACTGGGTGACGATCGCAACCACGTCACGTAACCGGGATACCGATCGGCGATCTCGTGCTCTTCGACGAGACAGACCACGTCGACCTCGGCTGAAGAAACGGCGATCCGGTGGAACAGGGCGTCGGGATCGGGGGCAATTGCGTGCTTGCCACAGATCCACAGCGATCCGAGGCCATGTCGTAGATCGACGCGATGCACGCCACCGTCGAGGTTCACGAATCGACCATACAGAAGGCCTGGTGTCGACGCCGATAGCGTTATTCGCATGTCCGCTTCTCAGCCGTCGCAGCGCGTCCTCACGTCACTTCCGGTCGGCGAACGCGTCGGAATCGCCTTCTCCGGCGGGCTCGACACGTCGGCAGCCGTCGCCTGGATGCGCAACAAGGGAGCCGTCCCGTACGCCTACACCGCCGACCTCGGTCAACCCGATGAGCCCGAACTCGACCAGGTGCCAGGTCGCGCCCGGCAGTACGGGGCCGAACAGGCGCGTCTGGTCGATTGTCGGGCCGAACTCGTCAAGGAGGGCCTCATGGCCCTCCAGTGCGGTGCCTTCCACGTGACCACCGCCGGGAAGACCTACTTCAACACGACCCCACTCGGGCGGGCGGTCACCGGAACTCTGCTGGTGCGAGCCATGCAGTCCGACGGCGTCGACATCTGGGGCGACGGATCCACCTACAAGGGCAATGACATCGAGCGCTTCTATCGGTATGGACTGCTCGTGAATCCGAAGCTACGCATCTACAAGCCGTGGCTCGACGAGACCTTCGTCGCCGAACTCGGCGGGCGTACCGAGATGAGCGAGTTTCTGAAGGCGCACGACCTCCCCTATCGCGACAGCACCGAAAAGGCCTATAGCACCGACGCCAACATCTGGGGCGCCACTCACGAAGCAAAACTTCTCGAGGAGCTCTCAACACCGATGGACATCGTCGAACCGATCATGGGCGTCGCCCACTGGCGCGACAACGTGTCGATCGAACCCGAAGTTGTGTCGGTACGTTTCCACGAAGGTTGGCCGGTAGCTCTCAACGGTCAGGAATTCAGCGATCAGGTCGAAATGGTCCACGAGGCCAACCGGATCGGCGGTCGACACGGACTCGGAATGTCCGACCAGATCGAGAATCGCATCATCGAGGCCAAGAGTCGCGGCATCTACGAATCGCCCGGACTCGCTCTCTTCCACATCGCCTACGAACGTCTCGTCACCGCCATTCACAACGAAGGCACGATCGAGAACTATCGCACCATGGGCCGCCGACTCGGGCGTCTGTTGTACGAGGGTCGCTGGTTCGATCCGCAGAGTCTCATGCTGCGCGAACCGATCATGCGTTGGGTCGGCTCTGCCATCACTGGCGAGGTCACGCTGCGTCTACGACGAGGCGACGACTACACGATCCTCGACACGAGTGGACCGCATCTCACGTATGCACCCGATCGTCTCAGCATGGAACGCGTGGAGGATCAAGCCTTCGGACCACTCGATCGCATCGGTCAACTCACCATGCGTAATCTCGACATCGAGGACAGCCGAGCCAAACTCGACGTCTATCGATCGGCCGGCACACTCGGTCCGGGCTCGTCGGGATTGCTCGAACTGGAGTGACGACACGGTCCCGTCAGGTCGACACGATCACCGACGAGCCATGCCCGAACAAACCTTGATTGGCCGTGATGCCGACGCGTGCGCCTTCGACCTGACGTTCGGCGGCCTGACCTCGCAGCTGCCACACGACCTCACACACCTGGGCGATGGCCTGCGCCGGAATCGCCTCGCCGAAACACGAGAGTCCACCGCTCGGATTCACCGGAACGCGGCCACCGATGGTGGTCGCCCCGGAGCGGAGGAGACCTTCGGCTTCGCCCGGCGCGCACAGACCCAGATGTTCGTACCAGTCGAGTTCGAGGGCCGTCGACAGGTCGTACACCTCGGCCAGTGACACGTCGGAGGGACCAACTCCGGCCTCTTCGTACGCGTTCCAGCAAATCGAGTCCTTGAAACCACGTGCTGGTGGCGCGACCACGGCCGATGAGTCGGTGGCGAAGTCGGGCAATTCGAGGATCGTCTGCGGATAGGTCGGCGTCACGGTGCTCACAGCGCGAATTCGCGGCACTCCCTTCAGCGATCCGAGGCGCTTCTCGGCGAACTCGCGCGACGCGACGATCATCGCTGCTGCACCGTCGGACGTGGCGCAGATGTCGAGGAGTCGCAGTGGATCAGAGACGACCGGACTGTTGACCACGTCGTCGACCGTGTTCTCCTTGCGGAAGCGAGCGTTCGGATTGTGAAGTCCGTGACGAGAGTTCTTGACCTTCACCATGGCGAAGTCCTCCGCCGTCGCACCATAGAGATCCATACGCCGACGAGCGAACAATGCGAAGTACACCGGATTGGTCGCTCCGAGAAGATGGAACCTCAGCCAGTCGGGATCGTTCTTGCGGTCGCCGCCCACCGGCGCGAAGAAGCCTTTCGGTGTGGTGTCGGCGCCGATCACGAGTGCGACGTCGCTGAAGCCGGCCAATATCGATGCTCTCGCCGACTGCAGCGCCTGGGCTCCGCTCGCACATGCCGCATAACTGGACGACACGCTGACGCCAGTCCATCCGAGCTTCTGGGCGAATGTCGAACCGGCGATGAATCCGGGATAGCCGTTACGGATGGTGTCGGCACCGGCGACGTACTGGATGTCGCGCCATTCGAGCCCGGCATCGGCCAACGCGGCGCGCGCGGCCACCATTCCGTACTCGGTGAAGTCGTTGCCCCATTTGCCCCACGGGTGCATACCCACACCCATCACCACGAGATCTCGGTCGGACATCACTTGCCCCCTTCAGTCGCTGGGGCCCACACGTAGACCATGTGCTCGGTCACGGTGCCGTCCTCGTTGTCGTCGCGATAGAGAACGTCGGTCTCGAGTTGCATCGCCATCCCCACTCGCAGATCGGCGGCCAGAACCCCCTTCGGCGCCTGACCGAGAACGATGATGCCCTCCTTGTCCAATTGAACGGCGACGAGCGCGTACGGCTCGAAGGGATCACTCGCCTTGAAAGGAGGCGGTGGCGCGTAACGGTTCTCGACGTAACTCCACACCGTGCCGCGACGACTGAGGGGCGTGAGCGACAGCGAGCCCGATGCACAGGCCGGGTTCGGGCAGTTCTCGGTCCGAGGGGGGAACACGTATGTTCCACAGCCGTCACATTTGGCACCGATGAGGTGGGCGTCGTCGTCGAGGGTGAACCATCCGTCGACGGCTGGAACCCTGGTGATTCGGGGGGTGTTCGTCACGTGTTCAGACTAATCAGCGACGGCGTCGAGGAAGGGAAGCAGCTCCGCCGCAACAATCGCGGTCAGATCGACAGGATCCATGTGAACGCCATCTCCTCGCAGGCTCCCCGGTCCCTCGCGTTCGTTCTCGTAACGCGCGACGATCGAGGCCCAGTCGAAGAGCTCGATGGTCGGCCAACGTTCGGCGTAGCCCACCATGAGTTCGTTCCAACCGGCCACGCGGTCGGGTTGGGCGAATCTCGCTCCACCGAGTGCTCCGCCGTAAACGAGTGGACTACTGAAAAAAACGAGTCGAGCGTCGGCAGCGACGGCTGCGTCGACGAGACCTTCGACAGCGACGTCGTGACGCGACACGAATTCATCGTCATCGAACACGAACCAGTCACCTTCGGGTTCGTATCGCTGTTCCGATTGCTCGGGAACCGACACGATCACCAGAACGACATCGGAGTCCTCCACCATCGGCACCCATTCGTCGAGACTGGGACAGGAGGTCATGTCGAATTCGACTCCCTCCCACCAGCGGACTTCCGACGCTTCGACGATCGGGCAGTTGCGCCCCCCAGCCCACACGACGCTGTACCGATCTCGTGCGACCGCGTTCAACGATTCGGCCACGCCGTACGACACGCTGTCACCGATCACCGTCACTCGTCGACGAACGTCGCGCTCTTCGAGACCAGCCACGAGTAGATCGAACTCCTCGAACACCGTTGAAGGTTGGGTGGGGTCGACATAGGCGGCAGTGGTACGTCGCGCGCCGATGTCGGCAATACGATTCCCCAATTCATCACCCGGAGAACGATCGAGAAGCAAAGTGGGGCGACTGTCGATGAGTGAGGCCAGTTGCTCGGCGTAACCACGTGGAACGGTGAATCGTCGTTCCAAGAGCCCGGGGAACTCCGCCGAACGAGGATCCATCGGATCTCCGATCATCGCCTCGATCAATCTCCGTTCAGCGGCACCGAATCCGATGACGAGTACGTCCGTGTCGCCATCCAGTTCAAGGAGCTCGTCGAGAGGCAGACATCCTGCTCGCGTCCCTCCGGACAGCCGAAGCGGGCAATCGGCCGCCGTTCGATCCACGATCTCGACATCGTCCGACACATGACTTTCCAGGAGTACCGACAGCGTGGTGTCGGAACCGAGAACCGAAATGCGCAGTGACGGGGTGCCCGTGCCGGCTCCGGTCGATTCGTTCATCGTCGGGTCGGTGTCGAAATCGACAACTTGTTCGGGTGCATCGAGCCCGGCCAACGCAACCGGCATCGAACGCGGGACAAAAGCGATCGTCACTACGACGAGAACAACGGACGTAACCATCGATACGACCGCAATCTTCGACCGACTCAGAACCCGACGTCGACGAATGGGCTGCTCGATCACGCGGAACGAGACGACTGCGACGGCGAAGGCCGCCACGAGGCGGATGACGTCGAGGACCCACCCGTCGACGTTCATTCTCTCGGGAGTCATGGCCACGAAGATCGGCCAGTGATAGACGTACGCGCCATAACTGATCTTTCCGATGGCCACGATCGGACGCCATGACATGACCGAGTTCACTGGCCCCGGCACCAGCGTGCCGAGGATCACAAGAGCCGACAGGAGCGAAAAGATCGGCAGGCCTCCCCCGTAGACGATCGAGTCACTCGTCCGCACCGAACCGACGGCGAGCAGAACGACAATCGCCGCCAGCGACGAGACCGACGCCAGAACTCGCGCCGAACCTCGGCCGATCGACCTTCCGATCGGCATGGCCAACGCGAGCAACGATCCGACCAATAGTTCGAAGGCTCGGATGTGCGTGCCGTAGTAGACGGCGAGCCGCGAGTCGGTCGCCAGTCCGATCACGAGACTTGCCAGTGCCAGTCCGAACAGGACGACGGCGAGCAGTCGTCGACGACGGAGGTACAGAAGTCCGGCGAAAATCAACGGCAGAACGACGTACAGCTGCTCCTCGATGGCGAGAGACCAAAAGTGCTGAACGGGAGATGCGGCGGAGGTGAACAGCTCCTCGTACGAGTTTCCCGTGGAAGCGAACCGCCAGTTCGCTGCGTAGCCCAACGAGGCCCAGAGATCGCCGCGAAGTCGCGGTCCGTCGAAAATCGACGTGGTGACCGACACCACGGCGAGCACCGCCAACGCGAACAACGATGCGGGCATGAGACGACGAAGTCGACGCGACCAGAATCCGATCAGATCGACGCGACCGTCGTGGTCGAACTCTCGAAGTACGAGCTGGGTGATCAGATACCCCGACAACGTGAAGAACAGCGAGACGGCCAGCATTCCGCCGGGCACGATCGACCACTCGAGGTGATAGAGCACGACGAGCACGAGGGCCAGACCGCGCACGCCATCGAGGCCAGCGACGTAGGGAAGACCCCGTGAACTCGTGGTCGTGGCGCTCACGTCGTCCTCACCTCTCGGCAGTGTACGAGTACCTTTCACGACTCACCGAGCGAATGTGACGGGGCGTCAGATTTCACGGATCAGCCGACTAGGGTGCGAGACGCCATGGATCTGCGTGAGACCCCCGACCAATCAGCGTTCCGCGCCGAGGCACGGACGTGGCTCGCGGCCAACGTGCCGAGCGAACCCCTCGAGAGTTTCGACACCGAAGTCGGCTTTGCGCAGCATCGCGAGTGGGAACGCAAGCTCTCGGAAGGACGCTGGTCGGCAGTCTCGTGGCCCGAGAAGTACGGCGGCCGTGGCGCCGACTACATCCACTGGCTCATTTTCGAAGAGGAGTACTACCGCTCCGGGGCACCGGGGCGTGTCAACCAGAACGGCATCTTCCTACTCGGCCCAACGATCATGGAAGTGGGAACCGAGTCCCAGAAGGATCGCTTTCTGCCCACGATGTCCTCCAGCGAGATCGTGTGGGCTCAGGCGTGGAGCGAACCAAACGCCGGAAGCGACTTGGCCGGTATCCGCAGCAAAGCAACTCGGGATGGCGACGAATGGATCCTGAACGGGCAGAAGATCTGGGCCAGTCGTGCCGTCTGGGCCGACTGGTGTTTCGGCATCTTTCGCACCGATCCGGCCGCCGAACGCCACCGTGGACTCACGTTCATTCTGTGTCCGCTCGATCTTCCCGGCATCACTGTTCGCCCGATCGCCCAGCTCGACGGAGACACCGGCTTCGCCGAGATCTTCTTCGACGACGTCCGCGTGCCGGTCGAGAACACCCTCGGTGAGGTCGACAAGGGGTGGGGTGTCGCCATGGCGACGGCCGGTTTCGAGCGCGGCGTGAGTCTGCGAAGCCCGGCTCGTTTCACCGAAGCAGCCAACCGCCTCGTCCACTTGTGGCACACGTATGCCGATCCGAGCGACACGGCCCTCGCCGACGCCGTGACCGATGCATGGATGCAGGCCGAGGGGTACCGACTGCACACGTATCAGACCGTCACTGGAATGCTCGAAGGTCGACCCATCGGAGCCGAAGCAAGTCTCAACAAGATCTTCTGGAGCGAGATGGACGTTCGTATCCACGAAATCGCTTTGCAGATCATCGGCCCCGAAGCCGAACGCATGAGTGGACCCAACGAAAGATGGGTCGACGGCTTCCTCTTCTCGCTGAGTGGCCCGATCTATGCCGGAACCAACGAGATCCAGCGCAACATCATCGCCGATCGTGTGCTGCAGTTGCCGAAAGGGGCCTGAGCCGTGAAATTCTCGTTCACCGACGATCAGCGCCTCTTCGCCGAAGGACTACGCGATTTGCTCGACAACGAATGCCCGTCGTCGGTCGTACGACAGACCTGGGAGAACGGTTCGGGCCACTCCCCCGAACTCTGGGCCAAGCTCGGCGACATGGGTGTCCTCGGACTCCTCGCGTCCGAGGAACACGGCGGAATGGGCGGGAGTCTGGTCGATGCCGTGTTGTTGTTTCAGGAACTCGGGCGCGCCGCTGCTCCCGGACCGGTTCTCGAACATATGGCGGTGGCCGCTCCCCTCCTTGCGCCGTCCGTCCCGGGCGTCGTCGACGGTTCGACGATCGCCACGGTCGCGATCGACTCGTCTCCCTATGTCGCACACGCCCACGTTGCCGACGTGATCGTTGCGCGCGACGGCATCCTCTCTGACTTCTCGTCGACCGACGTCGACGGCATCGACGGCGGCCGGCGCATCGCAACCGTCACCGGCGGTACCTCAAACGCTCTCGACGTTCCCGTCGAACGAGCCTTCGACACCATGGCGGTCGCCTCAGCCGCCTACATGATCGGACTCGGCGAGCGCATGATCGACATCGCAGCCGAGTACGCCCGTCAACGTGAACAGTTCGGCAAGCCAATTGGCTCGTTCCAGGCCGTCAAGCACCTCATGTCGGATGCTCTCTTGAAGGTCGAGTTCGCCAAAGCCCCCACCTACCGCGCTGCATGGAGTCTGGCCAACGACGAGCCGACGGCATCACGTGACGTGAGCATGGCCAAGGCTCTCGCCGGCGAGGCCGCCTATCGCGCGAGCCGTGGTTCGATGCAGGTTCACGGAGGTATCGGCTACACGTGGGAGGCCGACCTGCAACTCTTCATGAAGAAGGCCTGGGCGCTGTCTCGAACCTACGGCGATTCGACGTGGCATCGCCGCCGGGTGAGCGCGAGCGTTCTCAGCCGGTGAACCGACTCAATCGGTGAACGGAGCCCCGGCGACCGCCAGCACCGTCTCGACGGCGAATCCGTTGTTGAATCCCGAGACATCACCGGTGATCGACGATTCGGGCACGGTGCTCGCGCAGTCCTGGATGCCGTAGTCGCCGACGGCGATCGACTCGATGACCACCTCGACGACGCCGCGCACGCTCGTACCGTCGGCACACGTAGGAACGTTGATGCTCGTGAACGATTCGAGCGGCTCGCCACCCTCTCGCGCCAGAAGTTCGTCTCGGTGCTCGGTGATCCACTCGAGAGCCAGTTCGACGCCCGGCGAGTAGTCGATGGACTCACCTACACCGTGACTGACAGCAAGTGACGGGACACCGCGAAGCGCGGCCGCACGAGCGGCACCGACCGTTCCGGAGAATCCGGCGATCTCGAGAGCAATGTTCTGGCCTTCATTGATTCCCGACACCACAAGGTGTGGCATCTCGTCGACACCATTGCGTTCGAGGGCCCACACGATCGAGTCGGCTGGGAATCCGTCGACTGCGGTGGCGGGATACCCACTCGCCAGACTCACGGCCGACGACAGCAAGTCACCTTCAGTGGTATTGCCCCCGGTTCCGCTCTGATTGGCGAGTGGTGCCACCACCGTCACCTCGACGTCGGGGAGCATGAGCAGGCCTTCCACCAAAGCATCAATTCCCTCTGCGTCGTACCCGTCGTCATTGGTGACGAGGATGCGCAACACCTCGGGAGCAGCCACAGTGGTCGGGGCACTCGTCGGAGCCTCGGAGGTCGGCGCCATCGTGGTGTCGGGTGCCGACTCCTCCACCGGTACTGCCGTCGACACGGCTTCGGCCTCGTCCGATCCTCCACCGCCACACGACGAAAGTGTCGCCACGAGAATTGCCGCCAACATCGACTTCGAACCTGTCCGCATGAAGGCAAATGTAGGCGACGAGGTTCGAGCGACTAGAACGAAGTCGATGGATCGCACCGCTCGCCTCGTCCCCACTCTTCTGGTCGGTGTCGGCGCCGGAATTCTGTCGGGCCTCTTCGGCGTGGGAGGTGGCATTCTCGTCGTGCCCGCACTCGTGATGATCCTCGGATTCGACCAACGTTTGGCCAGCGGAACTTCACTCGGAGCAGTGTTCCCGATTTCGCTCGCGAGTCTCGTGACCTACTGGTCGAACCACAATGTCGACTGGGCGATGGCACTCTGGCTCGCGATCGGGGCCGTCACCGGCGCCGTGTACGGGACCAAGTTGATTCACCGACTCCCGCGCCACGTGCTCGGCTACTTGTTCTCCGCTGTCCTCGTGGTCACCGCCATTCGTCTCTACATTCCGACCGCTGCCGACGGCCGCGGCGACCTCGGATTCTGGGGTGCTGCCGCTCTCGTCGTTCTCGGATTCCTCACGGGCGTCTTGGCTGGACTGCTCGGAATCGGGGGTGGAGTGATCATGGTGCCGATCATGATCGTGCTCTTCGGCGAGATCCCGGTGATCGCCAAAGGAACTGCAGTGGCGGTGACCAGTCCGACGGCCCTGTCCGGGACGTTGCGAAATTTGCGGGCCCGGAACATCGATGTGAAGGTTGCGATTGTGGTCGGCCTGGCCGGAATCCCGACTGCCATCTTCGGCAGCCTCGTCGCCGACACGATGAGCAAGGACCTGTCGAACGCGCTCTTCGCCACACTCGTGCTGGCAGTGGCGTCGAAGATGCTGTGGGACCTGCGTCGCAACTCAGCCGCGTGACGCGACCGCATCCGCGAGTGCATCGAGCATTCGTGGGTCACTCGTTGCCGGCACCACGATGAACTCGTCGGCTCCTTGGGCTTCGACCGCGTCGAGCAGATCGACGAGCCGAGAGGCGTCATGCAACGGCATCGCTGCGGCAAGAGATGCAGCGAGATCGGGCGAGAACACTCGCAGGTAGGCCTCGGCGAAGTCGTGAAGGGTGCGATGGGAATCGTCACCGAGGGCAACGAACGATCCAGTGACGAGACGCGGCGTGTCGACACGACCAGCTTGCTTCCATGCAGCCTCGGTCTGACGGAACAGCTGTCCTGATTCGGCCGAATCACCGAGCAAGGTGAAACCACTCACACCGCTGGCCCACTGCGCGGCGCGAGCAAGCGATTTCGGCCCCATCGCTGAGGCCAGGATCGGTGGCCCACCCGACTGAACCGGTTCCGGACCGACGCGCTCACCATCGGCCGCCGCGCCACCGTTCCAGAGTCGTCGCAACTCGCCAACGGCCGCGTCGAGTCGACCGTGGCGTCCGGCAAAGGGCGAGCCGAGCGCGGCGTAGTCCTGCTGACGTCCACCGACGCCGACCGCGACCTCGACGCGTCCTCCCGACACCACGTCGAGTGACGCCAGCTCTTTCGCGACCATCGCCGGCGCGTGCCAGGGAAGCACCACCACGTTCACCAGGACACGAACTCGTGATGTGAGAGCTGCCGCCGCCGAGCACAACGTGAAGCCGTCCAGATTGTGGAAGGTGATGCGCTCCCCCGCCGACACACTCGAGAACGGGCCCTCGTCGATCCCCCGGCACCAGGCCAACAGGCGGTCTCGGTCGAGGCCAGTCGCCATCTGTGGAAGGGCCACCCCGACGGTCATGCGGTGAGAGCGCGACATGCTCCAACTCTCCCCCATGAACCCCGAATCCTCCAATTCACCTGGGCCGACGCAGAATCTGACACACCGTCAGATTTCGGTGCTACCCTCGGCGACATGCGCGAACTGCCCAAAATCATCTCGGTCGACGACCACGTGACCGAACCGGCGACCGTCTGGACCGACCGCCTTCCGAAGAAGTACCACGACGTGGGTCCGCGTATCGAGCGTCTTCCCGTGAGGGAGATGACCTTCGTCGGCGGCAAGTTCACGGCGATTCCGGGCGTCAAAGGCGAAGAGGGTCCGCTCGCCGACTGGTGGTTCTACGAAGACCTGCGCCGTCCGCTCACCCGTCTCGACACCGCAGTCGGTTTCGAACGCGACGAAGTGACCGTCACTGGCATCACCTACGACGAGATGCGCCAGGGCAGCTACAAGTTGAAGGAACGACTCGACGACATGGATGTCGCCGGTATCGAGGCGTCGCTCTGCTTCCCCACGTTCCCGCGCTTTTGCGGACAGACGTTCTACGAGGCGCAGGACAAAGAACTCGCCATGCTCGGCGTATACGCCTACAACGACTGGATGTACGAGGAATGGTGCGGCGAATCGGGCGGACGCATGTTGCCTCTCGGTCTCATTCCGCTCTGGGATCCGGTGGCCGCCGCCGCCGAGATCCGTCGCAATGCGGCGCGCGGATTCCGCGCCGTGGCCTTCAGCGAGATCCCATCGAACCTGAATCTGCCGAGCATTCACGATGCCGACGGTTACTGGTTGCCGTTCTTCGAAGCCTGTAACGAGACGGGAACCGTCATCTGTATGCACATCGGTTCGGGCTCCAAGATGCCGAGCACATCCCCCGACGCTCCCGCGGCTGTTGGCTCCACTTTGACCTTCGCCAACTGTTGCTTCAGCATGGTCGACTGGCTGATGAGCGGTCACTTCACCCAGTTCCCCGACCTGAAGATCGCCTACAGCGAAGGCCAGATCGGCTGGATTCCCTACATCCTCGAGCGCGCCGACCGCGTGTGGGAGGACAACCGCGGTTGGGGTGGCATCGCCGACAAAGTGCTCGAACCGCCGTCACAGTTGTTCAAGAAGCACGTTTACGGATGCTTCTTTGACGATCCGCACGGTCTGCGCTCACTGGTCGAGATCGGTGAAGACAACGTCACCTACGAGTGCGACTATCCGCACTCCGACTCGACGTGGCCGCACACCGCCAAGATCGCGCACGAGCAGACGCTCGGCCTCACCGACGAGCAGGTGTACAAGGTGTTGCGCGGCAACGCGATCAAGATGCTCGGCATCACCCACCTCGTCTGACGCAGCGAGGTCAATCCTGATAGATGGTGGTGCGACGGACACGTCGTCGCTGCCCGGCGTAGTCGTTCACTGCGTAGTGCATGGTGTAGCGGTTGTCCCACAGCGCCGCATCGCCAGCCGACCATTTCCATCGAATCTGATGCTCGGGTCGTTCGGCAATCGCGAAAATCGCTGCCAGCAGATTGGAGCTCTCGGTCGAACTCAAGTCGTTGATCGCCGACGTGAACCCTCGATTGACGAAGAGCACCGGATCACCCGTTTCGTGATGAGTAATGACCATGGGGTGCGACGTCGTCCCCGTCAAGGGAGGACGACCGTGCACCGCTGTCAATTCACCGATCAGTCGTCGGATCGGCTCGCTCAGCGACTCGTATGCTCGCATCTGGTTCGACCACATCGTGTCACCACCGGAGGTCGCTGGGATTTCCATGCAGAGGAGCGAACCTTTCGGCGGATTTGCCGCAAAAGTGACGTCAGTGTGCCAAACCGCCGTCTGTCGGGCATCGAATCGGTCGGTGCCGGAGTCGAGGACCAGGATCTGAGGAAAGCCTTCCTCGGCGAGAGTCGGTGACTTTCGGTAGTCGCTGTCGGTCTCGGTCGTGGCGGCCAGGCGCGACCCGAAGCGAGCCGCCAATCGCACTTGATCGGCCGGACTCAGGTCGATGGCCGGAAAGAACAGAACGAGAAAACGACTCCACAGGGCTGCGAGTTCGGCAGCGACGTCCGACAGATCGCCGTCTGACAGGGACGGAACGTCGAGACCCTCCACCACAGCCCCGAGTGCGCCTTGCAGCGGAGTCACCGAAATCTTGGAACTGACAGCTATTGACGTCACGATCAAACCGTAATCGATCACGCGAGTCGTCTCGAAGCGAATCTGACTGGCCGTCAGATTCTCCGAGCTCGCGGACTAGAGTCCGTTCGTCGACGATTCGGCTCAACGAGGGGGAACAGATGAAGGGCATCGTCTACGACGGGAGCACGGCGACACTGGTCGATGGCTTGTCCGTACGCGATCCAGGTCCGCGCGAAGTGTGGGTCGACGTCGCGGCGGCCGGTTTGTGTCACTCCGACATCTCGTACATGCACGGGTTGTATCCGGTCCCGTCCCCAGGCGTTTGCGGGCACGAGGCCGCTGGCGTCGTCGCCGCTGTGGGCAACGCGGTCACCCACGTCGCTCCCGGCGATCACGTGATCATCGCCACCCTCGCCGCCTGTGGCTTCTGCGAATTCTGCATGGACGGTAAGCCCACGTTCTGCCGCTCGACCCTTGGCAACTGGAGTCAGCCCTTCACACTCGACGGTGAACCGATCTACAACTTCGCCGCGACGAGCGCTTTCACCGAACGCACAATCGTCCGCGACGTGCAGTGCGTCAAAATCCCGAAAGACGTCCCGCTCACGTCGGCGGCCCTCGTCGGCTGCGGTGTGGTCACTGGCATGGGGGCAGTGTTCAATCGCGCCAACGTGAAGCGTGGCCAATCGGCCGTCGTCTTCGGAGTCGGTGGGGTCGGCCTCAACTGCATCCAGGCCTTGAAGGTGCAAGGCGCCACCACGATCATCGCCGTCGACACCTTGGCCGAAAAGGAAGGTCTGGCGCGCCAGTTCGGTGCCACTCACTTCCTCGACGGGCGACGTGACGACATCGTCGAGGCGATCATCGGCATTCTCCCCTATCGCGACGACATGCCGCGTGGCCCGTTCAACGCCGGAGGAGCCAACTGGGCCTTCGATTGCGTGGCCCACCCGGTCGTGACCAACAACGCTCTCGAGTGTCTCGATTGGGGCGGCACCGTGGTCGTCATCGGCGTCGCTGGACAAACCGCCGAGTTCCACGGCTTGTACGGACGTCTCACCCAGGTCGACCGGGGCATCATCGGCTGTCGCTACGGGTCGGTCAGCCCCCAACGCGACATTCCCTACATCATCGATCTCTATCGTCGGGGCGAGGTCTTGCTCGATGAACTCGTGAGCGCGACCTTCCCGATCGCCGACTGGAAGAGCGCCGTCGAGGGTCTCGAGAGCGGCTCGGTCGCCCGAGCGGTCATCACATTCTGAGATCAGGCAGAGAACAGAGTCATGGCATACCCCTCCGGAGTCCTCGACCTCGACGGCAAGACTTTGTGGCAATTGGTGTGCGAGCGCGCTCTACTCACCCCCGATAAGCAGATGGCCCGCGACGAATCAGGTCGCACACTCACTTTCGGTGCGTACAAGGACTGGTGCGAACGGGTGGCCGCCGGACTCTCGCAGTTGGGCGTCGGCAAGGGAACCAACGTCTCGTGGATCCAACCCTCTCGTTTCGAGTCGTTGGCCCTGACCGGTGCTCTGTCCCGACTGGGTGCAGTTCAGAATCCGATCCTGCCGATCTACCGCCATCGCGAAGTTTCGTTCATCACACGACAATCTCAGTGCCGAGTGCTCATCGTGCCGGGAGTCTTCCGTGGTTTCGACTTCGGCCCGATGGCACGCGAGGTCGCCGGCGAACTCGACCACGAGGTCACAGTTCTGGTGGCCGACCCCGCGCTACCCGAAGCTGACCCCGATGCCGTCGGACTACCTCCCTACGAGGCCGACCTGCACGGGTTGCGGTGGCTGTTTTATTCCTCGGGAACTACCGCCGACCCGAAGGGTGCCAAGCACAGTGACTTCAGTATGTCGGCGGCCAACGATGGCATGCAGTGGAGCATGGAGGTCGGCCCCGACGATCGGGCTGCCGTCGTGTTCCCGATCACCCATGTGGGTGGACTCATATGGTTGTTCAACGCCATGCAGACTGGCGTCGAACTTCTGATGGTCGAGACGTTCGATGCATCGACCACGCCGGCCTGGCTCGGCGCCAACGGTTGCACGTGTGCCGGAGCCGGCACCGTCTTTTGGCTCACGTATCTGAACACCCAACGTCAGCTCCCACCAGGGGAACGACTCCTACCCGACGTTCGCATCTTCAACGGTGGTGGGGCCCCGAAGCCCAAGACGTTGCACGCCGAGATGATGGACGCGTTCGGCGCGCCCCTCATCGGCGGTTGGGGACTCACGGAAGCTCCCATCAACACGATGGTTCACGTCGACGATCCCGACCACAAGAAGGCCACTACCGACGGCCGGCCCTGCCCAGGTGTGCAGATCCGAGTGGTGATGGACGATCGCGAATGCGCATCCGGCGAAGAAGGCGAATTGCGCGTGAAGGGCCGTCAGGTCTGCCAGGGCTACCTTGATCCGGCGCTCGACGCCGAGGCCTTCGACGAGGACGGATGGTTCCGCACGGGCGATCTCGGCATCGTCGACGCCGATGGTTTCGTCAGCATCACCGGCCGACTGAAGGACATCATCATCCGAAAAGGCGAGAACATCTCGGCCAAGGAGATCGAGGACATCCTGTTCTCACATCCGGCTGTGGCCGACGTCGCCGTCGTCGGTCTCCCCGATTCGGCAAGTGGCGAGATCGCGTGTGCGATCGTGGTGAACAAAGACGGCGCCGGCCTGACATTCGACGACATGGTGACCTTCTTGAAGGACGCCGAGTTGTCTCGACACAAGATCCCCGAGCGCCTCGAGATCGTCGACGCACTCCCTCGCAACCCGAGCGGAAAGGTCCTGAAGAAGGATCTCCGCGCCACCTACGGAGGACAGGCATGACCGAACCAATCCCCACTCATTCACGTGCCGCTGGCCTTCGCGTCTTCGTCACCGGCGCCGGCTCGGGCATCGGACGGGCCACAGCCCTTCGTTTCGCCGCCGAAGGTGCCGCCGTCGCATGTGTCGATCTGAAAGGTGCCGCCGAAACCGCCAACGACATCCAGGCCGCCCAGGGCCGAGCGGTCGCCTACGAACTCGACGTCACCGATGCCACAGCCGTCGAGCGCACCGTCGACACCGCTGCTGCCGAACTCGGCGGACTCGATGTCTTGTGCAATATCGCCGGGATCGGACACTTCGCCCACAGTCACGAAGAAACTCCCGACTGGTTCGATCGCATCGTGTCGGTGAACCTCAACGGAACGTTCTACGCGACGCGATTCGCCTTGCCTCATCTGCTGAAGCGTTCGGTCGAAAGTGGTCGCGACGGTGTGGTGATCAACACGGCATCGACTTCTGGTCTCATGGGCGCTCCATGGAGTGCGGCGTACTGCGCGAGCAAAGGTGGCGTCGTCAACCTGACTCGAGCCCTCGCCTACGAGTACCGAGGCAAGGGAGTGCGCGTGAACGCCATCGCTCCGGGTGGTACCAACACCAACATCGTTCACTCGTTCATGAGTCTCCCCGAGGGTGCCGATCACAAGTTGATGGCCAAGATCATGACACCCATGGATCAAGCCGAACCCGACGAGATCGCCAACATGTTCGTTTTCATTGCGTCCGACGAAGGGCGATACATGACCGGCTCGATCGTCGTCATGGACGGCGGCATCACCTGCTGAGAGGAAGTTCATGAGCATCCACCGCAATCCCGACGGCATCTGCGCCGGCCGAACCGTCATCATCACCGGAGCAGGACGTGGTCTCGGTCGAGCCCACGCGCTCGCATTCGCCGCCGAAGGCGCCAATGTGATCGTGAACGACGTCGGTGCATCGCTCACCGGAGAGGGTCACGACGCGGGTCCGGCCGCCGAGGTGGTGTCCGAGATCGAAGCCATGGGCGGTCGAGCGATCGTCAACGCCGACGACGTCAGCGACTGGGACGGCGCCGGCCACATGGTCGCCGAGGCCATCGACACCTTCGGACGACTCGACACTCTCGTCTGCAATGCCGGCATCGTGCGCGACCGAATGATCGTCAACATGTCGGTCGACGAGTGGGACGCCGTCATGAAGGTTCATCTGCGTGGCATGTTCTGCCCAGTACGTCATGCCGTCGATCACTGGCGAGGTCGAGCCAAAGCCGGCGAGGCTGTCGACGCGCGGATCGTGACCACCTCGTCAGGGGCCGGGCTCTTCGGTTCGGTGTCGCAAGCCAACTATTCGGCGGCCAAG
>Ga0181582_10000995_pt1 | contig 21466 bp, 7 predicted proteins | sample 071ome_32_FD_132438 | JGI IMG/M metagenome (GOLD analysis project Ga0181582, IMG submission 132438) | Coastal salt marsh microbial communities from the Groves Creek Marsh, Skidaway Island, Georgia - 071405AT metaG (megahit assembly) | ecosystem: Environmental > Aquatic > Marine > Intertidal zone...
CAAACAAAGGTTTCCTAAAAATCACAGACAGTTATAATGCTGAAGAAAGTTTTACAAATGCTTGGAAAAAGCACTATAAGAAAAGTTCTCAAGCAGTAATATTGGATTATCAAGGCAATGAGCAAACAAACAATTACGAAATCAACTGTTTTGAAAAAAGCGAAAGATTAAATGATTTACAATTAAAAGTATTTACAAATCGTAAATTTTTGAAACTAGGCACAGATTATACCCTAACTGCAAATGCTAGAGAAAATGTTGTTATTAATTTAGTAGAAGATATTGCTGAAAATGACAGACTTATAATCAAGTGTTATAGTGAATCTGAAAAAAATTCTAATGGTTATTATGAGACTGCATATAACCTTGAAAGAAATCCTAATAATTTGGATGTTACTGAATTTACTATTGGCGAAGTAAATGATCATGTTCAAACAATTGTTGAGAATATTGACAACTTTAACGGAATACATCCAGGTGTAGGAAATTTACGAGATTTAGGACCTATAGAAATTTATGGTGATAGATTTGTTACACATTCAGGACCAATTGGATTACCGTTATATCATTTAACATCAAAAGAACACAATGTTGTAAACAGTATAAAACTGGCATTAAGAGAATATAGTAAATTCAAAAGAGAGTTTTTAAGAATTGCCACATATGATGGATATAATAATACAATTGTAAAACATGTTGATTATTTGTTAGGTCAGTTTGCAAGTAGCAAAACTCGTAGTGATGCGTTTTATGATAGTGATACTGTGCCATTTGGCGGAAAAAATATAATCGAATATACAGTTTTAGATGCAGGAAATCCTTATTATCCATTAACTACAGCGTTCGATATAACATCACTTAGCTCTAAAGCAGTTTTGATTTACAAAAACGGTGTACAATTATTATATGGTATTGATTATGAATTTACTACCGAAGGATTTGTATATATTTTTACAGTTCAAAATGATGATAAAATTGAAATACACGAATATGAAACAACCGATGGTTGTTTTGTTCCGCCTACTCCTAGTAAGTTAGGACTATATCCATTATACGAACCAAAAATTTATGTTGATACTTCTTATAGTACTCCTACCAAAGTAGTTAGAGGACACGATGGAAGTAGAACTGTTGCATTTGATGATTTTAGAGATGAATTGCTTTTAGAATTAGAGAAAAGAATCTTTAATAATGTTAAAAATAGATATGACGCAGAAATTTTTAATATCTATGATTTTGTACCAGGACGTTACAGAAACACTGGATTAAGTCAAAAAGATATAGATTTTATTCTTATCGCAGATTTTATAAATTGGACTAATGTTTCTCAGGTTTACGATTATCAAGAAAACAAATACAGTGATATAAATGATTCTTTTTCATACAATTATAAAGTTTCAAGCGACATTGATGGAAATAGATTAGAAGGCTTTTGGAGAGCTGTATATAAAAATGCGTATGATACAGATACTCCTAATTTAACACCTTGGGAAATGTTAGGTTTTACTGTACAGCCAACTTGGTGGGAAAGTGTTTACGGTCCTGCGCCTTATACATTAGATAACATTCCATTATGGAAAGACTTAGAAGCAGGTATAATTAGAGAACCAAATAAACTAATTAGAAAAAATGTAAAATTTGCTCGTCCTAATCTTACAAAACAAATACCAGTTAACGAAAATGGGCAGTTGAGAAGTCCTTTTGAAACTGGATTTGCAAAAGATTTTAGTTTTGCAAATCAAATTGGATACAGTCTTGAATTTGGTGATCAAGGACCTGCTGAAACAGCATGGCGTAGAAGTAGCGAATATCCATTTAGTTTAATTACAGCACTATTGTTACTTAGACCTGCACAAATTTTTGGTTTAACTTATGATAATAGTAAAATTAAGAAAAACTTAGCAGGAAATATAGTTTACAATGATGCCGGAATAAGAACTTCTAAAATTGATTTCGATAATCTTACTAGTGGATTAATAAATTATATCAAAGGATTAATCAATTTTAAAAGCATGTCTTTTGAAAAATATAAAGATGATGTTAAAAATATAAGTTTTAATTTAAGTTTTAGACTTGCTGGCTTTAGTGATAAAGAAAAAGTAAATCTTGTGTTAGACAGTAAAACTCCTAACAGCAGCGGCGACATATTTACGCCTCAAGAAAATTACAATTTATTTTTAAAAACTAGCAGTCCATATGATGTAGCTACTTATAGTGGTGTTGTAATAGAAAAAGTTGCAACTGGATATAATATAAGAGGTTACGATAGATATAATCCGCAATTTACATATTATGATGTTATACCATCAAATAATGATCCGTTTTTCACAGTAGGAGGTATAAGCGAAACATTTAGTAATTGGACAAGTGAAAAATTATATGTTGCAGGTGGAATTGTTAGATTTAGTGACGTTTACTACAGAGTTAACGAAACACACACAAGTGGAAATGATTTTGATAATACAAAATTTAGCAAGTTAGCAGAATTGCCAACTGTTGGTGGTAGAACAGCAAGATTTAGTAAAAGATTTTCAACTCAAAAATCTACTCTCCAATATGGTACAGTTTTAAAAACTTATCAGCAAGTTGTAGATTTTCTTTTAGGATATGATAGATACTTACAAGAAATTGGATTTGAATTTGACTACAATAATTCAAATTACGGAATTGTTGAAAACTTTAGACTAAGTGCAAAAGAATTCTTGTTTTGGACTACACAAAACTGGGGCGAAAATAGTGTAATAAGTTTATCACCTAGTGCAAACCAAATAAAATTTAAAAGAAATTTCTACTTACCCGACAGCTTGTATGATGGTATTTTTGACTATGAAATACTAGATCAAGACGGTAAATTGCTTTCTAATGAATTTGTTAATTTGGTTAGAGATACAGACAATACTTTTAGTTTAGCAAGTAACGATGAAAATATAGGTGTTTACTTTGTAAGACTATTCTTAGTTCAAAAAGAACATTGTATTGTTATAGATAATAACACTGTTTTTGCTGATACTATCTATAATGAAACAAGTGGATATAGACAAGAGAGAATCAAAGTAGTTGGTTATAAAACAGCAGATTGGAGTGGTACATTAAATATTCCAGGATTTGTGTTTGACGAACCTAAAGCAACAAAATGGAAAAGTTATGCTGATTACATAATTGGTGATGTAGTACAATATAAAGACAAATATTATACAGCTATATTAAGTCATACGAGTGCAGAATTCTTTAATGCTACAAATTGGACTATCTTAAGTGAAAAGCCAACTAATCAGCTAATACCAAACTTTGATTACCGTGCAAGTCAATTTGCTGATTTTTATGACCTAGATACAGATAATTTTGATACAGAACAACAAAGGTTAGCACAACATCTAATTGGATATCAAAAAAGAGAATACCTAAAAAATATAATCAACGATGATATTAGTCAATACAAATTCTATCAAGGAATGATACAAGACAAAGGCACTAAAAATGTTTTAACAAAATTGTTTGACAAATTAAGTGCTGCTGATAAAGATAGCATTGAGTTTTTTGAAGAATGGGCTATTAGAGCAGGACAATATGGTGCTACAGATAGTTTTGATGAGTTTGAAATTACTATAGATGAATCTAAATATAAGTTATCACCTCAACCCTTTGAATTAGTTAAATCTGTTGATAGAACAAGAACTGATTTTATCTATCAAGTTCCTACAACTGATATAGAAATTAAACCTTTAAATTATAATGAAACTATTTTTGAATACAAAGATTATGAAGAAATTACTAAAACAGCTGGATATGTAGCACCGGCACAAATAGACTTTATCACATCTGGTATAGATCAACTTCTTGGTTTTGATATAAATTTAGTTACACAAGGACAGTATGTTTGGGTAACTGAAGATGGACTAGATTGGAGTGTTTACGAATTTGTTAAAAAAGATTATCAAGTTGAACGTATTGTAAAAACTCTTACAGGTTTTAAAGTTTTCTTTGATAAACAACACGATTTATCACCTAACGATGTTATAGGCTTGACAAATATTACTGATGAACTTGACGGATTTAGACAAGTAATATATACTGGATATAAAGAAGTAGAATTTTACACAGAATCAGACATTGCTGAAGATGAAATTAATTTAGAAGATAGTAGCAAAGGTATTGTACTTAAAGTTGCATCGAGAAGATTTAATGATATTGATTCTTGTAATACAAATTTAACAGTTACAGACGTATCTGATGGTAAAAAAGTATGGATTGACAATATTGGAAATAACAAATGGTCAGTATTAGAAAATAAATCTGTATTTGATGTTGAAGATATTATTGTAAATCCGCAAACAGGATTAAAAACTAACTTTGCAGATGCTATTGCTGTAGATCAAACAAACACCAGACTTGCTATAGGTGATCCTAATAGCAATGGCAGAGTTATAGTTTATAGTCGTATTGGTGAAAACGGAGACTTTACATCTACTGAAAATTATCAAGCAGATACAGCAATAGTAGGAAACAACAGCAGATTTGGTGCAAGTTTAGCTATGTCACCAAATGGAGACTACTTGTTTGTTGCAGCGCCAAATGCTGCAAACTTAAACACTAGATTCAAAGGTAATATTTTATCAGGCACCAGTTATAGTGCAGGTCATATTGTTAATGACCGAGGTACACTCTGGAGAGCTAAAGTAGATATTGATGGTAGTGATACAAGTACAATTAATAAACTTAGCCAAGATTGGGAAGTTGCGCCGTTAATCGAAGTTGATAATGATGGCAGTTCAACAGCATCAGTAAGTGGTGCAGTTTCAATTTATAAAAAAGCCGAAGTAGGAACAACATATGAATTACAAACCACAATTGTAAGCCCAGACCCTACAGCCGCAGAGCAATTTGGCAGAATTGTAAAGTGTAGAAAAGACTTAGACGGTATTTTACGTTTGTATATTGCTAGTAATGTAGCTGAAGGTAGAATATATTTCTTTGATAACGATACCGAAGATGGAAGTTTTAAATTCAGCAAAGATAACAATTATAGAGGTAGTTTTTCTGTTGCAGAAAATTATGTCGAAGGTGAAATAGTCTGGTATAATACTACTGGTGGTGCCGACGGAGATAGTAACTTATATCGTGCTACTAAAGATTTACCGGCTCAAACATTTAATTCAGCATTTTGGGAAGTATTAGATGTTTATGTAGATTATAAAGGATATATTCCACCACAAATTAACTTGTTAAAAGAAGAAAGCGATAATCTTGGTGTTGCAGATGGATTTGACATTGCTACTGACTTTGATGTAAGTTTAGATGGCGAAGTAATTATAGTTAACGGCGAAGATGTTCTTAATACAAATAAAGTTAGCATATACAGAAGAGTTGATAACAGATACGCTTATTACGAAACTATTGAAACAAATGATATAGGCGAAGACTTTGGAAGAAATATTGCGGTCAGTGCAAACGGAAAAGCAATAGCAATATCGGCGATAAGAAATGATGACTTAGGAACCGATTATGGTGCTGTATATGTTTACAGATACAATGGAAACGAATATGCACTCACACAAACTCTTTATCCGCCAACTGGCAATGATGGAGAATTGTTTGGTATTGATTTAAACTTCAGCGATGAAAACTTAATCATTGCTAGTGCAAATGGATTTAGATCTAATCCAACATTGTTTGATCAAACGTTAATCCGTGTTGAAGATACAACATTTGACAATAACACAACCAAGTTCTTTAATAAATTTGAAAATGGCGGAACTATATACATTTTCCAAAATTTCAATAACAACTATTTGTATGCTGAAGAATTGGATTGGAACTACAACACAAAAGGCAGTTCGACTCCAATCTTATTAAGTAATTTTAATCACATTTATATAGGGTATCCTAGATTAGAATACACAGCAGATTACGGTGTTGTTGTTAATTTAAAAAGAGATAAAACAAAATATACTTGGAACAAATTATCGGAACAAATTGACACACCAGATATTAATAAAATTAAACGTGCATTCTTGTTTGATAAAACCAACAATGATATAATTACATTCCTTGATGTTGTGGATCCGATCCAAGGAAAAATAGCAGGTCCAGCAGAAGAAGCTATTGATTTAAAACTTGCATTTGATCCTGCAAGTTATTCTGTAGATGTAACCAATAACAACAACCAAGATTTTTGGGCTAGTGAATTTGTAGGTACATATTGGTGGAATACTGGATCTACTAAGTGGTATAATCCTTATCAAGGTAATGCAGAAAACCAAACAAGTTTTTGGAATAAATTAATTCCTAATAGTACTACAGAAGTTTACGAATGGGTAGAGTCAGATTACTTGCCAAGTGAATGGGACGAACTTGCAGATACAAACGACGGTATCATAGAAGGCATCAGCGGTATTAGTAAATATGGAGATTTTAAATACAGTGTTGGTCGTAAATTTAATAGTGTAACAGAAACATTTGAAACAAAGTATTATTTCTGGGTGCAAAACAATAAGCTTCGTACAAGCGAAAACAAAAAAATTAGTTCTTATGATGCACAACAATTAATAGTAGATCCTCAAGGATCAGGATATAGATTCATGAGTGCCTTAAGCACTGATAAATTTGCATTGCATAACGTAGGTTCTTTAATAAAGGATAAAGATGTTGCTTTACACATTGATGTTTACAAAGGTGAAATAAACGATAGAAATATTCACACTGAATATAAACTTTTAAGTGAAGGATTAGCAGGAAGTAATCCACCAGAAACATTTATTAATAAATGGATTGATAGCTTGGTAGGTTATGATGTTAATAACAGACCAGTACCTGATCCTGATTTAGGCGAAACTAAAAAATACGGCATTGAAAATCGTCCAAGACAAGGTTTATTTAGGAACAATTTAGAAGCACTGAAACAAACTTTAGAAAGAACAAACTATATTTTAAGACAACAAATTATTACTGATTTTAAAGATATAGACGACTTGTTCAAAGAAGATCAAAAACCTAGATTGTTAGAAGGCTTATTTGATGTTGAAGTTGATACAGTTGATGATATAACAACAATAGGGGTAGCAAATACTAAACAAGCAACATTGACTCCTGTATTAGAAAATGGTAGACTTGTAAGTGTTATTGTAGATGACAGAGGGTATGGTTACAAATCTGCACCCCAAGTAACTGTTACAGGAACAGGCACAGATGCAGAAGTACAAGTAACTATCGATAATGTTGGCAGAATTAGTTCTGTGAAAATTGTTAATCAGGGTAATAATTATTCTTCTATGAACTTGTCAGTCCGTCCATTTAGTTTATTAATAAATTCTGATGCAGAACTTAATGGTAAATGGGCAATTTATGATTATGATTATAATGGCAACTTTGAAAGAGTAAAATATCAAAGGTGGACTGTTCCAAGTTACTGGAACTACAGCGATTGGTATGAAACAGGATATGATGCAAATACAGCTATTGATTACTTAATAGATGGTAGCTATCAGTTAGACAGTATTAACGATACAATTGGCGATGTTGTTAAAATCAAAGATGTTGGAACAGGTGGATGGTTGTTGTTACAAAAAATAGATGTCCAACCAGAAGTTGACTACACTGTAAACTGCAAAACTATAGGACGTCAAAATGGTACTATACAGTTTAGTAGTAGATTGTATCAAAATACAAATTTTGGTTTTGATAAAATCGGATTTGATAATTTAGTGTACGATACTGAACCAGTTAATGAAAGACGTATTATATTAGAAACACTAAGAGATAAAATTCTAATAGATGATTTAGAATTAAAATTCAATGAAATACTGTTTACAGGTATTAGATATGCATTGTATGAGCAACAAACAGTGGATTGGATATTTAAAACTAGCTTCTTAACAGCAAAACACAATGTAGGCGAATTAGATCAAAGAATCAACTTTAAATCAGATAATCTTGATAGTTACAAAGATTTTATTAGTGAAGTTAAACCTTACAGTAGTAAAATTAGAGAATACATCAGCGCATATGATAAAGTAGAAAATTCTCAAACTATGATAAGTGATTTTGATTTACCTCCTAGATATGATCAGATTCAAAACAAAATTGTTACCGAAACAGTAAAATTCTACAATGAAAGAATTGTAGGAGATAGAGAATTTATTGATACATATCCTCAAAAGAATTGGCTTGAAAATTACAAGTTTAAAATTCAAGAACTTGTAATTTACAATCAAGGTTACGGTTTAAACAGTCAGCCAGTAATTACCATATCTGGAGGCAACGGACCTACACTAACAGGTAAAGGATTTAGAACCGGTGACAAACTTACATCAATTGACATTGATTTTAGCGATGCGCTGTACACAAGTCAGCCTACTGTAACAGTAAATGGCAGTTTTGAAGATGATTATGAAATGCCAAGGATTATTGCAGTGATAGGTGATAGTCCTGTAAGAAGCACACATATGATTATGAAATTTGATCGTGTGTCAGGAAATTTTGTATTCACTGATTTGAAAACTGTTGAAACTTTTACAGGCACAGGTGCAAAAAAAGTTTATACAACAAAATGGCCGTTAGATTTACGCAAGAGCAGAATTAATGTTACTGTCGATGGTAACAAAGTGTTATATACAGACTTTACAACAAGTAACATTGATGATACTTTAAAAACCTATGATAGAACTATTGGACAAATTGAATTTGAAACTGCACCAGAAAATAATAGTGTAATTGAAATAACCTATTATAAAGATCCTGCAATGCTAGAAGCAGCTGATAGAATTAACTTTTTCTACAACCCAACAAGCGGTATGCCTGGTATAACTAAAAACGAAGATGGCACAAAAAATCTTGGTCAGTTAATGACTGGCGTAGACTATGAAGGTGTTAAAGTTGAAAGTGTTGATTTTGAAACAGATCAAGGATTTGACATCGGTGGCTTTGGAATAATTCCGTGGGATATTTTTAATGAAACTGAAGATGAAATATTCACACTTGATGGCAGCACACTTGTACTAACATTGAGCAAGCCTTTAGAAGATGGAGTTGCATACAACATTTACAAAAATAATGTTCGTATAGATGATCCTAATTTTGATGGTAGTAGTGCAATTACAAATAAAAATGCTTTAATGAATACTGTTTACGGCGATGGTGTACAAGACGAAATAGCAATTGACAACGAAGTACCAACAGCCGAAGGCGATGTTTTCATTGTACGTAAATCTACAAGTGATGGTAGCTTTAATCCTGCAGACAACGTTTTAGATACCGAATTAACTGGCGGCGGATTTAACAATACTGCAAAAGGTTTAGATAGCGGTGAAATAGTTGTAGACGGCGACGGTTTTGTAACTCCAATAACCAGTGCAGGACCTGAAGAAGTTGTACCTGGACAAATTGTTGATACATTAGACATACAGGTAAAACATAAGCCTGCAGATGGACAAGGTATTAAAACCAGTTACATTTATAAAACAAGTAGTAGTATTTTGTCTTATGCTATAGACATGTTGCCACAAAGTCAACAAGCAATAATAGTTAATTTAAATGGTAACAAAGTAGATGATGCTTCGTATACTGTAGATTATGAAAACAATCTTTTAACATTTGAAGATGATAGTACAATACAAGATGATATGGATTTACATATTATTGTCATAGGAAACAATGGTACTGATATACTAGAAAGCGATACATTTATCGGCGATGGAGTTACAAATATTTTTGTAACTGGTATTAAATTTATAGATCCTTTAAGTAGTTTTGTTACTTTAAATGGTGAAGTACAGCAATTGGGTTTGAATTATGAAATTTTTGAAACTGATAGTACTTACAAGCAAGAAAATTGTGCTGCAATTAGATTCAGTAGAACACCTGCCATCGGCGAAGTAATTGGTTTCAGTTTATACAACAATGACGCAAAATCATTCAGTGAAATTATGGTTGATAAAAGTTTTATTGGCGATGGTGTAAATTATGTATACAAATTTGATGCAGATAAATTACCGTTTACTGAAAAACCATTTACTCACAAAATGCTTGTAAAACAAGGAAATAGATTCTTAAATGCAGGTTATAATATAAGACATGTATTAACTAATGATAGAGTTTATGGGATACAAACATGGCAGTTTGAACAACCTACAAAAATTTCAAACGATGATGTTGTAGTATTACTTAATAATAAAGTTATCGTTGATGCAATTGATTATAGATGGGATGCAATCAATAGTAGAATAGAATTCTTGGATCCTAACTTAGGTGCAGTAGGTGATATTTTAGAAATATATGTTTTAGGTAATGGTGAATATTATTTCATCGATACAGTTGTTGACTTAGTTGACATGGAAGATAGCACTAGAGATGGATTGTTACACGACGAAGGCGATTTAGTTAGTTTTGTAATGGAAGACAGTACACAAATTTTTGCTACTGTAAAAAGTTCAGAAACTACAGATACTGGAGTTAGATTAACACTAAATGGTTATTTTAAAGAGCTTAAAGTCAAAGCAGCAGAAAATGATGTACCTCTTTCTATTACAGGTGTAAAAACAGAAAGTTATCCACTTGCAGTCAGAATAGATGACGTTAAATTTGTAGAAAGTGAAAATTTAACATTTAAAGATGTTCCAGGAGTAGGCGAAAAAGTTGAAATAATAACATTCAGTGAACATGATGTTAATAACTTTGATAGACTAAGTTTTGAAGTGTTATACTCTCCTGTTATTTCAGTAAGTAGTACTGAATATAGCACTGCAATACAATTAACCAATGGTAGAATAACATTAAACACACCAGCGGCAGGTGTAAACTATGTTTGGGTAATACAAAACCACAAATTGTTACGTCCAAGTATTGATTATAATTTAATGAGTGATAACACTGTTGTAAACTTGTTTACAAAACCAGAAGATAACGAAGTAATTGAAGTTATCCAATTCGGAGCAAATGTTACAACTGAAAAATACGGATTTAGAATATTCAAAGACATGCTTAATAGAGTGCATTACAAACGTCTCAACGAAGATACTGTTTACAAACTAGCACAACCTTTAAACTATTACGACCAATATATTACAGTTGAAGATGCTTCTGATATTCCTGTGCCAAACAGAACAAAAGGCCAACCTGGTGTCCTGTTTATTGAAGGCGAAAGAATTGAATATTATGCAGTAGAAGGCAACCTATTAAGACAAATACGTAGAGGTACTTTAGGAACTGGTGTAAAAGCACAATATCCGGCAGGTACTAAACTACAAGATCAGGGCGAACGTGAAAGTATTCCTTACAAAGATAAGGATATACAACAGATATTTGTGTCTGACGGATCAACAAACATATATAATTTAGACTTTGATGTAACTGACGAAAATCAAATTGAAGTTGTTGTCGGAGGTAAAAAATTAAGAAAATCAACCACTGATGATTTCACTGTTTTTGATCCTATAATTGATCAAGATAGTCCTGAAGGAGATCAAGTTGTTGCTCCAGAGTTTACAGTTGACGTAACAGAAGACACTGTTACACTTAGAGACGATGTTCCTACTGGTGTAAGAATTGTAGTTCAACGCAAAGAAGGAAAACTCTGGACAGATGATTTGTCAACTAGTGATTCAAAAATTGCTAGATTTATAAGAGCAGGAACAATTAAGTTAAGCAAATAAATACAGTATAAGTAAAGGTAAGCAAGCAAATGCAATACAATGATTCAAATAAACTTAACATACAAGGTCATATAAAAATACATGATCCATTGTCTGGAGAAGTTTTTATTAATAAAAGGAATGCAATACATTATGAAAATATGAGTATTGCATTAGCAGAAAGTTTAGGCAACCAAGGATCTGGTTTCGTTTATGAAATGAGTTTTGGTAATGGAGGTACTAGTGTTGATCCTACTGGTGTTATTACATATCTAACACCTAACAGCACAGGTACTACAGCAAGTTTATACAATCAAACATACAGCAAAGTTGTCGATGAACGCAGTGTTAACAACACAGATCCAACTCGTAATAAAATGGAAATTAGACACGTTAGCGGTCAAAATTATACTGATTTGTTTGTTAATTGTTTGCTTGATTACAGTGAGCCTAATGGACAAGATGCATTTGATACCAGTGGCGATAGTGAAAATCAATTTGTATTCGACGAGTTAGGTTTAAGAGGTTACAGTGATGATGGAAATGGCAGACTGCTTACCCATGTTATTTTCCATCCTGTGCAAAAATCTTTAAACAGATTGATTCAAATTGATTATACTGTAAGAATACAGAGTCTAAGCGGAGGTAATTCGTAATGGCATACCAGATTAACTTTACTGACGATGTAAACAAAGGCTTTATCGAGGTTGTTGAAAAAGAAATTAACACAGATACAAGTTTGCGTTTGCCTGGCAGAGGCGCAACAAACTTTGGAGAAGCAGTATTAACAAACTTTTTACATTTGCTTGAAAACTTTGCTGACAACAATCCGCCTAGTAATCCTGTTGAAGGACAACTTTGGTATGATAATACTTCTCAAAACGATACATTAAAAGTTTATGATGGTACTAATTGGGTTAGTGCAGGTGGATTAAAGAAAGGCACTGATGAGCCCGATATATCCAACAGTGTATTAGGAGATTTGTGGGTAAACACCAGTACACAGCAACTCTACTTGTACAGCGGCAGCGGTTGGATTTTGGTAGGACCGGAAATTGCCAGCGGAACAAACACAGGTGCAAAAGCAGTTACAATAACAGATACCGACAATGTAGATAGACAAGCAATAATCAATTATGTTGATGATGTTGCAGTTAGTATTATAGTTGGTACAACATTTACACCTAAAATATTAATTCCTGGATTTGGACAGTTATCACCAGGCGTTAATATAAGTTCTAGTATTGATAGTACTGTTGCAAGATTTAAAGGCATAGCAGACAAAGCTGAACAACTACTTGTAAATGGTAATCCTGTTGATGGCAATAAATTTGTTAGGAATGACGAAGCAACAATTACAACATTTCCTTTTACAGTAAGAACAAACGAAGGTATAGAAATTGGCAATACAAGAACTTTGGCATTTGAAGTAGAAGGAACTAATGCAGTTATTAGCCAAAATCAAAGCACTGGATTTTTTGATTTAAGAACAAATAATAATGGTAGCACCATTACACCTATACGAATAAAAAATAACGGAAATGTTGGTATACTTACAGCTGATCCTGTTGAAGCATTAGACGTTACCGGTAATATTATAAACACAGGAGATATTACAACAGCAGGAGATTTAACTGTTGCAGGGATATCTAGTTTTAGTGATAACATTACAGTTACTGGTAGTGCAAATATAAGCGGCGCACTTACAACTGATAATATTTTTCCTGAAGAAGCTGGAATAACAAATATCGGAACAAATGCAAATAGATTTAATAATATTTTTGCAAATAAATTTACAGGAAGTTTAGTTGGCGATGTTACTGGTAATGTCACAGGTAGTTCAGGTAGTACAAATAAACTTACAAGTGCAACTACATTTAGTATGACAGGTGAAGTAAGTTCAACTAATAGCGTTGCATTTGACGGACAAACAGGCGGCTTGACCAAACAATTTACCACTCAAATTAACCAAACCTTTATTGCAGATAAAACAGCAGTAACTACACCTGATTCTGCAGACGAAATTGTAATAAACAGACCTGGCACAGGTTTACGTAAAATTACACAATCTAATCTTGTAAGCACTATTCCTGTTATACCAATTGGTACATTAGTTCCATATGCAGGACTTACTGCCCCAACTGGATGGTTCTTGTGTGATGGATCAGAAAAAAGTTTATTAACATATGTTTTATTAGCAAATACTCTAGGTTATGATCCTGCTGATAACAACACATGGTATTGGGGAACATCTAGCAATCCTGCAACATTCTTTAATATTCCGGATCTTAGGGGTAGAATGCCAACTGGTATATCTTCGAGTTTAACTGGACCAAACAGATTAGTTAGTGATCCGGCACTTGGCCAAATGGGCGGAATCGGCGGCGAAGAAAGTGTTGTTTTAGATATAAACAATATACCAGATCACACGCATAACCTAGAAAGTGATGCAGGAGACACTTATTATGCAGTCAGTAAAGTTGACAACAGTGGCGAAACAGATGTGGATTTATATACACAAGAGGTTTCATCAAATGCTGCTAGTGGTATCACTACAACAGGAGGCGTAGATAATCCAACATTAGCTTCTAGTGTAGACATTACTCCGCCCTATGTTGCAATTAATTATATAATTTATCATGGAGTACTGTAATGGCATATCAATTAAACAAAACTGACGGATCTTTACTTACAGAAATAATTGACGGTAAAATAGACGAAAACAGTACTAACTTAATTTTTATAGGTAGAAACTATAAAGGCTTTGGAGAATTTATAAATGAAAACTTTATAAAACTTTTAGAAACTTTTGCTAATACTGCACCACCTAGTAAACCAATTAAAGGTCAGTTATGGTTTGATACTAGTGAAAATAGATTAAAAGTTTATGACGGCACTACATTTAGAAGCACAGATAATAGTACATATACTTCACCTCAACCAACGAGTTTAGTCGAAGGTGATATTTGGATTGATAGCGAAAACCAACAAATGTATTTTGCTACAGGTGAAGGAATTCAACTTGTAGGACCAAATTATACATCCAGCCAGTTGAAGTCAGGTCAGTTTATCGAAACTATACGAGATACAACAGGTACTAACCAAACAATAACACAAGAATATATAAATGGAAGTTTGGTTTTGATTCACAGTAAAACTGCATTTACACCAGCTATTCCAATTAATGGATTTACCAGTATAAAAGTAGGTACAAATGTAAGTTCTCTGTTTAACTTCCAGTTTTATGGTACAGCATCAAACAGTTTAAAACTTACAGATAGCACAGGTACAGAATATACTCAAAATGACTTTTTAACAACACAGTCGGGTCAAGGACAAAACACTACCAGCGCAGAAATTAATTTTTATAATAATAATGGTATTGTTATTGGACAAAGTCCACTTGTAAGGATTGCAACTGGATCTGATATTTTATTTAAAGCTGAAACAGAAGATACTGATATTAAAATTCAAGTTCAGCATGATACAGATTCTGATAATCAACCTGATGTGTTAGATGCTATTCATATAGATACAATTAATCAAAGAGTAGGTATTTTTAAAACAGATCCTGAATTCAATTTGGACGTTACAGGTGACGCAAGAATTACAGGCAATTTACGTGTAGAAGGTGATACTACAAGTTTAGATGTAAGTAACTTACGTGTTGAAGATAAATTAATCGAGCTTGCTATTACAAGTGATAGTACATTATTAGAAGAAGCCGATGTAGATGGATCCGGAATAGCAATCAGAGTATCAGGTGATGACAAATATTGGACTTGGGAATTAGCTAATGATGCATGGACAAGTAGCACAAATATTGATATTCCTAAAGATTATGCTTATAAAATAAATGGTGTAAATGTATTAACGGCTACAAGTTTAGCTTCTAGTGTAGTAAATGCACCTGGTTTAACAAATATAGGTGTACTTGGAGATTTAACAGTTGATAATATTGATATAGATGGCAACAGAATAACAAGTAGAATTAGCGGATTACAATTAGATAGTGTTAACACAATTAGTTTGGTAACACAACAAAAAATTGCCAATGTTGCAGAACCCACTACGTCAACTGATGTTGCTACCAAGGGTTATGTAGATACAAAATCAAATGCACAGCCACTTTACTTCAGTTTAGTAATAGATGGTATGGGTACAGGTGTTACATTACAAGCTAATGTTGGCACTGTGTTAAATGAATTAGCGCCAGCAGCTGGATTAGCAGTTGGAACAATAGCTAAAGTTTATTGTGTTGCAAGTTCTTCAAGTACAGATCCAATTGATGTAAACACAGCAATCAGTAAAACATTTACAAACGTTGACAGTAACGGTGTACAAAACCAATCAGTAGTTGAAGACTTTAGTATTGCTGATGTATCAACAACTATTACCACAAATTATACAAGAACAATTATGTCTTATAGTGTAAACGGTAGTAATGTTTGGACATATAGCTCAACAGTAACTTCGGCGGTATAAGCATAAATATAGTGTAGAATGAGGAAAATCGTCAAATGGCATACATAATTAACAAATTTAACGGTACACAACTTTTAACAGTTGAAGACGGTACAGTTGATAATACAACAGATCTAAAATTTGTAGGAAAAAACTACAGTGGATATGGTGAAATACAAAACGAAAATTATTTGTTTTTACTAGAAAATTTTGCAGGAACAGCTTCGCCTACTAAGGCAATCAGTGGTCAGATTTGGTTTGATGCATCTTTGAATAAATTAAAATTTTATACAGGATCTCAATGGAAAAACACTGGAGGTTCTGAAGTAAGCAGTAGTGCTCCAACAGGTTTGACTGTAGGTGATTTTTGGTTTAATAATGCCACAAACCAATTATATGCTAGAACTTCACAAGACGATTTTGTACTAGTAGGTCCACAAGCAGCAGGTGACGGACAAACACAAATGCGCAGTATTGATGTTGTTGATACTGGTAACACTAGTAAAGCTATTATAGCAGCATTGGTAAATGACAATGTGCAATTTGTTATAAGTGATGAAGAATTTACACTCAAATCTACACAAGATTCTAATGTTCCTGTCGGAGTAAACAGTACTAATTTTCCAAAGATCAAAAAAGGTTTAACATTAATTAATACTGATTCTATTGGTGTTACTACAAATGCAGGACAAACAAACGAACCTGTGCTTTGGGCAACAGCTAGTGATGCACTTAGATTAGGCGGCATTCCTGCTGCTGATTATATTACTGTAAATGAAACAGATTTTACTAACCTAGTAACTTTTGACGATATTGGTTTTAGAGTAGGTGATAGTAATGATTTAGCAGTAAAAGTTGTTGACGGAAATGTTGGACAAATTGAAAATACAGTTGGCGAAGAAGTACGTTTAGGTGCAAAATTAAATACAGATACAAACGCTAAAGTAATTGCAAAAGTAATTCATAACAATGAAAGAAAAGGTATTTTACCAGGATTAACAGAAGCTTACAACTTGGGCATTGAAACCGAAAAGTGGAATAATGTTTGGGCAAATAATTTCAGAGGTATTGCAGACAAAGCAGATACAGTAAAATTAGGTAGTAGTTATGTAAGTGCTACCGCAGCTAGTTCAGCAGACACAGTAGTAGCTAGAGATGCTGATCAAAAAATTTACGCAGTAGAATTTGTAGGTGTAGCAAGCAGAGCTAGATATGCTGACTTAGCAGAAAAGTACACAACCGGCGAAACAGAATTACCAGCAGGTACAGCAGTAGCAGTTGGCGCAGACGATTGTTGTGAAGTAGTACCGGCTAAAGCAAGTGATATTTGCATTGGTGTTGTAAGCACAGATCCAGCGTATATGATGAATAGCGAAGCAGAAGGTCAGTACATTGGTTTAAAAGGTCGTGTGCCTGTTCGTGTAAAAGGTGCTGTTAAAAAAGGACAAGCAGTATACGCTTGGGAAGACGGAGTATGTGGTACTATACAAACAACTGGTTTAGTTGGGGTTGCATTAGAGTCAAATGATAGCGAAGAAGAAAAACTTGTAGAATGTGTTTTAAAAACATAAGTATATAAAAGGACTCTAAAATGGTTAACCAAATTATTTCAGCATATAGATATAATGTTTTATTTGAAGCAATTGAAAATATATTAGGTATTCCAAGTGGAGAAGGCATTGGCTATAATCAAAATGTTGAAAGTGAACGGCTTCCTAAAACTCGTATAGTTTATGCAGAAGACATGAATAAACTATATAATGATTATGTAGCTGTGTATGCACATCAAAATGGAACTATACCTGCAACAATTAGCACTGTATCAGATGAAAATGAGATAACAGAGTCTTTGTATTCTGCTTATGAAACACTTTATCCTCTATTGTTTACAAATAGATTTGATGCAGATGCATCGCAAATGGATTTAGGTGTTTCTGCAGGTATTGATAGTATTAGAACAAGCACATGGGGCGGCACAGGAACACCACAAAGTATCACACACGAATGGAGTGCTACATTTAGCAGTGGTAATAACCTAAATGGTTTTTTCAATGCAGGCGGCAGTTTTGAAATGTCTTTTTCAATGGGTTCGACTGGTAGTGATGATAAATCACAAGGCTGGGAAACTATGTTAAACAACATAGGAAATGTTACAATTGATTATACAGGCACTACTGTTAGCGGTTCTGGTAGCCCAGCAAGCAACACTGGTATATACGATTTAACAACTTCTTACGTAAAAATCTTTGAAAAACTAGGAACAGGAATTTATACTAATAACGATTTAGAAATATATGCCAGAAAAGACGGCAATGTAATTTATTTCAAAACTGTACTTGCTGACGAAAGCATTGGATCAGATCCGGGCGGAGTAGGGCCTATTGACGAAGTTGTTACTGGTAGAATTACTAGTTTTGTAAGACAAAACAGACCAGTTGGTAGTTATGTAGAACTGCCTTCTCCATCATATCAAAATATCACTGTTTTCCAATAATTTGCCTTTGTAATCTTTTATCTTTTTAGTTGTTAAATCTGTTAAACAACTGCAAAATTCATATTGGCATTTAACTGGAACATAAGGTATGTTAAAATTCATGTCGTGTATATTTCCTAAAATAAAATTAGGAAAACATTGACTACCTATAGTAACATTGCCCTGTCTTGTTATGTTTAATGTATCTATACCAATCCAACAAGCCCAACCTTTAAATTTATTTTTCTTTTCCAGTAAAAGTTTTTGTAAGTCTATAATATTATTGTTTTCGTCTACCATTGTAACGCCATAGTTGTCTTTTTTGATACCTGGCAATTTTATTAATGATTGCATCTGTTTTATTTGTTTAGATGTATAAGGCATAGATTCTGCTTTGTCTAAACTTACACGTAAAGGTTTGTAATCTAATCTTATGTGTTTGTTCAAGTTTTTTAAACAGTAATCATATTGTTGTAGTGCTAAATCAAAATTTTCAATATCCATACATATTTGAAAATGTATATCAAAACTTCCAGCACATGCATTAAATTTGTCTACTAAATCTACAATATTAACCTGAGCAACATGAACACTTACAACTACACTATCTATATTGTTTTGATTTTTTTGCCACCAACGTTTTGTTTTATTACCGTTTGTTAGCAACTGTACTTTGTTTTTTGGACTGATGCTTTTTACATAGGAAAAAAACTCAGGAATTTCTCGCCATATAGTTGGCTCACCACCAAATAAATTATACACAGCAAATTTATCTGTATAAGTTGCTGCTATTTTATCAACTAAAAGTTTTGCATTTTCTAATGTAGGAAAATTGTATTTTCCGTCGTGTGCTGCTGGTTCACAATAATGGCATGCGTAATTACATCTACTACTCATATCCCAATCAATGTAAACAAAATCTCTAGATTGTGCGTAATCAAATTGATCCATGCAGTATTTAACCGGTTGACAAAAACTAGGTAAATAAAGTATACTATTAAGAAACTGGAGTGTACATGAGCGGTCAAGGTACAGCAATATTAGCTACTGACTTTAACAATATAAAAAGTATTTTAGAAAATAATTTTGGTATAGGTAATTATGGATTTAGCACCGGAACTGGTGCTAATGATATTCCTAATGATGTTGTAGGCGGTAGTGACCCAGCTACAAGTGATACTGTTTTGTCTGCTGATGTTGAAAGACTGTATAGCGTAGGACAACTAATACACTATCATCAAAATGGTGCAGTTAAAAGTTTATCAAGTGCCACGGGTTATGCAGATTTGCAAGTTGGAGAATTAATAGAATTTGCAGATTGGGGAGATGCTGCTAGTGTACAAGGGTTATATGATCTTGCAAATTCTTGTGCTGCATTTAATAGGTATACTACAGAATTCAGCGGCGACTTTAGTGTTGCAAATAATAGATCGCTTCGTTTTTTGTCTGACTGGCAATCATTAAACATAATCTACATACATACATGGAACAGTGCAAACGAAATGACACACTTTTTCATGACCGGTGGAGAAGTTCGTATGAGTGTAGATATGATTAATATAGGCACAGCGGGCGATGCTAGTTACGATAAAAACCTTAATTGGCAAACTATGATGAGTAATATGGGTACAGTCAGGTTATTCTTGCGTCCTAATAGTGCCGGAACTGGCTACGAATGGGTTACTGAAAGTTTAAGCGGCGGTGGCACAGGAAGCATAATAGCTGATACTAACAATGCTGGACCTGCTAACAGTGGCAATGCGTATCTAGCTTATCAAAGAAACGGAGCCGGCTCAATTTATAATGACAATGAAATACGTATTACTGCAACCATATCTGCATCATCAGTGCGTTTAGAGCTTGATCTAATTGATGGAGATACAGGTACAGGTAATCCAGCAGATGGTCCATCTAGCACACCTATTGATGAACCTGTAACTGGAGATGTAAGAGCAAATAGTCAAATATCTTATGCAGATAGTACTATTACCTTAAATGATGGTACTGCTGATACAGACTTTACATTACTTGGACCTCAACCTACAACAACTACAGGTCTTTGGGCAACCTAAATCATATATCCGTTGACAATCACTTAAAAATAATATATACTGTAACCACAATTGGAGGTTTCTATGGACGAGCGTCTTGAAAAAGCATTAGACATCAGTAACTACATGGTTACATTAAACAATCAAACACGTATTTTAAAAGAAAAGTATTACGAAAATCTTGTGTATTATTTCAATGGTGCTACTTTTACTGTTACAAGAGAGTTAATTAACTTTATCAAAGGTTTAATAGATAGTGATCAGCAATCTGTAATTATAAGCGATGATAATGATATTCCTATTGAGATTGAAAACTTAGAAGAATTTCATCAAAATATTTTGAATACATATTTTACAGCATCAAATGAATACTTTGTTGAATACAACAAAATGAAAAGTAATAGAAACGTTGAAGGTATTTTAGATATATGAGCAAAGGTGTTTTACTGTTTGCCAAAAGAAACAATGCATTAGATTATATTAAACAAGCTATATTTTGTGCTAAACGTGTAAAAAAATATTTAGACGTTCCAGTATCAATTGCTACTGATATGGTAGATGATGATAGACTTGATTTTTTTGATCATGTAATTAAATTACAGCCAAGCAATAATGATAACTCTAGAAAATTTAGAGATGGAAATCTTGCAACTAAGTTGGCAAACTTTAATAATGCAGATAGATATTTTGCATACGAATTAAGTCCTTATGACGAAACTATCGTAATGGATACAGATTACATACTTGCTAATGATAAACTTAAAAATTGTTTTGGTTCTAAACAAGATTTGATGATGTATAGCAGTGCTGTAGATTTATGTCATTGGCGTAATTTGACTGAATTTGATAGAGTA
>Ga0181582_10000998_pt1 | contig 21441 bp, 19 predicted proteins | sample 071ome_32_FD_132438 | JGI IMG/M metagenome (GOLD analysis project Ga0181582, IMG submission 132438) | Coastal salt marsh microbial communities from the Groves Creek Marsh, Skidaway Island, Georgia - 071405AT metaG (megahit assembly) | ecosystem: Environmental > Aquatic > Marine > Intertidal...
GGATTATTCAAACAATCCTTGCTGCGCAGGCGGCTGGGGCGCGGCCAACCCCAAATGCGCCCAGCCCTTTTGCGCCAGCATCCGGCCCCGCGGGGTGCGCTGGATCAGGCCCTGTTGCAGCAAAAACGGCTCGATCACCTCTTCCAAACTATCGCGGCTTTCCGACAGGGCGGCAGACAGGGTTTCAATACCCACCGGCCCGCCCTGATAATTTTCGGCAATCAGCGTTAAATATCGCCGGTCGGCGCCATCAAGGCCCAGCTTATCCACCCCCAGCCGCGTCAGCGCATGATCGGCAATGGCCCGCGTCACGCGGCCATTGCCCTCGACCAGCGCGAAATCGACCACACGGCGCAGCAGCCGCCCCGCGATACGCGGCGTGCCACGGGCGCGGCGGGCTATTTCTGCCGCGCCATCATCATCGGCAGGCGCCCCCATCAGCTGGGCATTGCGCGAGATGATTTGATGCAATTCGGCTTGGGTATAAAAATGCAGCCGCGTGGGAATGCCAAAGCGGTCGCGCAGCGGCGTGGTCAGCAGGCCCATGCGGGTGGTGGCCCCAACCAGCGTAAAGGGCTGCAGCTCGATGCGCACGGTGCGCGCGGCGGGGCCTTCGCCGATCACCAGATCCAGCTCGAAATCCTCCATCGCGGGGTAAAGCACCTCTTCCACCGCCGGGTTCAAGCGGTGGATTTCATCGATAAACAACACATCGCGCGCTTCTAGATTGGTTAAAATCGCGGCCAGATCGCCCGCCTTGGCCAGAACGGGGCCAGAGGTCATGCGAAAGCCCACGCCCAATTCCTTGGCCATGATCTGCGCCAGCGTGGTTTTGCCAAGGCCGGGGGGGCCATGAAACAAGGTGTGATCCATCGCCTCGCCACGTTGACGGGCCGATTGGATGAACACGCGCAAATTGGCCCGCGCCTCGGCCTGACCGATAAATTCATCCAAACCCTGCGGGCGCAGCGCGCGGTCGGCGTCTTCGGGCAAGGGGGCGGGGCGCAGCGTGGGGTCGGGGCTGGGCATGGCTTATCCTTTCGGGGCCAGCAGGCGCAACGCTCCGCGGATCAGCGTCGCGGTATCGGCATCGGGGGCCTCACCTGCCACCTGCGCCACGGCGGCCGCGCCTTCGGCGGGGGCATAGCCAAGGTTCGACAAGGCTGAAAGCGCCTCGGATTGTGCGGCCGCGTGGCTGTGGGCGGGTGCGGGCGCTTTGGGCGCGGGTTTCGGCGCCTCGGCGCTATCGCCGGCATCCAGCACATCGTCGGGTATGCTGACAGGTGCGGCGCCCCCTGCCGCCATGGCCATCAGCATAGGCGCCTTGTCTTTCAGCTCGATCACCACGCGCTGGGCGGTTTTGGGCCCAATGCCCCTGGCCGCCTTGATCGCCGCCACATCGCCCAGCGCAATGGCGCGGCTGGTGCCTTCGGCGCCCAAAGCCCCCAAAATGGCCAAAGCCGCCTTAGCCCCAATTCCCTGAACCGTTAAAAGCAGGCGAAACCATTCTTTTTCCAGCAGCGTCAAAAAGCCGTAAAGCTGCAGCAGGTCTTCGCGCACCAGCAGTTCGGTGTAAAGCGCCACAGCCTGCCCGGGGCCGGGCAATTGGGCCAAGCTGCGATCGCTGCAATAGACCAAGTAGCCCACACCGCGCACATCAACCAAAACATGGTCATCCGCGCGATACTCTAGCCGCCCTGCGATTTTCCCGATCATGCCGTTGCCCTTTTCACCGCATCCGCCAGCTTTGTTGCCGAGGCCCCTTGATAGGCGTGGCAGATGGCCACCGCCAGCGCATCGGCGGCATCGGCACCGTTGATCTGCGCGCCGGGCAATTGCATGCGCACCATATGCTCGACCTGGCCTTTTTGCGCATGGCCCACACCCACCACGGTTTTTTTCACCGCGTTTGGCGCATATTCCCCCACCGGAATGCCAAATTTTGCCGGCACCAGCAGCGCGATGGCGCGCGCCTGCCCCAGCTTTAGGGTGCCAGCGCCATCTTTATTAACGAATGTATGTTCCACGGCGGCGGTGTTGGGTTGATAGCGTTCAACCACCTCGCCCAATTGGTGATAAAGCGACAGCAAACGCAGCGCCAAATCGCTGCCGACCGAGTGTAAGATGCCATTGGCAACATGCGTCAGGCGATTCCCCTGCACATCGATTACCCCCCAACCAAGGTTGCGTAGGCCTGGATCCAGCCCCAAAACCCGCATCACCGCCCCCGATATTGTTGCTTTAAAGACGCACTAGCACGAAACGCGAACAAACGCCAAGCTGAAACAAACATGGTGGCGGGCGGCATTTTTGCTGCAGGGCAGCATTTTTCTGCCGAAATTCGCCGCAGCACCGCGCAAAAGCGACATATGCATACCGGCGATGTCCCCTTATTTATTGGGCCTATCGCCAAAAGCGACCTATGCACCCAAAGCATGCCGCGCATGCGAAAATTGGAACTTGTGCAAAGCCGCGCCCAGCCTTAGATGCGCCAGACACCGAGTGGTTTACAACCCGCCTAGAAAATCATCGCAAGGATCGAAACATGGCTATTTTTGAAACAACCCGCACCCAATCCGCCCCCGTTGGCGGCTTCTTTTCGGCGCTTATTGCTGCCGTGATCAGCTGGAACGATGCGCGCGTGACCCGCACTGCGCTGTCCCGTCTGAGCGACCGCGAGCTGGAAGACATCGGTCTTTGCCGCGGCGATATCGACTACGTGTCGCGCCAGTCCTGACCCCCTCGTTCAGGCGGGTTACCGGCACGAAAGAAGGGCCGCGCAGCAATGCGCGGCCTTTTTTCATTTCAATTCAAATGATTACAAGTTTACTGGCGCTGCAACGTCAGGGTTGTCCATTCGCCAATTTCTTCGCGATGGGCCAGTTCCATGCCGTTTTCGGCGTAAACTTGTGCCACCTCGTCGGCCTGCTCGTTCAAGATGCCCGACAAAATTATCTTGCCCTGCGCCTGCGTGTATTGCGCCATATCGGGGGCAAGGGCGATCAGCGGACCCTTGAGAATATTGGCAAAAACCAGATCAAAGGGGGCTGCATGTTTCAGGGCGTCATGCTCGAAGCCCACCGCCTCTAGGCAGCGCACGCGGCCTTGCAGCTGGTTGGCTTTCACATTGGCTTCGGCCACCTCGACGGCAACGGCGTCGATATCGCTGGCCAGCACTTCGCCGGGCCAAATGCAGGCCGCAGCCATGGCCAAAACCGCGGTGCCACAGCCAATATCCACCACGCGCTGGCCCTGAAACCCGCTGCTGGCCAGCCTGTCAAGCGCGCGCAAGCAGCCCAGCGTTGTGCCATGATGGCCGGTGCCAAAGGCCATTGCCGCCTCGATCAACAGCGGCTGACAATCGGCGGGCACCTTATCGGCGTCGTGGCTGCCATAGACAAAAAAGCGCCCTGCAACCACGGGCGTTAATTCCCGGCGCACCTTTGCCACCCAATCGGTTTCAGGCAGTTCTGACACCACAAAGGGCTTGGCCCCATGCGCCTTGGCCAACAGCGCAAGGCCCAAGTCATCGGGCGGCTCGACGAAATAGCATGCGACCTCTCGCAGGCCCGAGCCATCTTCGATTTCGTAAACCCCCACGCCGATGGGTTCGGGAAACAGGTTTTCCAACGCCGCGCCTAGCGCCTCGGCTTTGTCTTGTCCCATAAGGGTGGTTAGGGCGGTGAATGTGGGCATGGTATGCTCCTCGTTGGCTGCGCTTTGGCGTTAGGCCCGATGCACCGCAGGGTCAAGCCCGGCGCGCGCGCCCCGCACAACAAAGCGCCAGCCCGCCCAAGCCACCAAGGTGCCCACAAGCACATTGGCCAGCGCCTGCGCCACAATCACCCCAAAGCCAGCCCATACAGCCCCCAAGCCAAAGGCCAAAGGCGCCATCAGCAGGCCATCACGCGTCCAATTGGCCATCGTCGCCCAAACCGGGCGGCCCAAATTGTTAAAGGCGGCATTGGCCACAAACAGCGCGCCCGTGAACACAAAACTGCCCGCCCCGATCCAGGCAAACCAATGCACCACCTGCGCGCCATCGGACCCCAAGCCAAAGGCGCGGGCCAAATAATCGGCAAATATCACCATCAGGCCCCAGACGACCGCGGTGTAAAGCGCGCAAAATTTCAAGGCGTCAACATAGGCTTGGCGCACCCGATCATGCAGGCCTGCGCCATAGTTCTGGCCGATGATCCCACCAATGGCACCCGACAGGGCAAAGATGCCCCCAAACCCCAAGATCTGCAGCCGCGCAACCACACCCAAACCGGCCACGGCGCTTTCACCATGGGCCGCTATCGCCTTGATCAAAACCCAATTGCCAAAGGGGGTGGAAACTTGGGTCGCGACGGCGGGCAGGGCAATGGCAAAGAACGGGCGCCAGATTTGCGCCAAATCCGCCCGGCTGGGCCGGCCCATCAGGCCTTGGCGGGTCACCCAATACAGGCCAAACCCTGCCATAACCCCGCGCGAGATAACAATGGCCAGCCCCGCGCCCGGCACGCCCCAGCCCAAAACCACGATCAATATCGGGTCAATCACCAGCGCCACCAGCCCGCCCACAGATGTCACCATCATCGAACGCCACGCATCGCCCGCGGCGCGCAACACCGCGCTAGAGGTCATCGCCATGGCGATCAGCGGCAAAGACGGCAGCGAAATTTGCAAAAACTGCGCCCCCACCTGCAGCACTTCGCCCTCGGCGCCAGACCAAGCCAAAATCTCGAAGCGCCAGAAATAAACCACAACCGCGATCACGCTTTGCAGCGTGGTGACATAAATCAACGCAGACACCGCCACGCGGCGGGCGCGGTCGGGGTTGCCCTGCCCCAAGGCACGCGCCACCAAGGCCACCGCCGCGATCATCATGCCGATGGCCACCGAGACCACGAAAAACTGGATGGTGCCGGCAATACCAACGGCGCTGATCAGATGTTCATCTTGCAGGCGGCTGATCCAGTACAGCGCCAGAAAATCCACCAAGAACATAAAGCTTAAGCCAAGCGAGCCGGTCAGCGTCATCACCACGACATGACGCATGGTGGACCCGGTCAAGAATTTTGCCGACTTATCCATTTCAGATCCAATCTGATCTTATTGGGCTGGGCTGGCCAGCACGCTACGCGTGAAAATGGTTTCCCGTCCCGGTTCGGGGTGGCGCGGAATACACAGCGCCAACCCCAACGAGGTGGTCGCCATGGCCGCTGCCAGCACAAACACCGACGTGGGCGACACCAGCCACAGCAGCCCCAAGGCCCAGGGCAAACCCACCGCAGCAATGTGATTGATGGTAAAGGCCACAGCCGCCGTGGGGGCAATATCGGCCGGGTCTGCGATTTTTTGGAAATAGGTTTTCAGCGCCAAGGCCAGCGCAAACAGCATGTGATCGACCACATACAACACCGAGGCCAGCAGCACCCCCCAGCCAAACCAGTAAAGCCCGCCATAGGCCAAAAACACAATCGCCAGCCCGCTATATTCAAAAACCAGCGTATTGCGTTCCCCAAACCGCGCCACCGCCCGGCCAAAAACCGGCGCAAGCCCCATATTGATCACCAGATTGATCATGAACAGCGCTGTCACCTCGTGCACATCAAAGCCAAATTTTTCGACCATCATGAAGCCAGCGAAGACGATAAATATCTGCCGCCGGGCGCCGGCCATGAACTGCAAAGCGTAATAAAGCCAATAGCGGCGGCGCAGGATCAGGCGTTTTTTCTGTGGGTTTGGCGCCTCGAATTGCGGGTAAAGCAGATAGCACATCACCGCAATCACCGCCGTGATACCGCCAGACACCAGATAGACCAGATCATAAGACAGATCAAAGGCACGCCATGTCATCACGATCAGCCCATAGGCCACCAGCGTGGCCGCAGACCCCGCCGCCAACAACCAGCCCAAGATTTGCGGCGCGCGGTCTTTGGGAAGCCATTGCAACTGCAGCGATTGATTGACGGTTTCGTAATAGTGAAAGCCAATCGAGCTGAGCATGGTGATGGTCAAAATGCCCCCCATGCTGGGGAACCATGCCGTTACCATCGTGGCCACACCCAGCATAAACAACGAGACCAGCCCCAAAACCTGCTCGCGCATCAGCAACAGCACCGCGATAACGCCCACCGCCAAAAAGCCCGGTATCTCGCGCACGGTGTGCAAAAGGCCAATATCGGCGCCGTCAAAGCCTGCCACTTCGATGACAAAGTTATTCAGCAGCGCCGACCATGTGTTAAAAGCAATCGGCATGCCCAACGCCATGCAAAATAGCAGCGCGATGGGGCGGCGCCAAAACGGCAGGCCCTGGGCCTGAGCAAGGGTCATGGTTTTCATGCTTTGCCCTTACGCCTTTTCCCCAGCTTTGATAAGAGCGCAACACTACGGTAGGCAGGCGGTAGCGGCGCCCCAGCCAATCTGATCTGATCTGATCTGAATCAAGGCGGGCCAAGCCACATGGCGGCATAACCACCCAAACACAAAGGAGCCGCAGATGGATTTGCTGTCGCTTGTAGAAACCTTGGGCGAGCCGGAAACCGCAGCGCTGTTGGGGCTGGCCACCGGCGTTATTTTCGGCGTGTCGGCCCAGCGCTCGCGGTTTTGCCTGCGCGCGGCCACTGTGGAATTTGCCCGCCGCCAAATGGGCGACAAGGTGGCCGTGTGGTTTTTGACCTTTTCCACAGCCGTGGTTTGGGTGCAGGCCGCGCAGCTGCTGGGCCTGTTTGATGCCGCGAATGCCCGGCAAATGGCCATTCCCGGCAGCTGGTCTGGGGCCATTATCGGCGGGTTGATCTTTGGCGTGGGCATGGTGCTGGCGCGCGGCTGTTCGGGGCGTTTGTTGGTGCTTGCGGCAACGGGGAACCTGCGCTCGGTCGTTGCGGGATTGGTGTTTGCGGTGGTCGCACAGATGAGCCTTGCTGGCATTTTGGCAGACACGCGCAACGCGCTGGCCGCGCTTTGGGTGACGCAAGGCGGGCGCAACGTGGATCTTTTGGGCGCATTTGGCCTGCCAAACTGGGGCGGCTTGGCCATTGGCGTGGTGTTTGCGGTGCTGGCGTTGGTGTTGTCATGGCGCAACCAAATCCCGGTGATGCGAATCGTCTTTGGCGCCGGCGTTGGGTTTGCGGTGGCGGTGGGCTGGGTCAGCACCCATGCGTTGTCGCAGGTGGCATTTGATCCGGTCACGGTGGAAAGCGTGACATTCTCGGGCCCATCCGCCCATACATTGATGTTTTTCCTTGATCGCAACGAGGTGATGCAATTCTCGGTGGGGTTGGTGCCCGGGGTTGTGCTGGGCTCGTTTACCAGCGCGATGGTGATGGGCGAATTCAAATTCGAAGGGTTCAGCGACGCCGCAACCATGCGCCGGTCGATGTTTGGGGCGGTGCTGATGGGCTTTGGCGCGATGTTGGCGGGGGGCTGCGCCATTGGCGCGGGCGTGACTGGCGGATCGGTCTTTGCGGGCACGGCCTGGCTGGCGTTGTTTTGCATGTGGCTGGGTGCCATGGCCACGGATTTCGTGCTTGATCAACGTGGCCTGCGCGCCGGCGTGATGGCCTAGAAAAAGCTTTGCGGATCAATGTCGATGGCCAGCCGCACTTGGGCTGGCAGGCGCACCTGCCCAACCCAAGCCGCCAGCGCAGCTTGTAGCGCAACGCCACGGTCGGCCTTGACCAGCAATCTTACGCGGTGACGGCCACGAATGCGGGCAATCGGCGCGGGCGCAGGCCCAAAGACCTGCGCGCCCACGCGGGCCAAGGGGGCCACGCGCCGGGCCAGTTCTTGGCCCAGATCAAAGGCCGCTTGCGGCGTTGGGGCTGAAACAATGATCCCCGCCATGCGCCCATAGGGCGGCACGCCAGCCTGTTGACGCAGCGCCGCTTCGGCCTGCCAAAACCCCTGTTCATCGCCACCCAAAATGGCACGGATCACCGGGTGTTCGGGCTGGTAGGTTTGCAGCATGGCCACACCCGCACGCGCGACCCGGCCTGCGCGCCCTGCCACCTGCCGCATCAATTGAAAGGTGCGTTCGGCGGCGCGCAAATCTGATCCTTGCAGCCCCAAATCGGCATCAATGACCCCCACCAAGGTCAGGCGTGGAAAATTGTGCCCCTTGGCCACCAGCTGGGTGCCAATGATGATATCGGCCTCGCCCTCGGCAATTGCGGCAATCTGCGCCTTTAACGCCCGTGCGCTGCCAAACATATCAGAGCTAAGCGTGGCAATCCGCGCATGGGGGAAAAGCGCGGCCGCCTCTTCGCCCAACCGCTCGACCCCGGGGCCAACAGCCGCCAATCGCCCATCGACATGGCACGCGGGGCAGGCCTCGGGCATGGGTTTGGTTTCGCCGCATTGATGGCACACAAGACGTTTGAGAAACCGATGCTCGACCATGCGCGCATCGCAATGATCGCAGCCAATCTGGTGGCCACAGGCCCGGCACAGCGTGACCGGGGCATAGCCACGGCGATTGATGAAAAGCAGCGCCTGTTCGCCCGCCGCGATACGCGCGTTAACCGCCCCCTGCAGCGGCGCTGAAATCCAGCGTTGGGCAGGCAAGGTTTCGGCGCGCATATCGATGGCCTGCATTTTTGGCAAAACGCTGGCGCCAAAGCGGTTGGCCAAAACCAGCTTTTGGTATTTGCCCGCCTCGGCATTCGCCCAAGTTTCCAAGCTGGGCGTGGCAGAGGCCAGCACAACCCGCGCGCCGCAAATACTGGCGCGCAGCACCGCCATGTCGCGCGCGTTGTAAATCACGCCTTCCTCTTGCTTGTACGAGGTGTCGTGTTCTTCATCCACCACCACCAGCCCAAGGTTTTGATAGGGCAAAAACAGCGCCGAACGGGCCCCCACCACCAGCCCCACGCCCCCTTCGGCGGCCATGCGCCACACCCGGCGCCGCTCGGTCAGGGTAACGCCCGAATGCCATTCGGCGGGGCGGGCGCCAAAGCGGGCCTCGACCCGGGTTAAAAACTCTTGCGTCAGGGCAATTTCTGGCAACAAAACCAACGCCTGCGCCCCGGCCCGCAGGCATTCGGCCACCGCTTCCAGATACACCTCGGTTTTGCCCGAGCCGGTGACCCCATGCAAAAGCGTGGTGCCATAGCCCCCCGCGCGTGCCCCTGCCACCAGCTGCTGGGCTGCCTGGGCCTGGGCCTCGGTCAGGGCCTTGGCACCATGGTCGGGATCTAGCCGCTGAAAGGGCAGATCGCGTGGGCTGTCCTCTTCGCGCACGGCGCCTTGGGCCACCAGCCCCTTGATCACGCTGCTGGTCACGCCCGCGCTGGCCGAAAGCTCGCCCAAGGTGAAGGCCAAGCCGCCATAGTCTTGCAGCACCTGCAGCACGCGGGCGCGGGCCTCGGTTAGGCGGGCGGGGGCATGGGCGCCCAAGCGATAGATCTTGCGCATCGAGGGCGGATCCCCCAAACCCGGCGCACGCGTGGCCAGCCGCAGCATTTGCGACATAGGCGTCAGCGTATAATCGCCCGCGCGCGTCAGAAACTCTTGCAACTCGTCGCGCATGGGCGGCACATCCAACACCTTTTGCACCGCGCGTATCTTGGCGGGGTCAAACCGCCCCTCGCCCGGCCCCCACACCACGCCCACAACCCGGCGTGGCCCCAGCGGCACCTGCACAAAGGCGCCCAGCATGCAGCCCCCCTCGGGCGCGCGGTAATCAAGCAGGCGGTTAAGCGGTTCGGCGGTTAACACCGCCACCAATGCCCCTTGTTCAAAGAATGCGCTCACGCCGACATGCCCCGCAGTTTTCGGTTTCGACTTCCAGTCCTATGGGGTAAAGGCGGGGCGGAGCAAGCCCACTGCCATAGGAGCCAGCCATGAAATTCTTCGTGGACACCGCCGACATCGCCGCCATTTCCGAACTGAACGATCTTGGAATCGTCGATGGCGTTACCACAAACCCCTCGCTGATCAAAAAATCTGGCCGCGATATTTTGGAAGTGACCAAAGAAATCGCCGCTTTGGTCGATGGCCCGGTCAGCGCCGAGGTTGTCGCCACCGAAGCCAGCGCCATGATCGCCGAAGGGCGCAAGCTGGCCGCGATTGCCGACAATATCGCGATCAAACTGCCGCTTACATGGGACGGGCTGAAAGCCTGCAAAGCCCTGTCAACCGAGGGGCACATGATCAACGTGACCTTGTGTTTTTCGGCCAATCAGGCCCTGTTGGCCGCCAAGGCCGGTGCCACGTTTATCAGCCCCTTCATCGGGCGCTTGGACGACATCAACCTTGATGGCATGGAGCTGATTGCCGATATCCGCGAGATCTACGACAATTACGGCTTTGAAACCCAGATTTTGGCCGCCTCGATCCGCACGGTTAACCATGTGTCTGACGCCGCAAAAATTGGCGCCGATGTGATGACCGCACCGCCCGAAGTGATCAAAAAACTGGCTCAGCACCCGCTGACCGATGCCGGGCTGGCGCAGTTTCTGAAAGACGCTGAAAGCGCAGGCATTAAAATCGTTTAAGCCGGCGCAAACGGCCCGGTTTCACAGCGCCCACAGCTTTGGGTGCGCAAGGCCTGCCCTTGGGGCGGGCCTTCTTCATTGACAAAGCCCCGCCTAATCCCGCAGAAACCGGAAAAAATAGCAGAAAACCACGGAAAGCTTTGCTAAGCTTCCCAGCAAAGGCATAAGGCGAGGCACGAGGCGAGCATGACCACCAAGCCGAAAATTGACGAGGCGGTACGCGACCAAATCTTGGCCCAGCCCGATGTGGTGCTGGAAGATGCCGATTTAATGCGCGCCTTGGTGCTGGCCAATGACCGCGCCATGGGCAGCAATATCGTGGATCTGCGCGGCCTTGCGATGGAGCGGCTAGAGGCGCGCCTGACGCGGCTGGAAGATACCCATCGCAACGTGATTGCAGCCGCCTACGAAAACTTGGCCGGCACAAACCAAGTGCACCGCGCGATTTTATGCATGCTAGATCCCGTTGATTTTGAGGGGTTTTTGCGCAACCTCGGCAGTGAAGTTGCGGCCATTTTGCGTGTGGATACCATCCGCTTGGTGCTGGAAAGCAGCCAGTCAGATGGCGCCCCTGTGGTGGAAAAACTGGGCGATGTGCTGCATGTGGCGGCGCCCGGTTTTGTCGATGACTACCTGACAGGCGGGCGCGGCACGCCGGTGCGCCCGGTGGTGTTGCGCCAAATCCGCGAAGGCAGCGCCACGGTCTATGGCGAGGCCTCGGGCTGGTTGCGATCAGAGGCGTGTTTGCGGTTAGATTTCGGCAGCGGGCGGTTGCCCGGCATGTTGTTGATGGGCGCCGAAGACCCCCATCAGTTTTCACCCAGTCAAGGCGTGGATTTGCTGACATTTTTCGCAGGCGTCTTTGAAAGGGCGATGCGCCGTTGGCTGTCATGAGCCATGCCTCACCCGGTGTAACGCAAGCCATGGCCGATTGGCTGGATCGGCAAAGCGCGCTAAAGGGCGCCGCTGACAACACGATCGCGGCCTATCGCCATGATGTGGCAGAATTTTTGGGCTTTGTGGGCCAGCACACGGGCCAGGCGCTGGGTACAACCGCTTTGGGTGGGTTGCAAACCAGTGACATGCGCGCATGGATGGCGCACGAACGCGCGCAGGGCATCGGCCCACGCTCGCTGGCGCGCAAACTGTCTGCGGTCAAAAGCTTCATTCGCTGGCTGGCCGAACGCGAGGGGTTCGAACCCACCGCTATTTTGGCCACGCGCAGCCCGAAATTTCAGAAAAAACTGCCCCGTCCTTTGGCCGTGGATGCAGCCCGCGCCATGCTGGACAGGGTTGAATTGCAGGCGCCAGCGCCATGGGTGGCGGCGCGCGATTTGGCGGTTGTCACGCTGCTTTATGGCTGCGGGTTGCGCATATCCGAGGCGCTTTCGCTGCGCGGGGCCGATCTGCCCTTGGGCGATATGCTGCGCGTCTTGGGCAAGGGCGGCAAAGAACGTCTGGTGCCCGTTTTGCCCGCCGCCCAGCAGGCCATGGCACAGTATCTGCGTTTGCTGCCACATCCGATAGCCGCCGATGGCGCTGTGTTTCGCGGCGTTCGGGGTGGCCCGCTGGGCCCGCGCGCTATTCAAAAAGTGATGGAACAGGCGCGCATGCAATTGGGCCTGCCCGCCACCGCCACACCCCACGCCATGCGCCACAGCTTTGCCACACATTTGCTGGATGCAGGCGGCGATTTACGCGCCATTCAGGAATTGCTGGGGCATGCCTCGCTGTCCACAACGCAGGCCTATACGGCCGTGGACACCGCCCGACTGCTGCAGGTCTACGAGGCCACCCACCCCCGGGCGCGCGACAGTTTCTGAAAGGTAGGTAATTTTGTCGATCCAATTCAAAGCGTTATTGGTGCACTTGCTCACCGCGACGGGCGCTGTTTTTGCCATGCTGGCCATGTTGGCCGCGGTCGAGGAAAAATGGAGCTTGATGTTTTTATGGCTGGTCGTTGCCTTTGCCGTCGACGGGATCGATGGGCCGTTGGCGCGCAAATATGATGTCAAAACCAATGCCCCCGAATTTGACGGTGTGCTGTTAGATTTGATCATCGATTACCTGACATATGTCTTTGTGCCCGCCTATGCGCTGTTCAAATCGGGGCTTTTGCCGGGCTGGACGGGGTGGTTTGCCATTATCGTAATCACCTTTGCCAGCGCCATGTATTTTGCAGATAACCGCATGAAAACCAAAGACAATTCATTTTCTGGCTTTCCCGGATGCTGGAACATGCTGGTATTGGTGCTGTTTGCGGTGCAGCCCAATTTCTATGTGATCGTGGGGTTGGTGGCGCTGTTGGCGGTTGCCATGTTCACCCCGCTCAAGTTCATCCACCCCGTGCGCACGGTGCGCTGGCGCAGCGTGTCGCTGCCCGTGGCGCTGGCGTGGACAATTTTTGCCGGCTGGGCTGCATGGGTTGATTTTCACCCCGGCAGCTGGGCGCATTGGGGGCTGGTGGCCACCAGCCTGTATTTGCTGGGTGTGGGCATTATGCAGCAGCTTATTCCCGCCCGCGCCACATCTGGCTGACCCAACAAAAAAGGCACGCCCAGCGTGCCTTTTTATGGTTCTTTTCGCGCTTTTCGCCAGAACTAGCCCAGCGCGCTGTCACAGCGTTGGCACACAGCGGCGTGGCTATGGCTGCCCACATCGGGCAGGATTTTCCAGCAGCGTTCGCATTTTTGACCATCGGCTTTTTCGAAAACCACCCACACACCGGGTACCTCGGCCATAGCGAAGGCATCCGCTGGGGCAGTGCCCGTGCTTAGCGAAACGGCAGAGGTGATGCAGACATCCTCAAAGGCCACGGTTTTCAGCGCCTCTAATACCTGCGGATCTTCCAGATACACCACCGGTGCCGCCTCGAGGCTGGCGCCAATCACCTTGTCGCGGCGCTGCAGTTCCAATGCGGCGGTCACCACGCGGCGCACCTTGCGAATGCCCGCCCATTTTGCCGCCAGATCCGGGTTTTGCCAGCTGTCCGGGGTTTCGGGGAAATCGTGCAAATGCACCGAGGCGCCCGGGCCCTTGTGCCGCTCTAGCCAGACCTCTTCCATGGTGAAGACCAAAATCGGGGCCAGCCATGTGGTCAGGCGCTGGAACAAAATATCCATCACCGTGCGCGCAGCGCGGCGGCGCAGGCTGTCGCCATCGCAATAAAGCGCGTCTTTGCGGATATCGAAATAATAGGCCGACAGATCAACCGTGGCAAAGTTGAACAGGGCTTGGAACACGCCTTGGAAATCGTATTCTGCATAGCCCTTGCGCACTTGGCCATCCAATTCCCACAAGCGGTGCAAAACCCAGCGCTCTAATTCGGGCATATCGGCGGGGTCTACCTGCTGATCGGGGGTATAATCGGCCAACGCCCCCAGCATAAAGCGCATGGTATTGCGCAACCGGCGGTAGCTGTCTGCCACCCCTTTGATGATCTTGTCGCCGATGCGCAGATCAACAGTATAGTCAGATTGCGCCACCCACAGGCGCAAAATATCTGCGCCATATTGGTCGATCACCTCTTGCGGGGCCACCGTGTTGCCCAAGGATTTGGACATTTTCATGCCCTTTTCATCCAGCGTAAAGCCATGGGTCAGCACCCCGCGATAGGGCGCGCGCCCCTTGGTGCCACAGGCCTGCAACATCGAGGAATGGAACCACCCGCGGTGCTGGTCGGTGCCTTCTAGATAAAGGTCTGCAATGCCATCGGGGGCACCATCGGCACGGTCGCGCAGCACGAATGCATGGGTAGAACCGGAATCGAACCACACATCCAGCACATCGAACACCTGTTCGTAGTCATCTGGGTTGGCATCGTTGCCAAACACCCGCGCCTTGAAGCCATCGACATACCATACATCGGCGCCCTCGGCCTCGAAGGCCTCGGCGATGCGGGCGTTGATGGCGGGATTGCGCAGCAAGAAATCTGCATCCGTGGGCCAGGCGCCTTTTTTCACAAAGCAGGTCAGCGGCACACCCCATGCGCGCTGGCGCGACAACACCCAATCGGGGCGCGCCTCGATCATGGAATAAAGGCGGTTGCGCCCGGTGGCGGGCGTCCATTTCACCAGCTGGTCAATCGAGGTCAGCGCGCGTTCGCGGATGGTTTTGCCATAGCTATCTTGGCCATCGCCAACCGCGCGGTCGATGGCGGCAAACCACTGCGGCGTGTTGCGATAGATCAGCGGCGCCTTACTGCGCCAAGAATGCGGGTAGGAATGTTTCAGCTTGGCCTTGCCAAACAGCGCCCCTGCCCCGTGCATGGCCTTGATATTTGACACATTGGCGGGGCCTTCTTTGCCGTCGGGCAAAATGATGTGTTGCCCGCCAAACAGCGGCAGATCTGCGCGGTAGCTGCTGTCTTCGGTGACATTATAGGTCATCGGCAGGCCGTATTGCAGGCCCAGTTGATAATCGTCGTCGCCATGGCTGGGCGCGGTATGTACGAACCCTGTGCCCGCCTCTTCGGTCACATGTTCGCCCGGCAGCATGGGCACATCGAAATCCCACTCGGCCTGGCCCCCCTCGACCCCACGATAGGGGTGGGCCAGCACCATGCCCTGCAGCGCGGCGGTGTCGATATCGCGCAGCTTTTCAAAGCCCGTCACCCGGACACCCTGCATCACGCTTTCGGCCAGCGAATTGGCCAGCAGCACCACCTCGCCCACTTGGGCGCTGGAATGCTCGTGCACTTCGCTCACGCGGTACAGCCCATAAGAGATACCGGGCCCATAGGCCACCGCACGGTTTTGCGGGATGGTCCATGGCGTTGTGGTCCAGATCACAACCGTGAAATCGCCCTCGGTCACGGCCGCCCCCCCCTGCACCGGGCGGAAGCGCACCCAAACTTGGTGGCTGGTGTGGTCGTGATATTCCACCTCGGCCTCGGCCAGCGCGGTTTTCTCTACCGGCGACCACATCACAGGTTTCGAGCCTTGGTAGAGCGTGCCGTTCATCAACAGCTTCATAAATTCTTCGGCGATCACCCGCTCGGCATGGAAATCCATGGTCAAATACGGGTTGTCCCAATTGCCAGTGATGCCAAGCCGCTTGAATTCATCGCGCTGCACCTCGATCCAGCCTTCGGCAAAGCGGCGGCATTCTTGGCGGAAATCGACGATATTCACCTCGTCTTTATTCTTGCCTTCGGCGCGATATTTTTCCTCGATTTTCCATTCGATGGGCAGGCCGTGGCAATCCCAGCCCGGCACATAGCGCGCGTCGTGGCCCAGCATTTGCTGGCTGCGCACGATGAAATCCTTCAAGATCTTATTCAGCGCATGGCCGATGTGCAGATGCCCATTCGCATAGGGCGGGCCATCGTGCAGGATAAAGGGCGTGCGCCCCGGCTTTTCACGCAAGCGATCGTAGATACCAATTTCCGCCCATTGGGCCAGCCAGCCCGGCTCGCGCTGGGGCAGGCCTGCGCGCATGGGAAATTCGGTTTCAGGCAGGTTCAGGGTGTCTTTATAGTCGGGCGTATCGGCGCACATCTGTGGCGTCCTTTGCAAATCGGTCTGTCTGGAAGAAAAACAGGGCGGCGCGGCAGTCCATACGCCTTTTCCCGGCGGCTCGATCTTATCAGAGCGCCGGGCATATAATTCGAATAATGATCGCCAGTATCCGTGTCATGTGCGGCGTTATAAGCTGCTGTTTGGCAGCCGTCCAGTGGGGCGTTGGGGGCTTTTCGCCGCCCCTTAGGCGCGGTTTGGCACGTTTATCGGGTTTGTCAGCAACAGGGGCGCCGGGCGGGTATCGGCCAGCGCCTGGCCACGGGCGTTGCGCTCGATCAGATAGGCAAACGAGCGCGTCACCTCGTGCAGGCGCGCCTCGGCCCGTTCAGCGCGCGCCTGCGAGGCGGCCACTTGCTGTTTGAGGTCTTGAATAAGGCCGCGCTGATGGTGGCGTTCCGCTTTGACCATTTCCAAAGCAACCGCCAATTCAAGGGTTTTTGCCTTGGCATCGCTTAGGCCTTGCGACAGATGCGCCAATTCCGCCTCGGCACTACCAGAATAGGTGCCCAGTTTGGCCACCAAGCGCAACGCTTGCTCCAGCTCTAGCCCGTCGTTGTGCGTTTGCTCTATGCCCAAGATAGAGCGCGCCATATAGGCCAGCATCGCGCGCTTGCGCCCGGTGATGGTTTCCAGCTTGTCCCAGTCGATAATCATCGGCCACCCAGCAAAGTTTCACGACACGCAAAAACCAATTACCGGGGCCACCACATGCGCCATGCATCTGAAACTGGCCGCTTACCAAACGAACACCTAACTCAGGCCAAGCCAAATTGCCAGCCAGAACCGAAAAAGACTGCCAAACCAAACGCATATAAGATGGGGCAGGTGAATATTGTCCCCAAGGCCCCCAAAAAGCGGGCCAGAATTTGGCACAACAGTTTTCGCCATATGCACGGTTTTATTACGCCGCTATTTCAAACCTTCACAAAGTTTGGCGAAAAACGCCTGCAGTTTTCAGGGCAATCTACATTTCCCAAATCATAAACGGGTATTTATCGGCAGCGATACCCCAGATGATACGCCCGTTTTATCGCACAACATCATCCTTATGCAGATATGCCAGCATTCATGCCAAATGGCTGGGCCAAATGGCGCGGCCAAGTGCACACATCAAATGCATAGCTGACATTTCGGCGCAACGCTGCAACCAAAGGATGCATCATTCCAGCCCCGCAGACGCGGATGCGATATATTTTCGCTATAAGAAAAAGGCGGCAACGCGCGGCCACACGGCTGCATGCCAAACGCCCAAGCGCCCCTTAAATAAACGGAACGAAGGGCACGCCACAGCCCGACAACAGGGCAAGGGCTGCAAAAAAAGCAATACGTTTCATTAAAAATAACCTGTTTTGCACCGGGCGCTGGGCCACGGGGAAAAAGGCAGAAGGGATCCAAAGTTTTAGGTAAGTCTTGGCCCCTTCTGCCGATCTAGAATTAGCCGTATTTCTGAGTGGTCGGCTCGGGCATCACAGGTGCCGGCTCGGGTGCGCTGCAAGCGGCAACGCCCAAAGTTGCGACAACGGCTACTGCCAACATAATCTTGGTTTTCATGATCACTACTCCTAGTCTAGGACTTAACCGTGCTGCGCGGCAGAAATTAAGTCAACCTGCATTTCAAAAAACAGCCCCAAAAAACAACCCCAGAATGAAGCCGCCAGCGCGCATTCATCGCAAAGAGATGCAAATGGAAATATCGCCGCCTTAGGCCAGTGCGCTTGCGGCCAGCCCCCGCGCCGGGCTAGTGTGCGTTGCGTGCCCCTGTTTTTTGTGAAGGCCCCAAAAATGTCCGCTGTACAGCATCGTTTTCAGATCACCGCAGAAGAGATCGAGCGCGTGGTTGCCAGTTTTTATGCCCATGTGCGCCAACACCCCGGCCTGGCGCCGGTGTTTGCCGCCCATGTCCAAGACTGGCCCGCACACGAGCAAAAAGTGGCGCAATTTTGGAAAAACGCCATCTTGCACGAGCGGGGCTACAGCGGCAACGCCGTGGCGGTGCACCGCGACGCGGGCAATGTGCGCCCGGGCATGTTCGAGCCATGGCTGGGCCTGTTCGATATGGTGCTGCGCCATGAATTAAGCGCCGATCAAGCACAGGCATGGAGCGCGCTGGCCCACCGCATTGGCCGGTCGGTTCGGGCCGGTGTTTTAGAACGCACCCAAGGCCCCGGCGGTGTGCCCATGCTGCGCTAAGCGCAGCCAAACAGCCCCCGCAACGCGTGCCCCAGCAGCGCAGATACGCCGGGGCGTTTTTGTGCGGCAAAAGGCAGGGGGCGGCACAGGTCAAGCGCGGCAATGCCCACGCGCGCGGTCAGCGCTGCGTTCACAACCCCCTCGCCAAAGCGGCGCGAAACTTTCGACACGACCGTGCCGCCCGCCACCGAACCGATCAAATCATCGCCCACCGCCACGGCACCCGTGGCCACCAAATGGGCCATCACAGCCCGGATCAGTCGCCAACTGCCAAGAAACCCCGCCCTGCCACCATAAATTTCGGCAATGCGCCGGATCATCGACATGTTGATCACCAAGGCCCCGATCACATCGGCCAAGGCCAATGGCACAAGGGCTGTCACCGTGGCCACCTGCCGGGCTGCGGCCTCGATCTGGGCCTTCGCGGCCCGATCCAGCGGCGCCAGCAGCTGTGTCTCGGCCAACCCCAATACCGCTGTGGCATCAAACTGCTCGTCTGCGCGGGCCGTGACCCGATCGATATGCCAACGCATATCGGCGCGCCGTTGATACAGCGCCACCATCTGCCCCAGCACCGCACGGGCCTGGGCCAGGCTGTCATCGGCCACGGCCTGCGTGGCGTTGCGGCGCAGCCGGTCCAGCCGCGCTAGCCGGGCAAAGGCTGCCACCTCGCGCAGCACGATCAGCAGGGCCAATATCACCAGCCCCCCCATGGCCAGCGCCACAGCCGTGCCCAGCACCGGCATGCGCGCCAACAACGCAGTGGCAAAATCCCACGCCGCAATGGACAAAAACGTACCAAAAAGCAGCGTCACGCCTGCAAAAAACCACCGCGCCAAGCGCGCTGGCGGGCGCGCCGCCAGCCCCGCCACGTGCAGCATGGCCTGCCCCTGCGCGGCTGCGCCTTCCAGATCGGCACTGGCCTGCGCGCCCACACCGCCGGGATCACCGGGATCACCGGAAATATCGGGCACCGGGGCCGCGGCTGCGGGGCTGGGTGGTGCGCTGGTTTCCTCAAGCTCGATCAGAACTGGCCCTTTGCTCATCTTGCGCCCCTGTGCCCCCAAACCAAGTGAATATCAGGCAGGCCCTCGTCATTGCCTTGCCCATTGCCCTGCCCCACCTCGGCAAAGCCCAGTGCCGCATAAAAGGCGCGCGCCGGGGCATTGGCCGCTTGGGTCCACAATTCCAGCGCATCGCCTTGGCCTTGTGCGGCGGCCAGCAAGCGGCGCCCATGCCCCTGCCCCCGCGCAGCCGGCCGCACGTAAAGCGCCAAAACCCGCCCACCGCTGCGCGCGATAAAGGCCAGCACCCCTTGCGTATCGCGCAGCAAATGCACTTGCCCCGCGCGCACCAGCCCCAGCATCAACCATGCATCGACATACCAAGGCCGCACCACGGGCAACCACGGCGTATGGCGGGTAAAGGCCCACATCACCGCCAAAAGCCCCGGCACATCGCGCAGCCGCGCGGGCTGTGGCACCGTGCTCATAGCTTATCGCCAATCAAGAATTGCACGGCGCGGTCCAAGCGGATATGGGGCGGCCCCTCGCCGGGTGCCAGCGCCACGGCAGGCGGGGCAAAGGCCATGATCTGATAATCTTGATCCAACCATTTCACCGCCCCCTGCCGCGCCGGGGCCAGCAATTGGCCCGGATCATCGGGCAAAGCGCCGGGGTAAAACGCGGCCATCTTGCCAGTGCTTTGCAGCCGTCCCCGCACGCAAGGCAGGGTTTGACCATTGTGCTGCAAGCTGTCTTCGGTTGTGGCCCGCCAGGCCGCCAGCGCCAGCGCGGCGGTTTCAGCGCCCGCAAAATCGGCGCGAAGGCGCGCCTCTTTGGTCAAGGCATGCATAATGGCGTTCAGCTGTGGGTGTTGGCTGTGGTGCAAATGATCCGCCTTGGTGGCGGCAAACAAAATCTTTTCCACCCGCTTGCCCCCCAGCAATGGCGCCAACACCCCGTTGCGCCCGGGCCGAAAGGCCGACAAGGTTTGCGCCATGGCTTGGCGCAGATCTTCCAGCGCCGCGGGGCCAGAATTGATGGCGCCCAAAGCATCGACCAACACCACTTGGCGGTCGATTTTCGCGAAATGCTGGCGGAAAAACGGGCGCACCACCTGCGCCTTATAGGCCTCGAACCGGCGCTCCATTTCGTACCACAGGCTTTTTCGCGGGGCTTTGGCCACGGGCGGCAAGGGCGCAAAGGTCAGCACCGGGCTGCCCTGCAACTCGCCCGGCAACAAGAACCGCCCCGGCGTGCAATCGTAAAACCCCGCATCACGGGCCTGCTGCAGATAGCCTGCAAAGCCCGCCGCCAGGGTTTGGGCCACAACCTCGGTATGGGGGCTTGCGGGGGCGATGGTGGCAAGCTGGCTTAAAAACGCCGCCGCCTGCGGGCGGTTTTGCACACGCGCCAGCACTTGCGCCGACCATTGGCTGAAATCTTGGGCCAGCAAGCCCAAATCCAGCACCCATTCACCGGGGTAATCAATGATATCCACATGCACGGTGCGCAGCCCGGTCATGCCCGCCAACCACCCCGTGGGGCGCAGGCGCAAGGACAGGCGCAGTTCGGAAATCGCGCGGGTGCTGTCTGGCCACTGCGGGTTGGGGCCGGCCAAAGCTGCCATGTGGGTTTCAAATTCAAAGCGCGGCACCGTGTCATCGGGCTGGGGTTGCAAAAACCCCGCAACCACCCGCCCCTCGGCGATGGCGGCCACTTGGGCCATGCGGCCACGCTCTAGCAAATTGGCAACAAGCGAGGTGATGAACACGGTCTTTCCCGCGCGCGCCAAACCGGTCACGCCCAACCGGATCACAGGCTCGAACAGCGCCTCAGAGACGCGCGCGCCCATATCATCCACTTGGCGCGTCACCTTATCGGCTAAATCAGCAATACCCACATGCAGGCCCTTTTTGATCAACACCTGCAACATAGGCATTCCCCCCCCCTGTCACCAGAGCAAAGGCACCCAACAGGCCAAACCAACCAGCCAATTTTACCGGGCTTTCCCACGCATTTTTTATCCAACGACACAGGCGCAGCATGGATGGTGAATTGCCCCGGCATGCGCGCCCGTGCTAGTTTAAACCAAAAGGCAGGGCAGAACCGCATGACAGCGCTGGCACAATATCAAAGACTAGAGGCACCGGGCCTTTGGCGGGAAAATGCACAGGCCCAACGCCGCGAGGTTATCGTGGCGGTCGGGGATGCCACGCTAACAATCTGTGATATGAACGACCGCCC
>Ga0181582_10001006_pt1 | contig 21389 bp, 13 predicted proteins | sample 071ome_32_FD_132438 | JGI IMG/M metagenome (GOLD analysis project Ga0181582, IMG submission 132438) | Coastal salt marsh microbial communities from the Groves Creek Marsh, Skidaway Island, Georgia - 071405AT metaG (megahit assembly) | ecosystem: Environmental > Aquatic > Marine > Intertidal...
GAGAACGAGAACGAGAACGAGAGGGACGGTGACGTGAACGCAGAGGTGAACCTGGAGGAAGCGGAGGGGGCCGGGAGGGACGGCGGGGATGCAAACGCGACCGCGAGCGGACCGGGGAGGGCAAAAGGAAGCAACGAAGATAAGGACAAGGACGACGGCGGGACGCCGAGCGGCGCAGAACCCGCGCCCAAGAAAAAGAAGATCACTCGGGGCAACCAGTACGACTACCTGGACGACTGGATTGACGACAGCGAGTTTATTCAAATCCAAGAGATCACGGATAGGCGCAAGGGTAAGGAGCGGGGCTTCGTCATCTATCGGGGCAAGATTGAGCGGGACGAGGCGGACAACGAGGCCGGGTACGAGTACGACGAGGAGACGGGCACGAAGAAGAAGAGGAAGCGGGGCAGTTCGAAGGCGTCTACCAAGAAGAAGGACGCCGGTGGCAAGGTCGATGGCGACACGCCGAGCGGCAAGTCGGCCAAGGCCAAGAAGGAGGCCCCGCCGTACGAGCTGCCAGACGAGGTGCGCGAGGCGCTGGATCGGGTGGAGGCGGTGGTGAAGGAGATGCCGGAGACCAATGCTTCCTCTCAAAAGCGCAAGTTACTGCCAAAAGCGGTACGCGAAGAGCTGCTGCGGTGCGAGCCGGTGTTCAAGCCGGAGATCGACAAGGCGGGCATTCCGGCGCAGAAGGCGATCGTCGACCAGTTGATGCAGTGGGTGTCCCCGTTCACCTCGAGGCAGAATATCAACGCGTACGTCACGGGTAGAATGGGCGGGACGCAGAAACAAGAGCTGGTGTTCAGCGCGGATACCGTCAAGGAGATTGTCAAGGACCTCAAGCCGGTGGATGAGAAGGCGGCCGACAAGCCGGTGTTTGCGAGCCCAGACGCCTACCTGATGCACATTCCGCTGGCGATACTCAGCAAGGTGGCCAAACAGATCCGCCTCGGACTTCAGGGCGAGGCGCTCAAGAGCGACCGGGCGTCCGTCGTGCTCGACGAGGTGCTCGGGTGCTTCCCCGAGGGCACGATGGTGCTCGCGTCGCTGCTCAAGCTGGTCCCAGAGGTCGAGGAGCTCGAAAAAAAGGCTGAAGAAGAATCCAAACATGCTCAAAAGCGCGTCAAGGACCAGGAAAAGGGCATGAAGGCTGTCGAGGACATGGGGCAGCAGGTGAACGACTTGGACGTGGACACGGCCGTCGAGAAGGGCGTGGCACATGGCGCCGATGAGACTGCGCTGCGTGCGTTGCTCGAGTCGGAAGAAGCGAGGGAAGACGAGAACTGGTCGTGCGCCCTCAAGCTGCTGGCCGTGGCGGGGCCGTACGGGCTCAAGGTCAAGTTCATCGGGACCACCGGCCAGAGCAGCGGACTGCTCAAGAAAGGCAGAGATCTACACATCCGAACTGTGGCGTCGAAGATCACCAAGCTGTTCAACGAGAAAACTACCTACGTGGGCAAGATCAAGGACTCAAACGGGTTTTACGCCTTGCGGCTGTTCCCGGGGAACTCGTTCGACGCGCCCCTGAGAAAGCCGCAAGAAGAGGCCGACGAGCAGCAGCAGGAGGAGGGAGGCGCGGCTCCGGACGACGACAAAGGGCAGCAGCAGAAGGAGGGAGCGGCTCCGGACGAAGACGACATCACAGTCGATCTCGAGTCGGAATGATAGAGCCGTGACGAGTCCTTGTTGCGCACTACACTATTTGACAACAACGAGTCTAGAAATTCTTGTACTCAAACATCGTTGGGATTGGGCTCTCTTTGATGGCCGCATACACACTGTCAATCACCTCGTTCGCGCGCGTCCGATCGTCGTCGCCACCGTCACCGCCCGAACTCCTCGCGACACCGAGCGCCCCGCTCGCATCCACGGCAATCCTTGACCCGTCACGGCGCCGCACGCTGGTCTCGGCCCACGCGACCATCATCAGCCGGGTCAGGTCCTTGATATCGTCGTCCGGCGACGTCCCAGCCTGACAGAACGCGCCCATGGCCGTTGCCGCCCGCTGATCCAGGAACTGCAAATGGCCGGCCTCCTCGACGACCGCCTTCCACGCCGGTCCTCGCGCCGCCTTGTAGAACAGATCGAAGCTGCTCTCGACCGGCGCACAGTCCCCGCCCCTGCCGGCGCCCACAACACACACCGGCAGCTCTTTCGAGGCCTTGGAAGTCATCGCAGCCGACAGCGCCACGGTAGCAGACGGGTAACTTATCCGGTCGTCCGGGGTGTAGACCGTGACGTCAACCGGGTCGATGAGGAACAGCGACTTGACCCGCGTGTCGTTGATCGCCGCCAGCGTCGAGATTTTCCCGCCCCGCGAGTGTCCGATCAGCATCACGTTCTCCGCATCGCTCACTTTCGACAGGGGGTTTCCCGAGGTCGAGATCCAGTCAATCAGTTCCAGGAGCATCTTGACGCACTCGATGTCCGTCGTCGGGTCGAGCACCTGTTGCGAAAAATCGTACGACACGACGACATATCCCCAGGACGCGAGCCGTTCCGCGTAGCTGTTGTACTGGTCTGACCCGATGAGGAACCCGCTGGTGATGACGGCGAGCGGGAACGAGCCCTTGAGGCCCACGCTCGAACCGCCCTGCGGCACCCACGCGGTGATCTTCAGCGTGCACCGATCCGCAGGCGTGCTACACGACGTGTAAATATGCTTTAGACGAGGCAGACGGAGGACCTGTAGCGGGCCTGCCACGCGGTAGTCGATGCCCTGCCTCGCGCGCTCGCTGTCGAGCTCGGCAGTGCCATCCGCGGTGGCGTTCGCCTCCCCGCCCTCGGCCCACGCGACGGATCGCACGGACCGCATCTCCAAGAGCGCCGGCAGAGCCCCCAGACCCAAGCTCGAGAGCAAAGCGCGACGAACGAGGTCCGGTCTGGTTTCCGTGTCCGTTTCGATTCGTTCCGATTTTGAAAACGCCCTGCCGAGCCGATCGCGGCGCCTCGCGGGCGACCGGCCGCTCGACGACGACGACGACGACGGCGACGACGCCGTGCCGCAGGTCTTCTGCGTGTACATCGAGGCCCCGTACATTGTTTCTTACTGAATTCGCTCAGGCAATTGATCGATCATCTCGTTCATCTCGAGCTCGTACCCAACAAGAGCACGGTTCGTCTTCCCACCCACCACGATGGATCCATCATCGCGCTGCATGGCCCAGGTCTGCGAGTGGCTCAGGTAGCTCAGGACGGTCGTGATGCATATGCCGCCAAAGCCGGCGTACACCAACGGGATGCCCGGGTCGGCCTTGAGCTCCATGCCGCTCGATGCGACAATGTCGTTGATGACGAGGTCGACGCCGTCGACGGCGATGGGCTTCTTGGACGTCACCCGCCGCACGCCCGCGAAGGCGCCCTTGCTGTCGTAGACGACCACCGACTCGAGGTCCTTGGCCAGCAGGGACACGCCCTTGGGCTTGGCGTTGGCGTCGTCTTTCGGGGCCTCTTCCAGGGGCAGGAATGCGCCGTACAATTTCCCCTGGGATCCCGGAAGGCCCTCCAATCCGGCCATCGGGAGCAGCACCTCGTTGTCCCCGTATGTGACGCGCATCGCCGTCATGGACCAATCGGTCTGGTAGGCGGTGATGCCGCCGTAGCGCAAGGGTTTGTTCACCGATATTGTTTCGTGCTTGAGTTCATTCCCGAACCGGTCCTCGACGGCCACGTCCGAGTAGAACTGCTGAATGCTGCCGTCTGGCCGGTATTGGATGCGGAAATTGTCGACCTTGAGCAGCGCCGAGCTGCCCTTTGGCGGGATGGCCACCATGGTCGCCGGCTGCAGCAGGTCCGAAAAGGGCTCCGCGCCGCCCTCTGGAATCATGGCCGTGCCTTGATATCCGCCGAGGATCCCCCAGACGATGCCCAGCATGGTGAAGATCATGCTGGCGTGCACCCCAATGGGCGCCAGCTTCCCGCCGAGCCCTTTGAAGCCGTACAGCGTGGGCGACGTGCCTGGCGTGAAAAGATCAGGGAGCGTGGGAGCACGAGCGTGAGAGCACGAGCGCGACGAGCGCGACGAGAGCGACGAGATCCCGCGCACGTTGGCCGAGTTTGACACGAACCGTCTCGCTTGACGAAAATCTGGTAGTTCTTGGCGACCAGCAGCCTGGCGAGGTCGTCGAGCCGCGCGTTTTCGACCTCCTTCGCGACGTCCAGCCTGGTATACGACCCTTCCGTCGTTCGAAACCGCCACCGCTGCGCCACCTTGACCTGCGGCAGCTGGTTGGTGAGCGTGCACGCAATCAGGCTGGCCCCGAGCATGGCCAGCAGGAGGAGGAAGTAGCTCGCCGAATAGATGTGATCCAGCTCAAACTTGAAGATGATGTCGTACGTGAGGAACCCGAGCACCTTGGCGCCTTTGTCTGGAAAATTCTGAACGTAAAACATCGGCGCCTTGTTCTGCTCGATGACCGTCCCGATGGACGACAGGACCGCGATCGCCGTGAGCTCCGCGACCGCCAGCTTGATGTTGGCCAGAGGCCGAAGGGCCTTCTTCCAGCCGGAGGAGAGCGCCGAGCTCTTCACCGTCGGACCACGAGGCAGCGACGACGGTGGCGACGACGACGAGGTCGTCGGTTGGTCGTCCCTCTCCTCTGTCTCTTCGTTGTCAGCGATTCTGGGTGCGACTTTGAGTTCTCTCTCCTTTTTCGCCGCGCGAATAGCCTTCACGAGTCTATGTCTGCGCAATGTGCACGGAGCCAGGCCCGGGCGAGCGATGAAGGGCGTGGTGCGAACGATTTCTGCATGTCGGTGTACCGGGCTCTTTTGCGTCAAAGACGAGGCGCCGTGGGCTCGTTGCCGTGTCAGCACCGCGGGCATTGCGCAGAGATTATAGGAGTATTATATGATTCTTGCGACGGTGGGGACGATCGGTCGTGATGATGGCTTCGCCATTTTCGAGGGCCTCGGCGCGCTCATGAGGATCCGGAGCAAAACGGGCAGCAACTCGCTCCCCCTTCGAACCCTTGCTGGGCTGCGTAGGCGTTGCACATGTTCTCCTGGCACCCGCCGCCCGTGGATGGCGGCGGATCGTAACCCGGGTACCTGGCGAACGGGGGAGCGCGAGTGAGAACGAGCGTTGGGGCGTGCGGACGCACATCGGTCGAGGTCGATACGTACGGCGGGTTTTGGTAGATGGGGTTGTTGCAGTTCGCCCCTGGCGAGCGAGCGAGCGAGCGCGAGTGAGCACGGAGACGAGCGCACGTAGGAGCGTGGCCGATACCCACCGTTGTAGGTGAGGATGCACGAGCAGTACCCCCCTCCGCAGTTACCACTGGGCGTCCCAGTACACAAGCTCGCGCCGTCGACACAGCAGATGCATTCGGACCCCCCGCCGCACCCCCTAGCGACCAACGCGGGTACTCCTCCCACCTCAGCGCACGTCGCGATCTCCGGTTGCGCCTCGTCGCCATACTTCTTCGAGAAACACGTCCCAAACACCGTGCCGACCCCCTCGATATACGTTACGCACGCCGAACCGAAGACGCCGCACTGTCCCTCGGGGGGCCGGGGCGGGAATACCGGCGGGGGGACGGGCGGCGGGGTGGGACCGGGTGGGGAAGGCGGTGGCGATGGGATGGGCGGGGGAATCGGTGGCGGGACCGGTGGCGGCACCGGAGTCTGAATGTCGCAGCAATGGCAGTACGTCTCCGAGTACCTGGAACACCCGATGGGGATTGAGTTCTCGGGAAACGGGGCAAATCCGTAACGGGAACACGCAATCTCGGCCCCGCCCGTCCCAACGACACAACGGCCGAGCTTGATCTCTCCGTCGACCAGCGCCCCGCAAGGGGATCCCAAGCACGTTGACGGGCGCACCGGGGGCGGGTTCGGGGTCGGCGGTCCGGGCGGAACGAGCGGCGGGAGCTCCGGGATCTTCTCGGAGAGCTTCTCACGGACGATGTTCTTGGCGAGCTTGCGGCCGGCCAGCTTGAAGAGGAACTCGAGCTTCGACTGCTCGCATTCGTCGGTGGCGCCGCACGAATTCAGGCTGTTCATCTCCGCACGCATCTCATCCGTTAGCGGGACTTGTTGGAAGGAACCCTGGGGGAGGGAGGGCGGAGGAGGAATGTGGGTGAGCGTGATCGCGGTCGAGGGGATCTCTCATTTCGACGTACGACGTCCGTTTTGCCATACGCCTGCAGACCCGTGCCGTACAATGCCTCCATATGATCCATAGGTTCAAAGGCAGCCTGATACACGACCTCCGCGTGGGAGACGAGCGCGAGAGCCGCGAGAACGAGAGCCGCGAAGAATTTGAAATTGAATCTCCCCGGCCTTCCTCCCAGGGGCCTTCGCTGGTGATCTGGCCCCGCCATGTCGTGCCGAGAGAGAAGGAGATGTGAAATGATGTGAAATCAACGAACGGTGGAGGAAAGGAGGAGATGGAGGAATGCATCGGGATAGGCCCGGTGAGCAACGTCGCTCACCTCGCTCACCTCGCTCTTCCCGCTCTTCCCGCTCTTCCCGCTCTTCCCGCTCTTCCCGCTCTTCCCGCTCTTCCCGCGAACCTCGCTCTTCCCGCGAACCTCGCTCACCTCGCTCCGAGGGACGGACAGCGTGCTTCTCGTGATCCCGTAGGGCCGCTGCCTGGCTCAGCGGCTCCCGTCTCCGTTCGCGTTCACCCCACGATGCACTCTCCCTCCCCGGCACGAACAGGTCCTCGTGGGGTGGGCGGGGACTTCCCAGTAGCAGGGGCAAAAAAGGGGTATAGGGGTGTCCCGTGTTGACCGGTGGTCCGCCTCGGCCAGTCGGTCGACAAAACAAAACAAAACCGGTTTCTGTCTCGTACGCGTAGAGACGTAGAGAAAATCCACACAGTCCTTCTCTCTGGGGCGGACGAGTGCCTTCCACGTGCTCCCGAGCCCGAGATTTGTGGCATTGAATTCGCGCTCCAACGACCGATTTCAGTTTTCAGTGCAGCACAATGGCCTCGCCCGCACGAGCGCCACCGCGCAATCAAATCGTCCTGGGAGAGGTTACGAACCAGCCAAAGAGCAAAAGCGACTCGATAAAGGAGCGTTTGGCGACCATGAAGAGCTCCGAACCGACACGAGATCCTCCACCAGAGCAACAGCAAGCGGCTCGCCCCCAGCAGCCCGCGACCATGTCGCACGCCAGCTCCCTGGCCAACAGGCTCGACCTCCTCAAAAAGCAAAAGGCCGCGACGGCTGTCCATGCCCCACCTCCGTCGGACAACTCGCTCAGCAAGACGGCGCAGCAGCTCTTCGGCGACCCGGAGTTCACGTCGATGTGCGAGCGCGGACTCAACGCGCAGCTCACCCGCACAAAGGATGGGGCAACGCAGGAGAGCAAGATGCGCGAGCTCGCCGACATCGTCAAGATGATGCGCCGCTCGCTTCGCGAGATGCAGCATCGCACCCAGGCGTACGTCGAGCAGGCAGTCAAGTACGAGCGCAGCACCAAGAGCGCCATCGAGAACTTGAAGCTGTCTGCAGACTCTGCCGCGACGCTGGCGTCTGCCGAGCTGGCCAAGGTGCGTGGCGAGGCGGCCACCGAGATTGCCAACCAGAAGGCCGCGGTGGCCAACTGGCAGAGCCAGATGGACCTGCTCCAGTCGGAGCTGGCTGGACTGAAGCGAGACAACGAGCGTCTGACGGAAGAGCAAGCCGGGATACAGGCCGACTTTGCCCGGGTTCAGGCGGAGAAGGGCAGCGTAGAGGCGGAGCTCCTCGAGCTCAAGCGCTGCAACGCCGACCGCGAGAAGGAGCTCCAGGCCGGGAAGAATCAGGCCGTGCAGACGGTCTATCAAGCGAAGGAGGACTTTGAGCGACAAAAGAACGAACTGCAGGCGGCCCTGACCGAGGCCGAGGAGAGGATCCGGGTCGCTGAGGAGGCCAAGCGGGACCTCAACGCGCAGCTTAAGTTCTCCAAGGACGAGGAGGAGCGACTCGGTGCCGAGGCCAGGAAGATGTCTGTAGCGTGGGAAACCGCCGCTGCCGAGCTCGAATCGGCCAAGGAGAGCCTGGCGGACGTCCAGGAGCAGCACGCGAGGATTGTCGCCGAGCTGGGCGTGAGTCAGCACGACAACGCGTCGCAGAAGAAGAGCCTGGACGAGTGGCACGAGCGCGCTGCCGAGTTGCTGGAGGAACTGGAGAAGGAGCGGTCCCTCACCGCCTCGCTCAAGCAGTCGCTCGAGAAGTACGCCGACACGGCCGCCAACAAGGAAGAGTCGCTCAAGGAGACGCAGACCAAGTACGAGCAGACGCTCGCAGAGACCGTCAAAATGCAGAAGCAGCTCGAGGCGGAAACTGCAGAGCTCAAGAAGACGGCCGAGCGCGTCAACGCAGAGCACGAGGAGGCCCAGGACGAGATCGCGCGCCTGACAGGCGAGCTCCAGGCGGCGACCGCCGAGCTCACCGAGGTCAAGGAGGCGCTCGTATCGCTGCAGACGGAGGCTTCTTCGGCGCTCGATTCCATCGAGAAAGCAAACATGAAGGCCATCGCGGCGGAAGAGCGCCTCGCCGACGTGACGCGGGAGGCGGAGGACAAGGCCTCGAAGCTGGCGCAGCTCGAGGGCGAGCTGGAAGCCCTGCAAGAGTGCACGTACGGCATGGAGGGAGCAGACCAGAAGGAGCTTATAAATCGGATGGTCACCAAGATCGCCTCGCTCGAGGCGGCGTGCGTGGCCGCCGACACCAAGCGCCGGGAGGCCCACAACCAGCTCGTGGAGCTCAAGGGCAACATCCGCGTCTTCTGTCGCGTGAGACCCAATCCATCGAGTGTCGCGCAGATCTCGTCGGATGGCTCGTCCATCCGCATCTACCAGGACTCGAAGCCGTACGAGTTCAACTTTGACAAGGTCTTCAGCCCGGACTCGACGCAGGGCGACATCTTTGCCCAGGTCTCGGACCTGGTGCAGTCGGCCCTCGACGGGTATAACGTCTGCCTTTTCAGTTACGGACAGACCGGTGCAGGGAAGACGCACACCATGCAGGGTCTCAATGTCCCCGGACAGGAGGGCATCATCCCCCGCTCGATCGCCAAGATCCTCAAGACGGTCGAGACGCTCAAGGAGCAGGGTTGGGAGTACACGCTGGAGGCTTCCTTCGTAGAGGTTTACAACGAACAGCTTCGCGACCTGCTGGTCGATGGCAAGGGCGCCGGGCGGATCACGGAGAGCAACGCGATCCAGCACGCGCCCAACGGCGGCCACACCATCATTCAGGGAGCGACGAGGATGTCGATCGCCTCCGAGCAAGACGCGGACGAGATCGTGTCCAAGGCAGCCGATTCGAGGGCCGTCGAGTGTACTGCGATGAACTCGACGTCGTCGCGGTCCCACTCGATCTTCATGCTCTACATCTCGGGCTGCCACGAGGCCACCGAGACGTCCCTCAAGGGCTCCCTGAATCTGGTCGACCTTGCCGGAAGCGAGCGCCTCGCGAGGAGCCAGGCCGAGGGACAGCGGGCGAAGGAGGCGTGCTCCATCAACAAGAGCCTGAGCTCTCTCGGCGACGTCTTTGCCGCCCTGTCGGCCAAGCAGGCACACATCCCCTACAGGAATTCCAAGCTGACGCACCTGTTGCAGCCGTGCCTTGGAGGATCAGGCAAGACGCTCATGTTCGTCAACATCAACCCAGAGCCAGCGTCCGCGCAGGAGTCGCTCTGCTCGCTGCGGTTTGCCTCCAAGGTGAACCAGTGCGAGACTGGAGCTCGGGGCGGCGCGAAGCGTCACACGGCGATGATCGACCGGGGAAGGCCGTCCGTTGATACCGGCGATGGGCGCAAGTCTTCGATGACCGGCAAGGGTCATGGCATCAGCCAGATCCCCGGGGCCGCCGGGACGAAAAGGAAGGGGACGACCGCCGCCGGCGCAGGCTCCAAGCTCGTCAAGAAGTGGTGAGTGAGATGTATGGATAGGTAGCTATAGATCGGTGGACGAATACGACTACTACTACGCCGACGAGTGACGGAAACGGTTACCCACGTACGAAGTAAATCACGAAAACTGCACAATCAATCGTCCTTGCGCGAGGCAGTCCGAGCCGATGAATCGATGTCCATTGGGTCGGCCGCCGCGCGCGGGGCGGGCGGCCCCACGGCGCGTCTCCTGATGCCTTCGCCATCACCATCGACGGACAGCCTGCCGTTGCCGGCGCCGTTCGTGTCGGACTTGTCCTTCGGTCGCACGATGCCCGTCGGCCCAGGAGACTCGGCTGTGTCCTCGGACCTCGCCGAGCTTTCTGGCGGCCCCTCGAGGATCTTCTTGCCGGCCTCGACCGTCCGATCCAACACTTTCCGCATGGTCGGAACGAACTTACCAGACAGCACCATGACGCCGGGAAGGAGGCCGTTTTGCATCTCTGCCTCGACGTCCAGCTCCTCGTACACCGTCCTGGCAAACGCCAGCAGCACCAGGATGGTCAGCAGCCACAGCGGATTTCGAAGCACCGACACAAGCTCGTTGAAGCCGAGCACAAACATGGCCACGATGGCCCAAACGGGCGGCATCCTGTTGCGCGCCAGCTTGTTTGCCTCCTGCGTGGCCACGGCCTGCTGCACGGACAGGGCCACGTCCGACGAGAACTGCCGCCAGGCGCTCCGCACCTGCGCGGGGGACAACAGGACGTCTGCAGGGTCGACATTAGGCCACGACGGCGTCGTCTGGATGTCGATCGTGTCGGGCGGGAATGCATGCTCGCGCGCCGCCGCCGCCGTACGGCCCTTGCCGTTCTTGTCATCGCTCGCCACGAACGCGTCGATCGACCCGCAGATGGCAGCCACGTCCGCGTCATCACAGTTGTACGCGAGAATGGTGAACTGGCCCAACAGCCGGGCGGCCGCGCGCTTGGCCTCCTTGGCCACCCTGGCAATGTCCACGCTCGGCGTCCACGTCCGCGGCATGCCGTCCCCGTCCTTGTGGAACGTCTCGGAAAAGGCATCCTTCATCCTCGGCAGGATGGTATTCGCCGCCTCCTTGGCCATCTTGTTCACGGAAGACGTCACCGTGTCGTCAATCACCACGTGCAACACCGCCAGCTCGTCCCCGCCCACGTCGTATCCCACCACCTGCGCGTCAAATGCCGCCGTGCACTCGTCTCGCACGCGACCCGCCAGCGTCTTCAGTCGCCCCCACAGGTCCGCGGGCGGTATCTCCAGGAGCGGCGCCGCAGCCGCCCCGACGTGTGCCTCGGCCTCGTCGCACACCTTTTTCGTCAGCCGATTCAAATACGCCCCCTTGAGCGCCTCGACGTGCGCCCGCAACTCGCCATCCAGCCCCTTCCTGGCAGCCTCCGTCTCCTGCTCCCAAGGCGTCCCTGGCACGCAAAGTGTCTCCAAAACCCCTTCAAAGGCCTTGCTCGCCGCCCCTGCCTCCGCTGCCGCCGTCTCGGCAAACGCCCGCCCCTCGACTCCCTTCATCGCCCCGGCAAACCCGCGAGCGGCCTCCGCAGCCGCCCTCGCCAACTGCCGCTCGTACACCGGGAGCACCATCCCACAAACGTCCTGCACGAGCGACGCCCGTCGCTCCCCGCTCACCCTCGCGTCGAAGTACCGCGCCTCGTCATCGTATCCCGCCAGCGCCGCGTTGATCGCCGCCGCCACAGTCTCCCCGAACCCATCCACAATCCCAACCTCGGCCGCGTCCACCACCGCCATCCACCGCTCGTCCGCTCCAAACGCCTCCAATTTCTCCCGCGCAATCTCCTTGCACCGGATCGTCGCCACCATAACCCGATGCGCCGGCAAGTTCAAATCCCTGTTCTCCTTAATCACCTCCCACGCCTTGACCATGCTCAGCGCCAGCGCCTGACCGGGAAGTTTGCCCTCCCCGCCGGCGCGCAGCAGACACTCGTCCTCCGGCGCGTCCCTCGTGAACCGTCGCCGCAGCACGATGCTTTCCGCCGAGAATTCCTCGTGCTTATCCTCATAGTTGCTCAACGCCGCATACTGCAGCTCGAAAAAGTCACGCAACGCGCTCTCCTCGTACCCCGCCGGCTTGGCCAGCCCCGACCACATCGCCTCAAGGTCTGCCTCCCACGTCTCCTTCAGCTTTTCCAGCGGCGTCTTTGTGCGATCCCGGAACACGAACATGAGCACCGTCTTTTTCTTATTGCTGTCGGAAGACGGCTGGAACAGCTTGAGGTTCACCTGAAAGATCGTCTTGAGCAGCGGTTTCCCCGCACCAGACTCCCGGCCCACGTCCTTGGCCCACATATTCACCATCAGCACGTCTGACGTCGCCAGGGCAAACAGCGCCGACTGCCGCTCGAAGCTCGTATCGTCCTCTCCACGCTCCCGCCCGTCCGACCCCTCCAGATCCATCACCAGCGTCAACGGGGCGCCCTGACAGGCCTCGAGCTTCGGAGATTTGGCCAGCCAGATGCCGTGCGTCGTCTGCTGGCGACCCTCCATCGCGTTCATCTCCGCAAAGCTCGTCCCAAACAGCGTGTTCATCAGCGTGGACTTGCCCGAAGACTGCGGGCCCATGATGCTCACCTGGCGAACGAACGAGCGCGAGCGAGTGATGACAGGGCGGGAGCGCGGGAGCGCGGGAGCATGGGAGCGTCGTCGGCCGAGGTCAGTTCGCCTACCATCGTGTACTCGTCGGAACTGCACTGATCGAGGCCGGCCTTACGCAGAAATTGCTCGACCGATGAGGTCGATATTGCCCCAGCCCCATCGACTATCTGAAAGAGTGTGTCAGTCATCGAAGTGTAGGTACGAGTATCTCACTCAGCGGGTCGTCCAGACTCGAAAAGTCGAGAATTGTTGTGTCCAGCGATCTGGTGTGGACATGGATCGCCCTCACCCAACCGCTGCGTCGCTGCGTCGTTGTGTCGCGGTCCGGGCCATTCTGGCTTCCAGCCCGTGCTGCTGGCGAAGGGTGAGACGAAGAGGAGCAAGGCATCGCCTGTGGCAACGGTGATGCCGCCGGCCCCCGAGTGGCATGGTCGCCGCCAGCAGGGGGCCTGAGGCCGGTGTCTGACCCTATACCCTGAGACCGCCGGCTGCGAGAGGAGGGCGCGAGGAAGCGAGCCGGGGCAATACGGCGAGCGATGGATGGCAAGCTCCTGTCGTTCGCGAAACGAGCCCGCCGCCCTGCCGTCACTCGTCGGCGGTTTGTCGCCGACGGGTCTGTCGAATCAGGCCTAGGCCTTAGTATGCGAAAGGGGCCAAACTCGCATGCCCGGAACCCACAGATTAAACGGAACTGCACGCGGCGCGCTCTCCATTGAATTCCTTTGTACAATCCCTTGTCCTGCACGTGGACCGGGAACGAAAGGGAACGAAGCGACGAGCCTGGTCGTAAAATCCTGGAAATCCTGAGCGGGCGTTCATTCTCGCGCGCTCGTCATGCTAGTCCTCCAGGAGACGCCGGCAGGCTTTGCCCTGTTCAATGTTGACGATAAGAAGGTCAAGAAGGCCGAAAAGGTGCGTCAAAACCGTCCGATTTCCCGTTCTGCATCATGCAGCGCATGCACTGGATGGACCCCCTCGAGGCTGGGCCCCCTCGCTCGCTCGCTCACTCGCGGTTCTACCCGCCCTTCAGGAGGACGTGTGGGACGACTTCGAGACCCTCGACAAAGCGAAGAAGGTGGCCAAGCTCAAGGCCTTTGGCAAGTTTGACAACACCACAGAGGCCCTGGAGGCGGCCGCTTCCCTAGTGGACTCCAAGCTGAGCAAGGGGCTGAAGAAGTTCCTGAAGAAGAATGCCGAAGGCGACACGCTTGGTGTCGTTGACGCCAAGCTCGGTAGCATCATCAAGGAGAAGCTGGGCATTCCCTGTATCTACAGCTCTGGTATCCTCGAGCTCTCTCGTGGGCTGCGCAACCAGCTCGAGGGCCTGCTCACCGGCTTTGAGTCCGATCTCAAGCCGATGTCCCTGGGTCTCTCCCACTCTCTCTCCCGATACAAGCTCAAGTTCTCGCCGGACAAGGTCGATACGATGATCGTGCAGGCCATCGGCCTGCTCGACGACCTGGACAAGGAGCTCAACACCTACGCCATGCGGGTCCGCGAGTGGTACGGCTGGCACTTTCCGGAGATGACCAAGATCATCAACGATAACATCAAGTACGCCAAGGCCGCGAAGCTCATGGAGACGCGCGACAAGGCTGCCGATATCGACTTTTCCGAGTTTCTCGAGGAGGAGGAGGAAAGCGCGATGAAGGAGGCGGCGATCGTGTCGATGGGGACGGAGATCTCGGCGGAGGATGTGTTGAATATCTCGGCGCTGTGCGACCAAGTGATTGCGCTGAGCGAGTACCGCGGGCAGCTGTTTGACTACCTGCGCTCGAGGATGGCCGCGATCGCACCCAACCTGACGGTGCTAGTTGGAGAGCTGGTCGGGGCGAGGTTGATTGCGCACGTGGGCAGTTTGGTGAATCTTGCCAAGGCGCCGGCGAGCACGATCCAGATTTTGGGGGCCGAGAAGGCGCTGTTCCGGGCGCTCAAGACGAAGCACGAGACGCCAAAGTACGGGCTCATCTATCACGCGAGCCTGATCGGGCAGGCGAGTGCCAAGAACAAGGGGAAGATTAGTCGAGTGCTAGCCGCCAAGTGCGCGTTGGGCGTGCGCGTGGATGCGCTCGGCGATACGAACGACGAGGGCGCGCTCGGACTCGAGGCCAGGGCGAGGGTACGTTGTTGTCGTCGTTGTCGTCGTCGTCGTCGTTGCCGTTGTGTTGCGTTCTCTCGCCCATCCCGTCGCGTCCCAAGCCTCCTTGTATGGCAGAACCCGGGCTCGTTTCTTCAGTCCTCCTGTAGAAACAGTGGGCCTCTGCTGGTTTTTACGAAGGCGAGAGGGAGACCGTTTAACTCCGGGGATGGGAAGAGACACCATGCACTTACGCCCTCGAATTAAACGGGACAAACCGATACGTGGATCATGCCGACGCTCATGCTCACGCTCGCGCACGCGCATTCACCCCTCAGGTCGAGGCGAGGCTTCGCCAGCTCGAGGGCAAGTCGGACGACGACGCCTTCCAGACCAAGGGACTCCCGAACAAGGCCAAGGCCGCCGACCCCGGGACCCCTGGTGGCTACAACACTGCCGCCGACGTCGTCATGTCGGACAAGAAGAAGAGGAAGGCCGATGACAGCGAGCCCGAGACACCGGGCAGCGGCAAGAAGAGCAAGAAGGAGAAGAAGGAGAAGTCGGCCAAGAAGAGCGAGAAGAAGTCCAAAAAGTCGAAGAAAGACGAGTAGTAGTAATGAAAACGCTGAGAACGAGCGAGCGAGAGTCTGGGCGTGCGAGCGCACGTCGGCCCATGAATATAGATATAAATAGTTACGCGACGAGAGCGACAGCCTCGAACATATTACTTCAGCTTCTTCTTCGGCCTCAGCTGCGTGGTCCTTCCGCAGCTCTTCTTCCTGCAGTTGGTCGCCCTCGGGTGCATCCTCGCGTAGCACTTCCTGCACACCAGCTTGTCCTGGTTGTACTTCCTGGCCAGGATCTGCAGACTCGGCTCGATAATCCCACCACGAAGCCTCAGCACCAAGTGCAGCGTAGACTCCTTCTGGATGTTGTAGTCGGCCAGCGTGCGCCCGTCCTCGAGCTGCTTCCCGGCGAAAATCAGACGCTGCTGATCCGGCGGGATCCCTTCTTTATCCTGGATCTTCGCCTTGACGTTCTCGATGGTGTCAGAAGACTCCACCTCCAAGGTGATCGTCTTTCCCGTCAGGGTCTTGACGAAAATCTGCATACTGAGCTGTTTGTTCTGCGGTCATTTCGTGCAAGGCGAGCGAGTGAGGTGGACGAGGGAGCACGAGGGGGCATTCCGGGCGTCCAGCGGCCGAGACGGCACTCATCCCGTCCACGACGGCTTATTCATCGCAATATATCACATTCCACCGCAGCGCGGCCGCACCAAGACGGCTGACGAGAAAGGAAGGAAAAAAGCGGCGTTCGATTCGATTGGCCGGCTCGCCGAATACCAGGCAGATACAGGACAGCCGTCACCTCTACGAGGCGCAAATTGTATCATAGAGCTTCGTGACGGAGCCCGAGCGCCGGACAGACGGCGGCAGCGGCGGCCGACCTGGCAATCGAATTCGTTCCTCGCTCGCTCGCCTTTCTCTCTCGTCCGGCCACCATGCGGACGCGGACCGTGTCTTCTGGCGTGTACGTACCTTTGGACTAACTAAATTAGTGGCGAGCGGGGCGGAAGGCCGGCGCTGAAGTCAGCGAGGAGAATGGATGGCTCGTGAAGAAGAAGGACAGCGCCCCTCATTGGGCGAGAGCGCGCCCATTCAATGGGCGCGCGTCCAACCTCCGGGCTCTGAAGATTCGACGAGGACGAGGACGATCTCGAGGACGAGGACGATCTCGAGGGCGAGTTCGATCTCGAGGACGAGGACGATCTCGAGGACGGGCACGGTCGCGAGAGGGACAACGAAACCGAACGCGCCTCGGCAGACGAGCCGGTCGGCGGTGCTGCGGGCGGGGAGAGGAAGGACGAAAGGGGGAAAACCGGCGGCCTGCCGTCGTGCGACAGGGTGTTTCCGCGACCGCACGGCCACGCCGATCGACTCTATTGTGGTGGTAGACACCACCACGAAGTGGGTGGGATATCGCCATTCAAGAGAAGCTCGAGGCCGCTGCTCATTCAGGTCTCGTCTCCAACTGTTACCAATATAATAATAGCGTTTCAGACACGTTCACCTCCGCGAACGTGTCTCCAGGCTCTGCACGACGCGGAAGGGGTCGTCTTGGCAAATTTATTCCATCTTCAGCACGCACAGAATCGCCGTCGCTTTGCCGCATGATGCACGCCATGTTATAGAGTACCTTATGCATACGAGAGAAGAGACGAGAAGAGCGAGAGGGTGAAGGGGAACGGACGGAAATTGCCGCGACCATGGGCTCCAACGCGCTCGAGCACGTCAACGCGCCCGATCTCCCAGAGGCGCTCCATACCATGCTGACTCCAATCGACGACGCTGTGCGCGAGAGATTGACAGTGGCGGTGCCAGCGCCAGCGGCGGGCGAGGGGCCGGGAGAGGAAACCACGGCGACGCCGATGGGGACGACCATGTCGGGGTGCCAGTCGCAGTCGGACGTGTCCGGCAGTGCGCTTGGGGTGGAAGGGACGACGTGGACCAACGGTGGGGCTGGAGACAGCGGAACATCGTCCGGTAGGGTGAATACAAACTCGGCCATGGTGAGAGCGTCGCCACAGAAGCGGAAGCGGGCGGCGGCAACTACGACAATGAAAGGGAGATTTAGTGGTCGGCTACCGACAAAGGAAGACGAGAAGAAGCTCGTGGACGAGTGCAAGTTGGTCTCGTTCTATCTGCACCCGGAGCGGAAAACATATACGGTGGCGACGCTCATCCGGAGCATCGCCAGCGGGGAGTTGCGAGCGCACCTCGAGGGCCAAGCGAGAGGGCACGAAGAGCTGGTAGAGGCGTACCGGCGAGCGTCTGAGCAGCTAAGTGCGTTTGTGGAGGCGGGGTCACGAGAAAACGGCGGCGAGATCCTGCCGAGCCTGCTTTCGTCGGTCGCATCGTTGCAGAATCAGCTGAAGGAGGTCAAGGAGGAGAATGCAAGATTGCGGGCGGCTGCAGCGCAACTCAGCAGCCACCCCGGGAATCAGCCCGAGGGAGACATCGCCAAGCAGATCGGGGAGGCTCCGTCCCAGCCCGGTCTGCTGATCGAGCGGAGCGTGAGTATGCCCATAGCTGGCGTGGCTGGGGTAGCTGGCGTAGCTGGGGTGCCAAACGGGGTCCACCAAGTGCATCAGCAGACACCGCAGCAGATGCATCCGTCGGCGAGTGCCGCACAGTTATCTGGCATCGGAGTCGATGGGGTCGGGGTCGAGGTGCAACAGCACATGATGGAGGCGACAGGGTCGTTGAATCTGTCTGGTGTGGCCATGCCGGGGAACTTCTCCGTTGCCAACCAAAATGCGGTCATCCCGGCAGAGGCAGTGGCGGGGGCGCCGCACTTTTTCCAGGCCGCGGCGTTGCACGTGGTTGCAAAGGCAGATGCCTCGTTCAACGCCCACGCGCTCACTGCCGAGGCCAGAAAGCACAGCGTGGCGTCTCTCAAGGCGGCGGAGCAGGCAGAGGGCCTGAAGAAGACCCTCAGCCTGATGACCAGCTCTGAACTGGGCAGCGAGCAGGCGCTCGAGGCGCAGAAGACGGTCAAAAGCCTGGAAGACCGGGCCCAGATGCACGCCGAGATGACGACACAAACCGTCGCCAAGGCGAAGAGCATGATGGAGATTGCCCAGAACCACGAGCGGGAGCAGGCCATCGCGTACGCGACGGCATGTGCCCTGCAGCAGAAACTCAGCGGGTCGAACGCCCTCCAAACCTCGAGCCCCTCCATCTCGGCACCAGAGCTGGCCGCGCACGTCGGCGACGACCTGAAGTATCCTGTGGGCGTGGTGGACCTGCCGGACCGGATGCTCGCCCACGTGCTCCCGAGTTCGACCGTGGCCCGACCTGACTTCATGTCCATGGCCAACGCGGCCACCACCACCACCGCCGCCACCACCGCCAACGTCGCCAACGTCGCCAACGTCGCCGGCGATAAGCTCCCCATGGCGCTCAACCTCCAAAACGGCTTCCCGCCCCCCGTGCCCCTCGACCAGTCCATCAGCTACTTGCACGATGTCGACCCGTCGACCGAGGCCACGGCATTACACCAACAAATATCGGCCTTGCACGCGCAGCAGCCAGAATCGCTGGTCAGTGCCCCACCCGTCCACATTCCCGACGCGGACCTGGAGAACATCGCGTTCCCCGCCGGCATGGCACTCCCGGACGTCTCCAAGCTGGCCGTCGAAACTCTGGACGAGCTGCTCGGCGGCGACATGTGACGCTCGACGCTCGACACGGCGTCGGCCGTGGAAGTGGGCGACTAGCGAGCGGTCTCACGCTCGCTCGCGAGCGACCCGCCGCACCGTGAATTAATCGACAGCTGTAGACACATGAACCCCTTTTGTTCTCTCTGATGTGACCCGATCTCGGGCGAGGATGAACACTCTCCGGTCCCACCGTCGGACCTCCCGTCCACATCCGGCAGTGTCAATTCGTATCATCACCTTGAGGGAGCGATCGGAGCCCCCGTTCCGACGCAGAGTCGTGAAACTCGCGAGTAGTAGGGAAATTCCAGTGCGGGCTCGCCCCCGGGAGACCGCGTCGTCGGTTGCGTCTGACGCGCGGTGCGAACGGAATCAATCGAGTAGAACGAGGAGTAAGGCGCCCGTGCCCCGCGCTGGCTAGAAGAAAACCAGGCGGCCGCGCATTGAACCGCGAGTCGTAGCACGATGCCCAAGCCAGAGGCGGAGAAGATCCCGGTCACGCTCGTGACCGGCTTCCTCGGTTCGGGGAAGACCACCCTGGTCAACTACATCCTCAAGTCGCGTCCGGAGAGCGCTCGCGTGGCCGTTATCGAGAACGAGGTGGGCGAGGTCAACATCGACAACTCGCTGGTGTCGGAGAACCTCATCGAGAAGGAGGATTTGGTGGCTATGGACAAGGGATGCGTGTGTTGCAGCCTGAGGAATGATATAATTAAGGCGCTGAAGACGCTGTATGACAACGCGCAGAAGAAGGGCTTCAAGTACAGTGCCGTGGTGCTGGAGACGACCGGACTGGCGGACCCAGCGCCGGTGGCCTTCACGTTCTTCTCGAACCACTGGATCGCGCATAACTTCAGGCTGGACTCGATCATCTGCATGGTCGACGCGCAGCACATCCAGAAGCATATGAAGGACGCATCCGGGGACTTGAACGAGGCGGTGAACCAGATTGCCTTTGCCGACCTGGTGCTTCTGAACAAGATCGACCTGGTTTCGCGGAAAGATCTGGACGACGCGCGGGACACGATTCGGTCCATCAACGTGACTGCGGAGGTTATGGAGGTGTCTCTGGCGCCGCCCACGAAGGACCGGGCGTACAAGATGATGAAAGCCAACAAGGAGCACGACACGACGCTGCACGAGCACACGCCCGATAAGCTCACGTGGGATCAGGTAATCGGGATCAACTCGTTCTCGATCGAGCGGGCGACGGCAGTCGACCCGATGTTTTACCAGGGGTCGGACAGCGAGGACGACGAGGACGAGGACGACAGGGGGTCGAGGGGAGACGGGAAAGGGCAGGAGGGCACCGGGAAGCCCAAGAGGCAGCTGTCCGGGGTGCCTCCCGGTCCGAACGACGAGAACGACGAAAAGCTCGACGGGGAGCTTCTAGAGCTGCTGAAACACCAGCGGACAGTGGAGGTCAACGAACGGACCCTGCAGCCGAAGAAGCGGACTAAAAAGTTGCACGATCTCTCCGGTGTGGGATCCGTCGGCATCTACGCCAGGGGACCGCTGGACCAGTACAGGTTCAACTGCTTCTTCAGGGACCTGCTGTCCGAGAAGTCGCGGGACATCTTCAGGTCCAAGGGGTGCCTGTGCATCAAGGGGCAGGAGACCACCAAGTTTGTGTTCCAGGGCGTACACGAGACAGTGTGCTTCGGGCCGACTGCTGAAGGCTGGGCCGACAACGAGGATCGGTGCAGCCAGATTGTGTTTATCGGGAGGAATTTGGACAGGGAGGCGCTCACAGAGGGCTTCAGGTCGTGCGTGTGGGTGCCGCTGCCCGAGGGGTGGGAGGAATACATGGACCAGCGGGTCAACATGCCGTACTACATCAACAAGAGCTCGGGCCTGAAGCAGTGGGACCGCCCGTCCATCATGGCAAGCGCCTGGCTCAAGTCAACACAGAGCAGCCACAAGCAGCCGGAGTCGCTGATTCCGAAAAAGTCCAGGAGTAGCTCGGACGGCAAGCCCGACGGGAGCAGCGGACGAGACAGCAAGAGTCGGTAGGTAGAGAATGATGATGATGATGATCTCGTGGTGTAATGTTCTGTGTGTCGGTTACGGTTACCCGTCATCTCAGACGCAGACTCGTTGTCATCATCTCGACAACCGACTCGTACGCGTCGGTCATCGCGGCCCTCGACGCGTTATCGAGGTAGAACACTGCAACACCACCGACCAGCGCCGCGACGACCAGTCGTTTCAATCTCGCCTTGATCCCGTACTTGGCGGACTGGACCTTCTTGAGGTCTTCCTTCTCCCAGAGCAACACCGGCATCATCGCCCCGAACAGCAGCGCCAGCAGGGTGGCGGTGAAGCACGCCACGTTGAAGGGCATGCTCGCATCCGGAATTGGCATCTGAAAGAGCACGTTCTGACCCACCGCGCCAACGCTCGAGGAACGGCATACCGACTCGCCGGACACTGACGAGCCCGTCGACGCGACGACCCCGTCGAAGACCGCCGTCACCTCGGGCGCGGGAATGTCAATCCCGCGGGACATGTCCGCCGGATAGTCGTGCACGGACAAGATTGGACGCTCAACGTTCAGCCCAATCACCACATGACGCGGAAGACCCCCATGACCCCCATGACCCC
>Ga0181582_10001009_pt1 | contig 21356 bp, 22 predicted proteins | sample 071ome_32_FD_132438 | JGI IMG/M metagenome (GOLD analysis project Ga0181582, IMG submission 132438) | Coastal salt marsh microbial communities from the Groves Creek Marsh, Skidaway Island, Georgia - 071405AT metaG (megahit assembly) | ecosystem: Environmental > Aquatic > Marine > Intertidal...
GTTCGGTCCCTATCTGCCGTGGGCGTTGGAGATTTGAGAAGAGTTGCTCCTAGTACGAGAGGACCGGAGTGAACGAACCTCTGGTGTTCGGGTTGTGTCGCCAGACGCATTGCCCGGTAGCTATGTTCGGACGGGATAACCGCTGAAAGCATCTAAGCGGGAAGCCTCCTTCAAGATTAGATCTCCCTGGAGCTTTAAGCTCCCTAAAGTGCCGTTCGAGACTAGGACGTTGATAGGCTGGGTGTGTAAGGGTTGTGAGGCCTTGAGCTAACCAGTACTAATTGCACGTGAGGCTTGACCATATAATCGCAGGCTTTTGAAATATAAAGAATAAGTCGAAAATTATATGTGATGGCAACGAGCACCAATAACCGCACAAATACAAAAAGCAACAAGTAGTAATGCTGTGCAGAACTGAGTATGATTTTTTATGTCAACGATTTGGTTTTTTTGGTCCGGTCTTGTATCGGTACTGAAAAGACAAAAAGAATTGCCTGATGACAATAGCGAGTGTGAACCACCTGATCCCATCCCGAACTCAGAAGTGAAACCGCTCAGCGCCGATGGTAGTGTGGGGTCTCCCCATGTGAGAGTAGGACATTATCAGGCATCCAAATAAGAAAACCCGCTCAGCTTTGCTGTAGCGGGTTTTTTTATGCCCAATCACCGAGCCTATCTTGAAGCATGAAAGGCGGAGCGGACGGCAACAACGTGAGTCAAATTTTGCCTCATGCTCGTTATAAGGGCATGGGTACTTTGAATGGCAGGCTTGAAATTGTTGGCAGGTTTTTAACGCAAAAACCTGTCCAACAGTACTATCCGAACAGTATGTATATAAGACTTTGGGTATCTTCCAGTCTAAAATTGCTAATAAGTACGAGTTCCATTAAGCGGAGATAAAAACATGTTAAAACTGAATGCTGCTGTATCGAGTTTATTGCTAATAATTTGTTCTATGACGCAGACAGTATTTGCAGCAGAGATCTCTTATGAAGACCGTCAGGATGTCTATGACTTGATCAACAGGTACAGTTTTGGTGTCGATACCTATGATACCGATCTGTTGATGACGCTGTTCACTGAAGAAGGGGTATTCAGGGTGTACAACGGTGGGCGGCAGGTTGGTAATCGGGAGGGTCGTGAAGCCAGGTATACTGAGTTTACTGAACGAGCTCAGAACAGAATTCAAAATGGTGCAGGACAGAGCCGACATTTCATTACCAATATTGTTATCGATCAGCTCGATGAGAATCATATTGTTGCCAAGGTAATGGCCATGTCAACCAACATGGTGCCCGGTGAGCCGGCTCCAACGGTGAATGCCATAGGTTATTATGATTTCGAATTTGTGAAAGTTAATGAGCAGTGGAAAATCGATAGTCTCGAACTGCATTACGACTGAAGTAACGGCGATGCTTGCCTTTATTGACAGATGCAGTCATGCAAACTTGTTCAGATATTCTTGCCAATGGCTTCAATTTGACTGAGGATGTCCGTATCGCCTTATTTCCTTCATGCTTATCACTTAGGGTGTCTTCTGGATTATATCTGACAGCTAGCCTTTAGGTGACAAGCGATTAGTTAACAGAGAGAAAAAATGGATCGTCGTAATATGCTTAAACTGGGGGGCGCAGTCGCCATGACCACGATGGCAGCACCTCGTGCAGGGTTTGGCCAGAACAACATCAACTGGGCTGAGCGTATTGCCAGGCTGCCTCAACCTGAACCTGAAGAAATTGTCATTACGGCTTGTGGTGACATGATGGTCAGTGACCCGGTCAGTAATCGCGGGCTTCCAGAGGTAGACGCTTTGTACCAGTTGATCGGTGATGCTGATATTTCTTTTGGAAACTGTGAAACCACAATAGCTGATACCGGTACACTACGGGGGGGATTTACCCAGACTGCCCATCCCCGCATGCTTGATGATTTCAGGCTGAGTGGCTTTAACATGATGTCGCTTGCCAATAATCACACCATGGATCTGGGGCAAGCAGGCTTGATGGACTGGATTGAAGAATCTGAATCCCGCGGTATTACCGTGGCCGGCGCCGGCGCCAACCTTGAACAGGCTCTTGCACCGGGAGTCCGGGTTGTTAATGGCAAACGGATCGGTTTACTGGCTTTCTTTTGTGCCAATAACAGTAGCTGGGAAGATTTCCGGGCAGGGGATAATAAGGCGGGCTGTGGTCTGATTTCCGGTTCTACGGTAAGCGTTCCTGGTGAACCTTTTGGTATTGCCCTGCCGCATGCTGAGGATATGCAAACCATGACAGATGCTATCCGTAGTGCCCGTGCACAGGTTGATACGCTGATGGTTTCATTCCACATGAATTGGGGGCTTGATACGCCACCGGGTGAAAACTACCAGCGCGCTGAAGCTCCACTCGGAAGCATTGTCCCGGCTGATCTTAATGCTCCCTTGAACAAAGTCGCAATAGGGCGGCAACTTATTGCGCATACAGCAATTGATGCAGGTGCTGATATGGTTTTTGGTCACGGTCCTCATGTCCTGCACGGTATTGAGCTTTATCAGGGTAAGCCGGTTTTCTACAGCCTGGGGCATATCTTTTTCCAGCTATTAAGAAATGGCCGTGCCTTGCCTCAGATGCAGATGAACCCGACCATGGTGCAGGCTGTTGAGAGCCGATATTTTCTGGAAGAATACCGCTGGTCCGCAATCGCTCGCATCTTCGTGCGCGGTAGTGAGGTGACCCGGGTACAGATGATCCCGGCCTATATGGATGTGCAGCTCAATGGCTATCCATACCTCCCGTCAAATGCTGAAGCTGACGATGTCAACAGTGCGCTGGTTCAGCTGTCGCAGCCTTTCAATGGTAATCTGCGTGTTGAAGACTGGTATACCGAACTGCTCATTTAAATTGCGATGCCTGTGCTGAAGGGCCAGGCTCAATACCGTTGCCGAAATAAAGTGTATTGAAGGGCTGTATAATAGCCGCAAGGCAGGATGAGAACATCATCAGCGTTGAGACCATGCGGTATGATCATAGCGTCAGCGTCTGGACACAAGGCCTCCACTGTCAGAGAATTCCTGCATTAGCTCTTCAATCAACAAGTGACCGCCATGCTATTCAAACAATTATTTGATCAAAGTTCCGGAACCTATACCTACCTTTTGGCTGACGAAAAATCCAGAGATGCTGTATACATTGATACGGTGTACGAGCAGCATGAGCGTGATCTGGCACTGGTCAGGGAGTTAGGCCTGAATCTGAAAGCCTGTCTGGAAACCCACTGTCACGCAGATCATGTTACCGGTGGCTGGTTGCTGAAGGATGCGCTGGGCTGTGAGTTGGTGGCTTCCGTCCATGCTGGCATTGATCCACTGGATAGTGCCCTGCAGGAGGGTGACAGCTATGCATTTGGCAAGCATCATTTGACTGCCATGGAAACGCCGGGCCACACCGATGGCTGCATCAGTTTTGTGCTGGACGACCAGTCCATGGTTTTCACGGGCGATGCCTTACTTATCCGGGGTTGTGGACGTACTGATTTCCAGCAAGGATCTGCTAAAAAACTGTTTCACTCGATTCATGACAAACTGTTTTCATTGCCGGATGACTGTATTGTTTATCCGGCTCATGACTACAGTGGCCGTTCCGCCAGCAGCATAGGCGAGGAAAAACAGTACAACCCTCGTGCCGGAGGGAAGGCCAATGAAGCGGACTTCATCGGCTTTCTGGAAAATATGCGATTGCCGCATCCGCGTCAGATAGACATTGCAGTTCCGGCCAATCAGAAAGCCGGCAAACCCGAAACCATGCCTGTCAAACCACAATGGGCGCCGGTAGTCTGCACCTACAGTGGCAACCTGGAAATCACACCGCAATGGGTCGCTGCCCATCTAGCGGAGCTCAATATTCTGGATGTTCGCACCCGTGCCGAGACAGACGAAGAGTCGGTGCGGATAAAAGGGGCACAGCTGATTCCAATCAATGAACTACGGGAGCGCCTCGGCGAGGTGCCACAGGATAAACCACTCATGACGATCTGCCGTTCAGGCAGACGTTCGGTACTGGCAGCTTCCATTTTGAAAGAGAATGGCTGGACTGAGGTGGCCAATATCAAAGGGGGGCTGCTGCAATGGCTGGATGAGGGCTTACCAATCGACAAGGGGTGAGCTGCCACAGCTGTTTTGAAATATCGAATGACACTGACAGCATTCAAGGCCATTCAAGAGCTCGCAGCTAAAAGAAAAGGCGGCGAACAGGCTCTGCAGGAAATCCTGGCCACTCAAAAAAGCCTTAGTACCACTGAGCTTGCCAGACTGGGTGACGATCGTTACCTTTCCATGATGAGCAAGTGTATTTTCAACGCTGGCTTTAATTGGCAGGTCATCAGCAAGAAATGGCCAGGTTTTGAGGAAGCCTTTCATGGCTTCAATCCGCTTGGTCTTGCACACATGCCGCCGGAAAAATGGGAAGCCTATATCGATGATACCCGCATCGTGCGTAATTGGATCAAGATTCAATCGGTGCTGGATAATGCCCGTTTTCTGCTTGAGGAAGCGGAGCACCATGGCTCCTTTGCCAGACTATTTGCGCAGTGGCCGCTGAACGATCAGATTGGTCTCATGGCCTACCTGAAAAAGCATGGAGCACGTTTGGGTGGCAATACGGGCATGTATTTTATCCGTTTTATGGGCAAGGACGGCTTTGTGCTGAGCCCTGATGTCGTGGCCAGACTCAAGGCTTCAGGGCTAGCGATTGCAGACAGGCCCAGCAGTAAAAAAGACCTGACCCAATGTCAGCAGGCTTTTAATACCTGGCATGAGCAAACGGGTCTGCCCTATACCCATCTATCTCGGATTTGTGCGCTATCAATCGGCAGGAATAATCCCGCGAGGGATTAGCCTGGTAGTCTCGTCCTGTTGCTGAAACCACAGTGTGGGAAGATGGCATTTGACTAGGTGGCCAAGGGTCCCCTACACTGCGATGGCCTGTTAAAACCAGAATAAAAAGCAAGAGGCTTTCGCCATGACACGCCGATTATCCCTGTTTGTACTGTTACTTGCCGGTCTGTTTGCACCGTTTATAAACGCCCAGCAAATATCTCGCCCGGGTCAATACCAGGGTTACAGTGAGGCCCTTTATGACGAATGGGTGCGTGAGTCCCTGTATGTTGTCATGCGTGACGGGGTTCAACTTGCCGTGGATATATTCCGCCCGGCTATTGATGGCCTGGCGGTGGAAGAACCGATGCCGGTGGTCTGGACACACACACCCTACAGGCGGGCATTCATGGATGCCAATGGCAATATCCGCATGGGAAGCGATTCAGCGACGACCCGGACTCTGCTCCGGCATGGCTATGTGGTTGCCCTTGTGGATACCCGGGGACGAGGAGCATCGCAGGGTTGGCGACGAGGCTTTCAGGATCGTACCGAAGCCTATGATGCCTACCAGATGACTGAATGGTTTGCCATGCAGCCCTGGAGTGATGGCAATATTGGGATAAGCGGGTGCTCCTACACCGGGGGCAGTACCTTTCATGCCGCCAGTAATTATTCACCTCACCTGAAGGCTATTGCACCGGGATTTTCCGATTACGACAAATACAGTTTTATCAGTCGTGGTGGCATCATGGCCCAGTTCAATACCCGCCCTGAAGATCCCGGGCAGGATTATGGTCAGGGCGTGCTACCGGTCGATGCAGACCCCGAGGGGCATATGAGGGATCAGGCGCTGGAGGAACATCTGGACAGTACCATCATGGCCGATCTGTGGCGTGAAATTCCCTATCGTGATTCCTATTCCGAGGAAGTGGACAGTTATTTCTGGCAGGAAGTCTCCATTGCCAATTTTGAGCAGGTGATTGAGGACTCTGGAATCGGTGTGTTTATCTGGGGCAGTTTTTTTGATGAAGGCAGTTTTGAAGCAACGCTTGCCTACAACAATCTGAATAATCCTAAACATTTATGGATGGGTGGTTGGGGGCATTGCCAGACAGCCGATTTTCCGATGGATGTGGAAATGCTGCGTTTTTTCGATTTTTTCCTGAAAAATATTGATAACGGCTGGGATGAAGAAGATCCGGTTTACTATCACAGCAATAACGCCGATGAAGGCGAGGAATGGACCTCCAGTCCTGTCTGGCCGCCGGCACAAAGCAAGACGATAAGCTTTGTGTTGAAAGGTGATGCTGCTGTGAACAGCCCGGGCATTCTGCGCGATGCTACACAGCCGGCTATTACCCTTTACGATGAAGCCGACAGTCTCAAGGTTAATTACAATCCGGTGTGCCAGGGCGAGGTCGACATGTACTTTCTGTTCTGGCCCTGTTTGATGCAGGATCATGGCCTGGCTTACCAGACAGCTGCGATGACCGAAGATGTCCACCTGGTAGGGCATCCCCTGCTGGATTTATGGCTAAGTGTTTCCCAGCCCGATACGGATATTTTTGCGTATATGGAAGATGTCGCTCCAAATGGTGAAATTACCATCGTCAGTCACGGGCGCCTGCGGGCCTCTCATCGAGCTGAGCATCCTGCCCCCTATAATAACTACATGGGACTGCCCTATCACAGAAGTCATGCAGCAGACATGCAGCCCCTGCAGGTGGGGGAACCGAGTCGCATGCGTCTTGATCTGCTGCCGGTATCTTATGTGCTCAAAGCGGGTCATCGATTACAGTTGCGTATAGCTGGCGCAGATGCCCGTCAACGTTTCCGTACGGTAGAGTTTGAGGATTCGCCGCTGGTCAGCATTTTACAGGATGCTGGCATGAGTTCGCAGATTAGTATCTCCGTCCTGGACTGATATCCGGCAGCACGCCTACTGACAATCTATCTGCTGTGATGCGGCTTTCCCAGGCTGCTTATTTTTCGCATAGTTTCTGAAAACTTGATCTGGGTTAATGGCGTCAATGGCTTGCGTGACATTCCGATTTTTGCCCGCCTGATTGAAAAGGGGCAGTTCAATGCGGCTGCACTTGCGCCTTCAGAATATCCGCTGGATGATACGCTGGAAGCTGTGCGGGCCGTTGGTGAAAGAACAACTGTCGGTGCAGCGCTGGTATTCAGTTAGAAACATCAGATGTCCATGCGCCGGATTTATGCCGACGTTGTTTTCATTAACGGCAGGATGACTGAGGGATACTATTTCTTTTTGGGGTTGCTGTAAAAGCTCTTCGACATCTTTTCCCACAGTTTCATGTTCTGTTTGTATATTTCCGACATGTCTTTCATGGGGTTGGATTGCATCATGTCATGGTAACTTTCACTGAGCTGTTCCTGCTGGTGTTGGAAAAAGGCAAGACTTTGATTCATGTACTCTGCAAAGGGTTGATGTGGCCCTTGGCCGTAATAGCGGATAAATGATTTGAGATTCTCCGTGGTAAAAAGAGGGTTGTTCTCGGACTCCTGCTCAATGATGAGCTGTAGCAGCACACTACGAGTCACATCCTCTCCGCTTTTGCTGTCCAGCACAATGAAATTGACGCCAGCAACAATCAGATCCCGGATATCTTCTATTTTGATGTATTGGCTGGTCTGCGTATCATAGATACGCCGGTTGGGGTATTTCTTGATGATCCGGATTTCGTCTTCATCGGGACTAAATTCTTCATGATCAGTATTGCTATGGTTCATGACTGTACTCTTAATTTATCCTTATTATTTATCCAGATCACCCATACAAAGGTACTTGATTTCGAGGTAATCCTCGATACCGTACTTGGATCCTTCCCGTCCCATGCCACTTTGTTTGATGCCGCCAAAGGGGGCCATTTCATTGGAAATGATGCCTTCGTTGATGCCCACCATGCCGTATTCAAGCGACTCTGAAACACGCCAGATGCGGCCAATATCGCGGGTATAGATATAGGAGGCGAGGCCGTATACGGTATCGTTGGCTATGGCGATGGCTTCCTCTTCGGAGCTGAAGCGGATCAAGCTTGCGATGGGTCCAAATATCTCATCGCGGGCAATATTCATGCGCATGGTCACACCACTGACTACGGTGGGTTCAAAGAAGCACTCACCCAGATCGCTTCGATTGCCGCCTGTTAGCAGACTGGCACCGGCTGCTACTGCATCCCTAACCATACTTTCCATGGATTCTGCAGCCTTGATATTCACCAGTGGGCCGATAATGACATCTTTTTCCAGGCCATTTCCGACTTTGAAACTTTTAACTTTCTCAGTCAGTTTGCTGGCAAATTCATCATAGATCCCTTCTTGTATAAGTATCCGGTTGGTACAGACGCAGGTCTGGCCTGCATTGCGGTATTTTGATGCCAGTGCACCGTCAACGGCAGAGTCGATATCCGCATCATCAAACACAATAAATGGGGCGTTACCACCGAGTTCCATGGTGGTTTTCTTGATAGTGCCAGCGCATTGGGCGAGTAATTTGCTGCCAACTTCCGTTGAACCGGTGAATGATAGTTTGGCAACCCGGGGATCACTGCAAAATACAGCACCGATCTTGCGTGACTGGGAAGAAACCACGACATTAAATACTCCGGCCGGAATGCCTGCTTCTTCCGCCAGTACTGCCAGGGCAATGGCCGAGAGGGGAGTTTCCATGGCCGGTTTGACCACAAAGGTACAGCCGGCTGCCAAAGCTGGTGCAGCTTTGCGGGTTATCATCGAGTTGGGAAAATTCCACGGCGTTATTGCTGTGACAACCCCCACAGGTTGTTTGATAATGACGATACGTTTTTCAGGAGATGGGCCGGGAATGGTGTCGCCGTAAACACGTTTGGCTTCTTCAGCAAACCATTCGATATAGTTGGCGCCATAATTGATTTCACCCTTGGCTTCGCTCAGTGGTTTGCCTTGCTCCAGTGTCATGATGGTTGCCAATTCGTCTTGATTCTCGATCAGGAGGTTGAACCAGCGTCTCAACAGGACTGAACGTTCCTTGACTGTTTTTGCCCGCCACGCTGGCAGGGCTGCATGGGCTGCTGCAACTGCAGATTCTGCATCCTGCTCATTACCATCACATAAATCGCAGATGATCGAGCCATCCGCCGGATTACTGACACTGAATTTTTCTGCGCACTGTGTCTGCCAGTTACCGTTGATGTAACTGCCGTTTTTAATTAAAGAACTCTTAAAAGTATTCATAATATTGGATATATTGCGTTTGAACTGAAGTTATATTGCATTGCACAATTTTTAAAATCAACGAAAAATTGAATTAATAAACCGTAAAGGCCATTGAGGATGCTTGCAAGCTCCTCAATTTAAATGAAGTGAAGAGGTGGATGGCAACAGGAAATGCAATTTATTCTGTTTTGGTGAAGCAAGGAATACCATTACAGAAAAGTTATGCTAGCCTGTGGTTCCCAGGTATTTGGACAAGGAAAAGAATAACAATGAATCGATTTACCTCCGCAAAAAGAATCTTAATGTGTGGATTGGCAACTGCTTTGATGAGTACTGCCTCTGGTTCACATGCCCAGGAACAGTCAGCTATTTTCACGGAACAACAGGTAGGCTTGGGTTTACAGGTTTATCAGCAAAACTGTTCTAATGGCTGCCACCAGCCAGACATGTTGGGCGGTGGTCCGGTAGCCAGTTTACGTCAACTGGGGTTTAGCAGTATCTGGGGAACCAGTACTGTTGCCGAGCTGTTTGAAACCATCAAAACAAGCATGCCGCCAACCAATGTCGGTGGCCTGACAGATGAAATGTATCTGGCAATCATAGCTTTTATTCTGTCTGCCAATGGAGCGCTCAGTGGCGATACTCCACTGCTGGCAGACTCGCAAACCATCATCAATGATGTCATCAATATTGAATTTCAGCCAGGGGTCCGTTCCAACGAACAAATCATCGGTCCGACCGGTATTACCGTTGCCGGGACGGTAGCAAACTTCCAGCCGGTCAGTGATGCAGAGTTGCGTAACCCTGACCCGGAAGACTGGCTGATGATTCGCGGGAACCATCAGGCCTGGAGTTACAGCCCTCTTGATCAGATAAACAGGGAGAATGTCGATGAGCTGCGCCTGGCCTGGGTCTGGGCTCTGGATGATATTGTTTCAAATCAGAATTCACCACTGGTCCATGATGGTGTGCTTTATCTATACAGCCCTGGAAACAGAATTCAGGCCCTCGAAGGGGATACCGGGGAGTTGATCTGGGAACACACAATTGCGGGCAGGATCGGGCCAATGCGTGGACTGGGTATTTATGATGACAACCTGATTATCAACACACCCGATAGCCGCATTCTTGCAATCAATGCTGCCAATGGTGAAGAAGACTGGAGTATCCAGATCGCAGAAGACTTCATTAATACCAGTGGGCCACTAGTGGGTAATGGCAAAATATTTACCGGGTTGTCCTGGTGTCAGATATTCCGTGAAGAAAAATGTTTCGTCAGTGCCTATGATGCCAGCAATGGCGAATTGCTATGGAAATTCAATACCGTGGCGCAGGCTGGTGAACCGGGAGGTGATACCTGGGGTGGCATTGATAATCTGTTTCGTGCCGGTACCGATACCTGGATTACCCCCACCTACGATCCGGAATTGAACCTGGTTTATATCGGGGTGGCTCAATCCAAACCCTGGATGGGTGCCAGCCGCAACATGAGTGTCTACGATGAGGCACTTTATGCCAACTCTACGCTGGCACTGGATGGCGACTCTGGTGAGCTGGTCTGGTATTACCAGCACGTGCCGGGTGAAACACTTGATTTGGATGAAGTCTATGAGCGCGTGCTGGTGGACCTGGATGATGAAAAATATGTCTTTTCCATCGGCAAGAACGGCATTCTGTGGAAGCTGGACCGGGTGAGTGGTGACTATATTGAACATCAAGAAACCGTGTTTCAGAATATCTTTGTCAGCTTTAATGCTGAAACCGGCCGGCCTCAATACCGCAATGATATTGTCGAGCAGCGTATTGGTGAATGGATACAGGCCTGTCCCTCGACTGCCGGTGGCAAGAACTGGCATCCCATGAGTTTTCATCCGGGTACTGAAAGTCTGGTGATTCCACTGAGCCAGACCTGTCTTGAAATTCGTGCCCGTGAAGTAGAGTTTGTCGCTGGCGGCGGCGGCACAGCAGCTGACAGGCGCTTTACTGAGATGCCCGGCTCAAACGGTAATATTGGTAAAGTGGCAGCCTATGATGTGCGCAGTATGCAGGAGCTCTGGTCGCTGGAACAGCGCGCATCTTTTCTGACAGGGGTGCTGAGTACTGCCGGTAACCTGGCTTTTGTCGGTGACATCGATAGGGTATTCCGGGCACTGGATATCGAGACCGGAGAAGTCCTCTGGCAAACCCGCCTGGGCACCTCGGTGCAGGGTTTCCCGATCAGTTTTGCGGTCGATGGCAAACAGTACATTGCGGTTCCCACAGGCCTCGGTGGCGGCAGCCCGCGTGTCGTGCCATCCATCGTTACCCAGGATATTCGTCACCCTGCCGGCGGAAATGCGCTGTATGTGTTTGAGTTGCCTGACCCTTGAGTCAAACCAGAAATCTGCTGGTCAGGGAACTTCTTTCTGACAAGAGCTTTGCAAATTCAGCTTGCACTCAACAACAGTCTTGCCAAAAGATTGGCCTAGTCATTAAAATCTGCTGCCCCTGAGGTCTCAGGGGCTGGGTTTCTCCCATTATTCTGTCCTGAAGATGGAGTCTTTATGCAAAGGCTGCGTGAGCTCGCGCGTCTTGTTGAGGCTGTATTTGACGAACTTGAACAAAGTTTCGGGGCCTATCAGTTGCGCAGTAGTTTAAGCTGTATACCCGGCTGCGGTGCCTGCTGTAATAATCCCAACATTGAAGCCACAGTACTGGAAATGTTGCCGTTGGCCTTGCACTTGTATGATCTGGGTCAGGCTGAAACAGTGCTTGAAGAACTCCAGAGCTATTCAGGATTCGCCTGTTATCACTACAAGCGTAATTCCCTTGATGGGCTGATGGGCTCATGCTCCGTGTATAAACAGCGTCCTGTGATCTGCCGTGTATTTGGCGCTGCGGGTGACCGGGATAAATACGGAAACACCAGACTCTCTGTATGCAGGCACATCAAACAGAACAAAGCGGAAGCCTATCAGTTGGCACTTCAGAATCTGCCTCGCGAGGCGCCTCCCCGCATGGCGACTGGCAAGCAGCGCCTGCGCCAAATAGATTTCACACTGGGCAGAGAGGATCTTCCGATCAATCAGGCTTTGCAGAGGGCATTGCAGCTTGTTCTCTTTCAAAGCAGTTTCAGCGATCCCGAATCTGCTGGACAGATAGCCTGATCTGCTTATAAGCTAAGAGCTTTCTTTTGAAGCGTATTCCGCTGGTGTTATCCAGCAAACTGTAGGGAATGCCTCTCTAGATAGCAGATTCGTGAGCAAGCAATACACGAAATTTCAAACAATACCTTGGGGAAGCTTATGATACTGCGTACGTTTTTCTCGATAATTATTTTTTTGTTGCCTACCACTCAGGGTTTCGCCCACCATTCCGAAGCGGCGGAGTTTGACAGTAATGATCCGGTGCGTGTCACCGGTGTTATTTCTGCCGTTGAATGGAATAACCCACATGTCTGGTTTTATGTCGATGTCAGCAACGATGATGGTTCCGTTACTACCTGGGGATTTTCAACGGCACCTCCGGGCATGTGGATGCGTCGAGGCATCACCAAAGAAGTGCTGGAAATAGGTGCCACGATCAATGTTGAAGGTTCCCGCGCCCGGGATGGCTCCAATAACGCCTCGGGACGCCGGATAACCTTTCCGGATGGCAGCAATGTATTCACCGCCAGTGAAGGAGGTCGATAATGAAGCTTTTAATGAGCCTGGCTTTAGTCAGCCTTTTCGTGAGCGCTGCGGCAAGTGCGCAGAATATTCCTCGTACGGTCAGTGGCAAACCGGATTTTTCCGGGATTTATACGCCACCGGCCACCATTAATGCGACGGGGCCACGTGGCAACCTGATATTCAATGCCGACAAGATGGCCCCCCTGTTGCCGGGTGCGGAAGCGCTTTTGTATGAGGAACGTAATGGCGATCCTTACCATGATGAGCCCCGAGCCATGTGCCTGCCGGCAGGTTTTCCTTCCGGTATGTTATATATCCTGCCAATCCAGTTTGTGCAGAACGATGACTACCTGGTCATCATTCCTGAATTACAGCGTGCTGCTCGGATTATCCCGCTTGATGGTCGCCCACACCGGGAAGGCATAGAGCCAACCTATTACGGTGATCCGGTAGGGCACTGGGAAGGCGATACCCTGGTGATAGAATCCGTGAATTTCAAACGCTGGATTCTGGATGACTACCATTACACGGATCCGACACGCAATCGTTGGCACAGTGATCAGCTGCGAACAGTCGAACGTCTAACCCATCAGGGAGACAGCATGCTGTATCAGATTACCATCGATGACCCTGAAATCTTCACAGAACCTTTTACACAGGATTTTCAATTAAGCCTGCGTCCGGACTGGGAAGCGCTTGGTTTGTTGGAATATGTGTGCCAGGAAAACAACCGCTGTGCCGGGGGTAGCTGTGAAATGTCCGAGGCGCAGCAGTAATTGTATCTTTCAGGAATGCGAATAAGCAGCCAGAAATCTGGCTGCTTGCTTACTGAAATACCTTGCTGAGGACGAAGACCGCTTCATTGTTGCCAAGGCTTACCAGCACCAGATCATTCCCCAAAATTAACCATTCATGAGTCGCCAAATAAGGCAGTCTCATCATCATGGATGGCGGTACTGACTCCGGGGCAAAACAGGGAGGTAACTGCGCCCCCGCGACCAGTTTTTTTGCCGTGTGTGGAGGTAAAGCCTGGCGCCCTGATAGGCCTTCCAGTCGGGCTAGTTGTCTGGCTTCGGCAAGCGAGATGTCAATCATCACAGCCTGTGGCACAGGCTTTCCCGTGGGAGAATCCAGCAATAACTGCAGATCCCGGCTAAAGGCTTCATTGGCAAAGGCCGCGCACAGCATAAAAACACAGGCTACTGTGGTCAGTTCCAGTAAGGATAGTGATTTGCTGTTCTGTTTCATGCGGCGTCCTCCTGTTGAGATGAAAATTTAATGCAGCCTCTTGGCACAAACTTTCGACAGATTCACATTTTTGAAGCGGTACCTGCCAAAAAGTCGATAGATGTGATGAAGCTAGCGTTTTTTTCTGCGTTCCAGACCGAGAAGAAAGGGTAGTCTTACGTGTAAAGGCTTACTATACTGCCTAGCTTCGAGGTTTTTGTAATTGCAATTCCAATTACAGTTAACGAATGTCGAGGGATAGTTCATGAATAATCTAGCTAAACTGCCCGTCAGTCTGTTTGCCCTTGCGCTGATGTTTCCAGTGAGTACAAGTGCCCATCACAGTTTTGAAATGTTTGATCGGGGCAATCCCATTCAGATTAGCGGTGAAATCAAAGAATTCCAGTGGGTTAACCCGCATACCTGGATTCAGATTTATGTCATCGATGAAATGACGGGTAATCAGGTTGAGTGGAGTATTGAAGGGCGCAGTCCGAATGTGCTGGTTAGGCGAGGCTGGAATCGAAATACTGTCCTGCCCGGTGAAAATGTCATGCTGACCATTTATCCCCTGCGTAATGGTGAACCCGGTGGCGCTATAGTGATGCTGGTCAAAGAGGATGGCACTATTATCAATGCTGATACGCCAACTGCCGTGGATACCAATGAAGAGGGACCACGATGAAAGTAGTTATGCCAAGAAAAGTTTTCCTGTTCCTGTTGGCGCTGGCATTTCAAAGTAGTGCTGGGCCGGTATTTACAGCAGAAGCGATAACCACACCCGATCTGACCGGACTCTGGGTTGTCTCCAATCGCAGTCAGCGTGGGTACTTGGATGAAAACTTTGAGCGCCTGGAGCCGGAACAATACCTTACTGCCAGAGCCATTGAGTTAACAGAAAATGTACGCCCAGCCTTTGATCCGAGTGCCATGTGTCTTCCTTCAATGCCTCGTCACCTGGGTGGCCCCTATCCAATTGAAATAGTCCAGAATCAGGGCAGTGTAGTGCAGCTTTTTGAGTATGAAAACGTTTTTCGCATTATCTATACAGATGGCCGGGAACATCCTGATCCCATTGAGGATCAGCGTTTCATGGGGCACTCGGTCGGGGAGTGGCAGGATGATGGAACCCTGCTGGTGGATGTCAGTAATTTCAATGGTAAAGCCTGGATCGCTGCCAATGGTATTCCGGTGTCACAGAGTGCACACCTGACGGAGTGGTACCGACTGATTGAAGAGGGGGAAACACTGGAGGTGACCCAGCGTTATGAAGACAGCGAATACTTCACTCGTCCGGTGTGGAGTAAATACCTGTTTAACCTTAGAAATGACTGGGGAATCAGGGAATATTTCTGTGCCGAGGGTAACCGGGACAATGTCTTCCAGCAACGGGAAGGTCTGCCAGGCTCCTTACGTCCGGAAGATATTCTGCCAGAATAAGCCAGTTGACGGCAGCTGCCATGTCTTCTGTTGCCGTATCTTTCCTCAAGTAGGCCTATGGGCATTTTTATCTGTTTGCACTGGAAAATAAGCAGCCAAGATTAGTAAATCTTTGCTGGCCGTGTCATGTTTATACGCTAAGTGTGAACAGGCGTTTTCGGTCGAGTGGCCTACCCGGGAAGGAATGAAGGTTAAGTCTTGAAGCTCAGAAATAAAGAAGTCAATATTTTCAGCATGTCAGCGCTGGACCTCTTCGCTTCAGCTCTCGGGGCTTTCATGCTGCTTGCCATAGTAACCATGCCTTTTTTCCCCAATACCGGCGACTCGCCTGAACTGATAGAAAACATTACCGAGGAAATGCTGGCTGAAATGGAAACCCTGAGGGATCAGTTGGCATCACAGGCAGAAGAACTGGATGCATTAAGGGATCAGCTTGACTCGCAAAATATCGAGCTTGAAACAAGCACAGAAATTCTCTCTCAGACCCAGCAAGAACTCGCCATGTGTCAGGCACAGATTCCAAATGGTGATGTCCTTTCCAGTACTCAGGACGAATTGAATGCCTGCCGGGCATTGCTGATGCAGACATTCGTGCTGGTCGTCATTTCCTGGCCGACGACCGATGATGTTGACTTACATATCATTGACCCTAGAGGCAATGAATATTATTTTGCTGAACGTACTTTCCCTGGCTCCGATGCCGCCTTCGAAGAAGATAATTTGAACGGGCCAGGCAATGAAATCTGGCTCAGCCCCTCGGCCTTTGAAGGCGATTACCAGATATATACCACGATGTATTCCAAGCGGGATGCGACGCCAGCAGAAATCAGGGGATCCATCCTCTATCAGGATGGGCGTATTGAGTTGCCATCTATCCAGTTAAGCACAGACGGAGAAAATCCCCTGCTGGCAACATTCAACGTCGACGATCAGGGTAATGTCAGCTTGCGATAATAGGCTTGCAGTAACAATGCAAGTGCAGGATAGTCTATAACTTGATTGAGTAGTTACCACGGGTAATGATTTCACGATAAAAAGGAGGGCTCATGATGCCTACAAAAATCAGATCAGTTCTTTTCTTGCTGTTGTCCAGTTTGCTGCTGTTTTCCTGCAGTTCCTCAATGCTGATGGATGCCAATACACCTGCTGCCAACAGTGATACGGTGTGGATAGACGTCAGGACCGTTGAAGAGTACCAGGCAGATCATATTGACGGTGACAGGAATATGCCGGTACAGGGCCTGAATGCTGCAACCTTACGCAGCCAGTTAAACCTGCCGACAAATGCGGATATACGCCTGTACTGTGTTTCCGGTGTCAGAGCAGGACGGGCTCAGGCCATCTTTGAGGAGGCCGGGTTTACCAATGTCACCAATGCAGGCGGTATCTCGAATGTACGTGATGCGCGTAAACTTAACCAGTCCGGCGGAATTTCCGGAGGCATCACCATATTTTAATGCGTTTCAGGGTATTCATTGCGATCTGTTTGGTATCCCTTCTATCGGGAATGCCGATTCTGCCAGCTTTGAGTCAAACGCTCAGTATTGGCGCTTTTTCCCAGGGGGATCTGTCTGGCTGGGAGGAGCAGTCCTTTGTTGGTAATACACGTTATGAACTGGTGCAGGATGAGCAGCGTCAGGTCTTGCAGGCTGACACGGTAGCCAGTGCTTCGGGTCTGTATTTTGAAAGGGAAATTGACCTGAGCCAGACGCCCTATCTCAACTGGTCGTGGAAAGTTGACAATGTTTACAGCGGCAATGATGAAAAAACCCGGCAAGGTGATGACTATCCTGCCCGTATTTTCGTGGTGGTTTCAGGCGGGCTATTTTTCTGGAAAACCAAGGCGATCAATTATGCCTGGACCAGTCAGCTGGCCGCTGGCAGCACCTGGGAAAGTGCGGTAACCCGAAATGCCGTCATGCTTTCACTGCATTCCGGCAATCGTGAAAGCGGACAATGGTTGAGCGAAAAACGCAATATTCGTGAAGATTTCCGTGAGCTTTTTGGGGAAGACGTCGTGACAATTCACGCCATTGCCATCATGAGCGATAGCGATAATACCGGCCAGCGCGCCAGGGCATATTACGGGGATATCTATTTTTCTGAAGACTAGTCAGGGTCGTGAGTTGAGGTCCCAGTTGTAGGGCAAATTGGCATCGGCCTCGACAAAAACCAATTCCGGGCGATACTGCCGGATAAAATTCTCCACGCCACCGCTCGCGCTGAAATCATCACCATACCAGTCAAAAATTCGGGAGACCCGGATATCGGGGCCCCGGACTTGCAGGCCTTTTTGCTGACTCAAGAAAATTCGCGTCTGCTCATCCAGTTGGGCATCCAGTTTGTCTGCCTGGTAGGCTTCAGTGCGCAGGTCCGGGCAACTGAGTGAAGCGCAGTTGACGGCAAAATGGATTCTCGGTTCGCCCAGTTGGCGGATGATATTGTGCTCAATATCATCAAGGCTCAGTCTGCCGGCAGCATTTTCCAGTACCACGATATCCCAGGGGCCGCGAAAAAAATTGCCGATATCCCGGATGGAGTCTAGGGGCCAGTTGGCAATAATCAGCTCAATGGTCAGGATATTATAGGCATTGATGTAATATGCCAGGGTTTCTTCACGGCTTTCCAGCTCTGAGATGTCAAAAAGCCGGATCTGGGTCAACAGTTCACTAAAGCGTGAATCGCTGGCAAAGCCCTGATAGTCAAGCAGGTTGGCGCTCAGGCCCTCTTTGTTGCCGGCAGACACATAGTCATCCAGTAATTCATTGTAAAGCGTCCATTCGGGTTCCGCGGCGATACAGCAACTTGCAAGCATCCACAGAAGAATCAAACGTAACATAGGCTGATTTCCTTAAGCATTTATGCCTTAGAGTGACCCATGTCTGCTATGTTACAGACCGGGTTCATGGGCAAGCTGGCCGTCAAGCTGTTTGGTATAGATAAATATCGGAATCAGTAAATCACCCAGCTGGGAGTTCATCATGTCTTTTACTTCTGGCCAGTCAAGCCCCCGTTCTCCAGCGCCGAGCATGGGCATCGCCATCGAACTGAAGCGCCTGTCATGATAAAGGGCATTGAGTGCTTTCAGACAGCGGTTCAGGGCTATTTTATCCGGGCGCCTTTGTCGGGAGGGGTCATCATCTGCTTCGTGTGTCAGCAGGTTGACGATAATGGCCTTGCCTGACTCACCCCATGTCCATAGCTGGCCGGGTTCCGCCTGAGTCTCTTTACACCACTGATGAAAGCTTTCCACCATCACCGGGAAGCGTTCATGCAGCTTTCTTGAGAGCCCGGTGGTCATGGGATCATGTACGCCGACAGCCTGTACCACAACTGCAGCACGACTCAGCATCAGATCGCCTTCAACTTCGTAAATCATAATAAGCGTCAGTATTTTTTAGTATCTGTCGCCATGATAGATAAATATGCTACTGCTGCAAAATCACCCATGTGCATTTTCTTGATAAGATGGTTATGCTGAAGTCTTTGCTGTGATGCTGAAAGCTGATGTATTCAAGAATACCTTACAGTCTGGGGAAAATACTGCTAACTGCTGCCTTGTCAGGGCTTTTGCTGTTCAGTGCTCCGCTGTCGGCGCAAAGTGAATGGCGCGAATACCCCAGTATGGAGTGGGGCAGGTACAGTCCCGCTTTGCCCTCAAAGCATCTCGAACCCAGTGAATTTGTTGTAGGCAGGCTGATGTTTCCACAGTATGAACGGGGGCCTTTTGGTAGCGGTCCTGGCAACTGGCTCAGGGGAGGTACAGCCTGGTCAGTGGATTACCCCTCGGGTGATAGAAAGTTTGCTGATTTGCTGGATCGATTGACCATGTTGAATGTGAGGCCAGTGGAGCAGCCGGTCAATCTGGATGATGGTGATGACGCATTTTTCTGGCCCTTCATGATTTCAGGCCTGGTTGGCAGCTGGAATCTCAGCGATGCACAGGCTGCAAAACTTCGTGAACACCTCCTTAAAGGCGGCTTTCTGTTGTGTGACAGTTTTTACGGCGAGTATGAGTGGAGCGGCTTTGTTACAACTTTGCGCAAGGTATTTCCGGATCGTGCCATTGTTGAACTGCCTGATGAGCATCCCATTTTTCATCTGGTCTTTGACCTGTCTGACAAACGCCAGATTCCAACCTGGCAGTATCTGCCACTGGGTTACCGTAATGATGGTGCTGAACCTCACTGGCGAGCCATTCTGGATGATGATGGCCGCATCATGGTGATGATTGCCCATAACAATGATATTGCCGACGGTTGGCAGCGTGCTGATGATGTCGGTTATCCCCAATATGAAGCGAACCTGTCCATTCGCATGGGGGTTAATTTTGCAATCTATGCCCTGACGCATTGAGCTGGAATGATATTTTTCTGCCGGGTGTGAATTCAATCATGGAGCTTTTGCTATGAAAATAAAGGTCTTTGCCTGCCGTGCTTTAAGCGGCCTCTTGCTGCTGGCAGTTGTGACGGCCAGCCATGCCCAGTTGGCCGTATCTTCAAATGACAACAAGGCCAGACTGATAAATGGTGTGAATACGCTGGTCCGTAATCCGGCTCCTGACACGGTCAGCATCATCAATATGGGGAGCAATCCTCCCCGCCTGGTGATTGAGCTGGAGGCTCCTGGAGGCTGGTCAGCTCCACCGCAAAGTGTGGCAGTGGCTCCGGATGAGTCAATCGCGCTGGTAGTTTCATCAACTGCCATTGATCCAGAAGATCCGGGGCGAACGGTTTTTAATGATGAAGTCAGCGTGATCGACTTGCAAAGCAATCCGCCACGAGTGAGTAATACGGTACGCGCCGGTTCAAGAGCATCCGGGGTATCCATAAACCCCGCAGGGACCCTGGCCTTGGTCGCCAACCGTGCTGCCGGAACCGTGAGTGTTTTCAGCATTGAAAATAAGTCACTGCGTGTCATAGATGAGATCAAGCTGTGTGAAGACTGTATGCCCAGTTTGCCGGTGTTTACACCCGATGGAAGGCGCGCGCTGGTGACACGCAATGCCGATCACAAAGTATCGGTGCTGGAAGTGGATGGCCAGATGGTGCGCTATTCTGGCATCGATATTTCCGCCAATATGGGGCCCTACTCCCTGGATATTAGCCCTGACGGGCATTATGCAGTGGTGGCCAATATCGGTAACGGTCCGACAGGAGGCGTCGATACGGTCAGTGTTATTGATTTGCAACTGGAGCCACCACGCCTGGTAAATGCCATTACGGTTGGGATTATTCCGGAAGGACTTGGTTTATCCCCGGATGGTAATTACCTGGCAGTGCCGGTGATGAATGGCTCCAACCTGCCTGCCGATGCGCCCTGGTTTCATGACAATGGCTGGCTCAAAATCTATCGCATGGACGGGGCTGAACTGACGCTGGTCGATGAAATTGAAACAGGTCGCTGGTGTCAGGGAGTCGTCTGGAGTGATGATTCGAGTCGACTGGCAGTGCAGTGTGCCGCCGACCTGGCGCTAGAGTTGTTTGAATTTGACGGCGAAACGCTCAGAGTTGCCGGTGTTATTGAGGTGGCCGGGGCGCCAACCGGTATCCGTACGGCGCAGGGTGCACGCTAGCTATCAGAAGCAAAAAATAAAGGGAGCTGCTGATAGCTCCCTTTTGCTAATCAATCCGATTTCAGTCCTCGCCCCAGCTTGTGACGATCTCTTCCGTGGCGATACGCTCGTCACTATAGGGGTCATTCACCATTCGGGGATTATCGCCGAACATCATGGTGGCACGTTCAGGCAGGGTATATTCAGTCCATTGACCAATGCCCGCATGGCTGGGGTTGCCGGTATGGGTATAGGCTGACCAGGCTTCGGCCATGTCCCAGGCCAGCTTGTATTGTGAGCGACCCCGGCCAGTCATAAATGCCGTGTTGTCGATGTTATCGAAGAAAAACGGGACTTCCATGCAGTGCATGGAGCGCAGCTTGCCCTGACGGACTGGCGAATTCCAGTCAAA
>Ga0181582_10001012_pt1 | contig 21320 bp, 21 predicted proteins | sample 071ome_32_FD_132438 | JGI IMG/M metagenome (GOLD analysis project Ga0181582, IMG submission 132438) | Coastal salt marsh microbial communities from the Groves Creek Marsh, Skidaway Island, Georgia - 071405AT metaG (megahit assembly) | ecosystem: Environmental > Aquatic > Marine > Intertidal...
CCCAACAAACAACATTAACTCATCAACAACTCACCAGCCTTTCGGCGTCGCACTGCAGCACGCAGTCCAGCACGCTCTCGTCCCCGCCCGCTATCTCCTGCTCGACGTGCAGGACCTGGCAGTTGCTCGGCACGCCCTTGATCTCCCCGCCGCTCAGCGCCCTATCGAACGAGCGAAGCGAAAAGCGCGAGTGAGAGAGTCACAATGAATGCCCTCGGAGTCATTACGAATACCCACCGGAGGAACGTCGACTTGCCCGCCCCGTTGCGCCCCACGAGTCCGTACTTCCTGCCCCACACGAGCGTCACGTCGCAGTCGCCGATCAACTCGGCGCCCCCGTTTGACACGCTGATCGACTCCAGGCACAGGTCCCGCACCGCCGGCCCGCCCACGAACCGCATCTTGCGGAACGACTTGGCGCGCAGCCTCTCGTCCAGCTGCTTCTTGTGCTCCTCGTACGCCGCCATCTGCTTCTCCTTCTGTTTCTTCTCCAGTTTCTCTAGCCGTTGCAGGTCCTTCTCGCTGGACACCGTGAACGTCTCGCTCATCTCGGTGATGGTCGACTTGCCCTGCTTGAGCCTTGCCTCGTCGTGCGGGTGCAGCTGGATCTTGCTGATCGCGTCCAGGAGCACAGGGCCCTCGGCCAGGGGAACGAACGATGCCCTGGCCGTCGAGGACGCATCCGGGACGATGGCGTCCCACAGGGCGTCGACGACGGCCGAGGCATCGTCCCCCAAGCAGCCTTCCCCCTCGAGCAGAGGAAACAGCATCTCGCCCAACTCGTCCTTATCGGCGTCTTCGTGATCCCATGCCTCCACCATGCCCCGCACATACTCTCTGACGTCTTCGTCGGCAATGCATGTCGCCAGAATCCCGTCAATATCCCGATCCGCCATCTTTCTTCTTCATGAAGAATTCTTCAGAGCGGGGAACGAAGGGTCGCCGTGCACCCGTGCTAGTCAGGGCGTGCTAAGAGCGAGCGCGCGAAGGTCTGCCGGGGCCAAGCCCACCGCTTTGTTCCCTGTCGATATCCTTGTCGCTCTCCCTGTCGCTCTCCTTGTCGCTCTCCCTGTCGCTCTCCCTGTCGCTCTCCCTGTCGCTCTCCCTGTCGCTGTCACTGCTTGGCGAGCGTTGGCCCGTACAACGCTCGCCGCTCAACACCCGCCCCGTGGTGGGTCACCTCAACAACGCAACGAACGAACGAAAGAACGAAAGAACGAAAGAACGATTAAATCTAGTGTACAATACCCTCAAATCACTACGAGGTCGCTGCGCTCCCCGTCAATAGGAGAGGTCTTCGAACAGCCGCAGCCCGAAGAACCCGCAGCCGGCCGCCCACAGCAAGAGCAAGACGCCCTCGCCGCCTACCAGGAGCCTGCCCGAACCCTCCTCCCGTCTGTTGACAAACGCCATCATCGGCGGCAGGATGCCGTACAGCAGCGTCATCCCGTACCCGCCGGCCAGGGACAGCGCGCTGATGAACGAGCTCGGGTCGCCCCACGTCGTAAAGAGCAGGGGCGGGACGAGCGTGAAGGCCAACGAGGTGTTGCGGATCGTGTCGTCCGAAACGGGTGCGGGTGACGATGCGGATGGCGACGGGATGACTGTGACGTCGTCCCCGCCATCACGATCCTCCCACCCCTCCAGCACCTCGCTCCCCTCCGAGTAGATGGTCTCGCTGACGCCCATGACGGTGCCTGACGAGGGAGCGAAGCAATGCGCGCACGTGAGGGTCAGAGAGGGAGATAGAGGGAGAGAGAGGGAGAGAGAGAGAGGGAGAGAGAGGGAGAGAGAGGGAGACGGTCCCGCTGCTCCGAGGAAAACAATACACACCGAGGAAGCTCGTGGCGATGGCCATGAAGGAGAAACTCGTGACGAGGGTGCCGAGGAGCGGGTTGCCGCTCTCCGAGATGAGCAACGTGACCGGGTCGACGTGCATCGCCGGAGCCACGGCGTCCGCCGCCTTGGAGAAATTCTCGAAGAAACTCAGCGTCACTCCCTCCCAGCTCACAAACATGACCAACGGCACGACGCTCCCGAACACCAGCGCCTGACGAATCTTCGTCGCGTCCCCTGGCGAACGAGCAAACGAGCGAACGAGCGAACGAGCGAACGAGCATGCGTGAGCGGAGGAGGCAGTGGTGGTGATAGACGAGGACATGGTCGGTAACGACGACAAGGAGAGGGGGCTGTTGTTCTGAGGGGTGAACGACGGGTCAGCCTCGAGGATGACAGGAGTGCACCCAACACCCAACACCCGGTCGCTGCTCAGCTCCCGTCGTTCACCCCTCCCTCCTCCGAATAATATCACGAAGACGTACCGTTCAGATACGAGCAAATGAACGGGATCAAGTCGTGGTAGACCAGCGACAAAAACATGATCGGCAGCGCCGGCGGCAGATGCATCAGCTCGCCCCCCGACACGTGAATCAGCGAGTCGATCTGCCGACCCGACGACAGCTCCGTCCCGATCCCGATCCCCAGAATGGAAATAAACGACCCCACCAAGCTAAACGTGAGCCACTGATTCAGCGTGTCTGTCGCCTTCTGCCCCCCAAAGCTGAACAGCGCCAGCGAGGCAGCGACAAACTCGACCACGACCAGATCAACGTTGACCGCCCCGTCCGTCACGAACGAGAACATCTCCGCCACCTTGCTCAGGTAGGCCACCAGCAGGCAATACGACAGCGACAGGTAGATGGTCGTCGTCAGCCTCCCGACGTTCTTCCCCAACGTCCGCTCTGCCATGGCCCGCAACGTCGTCATGTTCATGTTGCTGTTCTTCGCCGTCGCACTGTCCCCGCCAAACTCCCCTCCAAACCCCCGGAATCCATCCAGACGCTCCCGGTCCCCGCGTCGATCGCACACCACCACCGCCTCCGTCAGCTTGAACGGCGTCCCCGCGTCCTCGTCGTCGTCCGACGACGACACCAGCGTGCAGTTCGGCTTGTCGGCCCAGTAAATGTTGATGTTCACCTCTGCCAGCAGCAACGCCTGGGCGACGAGAAACGCCCATACGCCGACAAGCCCCCCCGTCGACGCGACGAACCCCGCGTCCTGGGAAATGTCGGGGAGCGCCAGGATACCGGCGCCGATCGTCGAGCCAATTATCAGCGCCATCGCGCCCCACAGCGTCTTCGGTTCGTCCTCTTCCGCGCCAGCGGATATTGATGTGGATGTAGCAGCGTCGGTGTCTCCGAGGAGACTGTCGGGCGAGTCATCCGTCACGACCACGAGGTCGTCCGTCTCGGGCTGCTGCACGCGGACCCGCGCCGAGGACGTCGTCGTCCGCGCGGACGAGAGGGAGAACGACGACGAGAACGACGACGAGAACGACGACGAGAACGACGACGAGAACGACGAGCCTGAGAACACGCGTGCTTCGTCTTCTTCGTGCGACACCGCCCTCGGACGCACCACCACCCTCGTTTGCGTATTTTTCAGTTGGGGATTTGGAAATGGCCCGACCTGTCCCCTGCGTCCGTTCCGTTCTGCTCCCTCCCGCCACCCCCTGGCCTGTCCACCCAACCGCGTCACCCCGTACACCATATCGACGCTGCACTACGACCGCAAACTACGACAAACACGGAGCAAGTTTTCAACACCTGTGTACTCCCATGCCCTAACGATGGTCCCGTTGAGTCCCGTTGAGTCCAATGTGTCGGTCGCACCGATGTTAATGCTCTGAAGACGCCGTTCGTGCGAATGGAAGTGGCCGTATCGTGGTCTCCACAGCGGTTTGAGTTGCCCACGGCCGTGTCGAGGAAGAAACTGAAGTTTTTTTTTTACCTTCTTCACCTCCTCCTTCGGTATTTGGGACGTTTCAGTCGCGCGCGTTGCTTCTGTTGTGTGCTGTTATAGATCAGTTCCGCCATGTCTGGGTATCGCAACGAAGATATCTCCAGGGCGTTCTCTGGAAGGGTTCGTCGTCGTCCGATTCGCACCTGCCCGCTTGTTGGAGGGGGAGGGGCCACGACTCGCTCGCTCGCTCACTCGCTCGCTCGCTCGCTGGCCGTTTTCAGGAAGGGCAAAACCGGAAGCGTTCTCGGAACGACCGGGACGGCAGGAACAGGGACGGCCCGAGGGGCGACTTCCGCCCGGGGTTTGCGGCGGTCGATCGTTCGACGTGCACGCCGTTCCTCATCAGGTACGAGATTTGCTCGTTGTCCACCGCTGCTTGCGGTCGGAGCTCGTCGGTCGCCGTTCCGAGCCGCCGTTCCGAGCCGCCGTTCCGAGCCGCCGTACGCACCCACCCACTCGCCCGCTCACTCGTGTTCGTTCGTTCTCGCTCGTAGGGTGTTTCCGTACGTCGTGATGAAGAACGAGATTCGTAATCTTCCGGAGAAGAACCCCTCGGCCCCCTTGGCCAACACCGGCAACAAGCAGGTCATCATCGGGACTTCCGGAGTCTCTCGGGCGTACCGCTCGCCGGACACGTACAGGTTTGTGTTCTCTGAGAACGCGGAGAATTCCGACGATCTGCCGGAGATTCGCGTGTATACGTACATGGACGAGCCGCTGGACAGCGTGATCGCCGAGGTGAAGGGGGAGATGGCCAAGCGGGGGCTGCTGGGGGTTGTGCCAGAGGGTCGCAGCGATCGGGTGGGGGTGTCGGTGGCGGCGGCGTGGGAGGAGTGGCATAGGAATAATGGGAGTTTCTTTATGAGGTGTCGGAGTGTGGCGAAGCAGGGGATGGGGCCGAGTTGGTGTCGGTTGGCGAATGCCGGGGCCTCGGGGTTGAACGTGGACGAGCGTGGGTTCGGAGAGAAGACCGACCAGCGGCTGGGGGAGCTGGGCTGGCGGGTGGGGGATGCCATGGACATGTGCTTCATCGTGTGCGAGGATGATTGAGGTGGGGATGAATTGGCGTGTAATAGAGTAGAGCTAGGACTGCCAGCGGTCGGCAAAAATTCTTCAACCTCTCTTCCCCCTCTTGCGATCCCTCCGCCGGATCTATTCGACTCTATTCGACAATTCGCGGGTACCGTACCGTCGACGAAACGGACCAAGGCCACGCAGCAGTGCCCTTCTTCTTCCTCCTCACGACGCGCGTTTGATTCTAGAGATCCTCACGTGATCAGCACGATGGCCACCTCCACCCCCACCTCCCACGCTTCTTCGTTCCGCGCCGTGTCCAACCTGGCGCACGTCGCGCTGGCGGCCAACGCGATCGCACCGCTGTTCGTCACCTACCCGTTCAACGTCAACGTGATCGTCACGGCCTCCCTGGCCGTGTTCACGGGCTGCATCCGGTCGGTGAAGGACGCGCCGCCGACAGAGGCAATGACCAAGAAGGACGCGATGAAGTTCCCGCTGGTCGGGTCGGTGATGCTGTTTGGTCTGTTTCTGGCGTTCAAGTTCCTGCCGAAGGAAATGGTCAACCTGGTGCTGACGCTGTACTTCATTTTGCTGGGGACGTTTGGGCTGGTCGCCACCACGGCGACCCTGTTCGACGGGTTGCTCGATCCGTCCACGCACCCGCTGAGGAAGGAAAAGTCGGTCAAGGTGCCGTTCCTGGACGAGATTGAGTATTCCACGTTCGACCTCATGTTGACACCGCCGGCGATGCTCTTCTGCTACTGGTACTGGCAGCAGAAGCACTGGTTGGCCAACAACGTGCTGGGCCTCGCCTTTTCCCTGCAGGGCGTGGAGCATCTCAGCCTGGGTACCGTCCAGAACGGCGTCATTCTGTTGTGCGGCCTGTTCGTCTATGACGTCTTCTGGGTCTTTTGCACCCCGGTCATGGTGTCGGTGGCGAAGAACTTTGACGCGCCCATCAAGCTGCTCTTCCCGAAGAGCGTGGCCCAAGCCGACTTTTCGATGCTCGGACTCGGCGACATTGTCATCCCCGGAATCATGGTCGCGATCGTCCTGCGGTACGACCTGGCGAACAACAACGGCAAGGTCAAGTACTTCAAGAGCTGCTTCGTCGGGTATGTCGTCGGCATCACCACGACGATCTTCGTCATGATGACGTTCAAGGCGGCCCAGCCGGCGCTGCTGTACATTGTCCCGGCTGTGCTGTTGGCGACGTTCGGACACGCGTGGAAGGATGGCGATGTCGAGAAGCTGCTGTACTGGAGCGAGGAGGTCGAGGAGGGCGGCGACGACAAGAAGACGGACGGCGACGGGAAGGGCAAGAAGGCGGCGGCGGCGGCGGAGGAGGAGGAGCCGGGGAGGGCGACGGCGAGAAGGAGGGTGCGGAGGGACTGATCGATGAATGAAGAAATTTGTCTCTGCAACGACTGTCTTCTCCGGCACTGCTGTATTGTTCCTGCGTCCATGCAGGTCGGGTTCGGCCCGATGAACACCATGCGCCCGCTGCAGCGGCGGCACCCCATGCTGCGGTTGCCCGGCTCGCGGGAACGACAACGCTCGATTCGTGCTTTCGGCGCTGACGACCGGGGGAGGCAGAAGTACCATCCTCAGGTCAATCGCCTGGCCACGCGGCCGTCGTTCGGTGCCACGAGCTCGTCATCCCCGACCTCGTCGCCGAACCAGGCACGTGTCGGAACTCGCCGCCGCCCCCGCCTCCCGCTCGATCTCACTCGCGTGTCGGAACTCGCCACCGCTTACTCCTGCTCGCGCTCACTCGCGCGCGCTCGTTCATCAGGCACTGGAAAAACTCCTCTACTCGTACTTCAACTGGCGCAAAGACACGATTAGCGACCTGGTAGGTATTCGGACGGCTCCCTCCGCCGCCCTGTTGCCGCCGCACCTCGCTTTCTTTCCCTGCTCGCTCGCTCACTCGCGCCGCACCCTCGCGTTCTTCACCAGGTGCTCTTTGCGTTCCTGAATGTCATGTTTGTCGGGTTGGTCTCGATGATCGCCCAGGCGATGCAATTCTCGGACTCGCTCTCGCTCTACGCGATCGGACAGATCCTCGTCGGGCAGGAGCTGCCCGAGGAGAGTGCCGTCTCCGCGCCGGAGCAAGTATTCGCGTTTGCCGTGGGCATTTTGGGGCTGAGTTCGTTTGCGATCGTGCTCGCGCTGGTCGAGCAGGCGGTGCTAGAGGTTCTCGAGGCGAACGTTCGCCAGGGCTCGAACGTCATCGAGGAAGCGCACGTGGTCCTCCTCAGTTGGGGGACGTCGACTCGTGATCTCGCCCAAACGGTCAGGATCGTGAAGGAGATATGCGCATCGCAGCAGTATTCGTGGATCAAAGACGGCCAGCTGTCAATCGTGGTGCTGAGCCAGGGGCGCGAAAAGCTCGAGATGGAGAGCCTTTTCGACGGCGCGCTGCCCGAGCAGCAGCGCGCGGGCTGTCGACTCGTGTTCCGCCAGGTGGGTATCAACTCGACCGACCGACGTGCGCTCGCACGCCCGACTCTCACTCTCACTCGCGCCACGCGCTTCTCTCGTTCTTCAGGGCTCGCCGCTCGACCCGAAGGCCCTCGGGATGGTGTCCGTGGCGACCTCGCAGACGGTCATCATCAGCGGAGACTACTCGGCGAGATGTCGCGACAGGTGGGTGTTAACTCCGTCCGCCATGCGCTCGCACGCCCTGACTCGCTCACTTGCGCTACGCGCTTCGCTCGTTCGCCGATAGCGACGCCCAGGTGCTTCGGAGCGCGATACTGGTCGATGGTGAGTATCTGAAAACCGGCGACGCACCCCCACACGCCCGTCTGCCCGCCTGCCCGCCTGCCTGCCCGCCCACTCACTCGCCCGCTTTTCGTTCGCTCGTTCGTTCGCCCGCCAGAGATGCTCCAGAGTGCGATGGAGGGCGGGACGCGGCAAGACTACCCTCGCGTCATCGTCGAGACCCAGACGATGGAAGGAGAGGAGCTCCTTCAGCAGTGGACATCGCCGATTATCAGGACGGTGAATACGACCAGGGTGAACGCCATGCGGACGGCCCGGCTCCTGTGGCACCCGACGAACTCTGTGGTGAGTCACTCGCTGTTCGACCACAACTCGACCTGTTTCATCGGCGTCTGTCGCGACCCGGACGCCAAGTATGTGGGGAAGACGATCAAGGAGCTCCAAAGAATGTTCCCATGGGCGACCCCGTTTGGGTTTGTCAACCCGCACACGCAGGACGAGAGTCGACGGTTCGACCTGAACCCGGCGGCGGACCGACACTTGCAGCCGGGAGAAAGCATCGTGCTCTTGCAGTCGGCCGAGCGGGACGCGGCAACGATCGTGGACGTCGACGACAACGTGGGCATGAACGACGAGCGAGGGCGACGGGACCACCTGCCGTGGACCGAGGAGCGCCTCAAGAAGAGCGCGGCCGCGAGCCGCGTCGAGAGGGGACCCACGTCGGCGAGCTCGAGCGGGTGGGGCTTGACTGCAGGAGGCGACGGCCCGTCCACGGCGTCCGGATCGTTCACGTCGTCCGGATCGTCCGGATCGTCCACGGCGTCGCTGGCCGACTCGGGTGAGCTCGCCACAGCCCCGTGTACGATGCTTCCGGCTGCGGCGCTCAACTCTCTCGACTACGTCGACGAAGGTGACGCCGACGTGACGAACGTTCTTATCACGGGATGGCCGGGAATCTCGTACACGATGGAGCTCATCCGAGCCATCGACAACAAGATCGGTAAGGAGCGCAGGACCCAGGACGGCGACGCGACCTCCCACATCCTGATCCTCAATGGCCATGACCCAGCGAAGATCGAACGGGTGCTCGATTCCCTGCGATGCGAGCTGGTCAACACCACCATCTCCCACGCCCAGTGCGATCCCCGAAGCAGATACGAGCTCCAGAGGGTGCTCCCGGACGATCAGCTCGCCAAGTTCAAGGGCGCCTTGACGCTCGTCGACGTCGACTGGTTCCGTGGCGACGACACCTACGGGGGCGAGCCGTCGTCCGACGACTTTTCCCTCTCGTCGGCGTCGATGCTCAAGATGGACTCGCTGATTCTCAACTGCCAGCTGAATCTCCGGCAAATGCTCAACAGCACCGTCCTCGGCCCCCCGAGGGACATGATTTTCATCGGCGAGCGCCTCGCCGGTGAGAGCCGGTGCACGAGGTTCGAGGACCGCACGCGGCTCCCTCTCGGGAGTTCGATCAACTCGGCATCGTTCGCCGCCAAGGCATTGGCCCAGGAGAGCATTCTGGCTGGCTCGATGCGACTGTATGCCAAGGTCGAGGAGCACGTGAAGCTGCACGTGGTGGACAGCTCGCTGTTCGCCGAGCCGGGCGAACTCTGTACCTACGAACAGCTCCAGGCCCGCGCGACCGACATGCACTCGACACTGATGGGATACTACGACGAGCCCGACGGCCGAACGTCCTATGTGAGTCTAACTCTCAACCCCCAGGGATGGGAGACGAAGCGCGAACCACGGGTCTGGAACAGCGGCAGCGGCAGAGGCCGCCTGATCATCGCCGCCAGTCCCGCGTTCCACGACATCTTGTCAAACCTTTAATTAAATTCAAAAGACGAACCACATCACCCGCCGAACAACAGCCGCCGAAACACGTCGGCCTTACTCGTCGCCCACCGCTCGTTGTGCTCTATGATGCGCCCGCGCTCGTCGACGACGTACGTCGTCGTCCCGCTCGCCGCCAGGAGCCCCTTCACCCAGATGACACGCGACCGGAAGATCCAACCCGCCGTGATCGTCTGTCTCCCCCGCTCATCCTCCCCTCGCTGCAGCTTTGTCAACCGACAGACCCGCTCTGGCGTGCTCTGCAACGCCTTTCCGAAGTTTGTCACGTTGCGCCGGAACCGCTCGGTGCCTTTAAAGGACGAGAACTCGTCGGAGAACACGCAATCGGGAGCAAACACGCCCCAGTCCTCGTCCCGGCCCGTGCCACAGAAGAAGTACGACGACGAGTACAGGTTGACGATGGCTCGCGTGACGTCGTCGTCCGCCACGATCGACGCCGACGTGGTGGTGGCTTCCGGGACGTCGGCAGCAGGCGCCGCGTCGTCCCGCGAGGAAAGCGCCATACCGAGCAGCTCGGCCGCGCTGAAGAGGACCTTGTCAAGGAGCTTGCCCTCCTTCTGCTGCTCGGTCTTCGCGGTCTTCACGGTCTTCGCGGAGCCCCGGTCCTTGCTTGCGTTCCCCGCGAGTGGGCGGGTCACGTTCGACGACCCAGGCCCCACTCGATGACTGTGTCCCGCGATTCGATCGACCACCCTTCCTCCTCCTCCTCGCGATGCCCCGAGTCGACTCATCGTTGTTCAGTCTGAAGGGGGCTACCCAGCAGAAAAGACAAAAACGTGGCCAACATCGTACCCACACCACGCCACCGGTCTTCCTGTCACTCGCAGATACCAGGGCGCACATCATACGTACGCGGAAAGCGCGCCGAGCGTGTATCGACCGAAGAAATCCGCCCTGAAATCTTCCCTGATCAGTCGTCAGAAGAAACGCACAAACCTCCCTCCCTCGCACGATGCAAGCACGCCAGTCGAGCCACGCGCCCGCGATCGGGCCGGGGGTCACAGGCGGCCCGCTGGCCCACCCGGAGCGCCCCACCAACGCCGCGGACGCCGACCCGCACGCGACGCTCGTCCCCACGTCTGGCAACGAGGGCCTCGTGGTGGACCCTGCGGCGCTCCGGGGTGGCGACGGGTTCAAGTCGCACACGCAGTACCCGTACGTCATGGGGACGTCCGTTCTGGGGATAACGTACAAAGACGGGGTCCTGCTCGCGTGTGATACGCTGGGGGCGTACGGCAGCACCAAGCGGTACAAGTCGTTCCAGCGGCTGACGGAGGTGAACAGTTCGTGCGTGGTGGGCGCGGGAGGCGAGCTGAGCGACTACCAGCAGATCACCAAGATGCTCGACGAACTCGCGACCGAGGACTTTTGTATGGACGACGGGCACACGATGACGCCGGGCGAGGTGTTCTCCTACCTGACGCGGGTCATGTACCAGCGTCGGAACAAGTTCGATCCGCTTTGGAACTCGGTGGTGGTGGGAGGCGTGAACGCGGACGGCACCCCGTTCCTCGGTAACATCAGCATGATCGGGACGAACTACACGGACGAGACGATCGCCACCGGCTTCGGTAACCACCTGGCCCGGCCGTTGATGCGCGAGAAGCACCGGAGCGATATGAGCGAGGAGGAGGCGGTGAAGCTGCTGCATGAGTGCCTGCTGGTGTTGTACTACAGGGACAAGACGAGCATCAACAAGTTCCAGATCGCCAAGGTGACGAAGGACGGGAGCAGCGTCAGCGAGCCGTTCAGCCTCGAGACCAAGTGGGACTACAAGCTCTTCCAGAACCCCAGCGCCAAGGCCGTGGGAACGTGGTAGGAGGAGGAGCAGAGGAGGAGGAGGAGAGGTGGAGAGGTGGAGTATATATATACTCCGATCCATATATGGATCTACTATAGTACATAGATCTAGCTAGATCTATTTAAAACGGCAAACCCCTCGTTCTCTCCCCCTCGTCCCGACCGACGACCAATACGCCACCCAATCAGTCTCGTATCCGACGACCGGAGAGAGACGCGTAGCGCCTGCTTCCAGTGCGAGCGAGCGAGCGAGAGACTGACGCCTACCTCTAGGTCAAAAAACGTACCACCACCCCGTACCACCATGGTGCTCAACAACGACCCTCGCAAGGTCCTGGAGATGCTCAGCCGCCCAGTGGACCCGCACGTCAACGACGAGGACGAGTTCCTGGACAAGCTCGACCCGAACAGGGTCCCCGGTCCGTCGTCGCAAAACGCCAGCGTCAACCTCGACGACCTCCAGGGCATCAACAACTCGGCCCAGCTCGCCATGCTGATGACCGAGAACGACTACGAGACCACCAAAGAGTCGCTGCCGCGGGACATCCAGACGGAACTGACGGAGAAGGAACGCCGGTTCTTCGCCCTGCTCCAGCAAAGCACAAAGTACGACGATCTGCAGGCCGCCGTGCCGGATTCGCTGGACCTCGCCGCGGTCCAGAAAGTGATTGCATCAAAGCAGCTCCCGACCGTCGCCGTGACGAAGGAAGAGAAGGAATCGCGGCACGAGGACCTCGCGCGGCGCGCCGCCTACCTCGCCATGGCCGCCAAGACGGTCGAGCCCGGCAGCAAGTACCAGGAGTACCACGACAAGTTTGTCGCGTTTTACAAAAAGAGCAACTAATGTACGAACTCGTATTCGAATGGAGTAAAGCTCACCCGCTCCTCAGAAACCGGCTCATCTCGTCCAACCAGTCCATGTACATCCGCTGCTCCTTGTCGGTTGACAGCTGAATCAAGCACTCGCCCAATTCCGCGGTGACCCCACGCTCCTCCAAAAACGCATACATCGCATCCTGCACGGCATCGTCCAGCTCGTCAAAGACGGGCCCGGTATACAGCGCCTCGTCGTCCGCCTCCTCCTCGTCCTCCGGCTCCAAGCTCACCCGCACAATCTCAATGAAGCTCCCGTCACTACGACACTCGAACACCAGCTCGTAATCGCTGTTCTCCTTCAGAATACTCACCACGAAATCCACCGACACGTCCACCTCAATCTCCCCTGTCTCTTCGTCCTCAAAGTACACCGCATCCTCCTCCTTCTCGAGCTGGTCGTTCACCATGATGTCGACACACACAGTCTCGTTCGCGAAGGAACGCGTCAAAGTCATCAGCGTGTCCCCCTCGACCTCGGTAAGCGACCACGGCGCGGGGGGAGACGGCGTCACCGCAGAGGCCTCGGTGTAGTTGGCGCGCTCGTGCGCCGACTCCTTCTGGAGCTCCTCCAGCAGGGCGTCGGAGGAGGAGGAAGACGACGCGGAGGCGGCGAACGAGCGGCGGGGAGACGTCGAGAACGACGAGCGGCGGGGAGACGTCGAGAACGACGAGCGGGGGACCCTGACCGCGAATGCATTCGCCGGGTTTCTCCCGGATAGAGCCATGCCTCCGCCGCACCCGCGTTCCATGACTGCAACACGTGACATCCTCATCGTACGTGCTATGATACGACGCATGCGGTGTACGCACGATACGAAACAAAGGTCTGGGGGATAGGGCCCGCCTACACGCCCAAACTCAATTTCTCTCTCTATTCACTCGTGCGTCTCACACCCCCTCCCCCGGATTCACGCGAACGAACACTGACCGTACCGCATCCCGTTGACGACAGACAGACAGACACAGACGAAATTCAGATTCAAACGTTTCAAATCGAACCATGAGCCCGCCCAAGAACGACGACGCTGCCGCTGCCGAGGAACTGGTGGATTACGAAGAGGAGCCTGAGGTCGCGGAGGCAGACAAGGGGAAGGTACGTACCGCGGCGGTGATCTCCGAGGCCGAGTTTGAGTTTCTGAAAGCTTCGATTGCCCGGCGATTCCCCCGCTCCCGGGTCTCCCGGGTGGTTTGCTCGCGTCGAATGGTCTCACTGGGTGCTTGATACACGTGTGTGTAGGCGGCGACGAAAAAGGGGTTCGTGGGGATCCACAGTTCGGGTTTCAAGGATTTCCTCCTCAAGCCCGAGCTGCTGCGGGCCATCCAGGACTGCGGTTTCGAGCACCCTTCCGAGGTGCAGCATGAGTGCATTCCGCAGGCGATTCTCGGTATGGACGTCATCTGCCAGGCCAAGTCTGGCATGGGAAAGACGGCCGTCTTTGTCATCTCGACGCTCCAGCAGCTCGAGCCGGTGGACGGCCAGGTGGGCGTGCTGATCCTGTGTCATACGCGCGAGCTGGCGTTCCAGATTTGCCACGAGTATGAGCGTTTTACGACCTACATGAAGAACGTGCGGGTCGGTAACTTCTTCGGAGGGCTTCCGGTGAAGCAGCACAGGGAGATGCTGAAGGACTCGAGCAAGTGCCCGCATATCATCGTGGGAACGCCGGGTAGGATCAAGGCGCTGGCGGAGGAGAAGTCGCTTGATCTGACGCACCTGCGCCACTTTGTCGTCGACGAGTGCGACAAGTGCCTGGAGTCGATCGATATGCGTGCCGACGTGCAGGCCATCTTCAAGAAGACGCCGCACGACAAGCAGGTGATGATGTTCTCCGCGACGCTGAGCGCCGAGGTCAGGCCCGTCTGCAAGAAGTTCATGAGGGACCCGATGGAGATCTACGTGGACGACGAGTCCAAGCTGACGCTGCACGGACTCGTCCAGCACTACGTCATGCTCCAGGAGGAGCAGAAGAACAGGAAGCTGAACGATCTGCTGGACGCTCTGGACTTCAATCAAGTTGGTGGGTATCGACTCTGGCCGACGATGTGCGCCCGCGCGCCCTGTCTCTTTCTCTCTCTCTCTCTTTCTCTCTCTCTCTCTCTTTCTCTCTCTCACACACACTCGCGCTACGCGCTTCGCTCGCTCGCCAGTCATCTTCGTCAAGAGCGTGGCGAGGGCCAGGGAGCTCAACAGGCTGCTCAACGAGTGCAACTTCCCGTCGACGACCATCCACGCGGGCATGCAGCAGGCCGAGCGCCTCAAGGTGTACAAGGAGTTCAAGGAGGGCGCCAAGAGGATCCTCGTGGCGACCGACCTGGTCGGACGAGGCATCGATATCGAGAGGGTCAACATTGTCCTGAACTACGACATGCCAGAGACGGACGAGAAGCACGGCAACGGGGCCGACTCGTACCTGCACCGCGTCGGGCGGGCCGGTAGGTTTGGAACCAAGGGACTGGCCATCACGTTCGTGTCGGGCCCGGCGGACAGCGAGGTCTTAAACTCCGTCCAGGAGAGGTTCGACGTGTCGATCACCGAGCTGCCGGATACGATCGATCAATCAACGTACATGAATAACGCCTGAACGGGGAGGATGGTATTAGCGATCTTGATGTAATGGATGTACCACGGCAGCGCCCTCAGAAACTCGTGGGACGCCGAGATTTTTCCAACGCATTCGCATGCACGACCGATTCCGTTTTTTTGGTTCAAGCGCTGCCTCCTCCCATTGTTATTGTTAGTGTTATTCCGAAATTATATTCTGTGCTCGGTCGGGAGGCGTTCACAGGTCGTCGACAAAGACAAAGAGGAGAGAGTCCAGTCGTTCGATTTCGAGTTCGAGTTCGAGGCATCGAGGCATCGAGGTGGCAGATGACCAACACGAGACCGACGCGTCGGTCCACGCCTGGGCTGCTCGCTCTTGCCTGCGCGTTGCTGTTGGTGTTGCTAACTGGCGCGAACGCCGACTGCTCGTCGTGCGACGACGTGTCGGCCGCGGCGAAGGAATGCTCAGCAAACGTCTCGCTGTCGAAGCAAGCCACGTTACAATCGACGCTCCTCCTGAATTGTGCCGCCGCGCTCTGGCAGTTTGGCGGCGACAATTGCTGCCAGGCGATGACGACGTCGGGGGCATTTAGCTGGGAAGAGGCCAAGACATGTCTGTGCGGAGGCCAGACTGGTTTGAGCGGCCTGGTGATCAGCGCGAAGACCATCGTCGAGAGCTGCGGCTGCACGACGGAAAACGCTCGAACCTATGGTACGGTTTTCCCGTCCGGGTTTGGCGCCTTGAATGCGACGGTGTCGATTGCTACAAATGCGGAGAGCGAGGCGGCGGCCGGTGGGGCTGCCGGGGAGACTGCCGGGATCTCCGCCCCGGAGACCACTGGAGTGAATGACGGTGTCGTCAACCCCGTACAACAAGGGGTCGGTAGGAAGAGGAAATTCTGACAAGACCACGATCGTACACCCCAACTAGAAATTTCACAAGAGCGAACCAATAATCAAAACTCGATCACGTCTCCCGTCTCGGCGTCCACAAATGTGATGGTCTTGAGGTCCTTGAACTGGTCCATGAGCGCCATCTTCAGCCCGTAGGCCAGGCTCTTGACGCCGGTGTACAGGATAACGGCGTGCGGGGGCTCGACCGTTTCCACCTCGACGGTGCCGCCGTAGGCCTCGATCGCGCCACGCAGGCCCCCCACAGCCGCGTTGACCGTTCCGAGGCTCGTCGACACGCTGGCAGCGCCCCCGCCCACCTCGATGACCTCCTTCAGCTGGTCTCCAAAGTTGGCCCGCAGCGCCCGCTCGATCCCCATCGACATGGTGCTCTCGCTGGCCGTGCACGAGCTGCACTGCCCCTGAAGGCGCAGGAGCACCCGCCCGTTCTCCACCTCGACCACCTCCACGTCGCCCCCGTCCGCCTGCAGGTACGGCCGCACCTCGTCGAGCGCCTTGTCCACCGTCTCGACAGTCATGACCGCGCTGTTGTCCTCGTGCTCGCTCATCGTCCGGTGCACGGACGCTTGCGCAAACGGTGTCGTCATCTGCGCCGGGGGAGCGGGAGCGGCGGCTCCCGCTCCCGAGCCTGGGGCGCCGGCGATCGTGCCCTGCGTCTGCTCGTCGATCACCGAGCTCCAGTCGCCGCCCTCGACCGCCGACTTCAACTTTTCCCTCGACCCCATCTTCTGGTCCTCCTCCAGCCGCTGCCCCATGGCCGCCACCATCTTGGCCTTCTTGTCGTCGTAAAACTCCTTCTCCCCCTCGCTCATGCTCCCCACCGCCAGCCCGACGCCCCATTCCCCCTTTTCCACCCCGTTACCCGGCGGCACCGTCCCGTTCTCCTCGATCCACGCCTCCTTCTGAGACTCCATCGCCTGCCGCGTCTGCATCGCCCGGTTCTGGAACACCAGCGCCCGAACAAAGGCGCACTTGGTCGTCACGTCCCCGCCACCGACGGTATCCACGACCGACTTGACACTCAGCACGATATTTCGAGAGTACGACACGTACTGGAGCGTGCGTTCCGAGTCGTAGATGGCGAAGACTCCCATGGGGGGGAGCGTGCCTGCTGAGAGTCTCCGGCGCGCCAGGAAGGCGTCGATCGGCAGGATGGCCGTGCCGTCGTCCTCCCCCTCGATGAATTGGTACGGGCGCCGCGTCGCGTGCGCCAACACGGACGCGTCCAAGGCCTCCGGCAAGTCTGTAACGGCGCTCGCCGCCTTTTCTTCGCCACCGTACAGGGTCTCGTGCAGCGCCCTGTGCCCCTCCGGGACCTGGTTGTCCGTCAGCATGGTGGCAGCGGCCGCGGCCGTGGCGTCGTCGTCGTTGGAGGGCGGGGTCGCGCGAAGCGCACGCGTCGTTCCCTCGCTGCTCCCTGCTCCTCGCGTTGCCCGGGTGGGTCGGGGTCGGGCGATGCCCGCGTGGGACGCCGACCGCAAACGCGACGCTATACACGCGGTGGAGGGTACCCTGGAATGTATCATGGCGCCTCGCATTGGTCAATCACGGGCGTGTTGGGGAATGTAAGGCGAAATTTCTTCCAGTTAAGTCTCACCGTAAATCGGCTAGAACTTTCACCTCACCTCACGGATCGCCTTCGCGTCTTTTACAACGGCTTTATATACCCAAGCGCAGTCTCTGAAGCGCGGTTGCGGGACCGGAGAAGTGAGGATTGTGCCGCATGCTCGGGGTCGTGCCTGCACCCGGAATTCGGGGGGGCCCCCGTCTGCGCGGCTCGGCGCGCTGGGATCGTCATCGGGACGAGGACCGACGGCCGATCGACCGTCGTCGCGGTCCAGATCGTCGCGCGACGGTGACGACCTCGGCCTCGGCCTCGGCGTCGACCATGGCGGTCCCTCAGACGCTGACCCTGTTCAGTCTCCCGTTGAACTCGAGCACCGAGCAGATATCTGAGGTCGTCGACGGCGCTTGGTCGCTCCAGTACATGGTGCGGGGGCCTGTCTGGGGCAGCGCCGGGTCCATCGAAACCTCGCTGCTCCCGACCTCGGTCACGTCTTCGGTGAACGAGGAAGACGCCAAGCGTCAGGCGCTGCTTGCGTCGTTCAACAATGCCGTGCTGTTCCGGTACGCCAACATGGAGACGCTGGACGGGTTCATGTCGCACGCCAAGACCAAGCTGATGCTGGACGAGATGTCGTCCGACGCGAGCAAGTCGACGCGGGGTATTGCGAGCCTGACGTTCTCGGTCGATGTGCCGAACGACCTCGAGTCGATCTTCCGGCGAGGCGATGTGTGGGAGGACGGCGTGGAGCTGTTCATGGGACTGCGGCGGACCGGGGGGGAGGACGCTGACGACGCTGACGACGCTGATGCCGACGCGGTCGAGTTCATGGCACTGGTGAACCAGCTGGCGACGAGCTCGGCGTACGGCGCGCTGCAGAGCGGCGTGGGCCGTGTGGCGAGCGGGGACGGCAGCACACGAGGCGTGACGTTCCACTCGTTGCACGACGAGACTGGGGCGCGGGAAGAGGTGGAGAGCCTGCTGGGTTGCGAGATGATCTACGCCGTCCGCTTCGAGGACGACAAGGGTCTGGAGGGACTGTTGCAGAGCCCGCCCATGCAAGCGATCCTCAACTGGGACGACCGGGCCCCCGTCGGGCTCTGCTGGGGTGTCGTGCAACGTATCGTCTCCCCCGAGGCGAACGAGAAGGTGGAAAAGACGAGTTTGTGACCAAGGTCGGAAAGACGACCATGTAACAGAACGAGCAATCTAGAAGCCGCCGACGGCGAGTCCACCCAGGTAAAACGCGTGGCCCACGGCGCAGATCAGGTTGACGAGGTTCAGCAGGCTGCTGATGCCGTGCCACTTGCCGAACGTCTTCTTGAGCGCCGAGATCCGAGCCTGGCGAACGAGCGAAGCACGTAGCGCGAGTGAGTGAGTGAGTGAGTGAGTGAGTGAGAGAGTGAGAGAGTGAGAGAGTGAGAGAGTGAGAGAGTGAGAGAGTGAGAGAGTGAGAGAGTGAGAGAGTGAGAGAGTCAGGGCACGCGATGAGCGAGAGCACGTCGTCGGTCGTGATCAATACCTACCTCGTCCCGCATCGCCGCCGATTCGTTTTCCAGCGCGTACCGCTCAAACATGACGGCCGTCGCTTTGGGCTCGGCGAGTCCCAGGTTCACGATCGCCGTAAACGCGGCGATCGCCAGCAGCTTGATCTCGTGCATCGACGGCGCGCCCCCCGTCAAGGCGTACAGAAGCCCGATCATCAGCAGCGGCATCGCCCCCGTCACGGTAAAGTACTTGGGGAACAGCTTGCTCTGAAGCTTCCCGAACGTCTGCCTCGGCAGGTTCCTAAACGCGACGATTCCAAACACGGTCGACGTCCACGCCAGCGTCCCAAACCAGGTGCCGAACGCCATCAGATGCACAAACGCCAACAGCTTGGCCGACAGCAGCGCGCCACCCGCTTTGGCCGACACGGCCGTGATCGCCACGATCGAGGCCACGCGGACCAACGGGTTGTTGGCGAGCGAGGGCTCGAGCATCTCGCCCTGGACGTCGTCGTTCGCAGCAGCAGTGGTGAACTGGCGGGTCTGCTGCATCGAGCGCGACTTGGCAGAACACGTCGACCGGCGGGCTTGTGTCGTGAAGTGACCCTTTTGAAGGGTCGTCGAATGGGTGGTGCGAACGGCCTGCATTGAAAGAAAGAAAGTGTGCGGGATCGATCGAGGTGTGGACTCCACATGTGGACAGGAGTGGGTTCTTGTTTCTCCTCCGGGAGGACGGCTCATCTCGGTGGTTTCTCGGAGATCGGATCTCCCCACGGCCGACTGGATGGCTGGCCGGCAGGCCGCTGTCAGGTTGGCCTTCGTCCGAGGCCCGCACCTCGCCCGATGACAGGCACGCAGGCGCGGTGATTGCTGCTCTCCTGCCTTCCGACTTGACAACGGCCCGGCCCCGGCATCCTTCGCTCGCCCGTCGGCCATCGCCCGTCGACCATCGCCCATCGACCATCCCCGTCGCCGATCCCCGTCGTCCATCCCCGTCGGATCACGCCCGTCGGATCACGCCCGTCGGATCACGGCCTCGGCACCCCCATGCCCCCCGAGGCTCGGAGCGGATCTCGAGAGAGATTGAGGCGGACATCGAGCGATCGCACACATACCTATTTGAAACATTCAATACCGGTCCCTGTGTTGCGGAAGGGAAGAAGAACGGGGGAGTGAGGCGCTCGTGATTCAAACTTCCCGACTCGCGAATTGAATCCTCATGCCTCCGAAAGCGAAAGGGGGTCCCAGGCCCACCCCCGCGAAGAGGAGCAGTCGGCGTACTTCATCGCAAGCAGAGGACACCGTTGATACCAGAGAGCCATCTGAGACTGCAGACGAGATGATCGTTTCACCGAATCCCCCCAAGGCAGGTACGGGTACGAAGAAGAAGAAGACGGCGACGGCGGCCAAGAGAGATACACCCACGTCCACGAGGAGGAGGAGGGAGCGTGGCCAGGGCGATAAGCAGGACGGAGACGACGGGAATGACGACGGGAATGACAACGACAGAGCCGACGACAGAGCAGACGGAGACGTCGAGAGCGCAGACCCATCTGCGTTCACCCTGCCGACGCTTCCTAAGCCCACAAAGCCGATGACGCGGGACGAGTACGCGGAGTATCTCCTGGCGGAGATGCGACTGGAGGAGGTCGTTTTGCAAAAGGCGCAGGAGATCAAGGCCAACCTGGCAAAGCTCAAGGTCCCGCCGCAGCCGGAGCCCAAGCGGACGCTCACGTCGAAGAAGTCAGACAAGACGCACTGGGAGTCGCTGTTGTTGGAAATGAACTGGTTGGCGAAGGAGTTTCAGCGGGAGCGGCGGTGGAAGCTGAATACGGCGAGGCGGGTGGCGTCGTCGGCGCAGCGTTCCAACATGGACCTGGAGTCGCGGGTGGTGATTAAGCACCAGGAGGAGGAGAAGGCGAGGAAGAAGCTGGCGCAGTGGATTGCGAAACAGGTGATGACGGGCTTTTGGAACAAGGCGCACAAGGTGGTGGCGTTCAAGGTGAAAAACGAGGTCGATCAGCGCAAGAAGGAGGTGTTGGACCGGCAGATGGATGTGTTGTTGCGTCAGACGCAGAAATATAGCGGAATGCTGGCCGAGCGGCTGCGCGGAGGTGACGGGGCGGGTGGGGCGCAGGGGCGGGGGTCGCAGCCAGTGAGCCAGGCGCCGAGCGGGATATCAAACCTGCCCGATCGGCCGGGTCTTCCGACGCCGTCCGTGAAGAAAGAGGAGCAGGATCACTCGGACGACGACTCAGGAATGGACTATCGGAGCGGGGAGGATGACGATATGGACGACGAGGCGACGATCGAGGAGGAGGAGCGGCTGGCGAGGTTGGAGGCTGGGAACGTGGATCGGCTGGTGCAGGAGCGGATGGACGAGACCAAGGGGCTGGAGGAGGATGCCGAGGTGCCGCTGGAGAAACTGTTGCCGGCGGGGTACAAGCCCGTGAGTTCCTTGGACGTCGTCGCCGTCAAGGAGGAGGCGTCGGCCGCGGCATCGGACATGCTGCTGGAGGACGGGGACGGGGACGGGGACGGGGACGGGGACGATGATCAGATGGATTATCGGAGCGGGGAGGATGACGATATGGATGACGAGGCGACGCTCGAAGAGGAGGAGCGGTTGGCGCTGCTGGAGAGCGGCAAGGCGCTGGGCAAGCTGCAGGCCGAGGAGCGGGCCGGGCTCGAGCGCGACGCCGAGGTGCCCCTGGAGGACCTCCTGCCGCCCGGATAC